>ENA-UOJG01000048-UOJG01000048.1-human-gut-metagenome-genome-assembly--contig:-C47-NODE-48-length-167846-cov-23.472290_pt1 | contig 167846 bp, 150 predicted proteins | sample MGYA00242340_ERZ723887 | MGnify/ENA metagenome assembly ERZ723887 | reverse complement strand
ATACTGTAGATGAAAAAGGGAAAACTAAAAATCTCACAAACATAGTTAAAGATTTTATATCAAAGTTCGTTGATCCAAAAGCAGAAGTATCTTTTGATAGAAGTATGCTGTTAGATTATGTAGAAAGTCAAATGCTCTCTCACGCCAATGGATATATGTGGTACGCCAATCGTGGCGCTTGGGGTGACGTAAACAATGTGATTATCGGTATGGATATGTGTTTGGTATTCATTTTGGAATCGATTCTTACAATGTTTAATGCTCATAAAGCCATTGAAGAAACTAATTACTATAAACCAATAATAAATCTTGTTAGGAATAGCGTTAAAAGAGTAAAAGTATTATGTGATGAGAAAATAAAGATATTAGGTGTTCCGGGAATAGCTATTTAGGCATTGTCGGTTCGATTCCTTATATATTTTCATTACAAAAAGAATGGCAGGACTTCGATAAAAGTCCTGCCATTCTTTGACTCGCCTTTGGGTGTACCCATTAAAATTTAATTGTTTTGTAAATTCCCTATGGAATACACCGTAAGTGGTGTGTTTTTTAGTGGAGCTGCTGACGACAAGGAAAGGCGGGGAGATTGCTTGCAAGAAGAGACGCCGTCCGCAGACGACGAGCGCTCCGCACGGCTGTAAGCCGTGCATTTCATTTCATTGGAGAATGAAATGAAAAATCCGTGAACGAATTTCGTTCACGGATTGTGGAGCTGCTGACCAGACTTGAACTGGTGACCTCATCCTTACCAAGGATGTGCTCTACCGCCTGAGCCACAGCAGCGTTTTTATCAATGCTCAATTATTATATTGAATAAGGCGAAATATGTCAAACGAAATGAGCAACAAAACAAAAAGTCGAAAAAATTATTTATTGCGGCGTTTATAATAAAATTTTTAATGAAAGCCGTACGATGGAAACATTTTGTCATGATTGATAAAACTGTCGCATAACGTGAATGAAAACCGCAAAAATTTTTTTGAATCGCAAAATTTTATGGTTGAAAACAACCTAATCTGTTTTACATAAATCAACATATTATATATAATATAGAAAGTAAATTATTATAATGGAGAGAATCGGGCAAATTTTGTCCAACCGAAATTGAAATGAATTGGCTTGACATATTTTATGCGTTTTTGTCCCTGCTTGGCGGTATCGGCGTCTTCCTTTACGGTATGAAGTTGATGGGCGACAGCCTTGAAATGGTTGCCGGTAACGAAATCAAGCGAATGTTTGCCAAAATATCGAATAAGAAGCTTATCGGAGTGGGCATAGGAACGGTGACGACGGCGGTTGTACAAAGTTCCGCGGCGGTCACGGTTATGGCGATAGGTTTCGTCAACAGCGGTCTGATGACTCTGACGCAAGCCGCGTCGATTGTTTTCGGTGCGAATATAGGAACGACGTCGACCGCGCTTATCGTTGCGCTTGGCGCGGGCGGGTTTGCAAACGTCAACCTTACGGTAATTTTTGCGGCTCTTGCGGGCGTCGGCGCATTGATAATAATGCTGACCAAAAAGGATAAGGTCAAAAAAATCGGCGGCATTATCACCGGGCTTGGTATGATATTCGTCGGGCTTTCGGTCATGACAAGTTCAATGGATATTTTCTCAAAATCGGACAAAATCAGCGCGTTCCTTACAAAGGTTTCAAACCCTGCGTTGCTGTTATTGTTCGGTATTTTGTTCACCGCGCTTATCCAGTCGTCGTCGGCGGTCAGCGGTATCGTCGTTACGATGTCGGTTGCGGGGCTTTTGTCGTTTGATCAAGGTCTGTACATAATTTTGGGAAGCAATATCGGAACGTGTATTACGTCGCTTATCGCGTCGGTCGGCACAAGTACGAACGCGCGTCGCACCGCCGTAATCCACCTTATGTTTAACGTGATCGGCGTGACGATATTCGGACTTGTGAGCATTTCCGGCGTGTTTACGAAGATGTTTATGCCGATTAAAAGTCCCGCGATGAGAATTGCGCTTTTGCACACTTTCTTCAACGTAACCACCACCATAGTACTGTTGCCGTTTATGAACTTGCTTGTGAAGTTCGTTTCAAAAATCGTTCCCGAGAGAAAAACGGACGACAAAAACGACGAGCCGCACCTGTACTTTTTGGAAGAGCGTTTGTTGAGAACGCCCCCGGTTGCGGTCGCGCAGCTTAAAAACGAAATCGAAAATATGGCGGAAATCGCAAAATCAAACTTCGACAAATGTATGGACGCGGTTATGGTCGGCAAAGTGTCCGACGTCATCGACGAAATCGCCAAAAACGAAAAATGTCTGAACTTCCTTAATCGTGAAATCACGAAATATCTTGTGAAATTGTCGCAGGTCGACCTTTCGGAAGACGACAAAATCTTAATCAGTACGTCGTATCACACCGTAAGCGATATCGAGCGTATCGGCGACTACGCCGAAAACATCTCGGAATACGCCGAAAAGATGGAGGCGGATAAACTCACGTTCTCGCCGAAGGCGATTTCCGAAATCCAGACGCTTAAAGCGACGATTACAAACCTTTACGACGAGGTAATGAAGACGTATAAGGAAGTCACTCTCGATTATATCGACAAGGTGAACGAGTACGAGGAAAGCGTCGACAGACAAAAAGAAGAAATGGGCGAACACCATATCGAGCGTATGAACAAGGGCGAATGTACGCCCGAAGTCGGCGCGATTTATCTGAGTCTTGCATCCAACGCGGAGCGTGTCGCCGACCATATGACCAACATCGCGTACGCGGTGAGAAGCTACGCCAAAAAGAAAAAGAAGGACTAAACGAAAAGTTGATTTTGAAAAAAGCAAATAGAAAACTGCAACGGGCGTTGCAGTTTTTTTGTCGTTAATTTTATCCGTAAAGTTTTCCGATTGCCCATACGACAAGACGTTTCGGCAAGATTTTTGAAAGTCCTACAAGCAGTTTGTACGACGCGCCGCCCACGACGTACACGGGCGGATTTTTCGATTTTGCGATTTTCAGGGCGATTTTCGCGATGACCGACGGCGACATTCCGTTTTGTTCGTCGCGCTCCATCTTTTCAACCGATTTGTCGATTCTTTCGCCGTAATAAACGCTGTTGCTTTTGTTCTTTTCGCGGCGGGCGGTGAATTCCGTCTTGACGTCGCCGGGAAGGATTGTCGAAACTTTTATGTTGAACGGTTTAAGTTCGATACGAAGCGCCTCGGAAAGCGACGACACCGCCGATTTCGTGCAGGAATAAAACGACTGAAAAGGCAGCGACAAAGGCGCGCCCGCGCTGGACATATTGATTATCGTGCCGCCGCCGTTTTCGCGCATAACGGGGATAACCGCCTGCGTCGCGAACAGCGTGCCGAAGTAATTGACGTCAAAAATCTTTCGCACCGCGCTTTCGTCGGTATCTTCGACCGCGCCCGAAATGCCGAAACCCGCGTTGTTGACAAGGACGTCGATACGCCCCGCGCGTTTTACGACTTCGCCGATCGAGTCAAACACGTTTTCACGGTCGGACACGTCGGTTTTTATGCTTTCGATGCCTTCTGCCGGCGTTCTGGACAAATTGAATACGCGGTATCCGTTTTCCGAGAATTTTTTCGCAATGGCATTCCCGATTCCTTGGGATGCGCCCGTAATAACTGCAACTTTCATAATCCACCTCTGAACGATTATACAATAATGTTTGAATATTTGCAAATCGTTTTCAAAACCCTTGACAGTATTTTCATTTGATTGTAAGATTTAGGTATCACATTTAATTGCTAGGGGTGGCGCGTCGCGCCTGAGATTACACCCTCTGAACTTGATTGAGTTAGAACTCACGAAAGGAAGCCAGTCCACTCGTTCTCAAAGTAATCGCTTTGGGATTTTTTATTCTAACGAGAAAAGTTCCTCCCGGCAAAGGAGCGAATATGAAATTCACATCAATTCTGAAAGAGCCGTTCAACACTCTCGACACCGTGTCGAAACTCAGTGTTACGGCTTTTTACTTTGCAATCGTGCTTGTCGCGCTTGTTGTAATCGCCGCAATCTTTTTGAAGAAAGCGAAGCCCGAAAAACTTCAACCGTTTATGAAGAGCGTGAAGTATTTCGTTTTCGGCGTAGCGACGACTTTTGTAGTTACGATGCTTACCTTAAAAATCAGCGACGACGTTCAGGGCGGAAGCTTTGTAAAAGAAGTTTTCTGGCCGATAATGAGCATTGTTATCGTGGCGTTCGCGCTGGTCGCGGCAGGCTACGTAATAAACACGGTAAAACCCGAGTTTATGCGTAAGTTTAAGTTTATCGCGCTGTTTTTGATTTTAATCCCCGTGATTGTGAGTATTGCGTTTTTGGCGGTGCATTTCAAAAAGGTCGGCGGAGATTACGAAGGCGTGTCGCAGGCAGGGCTTTATATCAGCGCAATAGTGCTTGTTCTTATCCTTGTTGTCGCCGCAACCGTTTTCTCGAAGCGCAACGGTCCGTTCACCACGCGTGAGATGGCTTATGCCGCAATTTCCGTCGCGCTTGCTTTCGCGCTTTCTTACGTAAAGTTTTTTGCGTTGCCGCAGGGCGGCTCGGTAACTCTTGCGTCGATGCTTCCGCTTATGCTGTTTTCGTATATGTTCGGCATAAGAAAAGGTATTATCGTTGGTGCGATTTACGGCGTGTTGCAGGCAATACAGGATCCGTGGATTATCCACCCCGCGCAGTTCTTCCTGGATTACCCGATCGCTTTTGCAATGACGGGACTTGCGGGAATTTTCAAGGAACTCAACATCATCAAAAAGCCCGCTGCCGCATTTACGGTCGGCGCAATTCTTGCGGGTACGCTGAGATATTTCTCGCACGTGTTCTCGGGCATTTTCGCATTCGCGTCTTACGCTCCCTCGGGCTATTCTGCGGCAGCGTGGGGCTTCTTGTACAACACGTTCACGTTCGCAGACGTCGCAATCGTTATCGTCGTTGCGCTGTTGCTGTTCAGCAGTAAGAGTTTCGTGCGCCTTGTAAATGAAAAATCGACGGAAGAATCCGCCGACGAAATCGAAAGTGGCGACGCGTCCGACGAAAACGCGGACGGCAAAGCCGCTTAATAATATTTATTCATAAGCAAAATTCCGCTTTCGACGGTGAACGAGATTTCGTTTGCCGTCGCAATGCCGGAAAGCCCGCAGTAGCGACACGTCCGACGAAAACGCGGACGGTAAAGCCGCTTAATAATATTTAATCATAAGTAAAAATCCGCTTTCGACGGTGAACGAGATTTCGTTTGCCATCGCAATGCTGGAAAGCCCGCAGTAGCGACACGTCCGACGAAAACATGGACGGCAAAGCCGCTTAATAATATTTAATCATAAGTAAAATTCCGCTTTCGACGGTGAACGAGATTTCTTTTGCCGTCGCAACGTTGGAAAGCCCGCGGTTTGTGCCTGCGGAAAGAAGAAGGTTTTCAAGCGGATAATAAAGCCCGCGACTGTTTGTGACCAGCGCGTCACCGAAAAACGGAAACAGCGAAATTTTCTGGCCTTCAAAAGCCGTGTCGGAAACCTTTCCTTCAAGAAGTTTAATATCGAATCCGACGCCCGAAATACGGGCGTCGATTTTTATGTCCTTTGCATATTTCAGTAGGCCGATATTGCCAAGAATCTGACCTATGTCGCCGCCTGTTGCGCCGTAAATGGTAACGGCGTCGTAACCCGCACTTTTTGCGTAAAGAAGGGCAAGTTGCCCGTCGGTCTCGTCCTTTTCCTTCGGGAAAACGACGTAGTTCAAACCGTCCTTGCGGTTTTCAAGGCTGTCCAAGTCGCCCACGACCGCAACGGGGGTAACGTGAATACGGCTTAATCCGTTATCGGCGCAAATAACGTCGGACTCTGTAATTTCCCCGATTTCGTCGGGAGTGTTCAGTATTATCGCTGCTGTTTTCATAAATATAAGGATATATCCAAAAAAGGCGGTTGTCAAGCGCAAAATTTTCAACAAAAGTCAAAATGACAGTCAATATGACAGCAAAAGAATTTTTTTCGTAAAGTCAATAAATTGACTTTTCGTCGCTTATCCCGTACAATGGATATATTACGAAAAATATGAGGGTTTATGGAAAATTTTGATTTGACGGTACTCGGCGGCGGTCCTGCCGGATACAACGCTGCGGCATACGCCGCGTCAAAAGGATTGTCCGTCGTATTGTTTGAGAAAAACGAACTCGGCGGAGTTTGCCTGAACGAAGGCTGCGTTCCCAGTAAAACTTTATTGAACAGCGCGAAAGTACTGAATTATTTTAAGCACGGCGAAAATTACGGCGTGAAGTTTTCGGGTGACGGCGAAGTATCGCAAGAAGCCGTCGTCGACAGAAAAAACAAGGTCGTGAAACGTCTTGTAACGGGTGTGCGCGCGAAGTTGAAGGGCGCGGGAGTTACCGTCGTAAAGTCGGAGGCGAAGATACTTTGCCGCGACGAGAACGACGTCGTCGTACAATCCGAAAACGTCGAATACAACTCAAAATTTTTGCTTATCGCAACGGGCAGCAGCGCGTTTATCCCGAAAATCCCGGGCGTCGACAAAGCGATTGAAAGCGGGCTTGCGATAACCAACCGCGAGGCGCTGAACCTTGTCGAAATCCCGAAAACACTGCTTATTATGGGCGGCGGCGTAATCGGACTTGAAATGGCGGATTATTATTCGTCGGTCGGGAGCGACGTCGTCGTTGTCGAAATGCTTGGGAAGATCGCGGGCGCAACCGACGAAAAAGTAAGCGCGGTTTTGCAAAAAGCGCTTGAAAAGAAGGGCGTAAAATTCCGTCTTTCTTCAAAGGTCAAAGAAATTACCGAAAACGGCGCGGTCGTCGAGACCGAAAACGGCGAAGAAGAAATACTTGCCGACAAAATTTTGTTGTCGGTCGGTCGTCGCGCAAACGTAACGGGATTCGGGCTTGAAAACGTCGGCGTTGAAACCGAGCGCGGCGCAATCGTTACCGACAGCCGTCTTAAAACCAACGTCGAAAACGTCTATGCCGCGGGCGACGTCAACGGAAAGTCGATGCTTGCACACACGGCGTACAGAGAAGGCGAAGTCGCCGTAAACAATATGCTTAACGTTCCCGACGAAATGAATTACGACTCCATACCGTCGGTTATATACACGACTCCCGAAGTCGCTTCGGCGGGATATACGCTTTCGGCGGCGATCGAAAAGGGAATAAACGCCGACGAGGTGCAGCTGTCCTTAATGTATTCGGGCAGATATATCGCGGAAAACACCGACTATACCGGTATTCTGAAACTTGTTTACGACAAAGATAACAACGTGCTTATCGGCGCGAGCGTCGTCGGAAATTATGCGTCCGAGTATATCGTCGCGGTGTCGAATCTTATTGATATGAAGGTGGATATCGACCGCGCGAAAAAACTCGTTTTCCCGCATCCGACCGTTTGCGAAGTAGTGCGCGAAGGCTTGTTTGAAATTAAATAATACCGCAAAATAACTTGTTTATATGGCAAAAACGTACGATAAAGTAAGATATATTGAAACAAGCGGGTTTAATCCGCATTACAATCTTGCTCTCGAGAGCGCGCTTATGGACGCGGCGAAAGACGGCGAACTTATCGTATATCTTTGGCGCAACGACAACACGGTCGTCATCGGAAGACACCAGAACGCATACCTTGACGTGAATATTAAAAAACTCCACGACGCAGGCGGTTTCCTTGCACGGCGTCCGACGGGCGGCGGCGCGGTTTTCCACGACAAAGGTAATCTCAATTTCTCGTTCATAACAAGTCTTTCGGATTACGACGTGAACGAGAACAACGATATTATTATCCGCGCGGTGAAAAAGCTGGGGCTTTTTGCGGAAGTCAACGGACGAAACGACATCGTCATCGACGGGCGAAAGTTTTCGGGCAACGCATATCTCAAAACACAGACTGCGGCGTTGCATCACGGCACGATTTTAATATCCGCCGACACGTCGAAAATGAGCGACTTTCTGAACGTGAAACCCGACAAGCTGGAAGGCAAGGGCGTTGCGAGCGTGAAGTCGCGCGTGGTTAACCTTCACGACCTTGACGAAAGTATCGACGTCGAAGCCGTAAAGCAGGCGATGAAAGACGTTTTAACCGAGAAATACGGGCGGCTGACGGAGAATTCCGCCGTGGACGAAAAGAAAACCGACGAATTTTACAAAAAATATTCCGACGATTTATGGCTGTACGGAAAGGACGTGAAACTTCAAAGTCATAAGTACAAAAGGTTTTCCTGGGGATACGCCGACGTGAGTTTCACGCTGTCGGGCGGCGTAATCAAGGACATAAAAGTGTTTTCGGACAGCATTTTCCCCGACGATATCGACGCGGCCATTCGCGCACTCAAAGGGCTGAACGTTCTGAAAGAAAACACGGGATTAAATCAGGTTGCAAGCGACGTGCTGTCGCTTATTAACGAATAAAAAGGGATAACGGACAAAGTTGTCCGAAAAAAGGAGAATTGCCATGAAAGTATCGAAAGAGATACGGAAAAACGCCGTCGATTACAGCATGAACGCAATCACGGACATCTGCACCAACATCGGCCCGCGCGAATCGGGCATGCCGAAAGAACGGGAAGCCCAGGAATGGATCAAAAACCAGATCGACACCAACGGCTGGGCGGACGAAAGCGCAATCGAAGATTTCAAAGTGTCGCGACACGCGCTTGTCGGATTCACGAAAATCATCGGCGTATTTTTGATTATCGGCGCGCTTTTGCAACTGCTGACGCTTGTCGGCAATCCCGCGCTGACGCTTGCGGTAAGGATAATTTCGCTGGTACTTGCGGTTTTGTCCATTGTCATCGTCGTGCTGGAATTCTTGTTCTACGTGCCGTTCATCGACAAATTTTTGCCGGAAACGACGTCGTGCAACGTATATGCGAAGTATAAACCGACGGGCGACGTAAAACGCCGTATCATCATCAACGGCCACACCGACAGCGCGTACGAATGGACGCTTATGAAGATAAGACAGGAAGTCATGGTCGGCGTACTTGCAGTCGATTTGCTGTGCGCGCTCGCGTCGATCGTCATTTTTTCAATCAATATCGCAAAAGGCGTCACCCCGCTTTGGAGTGTGATTTTCGCCGCATGCACCGTCGTTGCGTACATCGGACTTTTCTTCGTTTGCAACTTTAAGGTGCTGTCCCCCGGCGCAAACGACAACCTTACGGGCGTATTCGTCGCAGTGTCCGCGCTCAAATGTCTGAAAGAAAGCGGAATCAGATATGAAAACACCGAAGTCTGTGCATTGCTTACGGGCAGTGAAGAAGCCGGGCTTCGCGGCGCAACCGCATTCACGAAACGCCATAAAGGCGAAAACAAGGACGTCGAAACGTACATTATCGCTTTCGACACGATGCGCGACTATGACTATATGACGATTTATCACCGCGACATGACGGGCATGGTGAAAAACAGCCCCGAAGTCGTTGCGCTTCTGGACGAAGCGTGCAACGATCCCGACGTAAATCACCCGTTGCCTCACGGCGTAGTGCCTTTCGGCGCGTCCGACGCGGCGGCGTTTTCAAGGGGCGGATTCAAGGCGGCGGCGGTTGCCGGACAAAACCCGAAATACGCGCCGTATTATCACAATCGTCGCGATACGCCCGACCAGATGATACCCGAAACGTTTGCGCTTGGACTTGATATCGCGCTTGCCGCAATCGAGGCTTTCGACCGCGATCAAAAGTAAATTCCGCCGTTAAAAGATAATTTGGGGAAGTCCGCAAAGGGTTTCCCCTTTTACAAGACTTACCGTAAAAACGTAGGGCAGGTTGTATAAAAAGAATGAGAAATATTATCGAAATTAAAAACCTTGACAAATCGTTTCAGGACGTGCACGCCGTCGACGACTTGTCGCTTGTCGTGAAGGAGGGAGAGTTGTTTGCGTTTCTCGGCGTGAACGGCGCGGGAAAATCAACGACGATATCCATAATGTGCGGCACCCTTTCAAAAGACGGCGGCGAGGTGATAATCGACGGTATGAACGTCGATAACGATATGAAAAACATCACGAAAGAAATCGGCGTCGTATATCAGACGTCCGCGCTTGACGCGAAACTTTCGGTCAAAGACAACCTTACGTCCCGCGCGAGTTTATACGGTATCACGGGGAAAGCGGCAAAAGAAAGAATCGCCGCGCTTTCCGAAATGCTGGACTTCAAAGAACTGTTGCCGAGAACGTTTGAAAAACTTTCGGGCGGACAGAAAAGAAGAGTCGACGTGGCGCGCGCACTTATTCACAATCCGAAAATCTTAATTCTGGACGAACCGACGACGGGGCTCGATCCCGAAGCGCGCAAACTCCTTTGGAACGTCGTAACAAACCTTCGTAAAAGTCGGAATATGACGGTGTTTCTCACGACGCATTATATGGAAGAGGCGGCGGACGCCGACTACGTCGTGATACTCGACAAAGGGAAAATCGCGGCGGAAGGAACGCCGCTTTCGCTCAAAAACGAGTACACCGGCGACTTCGTTACGATTTATAACGCCGAAGAAGAAAAAGTCAAGGCTTTGGGGCTTCCGTACGAAAAAATCAGGGACGCGTTCAGAGTGTCCGTGAAAGACACGGCAGAGGCACGGGATTTAATTATTAAAAACCCTGCGCTGTTCACCGATTTTGAAATAACAAAGGGCAAAATGGACGACGTGTTTTTGTCCGTCACGGGCAAAAAGCCCGAAGGAGGCGCATTATGAAGACTTTTCTTGCGTTGACGAAACGAAATATAAAGGTGTTTTTTAAGGACAAGGGAATGTTTTTCACGTCGCTTATCACGCCCGTGATACTTCTTGTCTTGTACGTCACGTTTCTGGCAAAGGTTTACAGGAACACGTTTGTTGCGGCGTTGCCGGACGGCGTTTCCGTCCCCGAAAAACTGATAAGCGGAATGGTTGCGGGGGAACTCGTATCGTCGCTTCTTGCGGTGTGTTGCGTGACCGTTGCGTTTTGCAGCAATACGCTTATGGTAAACGACCGCATCACCGGGGCGAGAAAAGACTTGCTTGTGTCGCCCGCAAAGCGATCGGTAATCGCGGCGTCGTACTTTTCGGGAACCTTTTTCACGACGCTTATCGTAACGTACGCGGCGACTGCCGCCGGGCTTATTTACGTTGCGGCGAGCGGCTGGTATATGAGTTTTTCGGACGTCGTTTTAATTATCGTCGACGTGTTCCTGCTGACGGCTTTCGGCACGGCGTTGTCAAGCGTCGTGAATGCGCTTTTAAGGACACAGGGGCATGCTGCGGGCATCGGTACGATAGTATCGGCGGGCTACGGTTTTATTTGCGGCGCGTATATGCCGATTTCGAGTTTCGGGAAAGGTCTGCAAAACTTTATTATGCTGCTTCCCGGCACATACGGTACTTCACTTTTAAAAAATCATTCGTTAAACGGCGTTTACGGTGAAATGGCAAAGCAAGGCTTTCCGAAAGAAGTAATAGACGGAGTTAAGGACGGTGTTGATTGCAACTTATATTTTTTTGGCGACAAAGTAAGCGTCGGCGCAATGTACGGCGTACTTATCGGCGCGGTCGTCGTGTTGTCGGCAGTGTACGTTCTGATATGTTATATCGACGGAAAAAACAAAAATCCTTTTGAAAAGGTAAAGAGAAAAGGCTTGTCGAAAAAAGAAAAATAAGTATCAAACGGATACTATAATTATTATAAAAATAATCACTATAAAAAGTTGCAACCGATATTTATAAAAAAAAGTGTAACTTCCTACGGAATTTTAGTTAAAAATTATTGACAATTTTTTTTCTTTGTTGTATATATGTAGCATACTACATTTTACGACGGAGTTTTCATGGATAAAAGACAAGACGCCGGCTTTCTTATCAAGCAAATCAGCGAGAAAACCGACAAAAAAATAATCAGGACGTTCAAGAAGTACGGCGTGACCTGTTCGCAACACAGACTGTTGGTGTTTTTGGACAAGTCGGGCGGGAAATCGACGCAAAAAGACGTCGAAACGTATCTGGAAGTTTCGCACCCGACAGTCGTTGGGCTTCTTTCCGGACTTGAAAGCAGGGGACTTGTTTCCTGCGTGTTCGACAGCGACGACAAGCGTATGAAAAGCGTATATCTTACCGACGAGGGCAGCGCGCTTCTGAAATCGTCGCGCAGGGACGCTATCGATGTCGGGAAAGAATTTTGGAAAGATATTTCGGACGAAGAAATCGAAACGCTTATCGCGATCCTTGAAAAACTGAAAGGAAATCTCAACAACGATTAAAATTTTTAGGAGCATAGATGGACACAATAAAAGTATTGAAAAAGAGTATAAGGGATTATAAACTTCCCTCGATTCTTACACCGATTTTCATCATCGGCGAGGTCGTGCTGGAAACGCTTATTCCCACGGTAATGGCGGTGCTTATCGACGAAATCAGCAAGTCGATATCCATGGAGCCCATTATCAAATACGGACTGATACTGCTTGCGATGGCGCTTGCGTCGCTTGTTTGCGGTTTTATCGCGGGCAAGTTTGCGGCGACGGCGTCGTGCGGATACGCAAGGAATCTGCGCCACGATATGTATTATAAGATTCAGGACTTCTCGTTTGCGGAAATCGACAGGTTTTCGACGTCGAGCCTTGTCACAAGGCTTACGACCGACGTTACGAACGTTCAGAACGCATATCAGATGATTATCCGCATTGCGATAAGAACGCCGCTGATGCTGATTTTCGCATTCGTTTTCAGTTTCCGTATAAATTGGAGAATCGCTCTTGTTTTCCTTGCGGCGATGCCCGTGCTTATGCTTGCTCTTGCGCTTATGATGAAGTTCGTAATGCCGTTTTTCAGAAAGATTTTCAGAAAATACGACGATATGAACGAGTCGGTGCAGGAAAACGTGCAGGCGATCCGCGTCGTGAAATCTTTCGTCAGGGAAGACTACGAAAAAGGAAAGTTTGAAAAGGTATCGTCCGAGGTCAGAAACGACTTCACAAAGGCGGAGCGTATCATGGCGCTTGCCTGGCCTATAATGATGCTGTGCATTTTTACGGTCATGGCTGTAATTATGTTTTTGGGTTCCAAGACGATAATCACGTCGCACGGAGAGAAACTCACGGTCGGCAATTTGTCGGCGCTTATCAACTACGCGATAATGGCGTTGATGTCGATGATGATGCTTTCGATGGTGTTTGTCATGCTGACGATGTCGGTTGAAAGCGCAAACCGTATCAAAGAGGTTCTTGTTACGGAATCGTCGCTTAAAAGCCCCGAAAACGGCATTACAACTGTTGAAAACGGCGATATAACCTTTGAAAACGTTTCGTTCAAATACAGCGAAAAGGCTGAAAAATACGCGCTTGAAAACATAAATCTTTCAATCAAATCAGGCGAAACGGTGGGTATTCTCGGCGGCACGGGTTCCAGCAAAAGCAGCCTTGTGCAACTTATCCCGCGCTTGTACGACGTGAGCGAAGGCAGGCTTCTTGTCGGCGACAAAGACGTCAGGGATTACGACCTGGTCGCGCTTCGCGATTCGGTATCAATGGTGCTGCAAAAGAACGTGTTGTTTTCCGGCACGATAAAAGAAAACATCCGCTGGGGCAACGACGCAGCGTCGGACGAAGAAATCAAACGCGTATGTCGTCTTGCCTGCGCCGACGAATTTATCGAGTCGTTCCCCGACGGCTACGACACGCATATCGAGCAGGGCGGCACGAACGTTTCGGGCGGACAGAAACAAAGACTTTGTATCGCGCGCGCACTCATCAAAAAACCGAAAATCCTTATTCTTGACGACAGTACGTCGGCAGTCGATACAAAGACAGACGCGCTTATCAGGAAAGCATTCAGGGAAGAAATCCCCGACACGACCAAAATCATCATCGCTCAGCGCGTGGCTTCCGTCGAGGACGCAGACAAAATCATCGTGATGGAAGGCGGACGTATCGCCGCAATCGGCACGCACGAGGAACTTATGCAAACGAGCGAAGAATACAGGAGCGTTTACGAGTCGCAAACCCGCCACTCCGACAACGAAGAAGGAGGCGACGCGCAATGAAAAAGGCTTCCGCAATGAAAAATCAACGCAATATGCAATCTGCCAAAAAGGGTACGTTTGCCCGTCTTTTGAAATACCTTTTCAAATATTACGGCTGGCAGATTATCATAATGTGCATCACCCTTCTGATGGTGTCGGCGGGTATGCTTGTCGGCAACGTCTATATGCAGAAACTCATCGACGACGTCATCACGCCGGCGCTTTCGCAGAATATGCCGTGGAGCGAGGCTTCCGTCCTGCTTGTCAGAATGGGCGCGACGATGGTTTTGTTTTTCGTATTGGGCGTTATCGGCTCTGTCGTAAACAACCAGCTTAACGCAATCATTACGCAGGGAACGTTGTATCATTTCAGAAAAGATATGTTCAACAATATGGAATCCCTGCCCATTAAATATTTCGATACGCACAAGCACGGTACGATAATGAGTACCTATACCAACGATACCGACGCCGTGCGCCAGCTTATCGGCAACAGTCTGCCCGTATTGTTCCAGTCGGCGTTCACGTTGGTCGCGGTGTTCATCGTAATGCTGACGTACAGCGTATATCTGACGCTTATCGTCGTTGCGGTGATACTGCTTATGCTTTTCGTCGTCGTGAAAATCGGCGGAGCAAGCGGCAAATATATGGTCGCGCAACAGGTCGCCGTCGCCGACGAAGAAGGCTATATCGAAGAAATGATAAACGGTCAGAAAGTCGTGAAAGTGTTCAACCACGAAGACGCCGCAAAACAAGGCTTTGACAAACTCAACGATAAGCTCAACGACGACAGCAGAAAGGCGCACACTTACGGCAATATCCTTATGCCGATTCTCGGCAACATGGGCAATCTCCTGTACGTATTGCTGGCGTTTATCGGCGGACTTCTGGTTATTTCGGAAATCAATACCGGGTTCAAAAACGTCGGTCTTACCGGGTTCAATCCGCTTACGGTCGGCGTTCTCGTTTCCTTCCTGTCGCTTTCGCGCCAACTTTCCAACAATATCGGCAACATCGCGGGACAAATCTCGATGGTTACCATGGGGCTTGCGGGCGCGTCGCGCGTGTTCGATATGATTGACGAACAGCAAGAAACCGACAACGGCTACGTCATGCTTGTCAACGCCACGAAGGACGAAAACGGCAATATCGTCGAAAGCGAAAAACGCACGGGGCTCTGGGCGTGGAAACATTACCACAAAGAAACCGATACCACCACTTACGTGGAACTCAAAGGGGATATCGAACTTGACGACGTCGATTTCGGTTACGTCCCCGACAAACTCGTGCTGCACGGCGTATCCCTTCGCGCAAAACCCGGTCAGAAATTCGCTTTCGTCGGCGCAACGGGCGCGGGCAAAACGACAATCACCAACCTTATCAACAGGTTTTACGACATTCAGGACGGCAAAGTCCGCTACGACGGGATAAATATCAATAAAATCAACAAAAAGGATCTGAGAAGGTCTTTGGGTATGGTTTTGCAGGATACCAACCTGTTCACGGGAAGCGTCATGGATAATATCCGCTACGGCCGCCTCGACGCCACCGACGAAGAATGTATCGCCGCAGCAAAACTTGCAAACGCCGACGACTTCATCACACGACTTCCCGAAGGGTATAATACCGTAATCACGGGAAACGGCGCAAATCTGTCGCAGGGACAACGCCAACTTTTAAGTATCGCGCGCGCCGCCGTCGCAGATCCGCCCGTCATGATTCTGGACGAAGCGACGTCGTCAATCGATACCCGCACCGAAGCGATCGTTCAGGCAGGTATGGATAACCTTATGAAAGGCAGGACGGTTTTCGTTATCGCGCACAGGCTTTCGACAATCAGAAACGCCGACAGCGTCATCGTCCTCGATCACGGCAGAATTATCGAGCGTGGCACCCACGACGAACTTATCGCAATGCACGGCACGTATTATCAGCTTTACACCGGCGCAACAGAGCTTGAATAAAGATTTATAAAATAGCGAAGTTATATTTGCCTTTCGGCAAGTGATATTGCTTACGCAGTGATATTTGTCCTATGGACAAGTTGTGGATTTACCTTAACTTCGGCTGAAAGCCGAAATATAACTTTGACGAAGTCAAAATATAACTTTTTGCCGTCGACAAAAAATATAACCGTTTGCAACGCAAACGATATAACTAAAAAAGCCCGCTGTCTGAAACGGCGGGCTATTTTCTTGTGTTTACGTTATCTATGGGCGTTTACAAAGTCCATCACGGCGGATTCGTACTCTTTCGGGGCGTTTGCATACGACGCGCCGTGTCCCGCGCCGTCCACAAGGAACAGGCGTTTGTCCGAGGAGCAGGCGTTGTAGAGTTCGTGCGCCATTCGCACAGGGATAAAACGGTCTTCCTTGCCGTGAATAAACAGTATCGGATATTTTGCGTGTTGCACCGCTTTGAGAGGCGTGAAGTCGTCGACGGTATTGCCGAATTCTTTTGCAAAAAGTTTATAAACGCGTTCCAGCGTGGCTTTCGGCGTGAAACCCATGGTGAGTTTCGAACTGTGTGCAAATTCCGCGCGGATCGAGGTGTAGGCGCAATCCGACACGACGCATTTCACGTTTTTCAGGTCAAGTTCGGACATAAGACAAACGGTTGCGCCGCCCAAAGAAATACCGTGCAAAATAATGCTGCCGTCGGGGAAACGCTCGTTGAGTTTGTCAACCCACAGGGCGGTGTCGAGCCTTTCGTAAAGTCCGAAAGTGATGTTATTGCCGACGCTCGTTTTGCCGCCGCGGTTGTTTGTCAGAAGAACGTTTATGCCGCGTCTTAAATAAAACTGCATTATTGCCGACATATCGCCCAGGGGACTGCTGTTGTAGCCGTGCACGAGAATGGCGGTATCGCGCGCGTTTTCGCCCGCGGTATAAAACCAGCCTTCAAGCGTAAGAGAGTCGAAAGTGTTAACGGGGATAATTTCCTTGTCCCACGTTTTGACAAGCCTGCTTGCAGCTGAGCTGGTGTCGTACAAATGCTTGAAATTGGGCCCCATTACCTTTTCCGCAAACGGCGTTTTTGGCGTAAACAAATGTTTACTTGGTCTGAAAAGGGCGTTAAACGCGATTTTTGCGATGCACATAGTTATCCTACCTTATTTTTTGAGTATGACTTTGCCGGCGGTTTTCGAGATATATTCGCCTTTTGACACAACCTTTTCGCCACCGACGAAGACGTAATTTATGCCTTTGGGGGTGAAGTCGGGGACTTTCGGGTTTACTTCCACGTTGTCGAAATCGAAAACGGTAACATCGGCGAAATAACCTTCTTTCAAAAACCCGCGGTCTTTGATTTTGAAGCGTTCCGCAGTCGCGCCCGTCATCTTTCTTACGACGTTTTCAACGGGGATATCGTTCTTCTTCGCGCGCACCAAAAAGTACGGGAAGCACTGATACGTCGCGCCGTTTTGCGTGCCGGCTTCTTCAACCCACGCGTCCGTCATAAAGATGGACAGGTCGTCTTTCATCAGCCTGTCGATGATGGCGTCGTTGTAGTATTTGTCGATGTAAAGTCTGCCTTGCGCGTTCGACAGGTCAACGAGTTTCAAGTAGCAGTCAAAGTCGGATATTCCTTCCGATTCAGCAATTTCCGCAATCGTGCGGTTTTCGTATTCCTTATGGTCGTCCGAAATGTAAGCGACCGTGAAGTCGCTGAAATCCAGCCCCAGAAGTTTTTTGGACATTTCCACGAGTACGCGCAGTTTGAAACGGTTGAAAGGTTTCTTTCTGTCTTCCTTGCTCATTGCGAGATACCAGGCGGGCATAACGATTGTGATGACCGACGCGCCGTAAGTGAAAGCGTAGTTGTCGTAGGCGATTTTATATCCTTTTTCGTTGTAGTCGTGCAGTTTTTTGAGCATAGGTTCAACGCTCGGCCACGACGAACGACCGACGAAAATAAGATGGCTGTATTCCGTCCTGACCTTCGACTTTTCCATAATGTCGATGATTTCGTCCAGCGCGATTTCGATATGCGGTTTCGAGATAAGGGGATAACCCATCGCGACTTTCGACTCCGCGCGCGGGTGAATGGTCAGGATACCGTCGTACTTTTGCAGTTCCTTTGCGAACGCGACGAGTTCGTCCGTTTTGCTGTACATGCCGGGCTCGTACATAAAGCCGAAACTTCCGCCGAACGCGCCGTTTTCCATTGCCTCGTCGACGAGTTTCATTTCTTCGTCGATTTGTTCTTTCGTGAGCGGTTTCGCGTCAAAGCCCGAAATGCTTATGCGCGTCGTGCCGTGTCCGATAAGGGGGACGATATTGACGTAAAGTTTGCCTTCGGCATTTTTAACAAAGTCTTTGAAACTGCCGGGGTTTTTGGCGTGGAATAAACCGCCGCCGACTTTGTCCTTATATTTTGTGTTTTTGTCGACGCCGAACGGCGAAAATCCGCAGTTGCCCGTGATCTGGGTGGTGATTCCCTGACGGATAAACGGCTCGTAAAACCTTTCCGCATCGTCGTAGTCGTAAAAGAAGTCGTTGTGGCTGTGCGCGTCGATGAAACCCGGGGCAACAGTCAAGCCCGTGCAGTCGATAACTTCGGCGTCCGCGGCGTCGATGTCTTTTGCGATTTTCGTGATTTTGTCGTTTTCGATAAGAACGTCCGACACGTACGGCTTGCCGCCGCTGCCGTCAACGATAGTACCGTTTTTGAGTAAAGTTTTCATAATTGCCTCCGAATCTTAATTACTTATATTATATCATACGGGTATATCAAAAATCTACAACTTTTTATGCGGTTTTACGATTGCATATCGTGCGGAAATTTGATAATATTTTATTGAGGTAAATATGATAACTACGGTTTTTATCGACATCGACAACACCCTTCTGGACTTCGACGTATGCGCGACGTACGCCATGTCGAAAGGGCTTGAAAAATACGGGAAACACTACGAAAACGGATTGTTCGAGTGCTTCAAAAAAATCAACGACAATCTTTGGCGAAGAATCGAGGACGGTACGCTCACGAAAGACGGCTTGAAAAAAATCAGGTGGAATTTGGTTTTCGACGCGTTCGGGATAAAGGGCATCGACGGACCCGAGTTTGAAGAAGTCTTTCACGACTTCCTTGCGGTGTCGGCAGAACCCGTGTCGGGCGCGCACGAACTTTTAACATATCTTTGCGGAAAGTATAAACTTTTTGCAACGAGCAACGGCCCGTTCAAACAACAGGATTTCCGCCTTGAAAAAGCCGATATGAAAAAGTATTTTTCGGGATTGTTTATTTCCGAGGCGGTCGGGGCGATGAAACCGTCGAAAGAATACTTCGATTATTGCATTGAAAACGCGAATGCGAGAAAGGACGAAATCGTGCTTATCGGCGATTCGCTTACCGCCGACATTGCGGGCGGACGGAACGCGGGGATAAAGACCGTATGGTTCAATCACGACCGCACGGATATTCCCGAAAATAAAATTTGGGATTATTACGTTGAAAGTCTTGACGAGATAAAAAACATACTTTAAGCGGTGATTTTCGTTCAATAAAACCTAATTTTTGCAAAAATAAAGCCGTGGCAGACGCCACGGCGTTTTAATATGTTTTTGACTATTTGATTTTTGTCATCACGTCTTTCAGCGCGCGGTAGCGGTGCGACACGGCGTTTTTTTCTTCCGCCGTCGCAAGTCCGAAAGACTTTTTCAGATCGTCCGAATAAAATATGCAGTCATAGCCGAATCCGCCGCTTCCTTCTTCGCGCCGCAAGATTCTGCCATAGGTTTTGCCGACGCCGAAAACGTAAGTGTCGTCGGGGTAATAGCAGGCGATGACCGAGATAAAATACGCGCTTCGGTCGGTAATATTTTCAAGGTTTTTCAAAAGTAAATCGCGGTTTTTCTTATCGTCGCCGTGAATGCCTGCATACCTTGCGCTGTGCACGCCGGGCGCGCCGTTAAGGGCGTTTACCGACAGTCCGCTGTCGTCGGCGTAAACGGGTGCGGATATTCCTTTTTCGCGAAGGAACAGACTTATCGTTTTTGCCTTGATAAGCGCGTTGTCGAAAAAGGTTTCGCCGTTTTCGTCGATTTCCGAATCGAAGCCGACGTCGTGAAGCGACAGCACTTGAACGTCTTTCCCGAGCATCTCCGAAAATTCGCGGATTTTGTTCATATTGTTGGACGCAATTATTACCTTTTCCATAATTTCCGCCGTGTATTATTGCAACAATGCGCTTGCAAGAGCCTGAATTTCAGCGACGTTTTTGTCACTTACCGCCGAATAAATTTTGACGTCGGCGTCAAGAAGCGTAAGGTTTTTTTGCTGTTCCAGCATGCCGCGCATAATACGCGAAGCCTGCGGCGCCCACGAGCCGTTTTCGATAAATCCGACGGTGCGGTTCTGGAAATTCCTTTCGACAAGGTGTTCGATAAACGTTTTCATAAACGGGAAAATATCGCCGTTGTACGTCGTTGTCGCAAGCACGAGCTTTCCGTATCTGAACGCGTCCTCGACCGCTTCCGCCATATCGCATCTCGCAAGGTCGAAAACGGGCACTTTCACGCCCTTGTTTTCAAGTTCCGCTTTGAGCATATTCACCGCTTTTTCGGTGTGGCCGTAAACCGACGTATACGCGATGACAACGCCGTCGCTTTCCACGCCGTACGACGACCATACGTCGTAAAGATTGAGATAATACGGAATGTTTTCAAAAAGCCACGGACCGTGCAGCGGACAAATGATTTTGATATCGAGCGCCGCTGCTTTTTTCAGAACCGATTGCACCTGCGCGCCGTATTTTCCGACAATGCCGAAATAATATCTTCTTGCCTCGCACGCCCAGTCCTCGTCGGTGTCGAGTGCGCCGAACTTCCCGAAAGCGTCTGCCGAGAACAAAACTTTGTCAAAGTCGTCGTAAGTCATGATGACTTCGGGCCAGTGTACCATGGGAGCGGCGATAAACGACAGGTTGTGTTTTCCGAGCGGTAAAACGTCGCCTTCTTTCACCACGACTTGTCTGTCTTGAAAATCCGTGCCGAAATAGTTTTTCATCATCTGGAACGCGCGAAGGGACGACACGATTTTCGCGTCCTTGTATTTTTCCGAAAACGCCAGAATATTTGACGAATGGTCGGGCTCCATGTGTTGCACGACAAGGTAATCGGGCGTGCGGCCGTTCAAAGCGACCGCGATATTTTCAAGCCACTCGGCGCCGAATGATCTGTCGACGGAATCCATCACGGCGACTTTTTCGTCGATAATGACGTAAGAGTTGTACGCCATGCCGTTTTCCACGATATATTGCCCCTCAAACAAGTCAAGGTTTTTATCGTTCACGCCGACGTATTTTATATCGTTTGAAATTTTCATAATAGAATCTCCTGATGCTTTTCACCATTATACAATAAAAACCGCATTTCTGTAAAACGAAAAAAAGGGCGGAAAACGTTATTATTTTTATATGGTGAAAAAGGAAAATATATATACTGTCAAAAAGACTGTCTGAACGACACAAATAAACAAAATGTGAAATTTTATTCATATTCTGTTGACAAGCGTTAAATTTTGGTTTATAATAAGGGAAGAAAAAAGAAAGCAGGCTTAATATGAAAAAAATATCTTTGCACGTTGACGGTATGAAGTGCGGTATGTGCGAGTCGCACGTGAACGACGCCGTAAGAAAAGCGGCTGACGTGAAAAAAGTACGCTCGTCGCACGTATCGGGTTTGACCGAAATAATCTGCGACGACAACACCGACGTCGACAAAATCGTATCCGCAATCAAAAACGACGGCTACGACGTGAAAGACGTGAAAGTTTCGGACTTTGAAAAACACGGCTTGTTTTTGAAATTTTAATTTGCTCTCCTTCCGATTTGTTTTATATAAAAAATACGCGCCCGAAGCGGCGCGTGTTTTTTTTGTTTCGCGCTAAAAACGCAAAAAATAAAAGGCTGACGGGATTGTCAGCCTTTTGGTTTTGACGCGGTTATTCGTTGTCGTCCTGTTTGTTTTCCTGTTTTTCGGCGATTCTTTCGCTCACCTTTTCAAATAGCGATTGTTTTTCTATGTCATCCTCGTTTTCTTCAACGGGGTTTACGATGACTTTTACGTCCAGAATTTTGCGTTGCGTAAGCCTGTTTACGATGATCGTCAGGTTTTTGTAATTGAAGGTTTGCGCCTTTTTGGGGATTTCGCCGATTTCCGCGATAATCCAGCCGCTGACTGTCTGGGAGTCGAAGTCTGCCGCCTCGTCCTTATCGAGCCCGAAAGTTTCAAAGAATTTATCAAGTTCCGCACGACCGTCGACGATATAAGTCGTGTCGTCGATTTTCGTGAAGTAGTTCACGACCTCGTCGTGTTCGTCCCAGATTTCGCCGACAAGTTCTTCCAGAATATCTTCAAGGGTAACAATGCCCAGCGTTCCGCCGTATTCGTCCACAACGACAGCCATATGCACTTTTTGGCGCTGCATGCTTTTCAGAAGCGTCGAAATTTTCATATGTTCCGTCGCGATGGTAACGGGGGTGATGTAGTTTTTTATAGATTTTTCGCCTTTTTCAAGGGCGGTGAAGAAGTCGATATTATGGATCATACCCACGATGCTGTCGATTGTGTTTTTGTACACGGGCATACGCGAGAAATTATGTTCCAGGAAAAGCGCCTTGATTTTTTCCATCGGCATGTCGATGGGCACCGCAATAACGTTCACGCGCGGCACGAAAATATCCTCGACTTCCGCGTCGTCAAACTCAATCGCGCTGGAAATAAGTTCGCGCTCCTGCATGTCAAGAGAGCCGTCTTCCTGCGCTTCTTCGACCATGGATAAGAGTTCTTCCTCGGTGATTTTGTCGTCGTTTTTCGATTTGAATATCTTGCGAAGAATGAATTTCAGCCCCGCAAACAAAATCGTGATGGGGTACAGTATGACCATTATCGCGCGCATCGGGTAGCCGAACGCCATCGAAATCTTTTCGGAATTTTCTTTCGCAATCATTTTGGGCGAAACTTCGCCGAACGTCAGAACAATCGCAGTTGATACCGCGACCGAAACGATACCGCTTACCGCGGCGTTTGGAATGATTGTTTCAAAAAGATTGTTGAATAATACCGAAAGCGTGATATTGACAAGGTTGTTGCCGACGAGAATCGCCGAAATCACTTTGTCATATCTGTCCAGAAGATACAGCGCGTTTTTGGCGGCTTTGTTGCCGTCCTGCGCTTTAAGTTTGAGTTTCGTGCGGTTTACCGAGGTAAAAGCAGTTTCGGTTGCCGAAAAATAGCCCGAAAACAGCACGAGTATTACGATGAAAATGACCGACAATATAATACTGTCAGGGTCAGGGTCAGGTTGTTCTGTTAACATACTTCTCCTTACAAAAAATAATAATGTTATTTAATTATATCATTGAATATATAAATTGTAAATATATTTTATTAAAATCGCCGTTTTTTGGACATTTTATCGGAATCCCACGGCAAAAGCGGTTGTTTTGGCTATTGACAATGACGCTTTCCGGTGCGATAATAAAAAAAAGGAGACGCGATATGAATATACTTTGCGACAAAATGATTATGGCCGTGTTGTCCGGCGGAAACGCCACGGAAACCGTACGCGACCTTACCGCCCGGGGCTTTTATACGACGATGCTTTCGTCAACGGGCGGATTTTTGAAAAAGAAAAGCGTGACGCTTCTTATCGGCGTCGAAAGGGCGCAGGTCGATACCGTCCTGGAAATTCTGGAAAAGCACGCGAAAAAGCATATCGAGGCGTCTTTTGTGAATTCTCCCGACGTCACGGGCGTTGCCGTAAAAACGCCGGTAAAGGTCGAAACGGGCGGCACCGTCGCATTCGTTATGGACGTTTTGAGTTGCGTTAAGTTTTAAGAAGATTTTTTCAAATAAACGAAACGGCATCGGGGTTCGACGCCGTTTTTTTGCGCCGATATTATTGTAAAAAGTACACGACGTACAGCCCCGCAAGGGTTGCGAAAAGCGTAGGAATTGCGACGACAACGCCGTATTTCAAAAAGTCAAGGAACGTAAACTTTACGTCAAGGTTTTTCAAAAGCCCCGTGAACATTATTCCCGCAAGCGCGCCGACGGGCGTCAGGAACGCGCCGATATTGCTGCCGATTACCGACGCATACACCGCAAAAGGCGACGCGGTTTCGGTGATTGCCGAGTACAAAACGCTCATCGGAATATTGTTGATAAGATTTGCGACGAGCGTCGACGACACGCCGTAAGTCAATATGTCGTACCTTTCTCCCGCCGCGCCGAAAACGTCGGCGATTTTTTGCGATACGCCCGTTTTTTTCAGCGACAAAACGACGATAAACATAGATATGACAAATGGGATTAGTTCGTAGGGCAGACGTTTGAAAACGTTTGTGAGTTCCGTCGGTTTTTCCTTTTTCACGGCGGCGATAACAAGCGCGCCGACAACAAGGATAAGAAACGCGCACGTCGCAACCGCCCACATTTCGATTCCGACGTAATCCGCGATAATAAGGAATACAAGACATATTATTAAAAGCACCGCGCCGAATATCGCAAGGTACGGTTTTTCGATTTTTGCGGTCTCGACTTCGCTCACGGGGATCTCTTCCTTAAACTGTTTTTTGAACAATAAGTACAGCACGAGAAGGGCGCAAAGCCCGCCGAATATCGTCGGCAACGCCATTATTTTCAGATAACCGGAAAAGGTCATGTGAAATGATTCCGCAAGGTATATGTTCGTCGGATTGCCGATTATGAAAAACATTGAAAACGTGTTTGCCGCAACAAATTCCGTCACAAGATACGGCACGGGATCTATGTCGGCGTTTTTGCAAAAGTAACAGATAAACGGCGTAAACGTAAGGATAATGATGTCGTTTGACGTAAACACGGTCAGAATCGACACGACGCCGTAAAGAATGAAAAACAGCTTCGTCCGACTGTGTCCCGCAAGTTTCATCGACTTTGTCGCAAGAAATCTGAACACCCCCGCTTCGTCCAGAAATACCGACACCGTCGTCATTCCGAAAAACAGCAATAGGATTTTTACGGGGTTGACGGAGTTTCGCCCGTGAAACATCGACGCCATATCGCCCGTCAATCCGTCCCAGGCTTCCCTGAAAGTCAACACGTTAAGCGCGACGATAAGTATCGCCGAAATTACCGGCACTACAAAAAATACGGGAATGCGCTTTCCTTTGATTTTTACTTCGGGCAGAAATACAATTGAAAGTATCGTTCCCGCCGCCGCTATTACGGATAATACGATTGCCGCCGTCATCATCAGTTCCTCAAACGAGAAAGCATTATATTCCCATTTTGAAAAATTCGCAACGATTATCGCTTATTACGTTTTATTTTCTTTGCGGTTTTTTATGATTGTTGAAAAACGGAGCTTTGTCGTTTACGACGCGGGAGTACTTTCTTGCCGATCCCGCGTAATAAGTGTACATCATTTTCGCCACGTTTTCGGGTGATACTATTATTCCATCCACGCCGAATCGCTTGAAATAGTGCATTGCCTGATTTGTGGAGCAATCAAAATAATATGCGTCGTTTTCGATTTTTACCGGGGTGGGACGATAAAGATATATTTTTTTGAACAGGTACTTTCCCTTTTGTGATAAAACTACCTTGATAAGGTCGGTTTCGTTTTTGAAAATCGGATATTGTGCGCCGCATCTTATCTGCCTGTTGAAGATTTGTTTGATATCTTCGGGGATATCGGCTTTTTTTGTCAGCAAAGATACGCTTTTTACGTTTGCAAGGCGCAAGGTGTAAAGGTTTTGACCGTCGGTTGACAAAACATAATTGTAAAGTTCTTCTTTCGACGACGCCACCGCATAAACGGACGCGTTTTTGATTTCGTCGCCTTTATTCACGATGCAGACCTGCAAATTTTTCCGTATGGCTTTTTGCAAATCGTTGTAGTTTTCTTTGAATATTATCAGTTCGCGACGTGGTTGCGGTCGCGATGCGTAGGACATAAACATCCTTCTGTAAAACGACGAAAGAGATTCGTCGGAAAGGGCGACGTTTTCAATGAAAGTGACTGCTTTTTCGGATAATTTCGTCGGCTTAAACGAAAAGACCGCGGTTTTTCCGTCGGTTGCGACGTTTTCGCGCCGAGCGATTATCTTTATCACGTCCGAATACACTCGTTCCTTCGATTTATCGGGAAGCCCGGACAACGCTTTCGAAACGTCGTCGCGCAACGCTTCTTCGCTTGCGGAAAAAGTTTCGTAAAAATTCACGACGAGCGTGTTTACAAACGCGTTGAAATTTATGCTGTCGTCGGATTTTAAGAAGTTGAAGTTTTTGCAATCGGATTTCATTGTGGAAAGTACGCTTTCCGGCAAACTTATCTTAATTTTATCTTTCATCTTTCGTCACCAAATAAAAGTGTACCCTAAAAGGGGGCAAAAATCAAGCAGTTTTTGCGTCTCCAAAGAAAGGGGGCAAAATTTTTTTGAAAAGTGCGGTAATATCGTTTGTTAAAAGTTGCGTTATACTGAAAGTGAAATAAAAATGCGAGGTGATTTTATGGATAATTTCAATATGATTGCAGGATACGAAAAAGAGAAAAAAGAGTTGAAAAAGATTTGCGACGTTTTGAATAACCGCGAGTATTATATGGGAAAAGGCGCAAAAATTCCCAAAGGCTTGATTTTATACGGCAGTGCCGGCAACGGAAAGACGTTGTTCACAAAAGTCCTTGCGAGAGAATGCGACCTTCCCGTGTACATAGTCGATACCGCTGACGCGAAAGACGAGTCGTCGATTATGCAACAAATCAAAAATGCTTTCGATAAAGCAAACGACAGCGACAAATGCAGCGTCGTGTTTTTCGACGAAATCGACAAGTTCTTGCCTGACCTTGACGGTTATTTCGTCGATCAGGGCGCAAAAACGATACTTGCACAACTTTTAACCTTAATCGACGGCATAAATTCGACGAACAACGTGTTTTTCGTTGCGACGTGCAACGACTTTGACGATCTTCCCGCGTCGATGGTGCGCCCCGGTCGTATCGATAAAAAAATTATGTTGCAAAATCCCGACTACGGCGCAAGAAAAGAGATTGCCGAAAAATATATGTTTGCGACGAAGTGCGAATTCGAAATGTCGGTGGAAGATATTGCGGAATTGACGCAAGGTTTATCTTGCTCCGCAATCGAAACTCTTATCAATGCGTGCGTGCTCGAATCGGACGCAAAAAACTTCGTATCGACGAAAACGATTTATAAAAACGCCAACGAGATTCGGTATTGCGATATCGAAAAGGATTTTTCCGACGAAGAAAAGTATATGAAAAGTTGTTATAACCTCGGCCGATTTGTCGTTGCGAGAAGTTTTAAGAACGCCGATTATACGCTTGATATGGATGAAAATAATCTTTGCAACTCGTTTTTCAAAAAAATCATGAGTGATTTGTCAGGCGATTACAACGATGACGACTACGATGACGAAGAATTCCGTTATACCGACGGAACGTCGGACAAAAAAGCAACCGTGACGTTTTCAAAGTATTTCTCCGCAAAAGATTTCGAAAACACGATTTCCGTTTTGCTCGGCGGGATGGCGGCGCAAAAATTGTTTTTCGGCAAAACTTTCGACAATACGTATTACGATCTGGTATCCGTCGATAAAGTCTTGTTCAATATGGCGGAATACGGTATGTTCGGTGTGGACAAAACGTTTTTTTACAACCGACACGAAAATATGCCGTACAGCAAAAAACGCATTGACGCGCTTAACGAAAAGTTCGACGATATTACTCGAAAATGCTACGAAACCGCCGAAAAAATCGTGACGGAAAATCGCGGGCTTATCGAGTTTTTGCAACCATTACTTATCCGCGAAGAAGTAATCAAAAAGAATAGGGCGGAAGAACTTGTCAGAGAATACGTCGAAGACAAAAATAACAAAGTATGAGAAAAACCGCGCGCGACTTGAAAAAGAGAGAATTTGAATATTTTCTGAAAGCGACAATTTGCGACGTAATGCGGTTGTTCGGTTACTCGAAACTGCCGCATGTTTTCGAAACGAAATTGCCGGGCAACGAAATGATGTCGTTTATCACGATACGAAACGGTAAATATTCGGCGATTGCGTACGATTATCAAAAAATCGCCGCCTTATTTTCACGTTACGACAAGGAAGATGCCATCGCGCGCATTGTTTTTATCACCGCTCACGAGATGCGACATTATTATCAGCATAGACAAATCCGCGCGAAATCGCCGAGAGAAAGCGTAAAAACCGTAAACGCGTGGAGAAAATCCGACGTGATACGTATTGACTGCGACAATAGCGAGTATTACGGCAACGTGCGGGAAATCGACGCGTTCGCGTTTGCTTATTCTTACGTTGCCGACAAGTTTGGAGTATTGGTCGTGAACGTCGGTGTGCCGAAAAAATATCGCATGGTGATGAAAAGATACGTCAAAAAAACGTTCGGCTTAAAGGCGCCGATATTTTCCGCAAAGTACAATAAATACTTTTATTGAGCAAAAGTTTGACAAAATGCGACAAAAAACGACGGGCGGATAGGCTCGTCGTTTCGGTGTGGTTTTTATGTTTTTTCGATTGTTTCGTCCGGAAGAAAACAAACAAAACAAAGCGGGTTATTTTGAATAATTTTCTTGCATTTTCGTCAAGCGTTCCTTGATTTTTTCACGGAGAGATTGCGGCTCGATTATTTCCGCATACGTGCCGTACTGCATCGCCCAGAATTGCATTGCGTTCGGACTTGCGACAATTTCGACGGTTAATATGCCGCTTTCATTGCTTTTAACCTTGATTTCCGCGCCAAACCAATCGATTATATCGTCGATGAGTCGCTCGGGCAGTTTAATCACGACGCGCTCAGGCTTGTCCGCAAACATATAAGGACGCGCGGTTGAAAGTTCCTTGTAATCGATGCCGTTTTTGTATCCCGGGACGGATTTCAGCGGCGTGCGTACATCGTCGGAAATTTGCATGTCCGTGATTTTGTCCATGCGGTAAAAGGCGACGTCGCATTGCTTTTCGTTGTACGCCATAAGGTAGTAGTGCTGGTTGTGCAACAGCATCTGATACGGGCTGACTTTGTGGTGCGCGGTGCGGTGCAGTTTTTTGTCCGCGCCCATTTTGTTGTAGTCGAAGACAAGCTGCTTTTCGTTTTCGATTGCTTCGTCGACGAGATCGACGTTCAAAAACAAATCGCGGTTTTGAGTTTTGTTCCAGTCGCGTACCGAGTAAACGTGCTTGACGTGCGCTTTGAAATACTTGCCGCCCAAAAGTATCAGCTTGTCAATGAGTTGCTTGGAATACGTCGCGTTTATGTGGCTGCTGCTTAAAACGCTGTCGATAAGAAGACGGAGTTCCGCGTTCTCGAAAGGGCGGCTTGCAAGATAGATTCCTTTTTTGTCGCCTTCGATTTCAAAACCCATTTCTTTGAGATAGGATACGTTGCGACCGATTGCCTTTCTTTCGACGACAAGGTCGTATTCGTCGCTTAAAATATCGATGATCTTTTGCTGAGTCAGCGGATGGTCGGCGTCGGAATAACCGCTCAGAACCTGATAAAGACGGAAAATCAGCGTTTGTTTGCTTTCCATAAAAGCCCCCTTGAAAATCGTTAAATCAATTATATCACTTATTTTCAATTATGTCGATCGTTCGTCCCGTTTTCGGTACATTAAAAGCGTCTTCCGCACAAAACACACGCGATTATCCGATTTCGGCCTTTATAAACGGAGGGAATAGTATAAGACGTTATTATTTTAAGGGCGGGATTGAGAAAATCAATGCAACGAGAAACACAAAAATTTTTCCTTCCGTGGCGAGGTTTCGTGTGCGCTATTCTTTGACTTTTGAAAACGGTTGTGATATTTTATAAATAACCGTTTGAATGTGAACAATATTTGGGAAAGACACTCGGTATTGCTTGTTTTATGGTCATCAACGTCTTTTCCAAGTTCACATTTAATGGTTTGATAGCTTAGATTTGTTCAGGGTGTGGCACAGTCGTCGCACCCTTGTTTTATTTCCGGAAGCATTTTCTTTATTATTAAGACAAAACGTATAAATCATAAACCTACAAAAATTTCAATCCTATACAGTCAGCATAAGCGATTATTTTAGAAAATGGCACTATGGTTGGTGTTTAAACGCAGTATAAAAAATACGAACCCTTTGCGGTGTTCGTATTTTTCACTAATGGCGGAGTGTGTGCGTCACTCATTGAACTATTGATCAGCAAGCGGCATTGCTTTGCCGTAGTGAATAGAAAATTAAGGTAAATAGTGCAATGCAATATAATACGCGTTACGAAAAATTGCGATATGTTACATTTTTTCGTAATGAATAATAAATGCAATAAAAGTCGGCTAACAACCGACATTTATTGTTGATTTTTCTGTCAAAATATGTTATAATAAAATAAAAATTATCAAAAGGTCGCAAGCGAATAAAAATCAGGGTGTAAAATCGGGAAATACATCTCAAAGAAGGATGACGATTTTCTTTACTACCCGATAACCAAACAAACTATGAGGTGTAATGTGAAATTCTCCGAAAAAGTAAAATATGCAAGAATGAAACTTCTTTTAACGCAAGAAGCGTTGGCAAAAGAACTCGGCGTATCCTACGCTACAATTTGCCGCTGGGAAAAGGATAACCGTGAACCGCAAATCGTTTCTCAAGGCAAGTTTTATGCCTTTTGCGAAAGTAAAGGAATCACGTTTGAAGACTAAGGCGAAAAATATTGCTTACAAATAAAAATCGGTGCTTTTGGCTTTATGGTAGATGTAAATATAAGGGGATTGTATGAAAATATCAATCAGATTTTTTAACGATAAAGAAGTGCGCGCCGCGTGGAATGAGGAAAACAACAAGTGGTATTTCAGCGTTCTGGATATTATCGGGGCAATCAGAAAGGAAGATAATTACGAAAAATGCCGTAACTATTGGAAATATCTGAAAGCCAAACTGAAAAAAGAGAACAGCAAGTTGGTTAGTGCCACTACCCAACTGAAATTAACTGCCGCCGACGGGAAAAAGTATATGTCGGACGCATTGGATTCTGACGGAGTTATTAAACTTGCCGCAGAGTTTCCGAGCAAGGTTGGCGCAGAGTTTATCGGCTGGTTTACGCGGTCGGACGATACGGTTGACGGCAAAAGTAAGCAAAAAGCATACGCTTTGTTTGATAGTTCTTTTATAGACGCTATCGAAGTCGGAACAGTCAAAGGATTACAACAAATTCACGCATATTTGTTTGGCGGATTATATGATTTTGCCGGACAGATTCGCACGCTTAATATTGCAAAAGGCGGCTTTGCGTTTGCACCCGCTATGTTTTTGCAAGATAATTTGCTGTTGATAGAAAAAATGCACGAAGATACGCTTGAAAACATTGTAAAAAAGTATGTTGAAATGAACGTCGCTCATCCGTTTATGGAAGGAAACGGGCGAAGTACTCGTATCTGGTTGGATTTGATTCTGAAAAAGAATCTTAAAAAATGCACCGATTGGAGTAAAATCGATAAGAAGGAATACCTTATGGCAATGCAGGAAAGCCCTATGGACTCCTCTCATATTTACGAACTTATAAAAAGCGCGTTGACCGATGATATAAACAATCGCGAAATCTTTATGAAAGGGATTGACTACTCTTATTATTACGAGCAAGTTGACTGATTTGTTTCGATAATTTACAATGTGCGAGCATTAAAAAGAATCATTTTAGGAAAAAGCTATGGTAGCATATTGGATAGTATTTACTGCGCTAATATTGTTTATCCAGGTTGGATTAGGCTAATTGAAATCTGGAAAATGCAAAGATTCTTAAAAAGTATAAAAAGGAGTTAAAAATGGGGAAAGTATATGAGTTTGTTGAAGAAATAGACAAGAGTGTTTCCATAATTCATGACTACATTGAATCCACCGAGATTCTATCCAAACTTGCCCAAATGGGCATAGAGTGCGACAGGCGAACGCTGTATGGAGATATTGACGTTCTCAATTATTTCGGGTACGAAGTGCTTTGCGATAAATCTCCCGGCAAGCCTAATAAGTATTGCGTGGTGGACCGCAGCTTTGACGTCCCGGAACTTCGCATTCTTATGGACGCAGTGCAGGCGTCGAGTTTTATTACACCGAGCAAAACCGAGGTCCTATTAGATAAAATAGCCGACCTTGGCGGTAGCCACCATGCGGAACTCTTGCGGAGCAATATCGTAAAATTCAATACTACAAAGAGCGCGAACGAAAGCATCTTTTATTCGATAAGCGAAATCAACTTGGCGATAGAGAATAACAAGAAAGTGTCGTTTGAATACTTCGACTTTAACTCAAAGCATGAGCGGGTTTACAGACGAAACGGGAAGAGATACTTCGTCAACCCGCTTGCCACGATTTATGACGATGACAACTACTACCTGATATGCTACTACGGAAGATTTGAGGGCGTGGTGCATTATCGCATAGACCGAATGGATCGTGTCGAAATGGTTGTTAATCAACCTATAGACGCATATAAAGGCGAGCCGATCGATTTGAAAAGGCACAAAAAGACCTTGTTCGGAATGTTTCAAGGCGAAGAACAGTTTGTAGAGTTCCAAGCCGATGCGAGCATTTTAGATCCGATATTTGATATCTTCGGAGATAAGGTGGAAATCACCCCGGATGAGAACGGGAAACTCCGTTTCAAAGCGGCGGTGCAGTTGAGCCCTACATTCTACGGGTGGTGCTTGTCGTTCGGAGACAAACTGCAAGTGGTCGGACCGAACGAAGTGGTAGAAAAAGTAGTTGAGTATATTCAATCGCTTACCATTGGATACAAACAGTTAAAAGGGGAGGAAAACGCTGATTAATTATAAAAATCTCGTTAATTGTCGCAATTTGCCGTTGACACAGATGCTATAAAATGTTATAATATATTATAACATCTGACTGGAGGTTTGTTTATGGAGTTTAAGGACAAACTGATTGCGGCTCGTGCCAAATTGAATTTGAGCCAAGAGGCTATGGCAAGAGCATTAGACGTATCTTTTGCAACAATAAATAGATGGGAGAGAGGTAAGACTAACCCCACGAAAAAAGCCGAACTGCGTTTTAATGAATTTTGCATTAACAACGGAATAAAAGTCGAATAAAGGCATTGCGGAACAATTGGAGAATACTATGGAAAAGCGCAAAAGAAAACTAAAAGTTTTTGAAGCATTTGCCGGGATAGGCGCACAAGCGTCAGCATTAAAACGATTGAATATTGAATACGAGATAGTTGGTATTAGTGATTGGTTTATTGACGCAATAAAGTGTTATGCAGCAATACACTGTAAGGATCGTCAGGTTGAAGTGCCAGAAGACAAAGCAAAACTCTTGGAATACTTGTCAAAGTTTACATTTAGTGCTGATTCAGTCAGACCGACAGATCTTCGTAGGTTATCGGAAGATGACTTGAGAGATTTATATAGGGCTAATAAACAATCAAACAACTATGGGTCAATCAGTGAAATAGATCCTGCGGAAATGCCCGAAACGGATTTATTAGTATATAGTTTTCCGTGCCAAGATTTATCCACGGGCGGCTTGGGCAAAGGAATGAAAAAAGGATCCGGAACACGGTCGGGGTTGTTGTGGGAAATAGAACGTATTCTATTAGGACTGAAATCACTTAATAGGTTGCCAGAATACTTATTACTGGAGAATGTAAAAACAATAAAAGCGTCCTCGAATATAGAAGACCTAAATCAATGGCTTGAATTCCTTTCGTCAATTGGCTATAGCAGTGACGAATGTATGATACTGAATTCGTTGGACTTCGGCGTTCCCCAAGATAGAGAAAGAGCATTTATTGTAAGTCATCTTGGAGAGCCATTGTCGATAGAACATCGAGTTAGGGAACTTCAGCGCCCAAGAGAGTTCCATATAAGAGATTTTATTAAGGACGATTACGAATCCAATCATATGTACAGGGCAGAAGCTGATATGGCACAGCTCAACAAAACGCCATCCCGCGATGAAATGTGGCGTATCAACGGGAAAGAGATTAACGATGACACGATTATTCGAACAATAACCTGCAATATGGATCGGACACATACAGCGGCATTGTTTAAGTATAAAGGAATAAAGGGAGATACATATCGAAGATTGACCCTGCGAGAGGCATTCTTGCTAATGGGATTTACAGAGGACGAGTATTCGTCGGCGGCAGGACTTGCATTCAGTTATAGAAAACTAAACAAACTGATAGGAAATTCTATCGTAGTCAATGTGTTGCAAGCCATCTTCCAAGCGATGTTTGAGAATAAGTATGCAAAGGAGACGGATAATCTGTGATCATTAGACTTCCGATTGATACAAAATCTCTATATCTCAACATTAAGAACGATAACGAAACGGGACATACGGCAACCGTCGCAACCCCATTAAAGCAGGGAGCCTCTGTGCGGGAAGAGTTATCGCACATTTGGGAATTGCCAGAAAATATTCACCAGAATAGTCGAGAAGGCATTATTGGTCAATTGTCATCAAAGTCAAGAGCGTTGGCACGAATAACAAACGTGTTCGTATTTGATAAGATTGCTGTGAATGGAAGCCTTTTAAGTGGAGTCCCGTCATTCTGTATATACATACGAGAGGAAACAGACCCTAATAACTGTCACTATGGACGCTTGAAAGTGCATTATCCGATGAGTTTGCATTATAACGATAGTGAGGTAGAAATAGACAACAAATTGGTCTTAAAGGCAGTATCTGCGGAGTTGCACGATTATGCGTTCATTGTAGAGGCATTCGAATACGATGACGAAAATGGTGTGTTTAATTTCGATGCAACCATTGTGGGAGAAAATGGCATTCCTTATTCCAAGGTCTTTATCAATAGGCGTGGTGTCGGGAATAAGTTTTCCACAGTGTTTAATGAAGATGCTGATTCTTACGATTCGGAAATCATAGCTCTCCGTGAAAAACGCGGATATGACAGTGTTGGTCCAGAAAACTTTTGCGAAGTAATGCAGTACGATAGAGAAAAAGCAATTACTATCGTGAGAGAACAGCTCGACGCCAGAGGAGCAAAGAACATAAGAATATTGGCTGACGAATACCCTTATGCATTGTATGATATACAATATACATTCGATGGGGAAAAGCGCTATGTGATAGTGCGTCACACTGCGACAAAGCAAGTTTATTTCAATTTGCAAACCAACAAAATTGCTTTTTGTAATGATTTTTCCAAAATTGCAAAGGTGATGTTGGTTACCGACATAGAGGGGATACCCAAAATATATTCATTTTCAATTAGCGAATTGAATCAAATGTCGAAGATCATCAATTCGATAGGGTATAGAAAATCGGAGGATTAACAAATGAGTGAGTCTGTAGAAAGACAATTTCCAGCTAAAACGCTGCTGTTAGGTTTAAGGGCAATCGGATATAGTTTTTCGACTGCGGTTGCTGACATTATTGATAATAGTATATCGGCAGAGGCTACTGAAATTAAAATCTATTCAGACCCACTGGCGGATATTCCGTATTTCTGCATTTTAGATAATGGCTATGGCATGACTACAAAGGAATTGGACAATGCTATGCTGTTTGGTTCAAACCGAGAAGACAAAGAAGAGTGTGAACTCGAACTCGGAAGATTTGGTCTTGGACTAAAATCGGCATCATTATCGCAATGCCGAAAGTTCATTGTTGCGAGTAAAAAATATGGCAAAATTCGCGCAATGGCATTTGATTTGGATTTAATTGATGACAAATTATGGCTATTGCAGTTAGACCAAGATGAAATAGATTCATTACCCCACATAAATGATTTACGAAACTATGAAACGGGTACATTGGTCATATGGGAGAAATTTGATAAAATAGAAGGGCTCGCAAAGAACTTCGAAGAGAGTTTCCGAGAAGCGGTTGCAGAGTCAAAAAAGCATGTGGAATTCGTTTTTCATCGTTTCTATAACCAAATTAAGATTTATTATAATGAAAAAAGGATAGAGCGTCGTGACCCATTCTTAACAGATTCACTCGGAAGACAGCAAACTGGGCGAACATCCAATATAACCGTGGATGGTTCAACAATTACTATTATCCCGTATACCTTACCATTTGCGAATACTCTAACAACAGAGGAAAAAGCATTGTTGGGAAATCCAAAGAGTATTTTTGACGAGCAAGGCTTTTACTTATACAGAAATAAAAGACTGATATCTTGGGGTAGTTGGATGCGAATGGGAATTCGTAGCGAATTGAACAAATTGGCGCGAATACAGGTTGACATACCTTCTACACTGGACTCGGTTTGGATGTTGGATGTGAAAAAGTCTTCCGCAAAAATACCCGATAAAATCAGAGATAGAATCCGTATAGCAGTTGAGGACTCAATCGTTCGTAGCAAGCGAACGGTTAAAAACCCCGGATTGAAAGAGGCAACTATTGAACATAAGATCTGGGAAAAAATCAATGAACATGACGGGAATGTAAGATATGTAATCAATCGGGACAACCCTTTTATACAAGCGTTGTCAAGCGTAATCGGGACAGAGGAAAACGAGCTATTAGAAGTTCTATTGTCTCAGATTGAAGCGTGCATACCGAAATATCGCATTCAGAACGATGTAATAGATTCCCTAAATATCGTAAACAGTATGGACGATGCTGAAAATGATGTTTTAGTAGAACAAGTATTAAAATGTGTCGGCTTTTTCCCAAAAGAACAACAGGCCAATAAGTTAATGGAATTATTGGGCTTGGAAGCGTATAAGACTATTGCGGATAAAAAGGCGGAATTGTTAAAGAGGTTGCAAGAGAATGGATAAAGACATCTTATTAAAAAATGCCTATGATATCTTAAAGATAATGTTAGGAACGGCATCTCATACTCACACCGAAATAGTCGCAACGGCAGATAGAGTGCTTGCGACGCTTGGCGTTACCGATGTGTCTATTCGTGACGAAATAGTAATACGGTATGAAGAAAATCATCCGCTTATTAAGGTTAGTGAGCCTGATGTACTCGTAAATGACGAAAATGACGGGAAGTGGTTCGAACGCAAGCAAGAACTCATTAAGTACAGTTTGAAAGATGGTTTTTTCGAACGATATAAAAGATACTTAAGGCGCGAGGACTTCGATGAGTCGGTTATACATCGAATGGAACTTGATTGTGCAAGAACATTGAAACAATGTGCCAACCCGGAAATGACTATGAACGTAAGTGAAAGAAAAAAACGGGGGTTGGTAGTCGGCGATGTACAATCGGGAAAAACGGCCAACTATCTTGGCTTGATTAACCTTGCTTGCGATTATGGTTATAAGATTATTGTCCTACTGGCTGGAATGACGGATTCATTGCGCCAACAGACACAGAGCCGTGTCGATTCTGGCTTTATTGGAGCAATTAGCGACACAATAGGTGGCGGGGCGGAGATTACATATGTAGGTGTAAGTGCGGATGATCAGGTGCAGCATCACTATGCTGTGCCTTTGACGAACAATGAAAATGATTTTGTTAAGTTTGTCAAAAAGAACTTAAACGCTACGAGCGGAGACTTTAATAAGCCAATAGTGCTTGTCGTAAAGAAAAATGGCTCCGTCTTAAAACAAGTCGTAGAGTGGCTCAAGCCGGGGCAACACAACATTAGTTGTGACAACATCTTAATCGTTGACGATGAGGCGGACAATGCTTCTATTAACACAAAAAAGCCCGAAGAGTATTCAGCATCGGTAATTAACGGACACATAAGAAACCTTTTTAACAACTTCCCGATAGCGACATACGTCGGCTATACGGCTACGCCTTTTGCTAATATTTTTATTAACCCGGAAGACGATGAGTTTTTTAAGGATTTATTCCCATCGGATTTTATAGTATTACTTAACCCGCCCTCGAACTATTTCGGAGCGACGAAGGTATTTGCTTATAATGGCGAATCCAATTCCCGTTATATTCGTGAGCTGGATGAGTCCGAGCCAAACTTTTTGCCCGTAAAGCATAAGGTCGGTATAAATCGTTTTGACGCTATGCCGCAGAGTATGAAAGAGGCTGTTCTTTGCTTCTTGATAAATAACGTTATTCGGACAATTAGAGGGGCGGGGCAGAAACATCGTTCAATGATGATAAACATATCTGTACTGAACGACTTCCATGACCAAATTCACAGGGTTGTGAGTACCTATGTTAATCACCTAAAAGACATTATTGAACAGGACGATTATAAGCCGACCTCCGACTTTATAAGGAATCAAGATATGGCGATGCTGTATGGTCTGTATATGGGCGATAAGCATTATATAAAGGATCAACCCGATTATTACGCCGATATTCGTGAGACCATTAGTTGGGAGCAAATAAAAAAAGGACTTTATAACGAAATAAAGCAGTTCAATGTTGTAATCATCAATAACCGTCAGAAAAAGGGCGAGCGTTTTAGTTATGACAATTATAAGGAAGTCGGAGCAAGAGTAATTGCCATCGGTGGATATGTATTGTCGAGAGGCTTGACGCTTGAAGGCTTGATGATTAGTTATTTTAGTCGGAATTCGTCTGCATACGACTCATTGCTCCAAATGTGTAGGTGGTTTGGATACAGACCCCGTTACGAGGATTTGTGCCGAATTTATATGTCACCCATAAATATTATGAACTTTAGAGCCGTAGTCGACGCAGTTGAAGACTTAAAAGACCAGTTTAGGGAAATGGCATTACGGAAAAGCAAACCATCCGAATTCGGTTTGATGATTAAAGAATCGCCAGATACATTAAACACGTCGCTTTTGATAACAAGCCGAAACAAGATGTATAATTCGGATGAAATAATTCGAATATTGAACTATGGCGGAACTTATGCAGATACATCAAAGTTGTACCCGACTTACTCTAAAAACGAGAAAAACATAAACACGGTCAATGCATTTTTCTCGGAGTTGACCAAGGCAGGGTTCGTTTGGGAAGATGTTCCAATCATCGATGGTAGGTCGTCCCGACATATGATTCGGGATATAGATCAGTTGCATGTGGCAAGGTTTATACGAAGACTCCAAGTCCCATATGAAAACGTTAAATTTGATGTGGATAACTTGGCCGACTATATTGAAAAAAGTCAAGCCTTTCCATTGTGGGATTTAGTTATTGCATCAGGTTCTTCTAATAGTGTAAATACATTTGAAGGAGTGCGTTTAGTGACGCGTTCCTTCCGCCGAAGAGAGGGAACTCAAGAACTTTTACGAATTGGCGATAATAACAACCGATTGATAGATCCTAATATTTTTAACAGTGGTTTGACCAGAGAACAAATGGACATAGCAAGGGCAAACGAAAGACGGAGAGAAAACGAAACTGGTAAGCCATCATCGGGGCTAACGGTAACTGATTATTTGTCAATAGAGGATAGAAAACCATTATTGGTTATATATCCAATCGAGTTACAACCGCCAACCAATGCCAATGCTGATGAGATAGCAGCTGTTAAAAACTTGTCATCTTTGCCGTGTGTATTGGGCTTTGCTGTTGGATTCCCTAAAAAGGAAACAGGCGAAAGGCTAAAATATCGAGCAAACAAAGTAAAACTAAATGCCATAAAGAAGGAAAGAGAGGAGCCTGAAGAGGATTCGGAGTATGATAGCATTTGACGTAGCACCATTGTTCGAGAATATTACAGGAAGTAACTGTAATCTAATTAGAGCCAAAACGGATGATTCAGCCATAGGTGTTTTTTATGGAAAAAACAGTGATGGCAATTATCGCCTTGCGTTTTTATCTAAATCGCAGCCGCCGCTGATTGATTCTACAAATTCTTTGAAGGTTGTGCAGTGGTCGGAAAATACGAATTTGTTTTGGACATGCGTTGATTTGATTGATGAGCGCGCAAGAACTGTTTACTACATATTGGGAAACGACCTCATTGCAGCAGCTTTATCCAAAACCAATGATGCCGATGCTATGATTGCCGTGAAAAACAGATTCTACTCTTGGCGAAAAATGTTCCAGCGGGCGTCAACTCTTATGACGGAAGAAGCATATAAAGGGTTGTTCGGCGAGTTGTTTGTTTTGAACCATATAATGATTCCGCAATTTGGAGTTGAAAAGGCTATTAGGGGTTGGGGCGGACCAGACAAAACGGCAAAAGACTTTTCGATTAACGATACTTGGTGGGAAGTAAAAACAGTATCGGTTAAGTCATCAACGATAACAATTACTTCGCTTGCACAGTTGGAATCGAATGTCGATGGACATTTGGTTACCGTAAAGGTGGAGAAGATGTCAGATGCTTATGATGATGGCGAGTGTATGGTGTCGGAATTGATGGACAGTATAGTTTCGCAGATAAAGGAAGATGAACTGCGGGAAGTCTTTTTGACCAAGTTAGTAGCCTATGGCTATAGCATCAACAACGAGGGGGACAATTATCGATATAGTGTTGATGCCGTTGCTCGGTATGCGGTCGGCAATGGATTCCCTCGATTGACACATAAGGAAGTCCCGTTTTCGGAGATAACCAATATCTCATACGAACTTTCATTGCCAGCAATAGAACAGTATAAGGAGAACTGATGATGAACATAGAGGAATTCAGAGAAAGTTATATTAACGATGACATCAATGCGGAAGCCATCAATACACAAAGGTATCCGATCGAAGTCTTTATTGATAGTGCAGCGGATATATTAAAGAACGACTATTCTTTAATTACGGACATTTCGCAGTGTTTTTACGAATTTACGAAAGGAAATCGTGCGTATAAAAATATGCGCATAGATGCTGCATATTTGGACTTGCCTGCGAATACATTGAACTTATTGATTGCGGATTTCAACGATGGGGAAGTAAAGAATATAACCAATGAATTCCTTAATTCAAAGACACAATTGCTCCTTAATTACTTTGAAAACTGTTTGAAAGGTTTTTTTGTAAATGGAGAACAAGCAAACCCGGCGGTACAGTTGGCGCGCGATATTAGGGCTAATATAGGATACATATACAAAATACATCTATTTGTGGTTAGTACGGACAAGTTGAGTAAAGCCGTAAAGACACTCGATTTGCCTGATTATACCTTTGGACTTCAAACATTCAAAGTCGCTTTGGATGTGCTTGATATTGAAGGTATATATAGATCGAAACTTGCAGGCTTTACAAAAGAAGATGTTATAATAAAATGCTCCGACTTTGGGATAGAGGGCATTCCATGCATAAAAGCCGAAATAGAAACAGACCAGTATGAGTCATATTTGGCAATCGTCCCCGGTCAGTTTCTTGCGGACATATACAAAAAGCATAATGCCTCGCTCTTGGAAGCCAATGTTCGTTCGTTCTTAAAATTCAATGGCGGAGTCAATAAAGGCATACGCGGAACAATCCTAAACGAAAAATCAAGGTTCTTTACATACAACAATGGAATTTCGACAACAGCAAAGAGCATTGAATTGGAAAACAATCCCGTTCATGGGTTGATGATTACTTCATTTACCGATCTGCAAATAATCAATGGTGGTCAAACGACAGCAACTCTTGCCGCAACGAATATTAAGAATGGGGCGGATTTGTCTGGGATTTTCGTTCAAATGAAGCTCACGGTATTAAAAAATGATGACCCAGAACTGATACGAAATATTGCGACCTACGCAAATAGCCAAAACAAAGTTAAAACAGCGGATCTTAACTCAAGCCATCCTTTCTATGTCCGAATGGAAGATTTTTCAAGAAAACTCTATGCTCCATTGGAAAGTGGACAATTGGTACAACAACTGTGGTTCTTTGAGAGAGCCCGTGGTCAGTACGAACAACCAATGATGCAAATGACCAAGAAACAAAAGGATGATTACAAACTGGTTAGACCAAAGGATAAGAAGTTTACGCTTACCGATTTGTCGAAATATATGAATGCCGCAGCAATGTTGCCTTATTATGTTTCGTGGGGCGGAGAGGTAAATGCCGCGCACTTCCACAACAACATGGTAAAACAGTGGAATAAGGACAATACGGTGTTCAACGAACTCTTTTATAAAGAGTTAATTGGAAAGAAAATAATGTTTGCTTATATAGAGCATGTGATTTCTGACCAACAATGGTATCAAGAGCGCCGAGCATATAGACCCCAAATCGTTGCTTATACATTCTCAAAACTCGTTTATGAAGCACAACGCGTCAAAAAGAGAATCAATTATAGGCAAATTTGGGACAATCAGAAAGTTTCCGATATTTTTGAAACCGATGTTGCCAGAATCGGGAAACTGGTATTCGATTCGATATATGACGAAAATCGGTCGACAGCCAACATTGAAACCTATTGCAAGAAGGAAGAGTGTTGGCAGGTAATAATGAAGCAAGAATATCAACTCACGGATGATCTTACCGAGTATTTGGTAACAAGTGCCGAACTTGACGCCGAAAACGCAAGGGCGAAGAAAGAACAAAGATTTGATAATGGTATAAGTGACGAAGTATATATCTTCAACCAAGGAAGTGCCTATTGGGAATCCTTAATTGCCCGCGGAAAAGCACAAGAGGTTTTGGTTTATGGCGAGGAAAAAACACTACAAGCCGCTGTAAACTATTGTAACGGAATCTACGCACAACTTTCCAAATTCCAAGTAAAAGAAATACTTCGGATAGTAGATAAGTTGAAGGAAAATATGATTGTGTAAGTGGAAAATATAGGGTTAAATAAAGAAAAATGTGTTTGTGTGATATAAAAATAAAATAACCGCAACAGGTGTTGATTATTTATTTATCGAAATTTTATGAATTGATACACAAGAACACTTGTTAGGTGCCGGTTGTAATAAAGTAAAACAGGGTGTGCAAATTCTTGCACACCCCTATTTTTATGCTTTTCAAACCATTGACATTTAATCTCGTCTTGGCTATAATATAAACATCAAAAGCGGACAAATTGTCCGTTATTGAATAAGTGAGGGCCATCACAAATGCAAACGAAAAAGCAAGACTTAACAAACAAGATCAAACACTTCATTGAAGAATACTACGGCCAATACGGAACAAGCCCTACTATTCGGTGTATTGCCGAAAACGTCGGGTGCAGTAAAAGCAATGTTTCCATCTACATTGACTACTTGAAAGAGCAAGGTCTTATGGAAATCGGAGAAAATGGTTATGAAACGGATGTAACCAAAGCCACCGATACAAAAGTGGTTGCCGTTCCGAAGCTGGGATACGTTCCATGCGGACCATTGTCCGAAGAGTATGAGCGCATCGACGGTTACGTTCGTCTTCCTGCATCGTTTGTCGGAAATGCAAGATCGTGTTTTTTGCTTACTGCTACCGGCAATTCGATGATAGATGTTGGTATCAACGATGGAGACTTGGTTCTTGTCAGACAACAAAACGAAGCAAACTATAACGATATTGTAGTAGCACTTGTTGAAAACGAAGTAACTCTAAAACGGTTTCGCCCTGATCCGGAGAACAAAAGAATTATCTTGCATCCCGAAAACAAGCGAATGAAAGATATTGTTGTGAAAGAATGCAAGATACAAGGCGTTGCAATTAAGGTAATAAAGGATTTGTGAGATTATGAAACAGCGCACTTACTTTTGCATAGATATGAAATCGTTTTTTGCATCGGTTGAGTGTGCGGAAAGAGGATTAAACCCCTTTGAAACAAATCTAATCGTCGCAGACGAAAGCCGAGGTAACGGGACGATTTGTCTTGCTATTACTCCGAAGATGAAATCTTTGGGTGTGCGTAATAGATGCAGGCGATATGAAATACCGAAAAACATTAGCTACATTACGGCTATGCCTCGTATGCAGAAATATATCGATTACGCAGCTGAGATTTACGGTATTTATTTGCAGTATATAGATAAGCAAGATATTCACGTCTATTCGATTGACGAATCGTTTATTGATGCAACGGACTACCTGTCTATGTATCACAAAACGCCTAAAGAGTTTGCTAAAATGCTTATCGATGAGATTGCAAGCAAATTGCATATCCCTGCTACGGCGGGAATTGGCACTAACCTCTATCTTGCCAAGATTGCATTGGATATCACGGCGAAAAAAGTGCCCGATCACATGGGGTATTTAACGGAAGAACTATTCAGAGAAACGCTTTGGCATCATAAACTGTTAACCGACTTTTGGGGAATTTCAACGGGAACGGTTAGAAGGCTGGAACGTCGTGGTATTACCGATATGGCAGGCATTGCACAATTTCCTTCGGAGTTGCTTTACAAAGACTTCGGCATAAATGCAGAATTACTTATAGACCATGCGTGGGGACGAGAATCCTGCCTGATGTCGGATATAAAAAACTACAAAAGCAAGAGCAAATCGGTATCGTCTTCGCAGGTTTTGTTTGAAGATTACACCTTTGAAAAAGCGAAAATTGTAGTTGAAGAAATGGTTCGTAGCGGTTGTTTGGAGTTGATGCGCCGTAAGGTAATAGCAAGTAACGTATCAGTAAGCATTGGTTATTCAAAAGATTGCCACGCTCCTACCGGCGGAAGAACCAAAATAGGTGCATCTACCAACTTACCGCAAAAAATCTTGCCCACTGTTATGCGTGTTTTTGAGCTAACGACGGACAGATCTTCTATGATACGCCGAATAAGTATTGCCTTTGACGGTATATGCGATGAAGGATGTGAAGGCTACGACTTATTTACCGATTGGGAAGAAGTTGAAAGGCAAAAACGTCTTGCCAGAGCCACACTCGAATTGCAATCGAAGTTCGGCAAAAACGCCGTATTGATGGCATCGGATTTACAAGAAGGTGCCACTCTTATGCAAAGGAATAAACTGATTGGAGGTCACAATAGCGGCAATGATGAATAGACAAGACAGAGCCAAACAATTTGCCCCTTTCGACGCATTAAAAGGCTTGAAAGAAGCTTTGGCGAAAAAGGAATACGAACTCGGCAAAGTGGCTCGTTCCGAACATTTTGAAGAGCTGGACAATGAAATATCTGAAAAACTGTCCAAAATACAACGCGGAGACAAGATTGCTCTTACGTGCTACCAAGATGGTTATTATGTGAAAGTTGTCGGCATTATAAAAGAGATAAACGCAATTTACAAATTTATCGTCATAAATAACGGCAAAGTGTTTTTTGACGACATTTACGGCATAGAAAGAGACTTGGTATAACCAAGCCGAGGAGTAGAATATGGAAATTGAAAAGTTTTGTGCAGTATGCGGCCAAAGTATAAACATCGACTTGCAATACAGGCAGAAAATAAACACTATTTGTCCTAATTGTGAGTCGCAAACAGAGTGGTCTTTCTACAAAAACGGCAACTACACTCAACGCATCCACGTTAGTGAAAAAGGCGCCGAGATACAAGAACATATGACAGAGAATGATACGTATGAAGAAGCATGATGAAAAATGCCCAATATGCGGCGAAGTCAACAAAAACTTATTACTTGAAGAAACAGATGGATGGTTTGTCTGCGATAAGTGTGGCAATGAGGTCCAACTCGTTCAATATATGAAAATTGCACGATTACCATTGTATGATATGAAATCACTTGTCGCAGCCTTTAAGAAGTAATCGATCTTAACAAATCCGCCCCGTTTTGTTAAGTGAGATAAATACAAAGCACAAAGGTTTTTTACTTCAGTGTTGGAGATCCCGACCACACGTATGCAGTAAAAAAATCAAAGCCGATGTGCCATTGGGAGAAAGGAGGCGAAATAGCAACAATGCGTATTAAAAATGGAGGATTGCCCATTAAGTGGGTATGCATGAATTGCCACAAAAATATTGTAGGCAATCAAGGCTCTGACGGTCTTACCAGAATACATTGCCCGTACTGTGGTACTGTTACGGTTTCAAAGATTATCAGCAGAAGGCACGTACAAGTGGATTTGTATGCGCCTCAAGGACAAGAACTATTACACCAATCAAACTTAATATAGAACTTATGAACGATACTTGGTCGGTCTGAAACAGAGACAGTGTAAAGCCAAGAGCATCAATCGTATTAGAGCGGTAGGTTAAACCAGTATTGAGAGGCCACCGACAGACGAAATCCGAAAAGGAAAGTAGTGTGTCGGTGGCTTTTTTGTTTCTCGAAAAATTTTTTCAAAAAACGAAAATATTTTTTCAAAGTCGCAAAGAACTTGCGAGTTTGGCTTGTAGAATGCAGGCAAGAAGTACGAAAAAGGAGGTGAAAAGCGGATATGACGGCAGCGGAAAGACGACAAGCCATACTTGAAGTCTTGTGCTCACGGCGACACGAAACGAGAGAAAATCTCGCTCAAGAGTTCGGCGTAAGCAAGCGAACAATTGAATATGACGTGCTCGAACTTTCCCTTGCCTATCCCGTTTACACCACCCAAGGTAACGGCGGCGGAATACACGTTGTTGACGGTTTTAGATTAGACAGACCGCGTATGAACGACAAGCAAACCGCGTTGTTACAGAAGGTGCTTCTTACCCTTTCCGGAGAGGATAAAGAAACCATGCAACAAATCATCAAAACTTACGGAGGATCGAGAAAGTGAATTACGTACCGGATTTTATGGTAGAAGCAATGAACGTTTACCGCACGCGGGATTTCATCGTAAAACAGGTAATCGGCATCAAGTACAGCGACGTAGAAAACATCGCGGTTATCAGCAACGATACCTTTTACCGTCGCACTAAAAAAAGCGACCGCGAATACGAACGCGTCTTTTGGGAACGCAAGTACATAAACGGCAAGCGAATTCCCAGCACTATGTACGCAAGAACGTATGTAGACTAACAACCTTTGGGTAATCCGAACGCCAACAGAACAGAAATCGATCATTTCGCGCGGTACTTGCAAGTGTAAGAGTGGCCACTCACCGACGGAAATATCGCCCGAAACGTAGTGTTTCAAAGAAAAGAGCGTTCGTTGCCAAATATACAACTTAATAGCGGGCTGTACGGAGCGAAAAACCCTACAAGACGTAAGTCCTGCACAACGCTGCTCTATCGGCGATACGGGAAAAACCAAAAATACATTTTAGGAGGATGCACAAGTGGCAAAAGAAACAACTTCGTCCAATGCAAACAAGTATAACGAGCGCAGATGGTCTATTCCGTCAAAACGCGCCAAGGGCTATGCAGAGGACAGAAAAGCAAAGGTTCACACCTACGGCAAAAAGGAAGGCAAGGAACTCACCGACTTCGAAGCAGGTATTCGTTCGGGATATCTTCAATGTCAGGGTGATCATGCCGGACTTTACAAGTACAAAAAAGCCTTGGCAGAAGGCAAAAGCAAAGCGGAAGCGCGTGCTATATCGCGTAAAAAATCTAAATAATTCGGAGGAAAAAACATTATGGAAAACACAAAAATCAATGTTGAAAGAGAAACTTTCAAGAGCAACGGCAAGGAATACTTTTCCTACTTTATCAAAGGCATCGTAAGAGGCAGGAACGTGAAAGCGGCCGTAGTCCCGCCCGATAAAGGCGGTTATGCCGTTCTGGATATCGTCTTCGATGGTGAAATGGAAGCCGAACTCGTCGTTAATCCTTTTGAAATTAAAGACGAACACGGAAAAATCATCAGGGGTAATACCTATATGGTACGTTCTTATGATGAAGACGGCACCGTTTACGAATGTCCTATTAAACCTGCAAAAGCGTCGGACAAGAGTTTTCTCAATATGCTTTTGAGATAAAGCAGATCAACTTGTAAAAGCTACGGTTTGCTAAGGCGAGCCGTAGTTTTTTACATCAAAAATCTATTTTTAGGAGGTTAAAAATGTACAACGAAATTCACGAACACGCACGTAAAGACAAAATCAAATGGATTGCCGTCTTTATTGCAATAATTCTTCTCTTTGTCGGGGTTATATCAGCTCTTGCAATTTCCATCAGGGCAAACGGCACGGATAATGCTCCCGAAAAACCTATCATTACAGACGATGGTACAAACAATGGCGAAGTTGCAAAGCAAACAAGGGTATTGCTTTCTTCTTCTCCTTTTGCACTTTCGTCAACGGATGAGCGAGGTGTAAGTACTGTTTCCAAAAAGATTACGGCAACTGTTTTGCCTGTGGACGCACCGGACAAATCTGTTGATTGGTCTATCGAATGGTGTATTCCTATCGAGGGCAAAGCTGTAACGGACTATCTTACCGTAACACCGGACAGCGACGGATCATTGACTGCAACAATTACTGCCTACAAGGGTTTCGAGGGTGCAAGCGCATACGTAAAAGCAACTACCCGCGTTGGTGGATTTACCGCCACTTGTTTGGTCGGTTATGACGGCGCACCCGAATCTTTGCGTTTCACTTACAACGGCGTTGAACACGGTACGTCGGACAGTATAGATTTGGTTGCCGGCACTACTTCCAATATCTCGCTCAACCTTAAAAACACTTTGGGTGCGGTTGGTTCGAAATACGGTAATTTTGAAATCGTGTCAACCAAGAGTTTGGGTAAATTCATTATGAAGAAAGAGTATATCGTTAACGGCAGTATTTCTTCTTCCGAGGATATTATCTTTGACCTTGAAACGGGCAGTTACAGTTACACTAACGAAGTATCCGGAGCGCAGCAAACCTTGACTATCGGCACGGATGTTTTCTTTGACGCGTCTATCAGCGGTGACGTTCTTACCATAAACGCAAAGAAATCCGAAGCGTCCTATGTGAACGGCTATCCTCGTACCGGTTATCGTTTCACTTACAAGAGTGCCTATACTGATCCTCGTGCGGGCGGCGTTCCTACAGACTGTACTTGGTATATTGTTGTAAGAGATACCGTAAGTGGCAAAGAATGTCTTATCAATCTGGACATTGAGTCTACCGTTACAAGCGTCAGTCTGGACACTACATTCATGCAATTTTAAGGAGGTAAACAATGAACAACGAATTACAAAAACACAAAAGCGGAGATAAGATCAAGTGGATACTTACTCTCCTTGCATTCATCCTTGTGGGTGTAATGCTTGCAGGTATTATCTGCGGTTGGTTCGACAACGTGAATAAGCCTGCCGACAACAAAACACAACCGGAAAACGTTACGGATAACGGCGAACCTTTGGAAGTCAACACAACTCCGTCGCAGTTTATGTCGCTTAAAGTTGTAAGACTTGCTGCAAACGAAGTCGCTACCTATGCGGAAAACACTTATTCGCTTGAAGCAATCGTAATGCCCGAAGACGCGGACGACCAAACGGTAGATTTCTTTATTGCTTGGAAAAACGCATCTTCCACTTGGGCAAGCGGTAAAAAAGTTACGGACTACTACGCAATCGCTCAAACTTCGGACGGCTCAAAGACTGCTACGCTAACTTGTAAGCAACCTGCCGGGGAACAAGCAATCGTGACTGTTGTTTCGAGAAGTAACCCTCAAGCAAAGGCTACTGCAACGGTAGATTACGTTAAGAAACTTTTGAACGCCACGGGAAACGTTCTGGACGGAGATACTTCCACTGTTAAGACTTGGACTTGGCAAGCGTTGACGAACACGGAAGAAAACATTCAGGGTTCGGCTTGGAGTAACAACGTTATGTCTGCAAACAACGAAGAATGGTCTGTTGGTTCTAAGGAAGATACCATTGTTTCCAAGACAATTAGCATTGCTGCAAGTAATGAGTTGAAAGCACATTTGAATTCGCTCTTTACTTCTTCTGTGGACAGAAGCGCTTTTGCAAAAACCTATACCTATGACGGTAGCATTTCTCAAGCAAGTTTGTTCTATGCTGGTGGAAATACGCCCGTTGGTCTTTTGTCACCTTGTACCGAAGCCTATGACGAAGGTTGGGACGTTATCCAATCTGCGAAGTTCAACAATCTGAAAACCGCACTCAAAAATTCTTCCGTAGACTTTGTTGTCACCGTCACCATTCAACTTGCCAAAGGTGGCACATATACAGCAAGCTACAACGTCAACGTTGCGGATAGTTCATTGGTTACTGCCGTTACTTCGCTTGGTATCAACAATACGGAAATCGAGTTTTAAGGACGGTGACGTATGAGCAAGCAAACAGGAAAAACAATAAGCAAAGTTTTGGCGTATATTCTCGTTCTGCTTGTTTTTATAGGTGTCTTCGGACTTATTGCCAAGTTTACGGACGGTTTTACAAGCGATTTCAAAACTTTCTACGTTTCTGTAGACGGCAAGGACGTAATGAGTTCGTCGAACGGATTTGTAGTAACAAATTCTCAACCCTTGCAAGTGGACGTCCACTATACGTTCTCGGCAGTGAACAAGGACGAAAACAAAGGCTATTCCGTAAAAATCGTGCCGAACAAAGTTGAAGGAGAAAACTTCGAGTACGTCGTTGACGACGAGATTTGCAATTATTTCGAGTTGACGGACCTATCCGGCGGTTTCAATATCGAGAAGGGCGAAACATCCTTTTCTGTTAAACCGAAAGGTGAAACTCTAACCGATGTATTAAGCGCAGTATACGGAAAACCCGTAAGCGATTGCACGGGCCTTGGCTACAACGATATGTTCACAATTATAGTTACATCCTTTAATGGTGAAGCGTCGGTGAAACTCAACTTCGCACTTATACGCATGGTTACGGGCATAACGCTGGACAAGGAGGTGATCGAGTTTTGACGAAAGCAATGAGAACGAGATTGTACATAATGCTTCTCGCTATCATTGTGGTGTTCTGCACTGTCTATATGGCGGTGCAGTCACCCGTCATTGCAATGGCGGAAAGCATTAGTTATTCCGGTGTGTTGGACGATTTGAAGAAAGACAGTTCGTTCAAGCCGAGCAATTATCCGCAAAAAGCAGAAGATTACTCGATACAGGTCATACAACTTGCCGAAAGCGTAGACAAAGAGTTGTTTGTATATGCTTATCAGCCGAGCGGAAAAAGCAAGGATCTGAAAGCGTCGTCTATCAATATTTCAACGACTATCAACGACGCCATCAGCTTTACCAACTACAAACTCGAACTGCTCAATTCCAACGGCGTGTTCTACAAGTACAAGGTGAAAGGCTTAACCGTCAAAACCGACGCGGCAAGGTATTATGCAATAAGCTCAATTTACCGTCCGTTCGACGAGACTATAGACAAACAAGCAAGCGGCGGAAACACTGTTACGGAAGTCAACTATGCAGTAAATAAGCAGTATTGTTTCGGAGAAATAAACGGCAATCCTTACGTCAACTGCGTGGATATTGAAACCATAGTCGTTACGGACAAGTTTGTTGGGTTTGTAAGATACCCGGACGGTTTCAAACTGTACGTCGGAGCGTGCGACAGCCATTTCGTTGCTTTCAACACAGATAAGCCTATCGACAAACTTCTGGAAGCAGACGTGTATTACACAACGCAAGAATACGCATCTTCTTGGGTGCTATTTGGCGGCACGAGCGAAAGCTTTGGCGAGAAAGCGGACAACTACGCTTACTTGAAATATACCGACAAAGTTGAGCATAACGGCGGTGGTCTTTTTGCAGGAACGTACACTTGGGACAGAATACAGAGCGTGGAAGATTTTGTTGCAACCGAAGACAGAGAAAATATTTACCACGGCGCAATTATCGACGTAAAGACTTCAAGTAAATTGACGGACGAGGCGTTAGCGGAATTGCAAGGCAAGAAATGGGTGTTAAGATTTGCCGAAACTGATTACACCTTTTGGTATGGTGAAAGCGCTCACGGCACGTTTTCCACTCTAGTAGGTGACGTTACGATACTACGTTTGAAGTTCGAAACGGACGGCATAACGTACAACTTGGGAGTCATAGACAACAAGCAAACGGGCAGTTCCGATCCGGTAAACGAAACGGAAATTGACGTTAGCCTGAACAATCGAGGAAAAACCCTTTTGTACCTCTTGATGCTGATTCTGCTCATCATTATTCTTGCACCTATTCTGCCGTATATTTTGCGATTTGTGGTGTGGATAATTTCACTGCCAATAAAGGGCATAGCGGCAATAGGGAAAAGCGTCCGGCGAAAACGTCAAGAGCGTAAAGAACGGCAAATATACGAAAAAGTCGTAGCGACAATCGACAAAAAAGATTTTGAAGATTACGACTAAAACACAAACGGCGCCGGCGGATGAAAGTCTGTCGGCGATATTTTATAAAGGAGGTCTATTTTGAAGACGTTTAAGAGAATAATGGCAATTATATTGCTTATCGTTACGGTTTTAGCCGTGAGTTATCTGGTGTATACGGCTAAACAAATTCAGCCCGAAACAGCTGTATCGGAGGTGTTATATGAAGTGGCAAAAACTACTTAATATCTGTTTTACGGTTATGCTTACGGCATTGTTTATATTGCTTGGAATATTTGTGTTTCGGCAATCGTATTGCAGAGTAATTGAGGCTTTATTCGACTTATTTGGCGGTTTTAAGTATTACTTTTGCACATTGTTTGAAATAGAAACAAGCGAACTGCCGAGCGTAACAGAGTATTCAAAAGTTATAGAATGGACGGCAATTTTGCCATCGGACTTTGAAAACTTTAAGGTAAATGCAACAGAGTATTTTACGACGCTCGTAAGCAAAGAAAACTTTTTATCTTGGCTTAGTATGTCGGGAGATAAGTTAGGCATTTGGGCAAAGGTAATAACCATTCTTTTGCCCGGCATTGTGGGATTGTTTATCGTAATAAAACGGCTATATGCAAGCGGCAACACGAAACATAACGTGGATACCGTTCCTCTACGGATATTCAAGAAAGCGTCCGCGGTATTGTATCAGCCTGTAAAACGCTTTATATGCGGCTACATAGAGTTCTTGCGTAAGCATTCGGGGATATTGACGTTATGGTGCGTCATGTGGATACTTCACCTAAACCTTGCAAGCATTATAATAGCGTTTTTCGCATACTACTTCTACTTTGCCGTGTCTTTCGACGTCGGAAGTATTTATACTCAATTAGTAAAAATGGTTTTGGACTTACAGCCGTTCTTCCGATTCTTCCCTTGGTGGTCGCTTGTTATCTTAGCATACGTTTTATTCGAGCGTTTCAGAAAAAAGGTGGCTCTCAACAAACTGCGAAAGTATGAGGCAAAGAATTGCGGATTTATCAACGAATTGCCTATCGTTTCAATGACTTGCGGAAGTATGGGCAAACGGAAAACCACGATGATTACGGATATGGCTTTAAGTCAGGAAGTAATGTTCCGTCAAAAGGCATTTTCTATATTGCAGAAAGCGGATATGAAGTTCCCTTATTTCCCGTGGATATGTTTTGAAAAGGAACTTTCGGCATGCGTCGAATACGGAACGGTTTACAACCTTGCAACGGCGAAAGATTGGGTAGCGTTGAAACGATCGCGTTTTGAGAAACACCATAATTGTGAGTGGCAGTTATACGGATATGATAGTCGAAGATATGGGCTTGAATATGACGACGCATTGAAAACAAGCGAGTTGTTTGATGTGTTGGAAACCTATGCGCAAGCGTTTTTTATTTACGTTCTTCAAACGAGTCTAATCGTGGCTAACTATTCCATACGAACGGATAACCGATTACTTTCGGAAGAAAACTTTCCTATGTGGGCATTAGATTTCTTCACGGACGGACAGAAGCAAAGCCGACGCTCTCATATTTTGGACTTTGACGTGTTGCGTTTGGGCAAAAAGATTTTGGAAAACAACCCCAAAGCAGGCAGTTTTGAATTCGGAGTTGTGGCGATTACGGAAATAGGAAAAGAGCGCGGCAATAATCTGGAATTAAAAGAAGTAAAAAAGAAAAACGATGAAACAAATCAAAAGAATGACTTGTTCAATTCGTGGCTAAAAATGTGCAGGCACTCCGCTACTGTGGACAATTATCCGTTTATAAAAGTCTTTACCGATGAACAACGCCCCGAAAGTTGGGGCGCAGACGCAAGAGACCTTTGCGATATTGTTAACATTATTTCAGCCGGGGATACGAAACTTGCTTTGCCGTTTTATACGATTGAAGATATGTTGTCCGAAATGGCGTTTAATCGCTTTACTGCTTTGTATTACGATTTCAGATACCGCCGTGGCGACAACACTTTGCTCGTGCATATCCTAAAATCTGTTACTGCTTGGTTATGGAAACGAAACGCAAGGATCTACAACAAATACGGCTATTCCATTGTGAAGATTGAAAAAGAACGCGGCACAATGGACGGCAAAGCGGAGAATAAGAGATATTTTCTTATGAATTACAAAATATATCGCAACCGTCTCACGACCGACTGTTTTTCGGATTATTTCAACGATATGGCAAAGCGTTCGAACGTGGGGATTATGGATTATCTCGAATATGCCACCGAAAAAGCGAGCGTTGAAGAATTAAAATCGCAGAACAGTTACTTTATAAACGGTCTTTACCGTGACAAAGAAGGAGCGTGATAATATGGCATACGGAGAAACAAAAGTATATTTTGACGGCAGTCATTACATCGCCATTCCGCACACGGAAAAGCCGTATAGAAAACGACGAAAACCTATTGAAGAAGAAATAACCGTCACGGAAACAGAAAGCGGCGAAAAGATTGTCCCTACGGAAGAAAAAACGGATATTCCGCATCCGGAAAAACTATCGGAAAACGCGGTTGAAGAAGCGCACGAAGAAAAGGAAAAGAAAGAAGAAATTACAGTCAATCCTGAGCCTGCAAAAACGGTTGTGACAACCAAAAAGCAACTCTTTGATAAGTTTTACGCAGAGAGTTTGAATATGCCCAAATCGGCGAGAAAACGCTTTTTAACGGATAGTATGCGACTGTTTTTCAAAGACGCAGAAACGACCGAAAACTACGTTATGCTGAATATGGAACGCAGGTATAGAAATCTCGTAACGCGGAGGATACGGCTTATACGGAAAGTGAACTTGCAGAACTTCAACTACTTTGTAACGTTCACCTACAACGACGCTATTCATACTGAGCGTTCTTTCCGGGACAAATTACAAAACACATTAAGCCATTTTTGCAGTAGAAAAGGCTGGAAATACATTGGCGTTTGGGAACGTAGTCCGGAGAAACAGCGCCTACACTTTCACGGCATTTTTTATATCCCTGACGGAACGATGCCGGGACGTATGGAAGATAAAGAGAGTTACAGTTTTTCGGGACATAAAAGGCAGATAACGTGGCAAAACGACTACTTTAACACGCATTTCGGACGTAACGATTTTAGAAGAATAGAAACTCGCTCCCACGTCGGCGAAGCTGTAGCGTATATTCTCAAGTACATTGAAAAAAGTGGCGAAAAGATTGTTTATTCCCGCGGATTGCCACAATTTTTTATCTCGGATATTATGGACGAAGATATAGCGGCTCCGTTTGGATTGGAAGATAAAAAACTGCTACTATTTGACGACTTCGTATGTTGGGATGAGGGACTGTATATGGGCGAGGTGAGCCAAGAAGTAATAAGCCAGATGCGCAAAAGCAATTAAGCGAAAATCCGCACCTGTAAATACGGACAAAAAACGGAAAATGCCGTAAACGAAGAATAGCGGTGATTCGCCAAGCGGGTCAGCGGCGAACACCGCTCTCGTTACGCTTCCGTTTTACGTTATTTCGGTCGGTTCGGTTAAGTTTTGGCGTGTGCTTGTCTTCGGCGAGCGCAGCGAGCCGACTTGTATCAAGACAAGCACACGCCTAATCGCCAAAGTCGCAAAATCCCTTCGAGTTTGAGCCGTTGTATATATGTTTCAAAAAAATCAATGTGACGGGTGGCGGGATAAGTGTAAAGTTTATTCAATTCTTTTGCAACAGATTGTTTTTTTGCGGGAGTTGTTTTTAAGTTTATTTTCGACTTTGTGTTGTCTAAAATGTGGCGATAAACTGTTTTAGACTATTAAATTGAGCTGATTTGAAAAAATATTTTGCAAAACTATACCTTTTTATACGGAATATATTGACAGATGGCGATTATAAGTGTATAATAGTGACATCACTGATTATGGAAGGTGTGCTATGACTACAAAACTATTTGAAAGATTGGTAACGAAATTCTCCATAAAAGTATCTGATTTAATAAAGTATTTGGAAATTTCTAAAGCCACAATTTACAATTATCGAAATCTTGAAAATTTCTCTGATATTCCAAAAGACAAGCAAATAAAAATATTGTATTTATTTGGGAAAGAAACGGAAGAGGAACTTGAACTGGTTCTTGACGAGTCCGATGCCGATATTCTGGCTCAATATGTTAATCGTATTTCAAGCATACTGAAAGATAGCGTAATGGAGAAAAAAGAATCCATTGCATCCATCGAACAGTTGACTAATGAGGTTGATCGATTATCAAAAGAGAACGCCGTATTGCAACGAGAAGTATCGTTAGTGCAATGTCTAAACGGGCTGGACGAATTCACAAAAACGATATTGCTTGATAAAATTGCTCGTATAACAGAAAAATCATCACCCGCAGAACTGAAGGAGTTTATTGACTATTTAGATATTTTTGAAAAATATCGTGCTTCCGTGCGCAAGTGAGGTAAAATGCTATGGCATATTTGTATCTAAATTTTATTGATAATCTCACTACCGGATTAGGCGAGAAGGCTTGGGGCAAAGAAGATTTTTATACCACTTCCTTGACTGATCAGTACGAAATTATTAAAAGAAAAATAGGAAATACTGCCGAAACACTTCAATCTTTTGTGGGAGGAGCTTTTCCTTCTATGGTTAACAAAAGGTACTTCATTTCTATGCCTGGGTTCGATCGTAGGATGCAAGAGAATAGGCGCGGGAAGAAGTGTATTTATAATATCGTTATAAGACCGGAACACGATGAGTTCATTTCCAGAATCCTTCCAGACAACTATGACGTCATTGTGATAGGAGATCTGACCTTTGACTCAGTTACGGCGGTAACAGTTAAGGGCATCGAATTGATAGATAGCAATGTTGCCAAGTTTGGGGAACGGGCGGTTTTGTGTAATGCTGCCTGTGCTTTTGCTACGACATCGTTCATCGCCGGTGGACGAAGCATAATGGTCCCGGATTATGGGACAAGAGACATCCACGATGAGATTTTAACGAATGACTTTATTCTCGATCTTTGTGAATATGTTTTTCCGGTTCCGAACAAGAGTGAAACCATCGCTGTGCTGGATGAGTGGAAAGAGTATCTCCAGTTCCGCAAGTATTATTTAGGAAAACAATCGGAAAGATGCGAAACCATAGATGGTATAGAGGTATGCGACTCCTATATGATAACGAAGGAGGCATACAGACGAGACGAAGAAAGGCTCTCATCTTTACTGCTTGATAATGTTCCGCAATTTGCAAAAGGGGAGCAAGTTATCCTTTCTCGAAACATCCAGGGGTCGGATAGTTTTCCCTTGATTTGCGTAAGTATTAAACGTAACCGAAAAGAAATTCTCTCACAAACCATAGGCAAGGGCGGACACGGAAGACCCAAATTTGAAGTCTATCTGCAAAGATATACAAAAGATGCGATGGGCTTGTCGAAGTTTGCGCCACAATATGATGATAATGGAAATCTTCCTAAAGGGTACCGCTTTAATCAGTATCTGCTCGGGGAGAGGTATCTCTTTGCCTCGGTGGACATAGGGCCGGATTTGACCGAACTTGAAAAAAGATACGAAAAGGCATATGAGCAAGAGAATAAAAAGATCGATGGCAAGTATGCAAGCATAATCAGTAACGAATTAGAGAAGTATATGTTCATTCAAGCTCCTATCATTAAAAAGGGGTTTGATAGTAAGTTGTCCGCCTATATTAAAGAGCTTGAAGACTCTCTTGAAAAAGATGTCGCGGAGAATTCCGACAAAGAGGTCAAGAAAGCCTATGATGCTGCAGTTGCTCAAGCAGTCGCACCCTTGGGAGAGAGACGAAAAAAGCAACACGCAGATATTCGCGCCCAGATTGAAAAGGCGAGGAAGTCAAAGCAGCCGGCGGATGAACTGGATGAGCAGATTGAGGATCTGAGGGGAAAAGCAGAGGCTGTTGACCTTGTTTATTATGATGAATTGGAAAAAATCAAGGCATCGATTTCGTTAAGAGAATTCTATCTTCGTCGCAACCAGGAATTGATAACAAGGAAAGAAAAGAGTCTTGCGATCAGTTGTCAGGCAGAGATTGATCGTGTAAGAAAAGAAAAAGAAAAGCAGTTAGAAATCCAATATAAGTCGCAAAAGAATGAAGAGAAGGCGACTATAAAAGAGGAACTTCAAAAGCAATTAGCGAACGAAAAAGCGATAAAAATCGAAAACGAAACCATCCGGGAATATCGCATTTATTTCCGTCCCACAGATATTACGGATAAAAACAGCGAGATCACTAAAAGCATCGAGGCAATTGAACCCAAATATCTCGTATATGATAACCGGGCTGAAAAAGCGAAAATCGAAAGGCAAGAAAAAGCCCTGGCATCCATTGCCGGCGGTTATGTGAAAAATCCATACTTGCCTACATATCTGTTTGCTCCCGGGGAACTAAAACAGATATCAAGGTTGTCTGAAAAAGAACCCGACTGGTGTTTGGAAAGTTTGAACGATGGACAAAAACTCGCTGTAAGGCGGGCATTGGCAAGCGAGAGTGTTTTCCTTTTGCAAGGCCCTCCAGGAACAGGTAAAACGCAAGTCATCGCAGAAATAACGGCTCAACTTGCCAAGCAGGGCAAGAAGGTGTTGATTTCTTCCGAAACCCATAAAGCAATCGACAACGTGTTCGAGCGTTTGCCCAAAATACCGGAAATCCGTCCTTTGCGGTTGATCCCTTCGCAGAACGGAAAAGACACGAATTACAGCCCCGAAAGGCTCGTGGATAATTTTTATGCGAACATTAGCGGGAATCTTGAAAGGCAAGTAAACCGCTTTGAGCATTTTGAAGAAAACAAAGCCATATTCAATGAGGAGATGAAACGACTCCGTATGGAATATGACAGATTGTTGCGGTTGAAACGTGATAACGCTAAAGCGGAAGCCGAGCGGGATAGACTCATCACCATCATTAACAAGTTGAATGAACAACTCGAAACCCAAAGGGCAGCACTTAGCGAAATTAAGGGAATAATCGAGCAACACAGAAGGACCGAGAAGTATATCGAAAACTATCGGTTCTCCACGGATGGCACGGTGGAAGAGTATATCCAGGGATACCGTGCAGCGGTAGAACAGCTACTTCAATCATACGAGTGTTTCAATGGGTTAACTATTGATAAAGTCCCCGAACTCATCCGTGTTAATATCGATGCTATAAAGGAAGAGTTATCGCATATTTTGTCGGAAGACAACCTTGTCGCATTGAAATCCCGCCAGACTGAATTGAGAAACATCATGCAGGGATTAAGAGACCCGGATACGGACGAGGCTCCTCAAGAGGGCGATGTGAATTACGCTAAGTATAAGGAGTACCAAGGGGAACTTATTACAATCGGAAAGGAAATAAAACAAGCGCAAGCGACTACGGAATTTGACTTTTCCGATAGTATTATTTTCGCTATTGCTCCAAATGCGGTTACAAATAAAGATCTCTTGAAGAAATTGCCGGAGGATTTGACGGCATTTAGAATTCGCTTGCAATCTCTTATTGCGGAGTTTATTTCAAAGATTGAGAATGTGATCAAACCGCATGAAAACAATGAAGCGGACATTACTGCAAAGATAGCCGATATTCAGTTAAGTATCTCCGAGAACAAGAAGGCTTATGAGGAGTTGGGAAGTAACGAGGGTATTGCGGAGTATGGCGAGTTAAGCTCCTCGTTGAAACAGAAAATCACCCGGTTCTTCCGTGATTTCAACATCATTAAGGAATACGATTCCGACAATCTTGACGAGGCCTTCGATATTATCAGAGCAGAGTGGACAAGGATAGAATATGACTACAATGCGATGAATGCGGAAAATACCGCTAAGATCCCCATGTTCAAAGAGATCATTCGGTATCTATCCCAAGATGACATAATAGAAGAAGACCGTCAGTCCTATACCAGGGAGCTGTATAACTGCGTTAATGTGTTCGGCATCACTTGCACAAGCCGTGATCGTTTTACTCAGTCCCAGCTTCAGGAACTCGGTAAATACGGCATCGAGTCGGTTGATATAAGGAAACAAGGCATCGATGTTGTAATTGTTGATGAAGTGTCGAAGTCTTCGTTCCTTGATTTGTTGATCCCGATTCTCTATGGAAAAACCATTATCCTTGTCGGGGACCACCGGCAACTACCGCCGATGTATGACTTACGCCACCTTCGCAGTGATGACTTTGATGGCCTTGACGAGGCTATTATCACAAAGGAGAAGAACGAAGAGTATACCGCTTTGTATGAGGAGTGTTTCTTCAAGACCCTTTACGAAAAAGTGCCTGATGACTTTAGAGTGATGCTTACCAAACAGTATCGCTGCCACAGTCATATAATGGAGGTGTTTAATCATTTCTATGGTGGCACTGGGAAGGGTTTAACTATCGGAAAAAAACAGCAAGACGTTGAGAAAGAACACGGATTGACCGTTAAAATCAATGGGCAATCAATCATCGATCCGAAATATCACGTTTACTTCATCGACTGCGACCAAAAGGAGTCCAGTGCGTATGAAGGCAGCACATCCAAGATAAACGAGCAAGAAGCGGAAGTCGCTATGAAATTGCTCAGAGAACTTGACCTTGCAGCATCCGACCTGGTAAAGCAAGGAAAGATCAGGGTGAGCGGGGACAAGAAGATTGATGAAAGACCGAGCATAGGAGTCATTTGCACATACGGGGATCAAGCCGGACTGATAAAGAAAAAACGCAGAAGTTTGCAATTTAATGGTTTTTCAGGCAAGCCGGACGAACGTTTGATTATCAGTACGGTTGATGATTTCCAAGGGGACGAAAGAGATATCATTATTCTTTCCATGGTTCGTAACCCGAGTGGAAACAGATTTGATGCCGAATTCATCAAGAAGTTTGAGCGTATCAACGTTGCATTGTCCCGCGCCAGAAAACTGCTGATAATCGTTGGCGCAAGAAAGTTCTTGTCAGAAGCCGGGGTTATAGATTTGCCGGACTTGTCAGGCGATAAGTCTCGGGATCAAATCAACTTCCATGTGTATGAAAAGATAATCGATACGATTTATAGCCGTGGAAGAGTGCTTGTTGCAAGCGATATTATAGGAGGCTGATATGGAGGAAAAAATCTTAAAAGTGATAAAAACCACGACCGTTCCTTTTCCTCTTTATATTTACAGGACGAGCGTAACGTATAACGAAGTCAGGAAAGCCTCCGGTATCGCTTATATCATTCTCGATTTATTGCTGAACAATGCGAATAGGGAAGACACAATAGTGGATGTTTTGATGAAATTCGGCATCCCTAAAGACCTTCACTATATTTTCGGGCGAGAGATCGCCAACCTGATGAGTACGGATATCATTGCCTCGCGGTTTGCACCGAGTGATTTCCTGGGGCATTATTTCTCGGTTATCAGAATGTCCGAACTGTCACTTACGGACAAGGGAAAGAAGATGTTCCGCGAAGGCGCTATCCCCACCGGGGCTGAAAAGGTGAAAGTTAAAGATATTTTTTATAGCCCCGTTACGAGGAAATTCGATGTGGTTAGTAACCAGGCTTACACTACTTTTGCATCTTCTTTTCTTGGCGAAGAGTTCCTCGACAGAGTGGATGTCGATATAAGCGGAATGGAAGACTACATCAATGCGAATAGGACGAAGATCGGTCTTAAGGCAGAAGAGCGGATGATCTCCTATGAGACCGAAGAACCGCAGAAGATGCAAGTCCGCAAAGAAGAGGGGATGACCCTTACTATCAAACCCTCGGGAGTAGAGTATGGGTTTGAAACCTCGGACGAAACCGCATTCTTTAACCATTACTATTCCTCGGCGGTCATGACCGAATGTCTGCTGGCAAAAGAAAAATATAAATTCATGGGAATCGACAGGGGACAGCTTGCTGTTCCGACTGTTGATTTGTCCGATCTGGAAAACGTGGAGAATATATACATCCCGTTTGATATCACAAAGCAAGCAGCGAGACCTTGTAAACTGTTCGTCAACCGAGGAAGGTTTGGAGTCAAAAGCATCGAAAGCAGTATAAAAGTAGCGGAACCCGACTCGAAAAACATTCTTGATTTGATAGATGAAAATGCGGAATTCGCTCTTTTGGATCTTGCTGGGTGCAAATACTATTCTCCGTACAACGTTAGAATTCCATGCGAAAAACTCGGAGATATTCTTGAAATCCAACTGCTTGTTGAGCGTAGAGCGACTGCAGAGCAATTCCGGGCGATTTGCGAAAAAGTGTATGAGATTTATCAAGACACAGAGTTTGACGGTGAGATCGGAAGAGTAATTCTTTATGTAGTACAGGCATTAAATGATAAAACAATGCTTGAAAGATACCTCTTGCACATCTTTGAACGGTTTAATACCACAGACGAAAAAATAGATATTCTGCTCAAAATGAATGCTATTTTCGGTAAGTCCGAAGAGTGGCAAGAGTATCTGGTCCAATACGGATCGCAGTTGTTCGCTGATAGCTGCGGAGAAATCAAACTTGATAATATGATTTATAAAAATACTGTTTTGCAACCTCTAAAAATGGTATTAAAAATCAAAGACCAAGAGTATATCCGCAGATTTGCCGAGACGACAAAAGACGTAGAAGAACCCGAACTTGTCTATCAGGCACTTGATACCGCCGGGTTTGAAACGCACGATATACTCGGGGTGGCGAATGTCGTTGAGGTATATATGAATAATGTTTTGGAAAACGAGCGGATTGATGCCGAAACCGGTATCGCTACGGAATTTGAAACATTGAGAGCGAACCTCTGGAAGCTGAACGGAATGCTTGGTATTGAGAACTACTCCGATTATACTTTAAGAGATGATTTTAATTCGGAAGACTTCTTTAATGCATATTCAACGATGCAGACTGCCGCAAGGAAAATCGATAAGTATAAGCAATATGCGGAGAAGGAGTACAAGGTTTTAGGGCTATACTTTACGATTTATGAGCCTATCCACGAGGTGCTTTCCATTGAAAAAACCTCGGCATCTCACCCCGACAGAATCACCTCGAAATACATTGAAGAGTATCTCGCCCGCGGGAAATACAAGGAGGCGATTTGTGATCTGGTCGTTAAGATGCAGTACGACTTGAGAGATCTGCTGAATGCGGATAACACAACCCAGGCGAATGAGTTGATTGACAATGCAGAGAGTAGCGGGCTTATCAATTCCGGCGAAGCGAATGCATTACACAAACTTCGTATGTGCCGGAACGGGTTCCAACATCCCGAAAGACGACATATCCCGTTTGACAAGCCAACGATTGAAAACTGGAGTGATATCGTATTTTCATTAAAAGGAGGTAGCGAATGAGTCAACAGGTGCAAGTGGACTATGAACAAATAGCCATACAATGCAATAGCGTATGTGAAGTTGCAGAAGCACGGCTGAAGGAACTTGACGAACTGTTGCGCCAGTCCGAAGAGGCATCGAGCAAATTAATGACACCCGAAGCGAAGAGGCTTGCCGAAAGTATCAAGGCAGAGCGACAAGCGCTTGAAGAAAACATCAAGGCTGTTAGGAAAAAGGCGGACGAAGAGGCGCAAATGGGTGTCGTAGATATGAACAACCACGATCAAAGATATGCTCACCGGGAAGACGCCATTAGGAGTGCAAAAGAACTGCAAGCGAAAGCAGATGACCTCGCTTCCGGTCGAATTATTCAGTTCAGAGAGTTGCTTACCGAGATCCTTGGTGCCAAAATCGCAGAAAGCAATCGCAAAATGGCGGCAAATGCGAACGGCACCGTCATGCTGAGTGAAGAAGTGCAAACTCTTTTAAATGGGATAGAGGATGCGGTCTTGCGTCAATTCGTTTATATCGCCTATTTAAAAGATAGCACTCTTTTGGGAGAGCGGTTGATTGCCGAAGGAAAGCATTTGATGAACGGCACTTATGAATCCCGCCTTGAAGAAGAGAAGGCGAGAATCAGAGCGGAACTTGAGGCAGCTCGGCTTGATGGTGAAACCATAGAAAAGATTATGGCTGAAAGTCAAGGAACAGCTCAAGAGCAAGTTGCCACGATTCGCTCGGCAGCAACAGCGGAGATTGTCGGGGAGAAGGTCAGGAAAAAATCCCTGAAGATAATCATGCAAGCAATCGAAGCGAGAGGCTTTATCGTTGACAAGAGAAATATCAGAATCCAAAGAGACACTAACGAGGTCGTTTTGATTGCATTAAAGGCAAGTGGTGAAAAAGCGGAATTCCGAGTATTCTTGGATGGGCGGTTTGTTTATGATTTCCACGGATATCAAGGGCAAGCCTGTCAAAAGGACATCGAACCATTCTTGAGAGACCTTGAGGAGGTTTATGGTGTTAAAATCAAAGCCTCCCAGGAAATATGGAGTAATCCCGATAAGATCGCTACAATGAAATATCAAACTTTCAACACGAATAAAAATAAGAGGTAAGAAATATGGCACTTCAAACAACTTTTAACAGATTAAGAAGGGAAATCGGTATCAAGAAATGCATCATTCTTGACGGAAACGTTGGCGATGTATATCTCAACGAAAAGAAACAGATCGTAGATCTTAAAACATATTTGATTGATATGTTAAAAGGCATGGACTATGATGATGTTCTCTACTGGGACCGAATCGAAGGAGTTGATGGCGATGTGTCAAGACTCGATGTTATCGATGAAGTTAAGGTGGAAGGGGATGAGTATTCTTTTGACGATGACGAAGAATCCGCACCGAAACAGGAAGAGAAAACCGGTAGCGGTCTTTTCAAAACTCCTGCGGAGATATTTAATGTCATCTTCAAAAATTTGAAGAAACCGAATAGAAAAATCGCTTTTGTCTTGAACTGGGCAGATTATCTTTTCACCGCAGGTGGTCAACTCCCGCCGGATGAAAGAGAGCTTTTGACGATGCTCGGCAAAGCTATCAAAGATAAGAAAGTCGAGTATCTAAACCCGGATGTGAACGAAAGCACGATCATTCTCGTAACAAGCAAAGTAGCGATGTTCCCGATTTCGTTCTATCAGGGCAACCCGGAGGTGTCGTGTTTGACTCTTTCCAAGCCCGATAGAGAAGAACGAGAAAAGATGATCGAAAAGGTCGAAAGCGGGTTTGAAATTAAACTCAAGCCGGGCGAGACATTACTCACGTGCGACAAGAAAAACGAGTATGTTGATATGCTTGATGATTTCACGAACCGTGAGATTGTCCAGATGGCAAGATTGTCGAGGAAAGAAGGCAAGATGCCGTTCGAGCAGCTGTATCTTCTCTTCAAGTACGGCGAAAAAGATAACCCTTGGGAAAAGCTAGATTATAAAGCCGTCAAGAACATCAAGAAGATATTAGGCGAGAGGGTTGTCGGACAAGAAGAAGCTATTGAGAAGATAGAAAAAGTAGTCGTTAAAGCCTATATGGGGTTAACCGGCATACATAAATCTTCGAGTCGTTCCGCACCTAAAGGTGTATTGTTCTTCGTTGGTCCCACCGGTGTTGGCAAAACGGAATTGTCAAAAGCGCTTGCAAAATTCTTGTTCGGCGATGAACAGGCTTGTATTCGTTTTGATATGTCAGAGTATGCGCAAGAGAACAGTGATCAGAAGTTGATCGGTGCGCCTCCGGGATATGTAGGATACGAAGAGGGCGGTCAACTTACGAATGCGGTAAGAGAAAAACCCTTCAGCATTATCCTTTTTGATGAAATCGAAAAAGCTGCAAAGCCGAACCCGAGGATCCTTGATATCTTCCTGCAGATCTTGGAAGATGGTAGACTTACGGATAGTAAAGGCGAAACGGTTTATTTCAGCGAGAGCATTATCATCTTTACCTCCAACCTAGGTGCGTCTGAAGTCGCATCGAGTGGCTCCAATGAGGATGTGGCGCAAGAGTTCATTCGGATCGTAAAGAACTATTTTGATAATGAAATCAAACGTCCTGAAATCCTCGGTCGTATAGGATATAGCAATATTGTTCCGTTTAATTTCATTAAGGATAAAGAGTTCAGTATCAAAATTGCTAAGTCCAAACTGCGCCCGGTTCAAAAGGCGATTCTTGAAAAGTATCGCATTGATTTGGAGTTTGAGGATGAATTGAAATTTATCAATTACATTCTCGGTGGAGCAGATAGCAGCAAGGGTGGTCGTGATATTCTGAATGCTATTAACGATAAGCTATTGGATGAACTGGCTATGTTTATGTTTGAAAACAAACAAGACCTTTCTTCCTTCAAGGGAGCAAAAATACTTGTAAAGACCACGAAGGATGGGCTTGAGTTCAGCTTTGAGAATGATTAAGTTTAATGTTGCCAGCATAAACACTTGCACGGAAACGGAAGGTCCATATAAGAGACTGACGATATGGTTTCAGGGTTGTAATATTCATTGCAAAGGGTGTTGCAACCCTGATTACCAAGCAATCGTTCCAAAAATCATTTTAACACTCGATGAACTGATAGCAATCATCCATAAAGCGAAAGAACAATTCGGCATCGAAGGGGTAACCTACTCCGGGGGAGAGCCGACCCTGCAGCAGTCATTACATTTGTTGACAGAAAGAATCCACGGGCTTGGACTCGGTGTTATTTCTTTCACCGGTAGGAAGTTTGAAGAGGTAAAGGATATACTTGGGAATTGCGATGTGGTTTTAGATGGAGCCTTTGATGAATCCTGCCCGGAGACAGACAGAAAACTATTAGGGTCAAGCAATCAGAGGATAATTGCGATTACTTCGAGATATGAGAAAGTGCTGGACTGGTTTAATAGTACAGATAAAACGATAGAAGTTAATCTTAATAAAAGAATCGTTTTTAATGGGGACCACATCTAAAAGCCTATGGAAAAGAAAAGAATCGAAAGAGAAATGCGAGAATTGGAGTTGAAACTCCATTATCACTTTAATGATGTCTCTTGGCTTTCAAAGGCAATGGGGTCGATCAAAATTGTAGTCCCGGGGAGAGGTAAAAATGGTGCAGAATACTCCAACGAAGGATTGGCAACCGTGGGAGATACAATTCTCAAATCCGTTATAGCCGATAAACTTTACCGAGAAGGCACGAGGACAAAAGGCGAGATAACGGTAAAGAAAAGTGATCTTGAAAACAATGCAGCTATGCATAGGATTATGCTTTGTGAAGGACTAATCGATTATTCGTATAACGAGTTGCATTTCTATAAGGATCCGAACATTCCCGAACACGAAAAGGTCGTTTGTAAAGAACACGATCCTTATGTGGAAGCGATAGTCGGTGCGGTATATTATGATTCCAACTATGACACTACAAGAAGATGGATATTGAAGTGGTTGTTGCCCTTATTGGAAAAGTATAAATAAGAGGATTGGCGATCATTAAGCCTATCTCGGAAGAAAAATTCGGGGTGGGCTTTAATTTTGCCCAGATATTCGTTCTAACATATTGAGACCGTTTTACCGCTTAAAGTAGTGTGAGTTCAGTATAAAAAAAGGGGGCGGAAAAATCCCACTCCCCGGATAGGCAGTATTCTTAATCAACCGGCTTTCAGTTGCTTATCGTTTTATAGTATTTGTCTTCGACGATCACCGTTCCGTCACGATAAGTAGGTTTGCCTTTCTGACAAGCCCGAAGAATCATTCTTTCGGCGTCGTATTCGGCTCTCGTGATATTTCCGTCGGTGAAAGATCCTTCGCTTCCGACTTCCAAGACCTTAAAGCCTTTCGATACGAGATATGCCGAGAACTGCCATAGTTTTTCGTAGATACCGTTCGAGTCCATAATGACGGACATATCTTTTTCGGGGTGATACGCGGTTATTCTGAAATAAGTAGCCATAATATAATCTCCTTTGCGTTAAGCCGCCGCTATTTGTTTTATTTGTTTATTGGCATAGGGTAGCCATTTTTTGTGAACGAAATCGAGTATTTCTTCCGTTGGTTTGCTATCGTGGTCGCCATAGCATTGCAGCACTTTCTTTTGAGTCGGAGAGTATTCCACCGTTACAAGCGGAGTATCCGGTTGTTCCTTTGTTCGGATAAAGAAGATAAGCGTTTCTTCACGAGCAAACTTTTGGTCATACCCCATTCGTCCTACGCAGTGGTGCAATATTTCTCCTTCGTGGATAAGGTCGGACGGTTTTTGAGCGATAATCGCCATATAGACGGACTTTTTGTTGTATTCAAGCCCTAAATACTTGCTTGCAACGGCGGCAAACTTCTCGTATAATGCCTTTCGTTTTTCGGCGTCTATCTTTGCTTTCAAAGATTTGTATTCATCGGCTCGAATATCGTGCCAACGTTTGAAATCGTGCGGATAACGGTTCTTTTCTTCCGTCATATCCAAACCTAACTCATTGCAAGCTTTCCAATAGTCTAAATAGCTATATGCATTCGTTCTTTGTTTAGATAGATAATGGAAAAACTTTTCGAGGTCTTTCTTGAAGGCTATTCTCAAAGGTTCAAGGGCTGTATCCTTGCTCATTTTAAGTTTTGCAGAGTAGTATGTCTGCACTTCAAGCACATTGCGATTTTTCTTATATGCTTGCAACACTACAGGGATATACAGCGAAGATTTGTTCAACGTACTTCTGTTCTGCGCAAGCCATTTGCAAAACCGTTTGTCTTGTCCGCACTTCTTTAGTATTTGCTTTGACATAGCAAGGTTGTGCAACCCAAGTTTTGTAAGGTATTCTATTTGCGGATATTGTTCAAAAAGCCGTAGATATTTGAATACGGCAATACCCGTGTATTTATCTATTGCGCTAAATTTGTATTCGGGGAATTTTTCCAAAATATATTCACGATTGACTATAGGTGCGTATGGATCGAACATATCGTCCGTAGTCCAACCCCATTCTCCGTATTCATACCAACAACGTTGATTCGTTAAGCCTTCCGCATGCCAACCAATGGTATATCCTGCTATGTAGGTGAAGTTCATATCTTTTACAAAGCATTTGTCAGAGTGGACTCCGTGAACGGCAACTTGTTTGCAATACCATTTGTTTCTTTTCTCTTTGACCGCAATGGTGACTTTGACAAGCTCGCCGTCGTTCTTCGTCAGATACGAGTAAAACCGAGTGTGTCCGGGAACGGTAATATTGTTTTGTTTGTCCGCTCGTTCAATTCGAGCAATTATGTATTTTGGAATAGGTTTTATCTTTTCAATTTTCATTTATCTCACCTCCAACTTATTGCCAAACAAGGCTTTGAGTTTATCGATTAGCGGAGAATCTTCCGCTTGAAGCGGATCTTCTTGCTCGGCAAAGGTAGGTTCTTCTATGTCGCCGTCAAACTCACGCATTTCTTCTTCGGACAGTTCGTCAAAGTCTTCTTCGTCTTGAAGTTTGCTGAGCACTGTTTCGAGCTTTTCTATAAACTGCTTTTCTTCATTGTTTTCAATTATGTATAGGTCGTGTTCCTTTACAATCTTTGCAAAGTACATTTCGGCAGCGTGGTAAGGGAAACCTATCATCGGAATACGGTTTTCAAGTCCAACGTCTCGGCTTGTAATGGTAAGCCCTATTTCGTTGCCAACCGTTACGGCATTATCTCCGAATACTTCGTAGAAATCCCCAAGCCTGTAAGCAACTATTGCAGAAGGGTGTTCTGCCTGATACTCCAAATACTTCAAGTACATCGGATTGCCTTTCGGCTTTTCAACAACGGGTTCTTCTTTTTCTTCAACTATAGGTTCGGGAACGTCAGTTTCTTCAATTTGGTCGAAAAGCGAGAATTGGAAGTTGCTCTTTGGCATTTCTTTCTTCGGTTCGGGTTTAGCGATAGTTTTACTTGCCGTTTTCTTTGGCGCAGGCTTGTATTCTTTGCCGTCTATTGTGTAAAGCGTTCCTTCGATAGAATCTTCTTCAAAGTAGTGAATAGCCCATCCAAACACGACTTTATCTTCTACGCAAGCGCAATTAGCGCCTTTCTCGGCAAGTTTTCTCGCCTCATCGCAAGCGTATTTCATAAAGCCCGAAAGAGTTTTTAAGTTAGTTAACGGTTTACCGTCTTTTTCAAATGGTGTACCGTTGTTAATTTTCTCTGCAAGAGTTTCACTCGCATTTTCTTGTAAGTATGCAAGTATTATTTCTTCCTGCTTGTTGTTTGCTTTTAATTTTAGTTCCATAATTCAGCTCCTTAAAAGGGTAGGTCTTCAAGCAGTTCGGCTGCCGTTAATTCCAGATCTTCAAGAGTGGTATAGTTATTAAAACCGCCCCGATAGTCTGTTTCGTCCTTTGCCGTGCGAATAAGTATGTGATTGTACCATTCGTTAGAGAAGTATCTGACATCGGATATAGATACGTAAACGCACTTGTTTTCCGCGCTTTTAATAAACGCTGAAAAGCTATAGTGATTTTTTCCTACGTTTACAAGTTGCCAGTGGTTTTGTTTGCAGATAGAACGAAGGTAGTTTATATATTTCGTCTGAAAAGATTTGTAATCTTCGCCGGTATAACAACCGGATGAAAATTCGTAACTTATATATTTTTTCAAATCTTGAATTGTAGCCATAGTGTTTAACTCCTTAGAATAATTTAGATATTTTGATGCGTTTGTACTGCAAGCCGTTGTCTTTTCTGAACTTGCTGATAGCTTGTTTTAGCGTGTAGAAAACGTAAGATTGTGTAACGTGTGTTTCTTCATCGTAGTAGTCAAATACGAGCGTTCCGAAATCGTTGTAGTGATAGAAAATGTATCTCATTGTTCAACTCTCCTGTAAACGTCGTCCGCATAGTATTCGCATACAAACCAATTAAAAAGAGCGTGACATTTCACGCCCTTGTAATCTACTATGTAATCGTTATCGCCGACCTTTTCAAGTACGGTTATCTCTGCTATTTCGCCGTTAAGCGAGTGTATATGTGCCATTGTTTTGTATGCTTTCATATCAATACCACTCCATATAATATATTTCCGCGTCGGGATCGTTTTCCAAAATCTCTTTTGCTTTTGTGAAAGCAGTAACCACGTCTTGCCAATCGGTTCTTTCGTATTCGCTTTCAAACTTGTTTCTTTCAAGTTGTTCGTTGGCATAGTCGATAATCTCAACAACTTTGTTGTAGGATATTTCTTTATCTTCAAGGTTGAAATCATCGTATATTTCAAGCACTTGTCTAAGATAATCTGACACGTCATAAGCTTTTCTCCAATAGCCTATTTCAGTTGTGCCATTGTCTTTGGGGGCAATCGGAAAAAGTCCGCCACAAGCCCCACGACATGATTTGTGTTCTACAGTTTTTGTTCTTGCTTTTAAGTATTGATCTAATCCCATAGTATTTTCTCCTTTTGTTATGCAACTCTTTTAATTCCACCGCCGAACGAGCGGATGCCAATTGTGCCGAATTCCGAACACCATTCAACGTCTTTGTTCCAAACGTAAGCACCTACGTAGAAGGTAGTGCCTTCTTTGCTGAACATGTATTCCCAATCGTCTTCATAGTCGGATATGTAGAGAAAATCGTAACATTCTCCGAAATCGGTGTATTCGTGAGTAACGGCATATACAAGGGCATTATGCTTTTCTTCAAATTCTTTAATTTTAGCCATAAGTTCGGGTTCTTGCCAAGCCCAATATCCACCGAAGCCTTCAAAGAAGCAAACGTTGTTGCTGTCCTTAAAACCCTTGATATACGGCTTGTAGATGTCCAATTTGTTCATAAGTTCGATTGCTTTTTGTTTCTTGTTTTCGATAGTAATATTCATAGTTTTTCTCCTTTTATTGTAATTCGATAAGTCCATCGCTGTATTCTTGTAAGTATTCTTCGCCACAGTATCTGCCGTAGCGTTCGAGGTCTATAAAGTCTATTATTTCGTCCGGGATTTGGTATCCGCAACAATCGAGCATTTCTTTCCCGTAGTCTTCCCAGTCGAAACCACTCCAAAGATTGATGTTGTCGTCCCAACGTTCGCCGTGAGATTTAACTCGTTCTTCAAAGTCGTCGAAATTGCGGACTTCGAGGAAAGCACAAAACACTTTGTATTTGTAGTCGTTTGTTAAAACGCCCGATTCGTAAAGAGTGTTGAAAAGCGTTTCAGGGTTTACGTAATCCCAATTCACGGAATTGTCGCTGATGCCTTCGACGTCTTGTATAAAGAGTTCTTCGTCGATGCCGTCAAGTTCAAAGCCCTCTTTTTTCAGTTCTTCAACGATTTCATCCCAATCGGAATAATCCGAAAGGTCAAGCCACTTCGAGCCCAAAGCTCGTTCGTTGCATTCGTTGTAAGAACCCCATGAGCCTATAACTATGGAGATATTACCATTCATATTCAGTGCCTCCTTCGATAGCAATTTTTTCTTCAATTCTGTCCTGAGCTTCTTCAAGCAGTTCTTCCAATTCGATAATAGGTTTATCCATCAGTTGAATTCCTCCTGAACGTCGTCAATATAGATTTTTTCGTAGGTGCTTCCGTATCCGATGTAATGACCGTCTTTGTCTTCAAACACTTCAAAGTCCAACACGCTTATTTTCCCTTGATTTGTAATAGCAAAGGTAATTTGTTTTGTATCGGGGTAATATGCCACAACGTCAAAGCGAATAAGGCTTTCGCCGGTATTGAAGTCAAAACCGTCTTCATCAATAAATGCAATTTCATTTAAGTTAATCATTGTTGTTTCTCCTTATACCGCTTCTTTGTACCAGACGGAGTATTCAACTTCGATATCTCGTCCGTCGTACTCGTAGTACATTGTTACGTAGCCTTTGTACTCGTTTTCTTTTCCGATTATTGGGTGGCATTGTTTTGCTATGTCATCGAAAGCGCGGGTGTAACGCTTGTCGTTTTTGGAAACGCACTTGCAAAACAGCGTACCTTCGTCGTTAAGAAATCCGAGACCGGAAATCTTGTCGTCAGAGTTTCTGACTTTTCTGATTGAGTAAAATACTTTTTTCATTTTGGAAAACCTCCATATATTTATTTTGCCTTTCGGCACAGACGGGGTAGCACCGGAAAAAGCAAATGGAAAGGGGTAGTTAAAGTCGCAAAACCGGAAGTCAACGAAAAAGGAGAAATTGTTGCGTAAATGAAAAAAGAGCCGAACTTTATATTAAGTCCGACTCTCGGTAATCTATATGTTTTCAGTAACAATTTATCCCGTTTACTTCCGATTTTTACTGTGCTACAACGACCAAGACGAAAGACAAAAATATGGAGTAATAGAAGATAGCAATAAAAAAGCCGAGCGATCTTATTCGCCCGGCAATGTGTTGCGTGTATATTCATCTTTTGATAATAATCCCGAAATATTCGTGAGAAAAGAAATATACGCACCTAAACTTTTTGTCGTTAGGGTGCGTACAGTTCACTTGTGGCGGAGAGAAAGGGATTCGAACCCTTGCGCCAGTTTCCTGACGACCGCATTTCGAGTGCGGCTCGTTATGACCTCTTCGATATCTCTCCAATCTGATTACGTCGGGGAAATGCCCAACGTGTGTAATATACAACATTTCGCCGGATTTGGCAACCATATTGCGGCAATTTTGCAAAAATCCTTTAATTCCGACAGCCGCAAGAAATAAAGAAGTAATGCGCGGCAAATACTTTGAGAAGAAGCGACTATCCGAAAAGCATAATGGGATAAGGAAAAGGGGATTTTACAGGTCGGACGATGAAAAAAGTCCGACTTTTTTTGTCATAAGGAAGCGAAGGGCGCGGAGAGCGCCGACGGCGTAAACGTCCTTGCAGCAGGCTTCGTGGGTGAGAGTCAGGGTTTCGTAATTGCCGAAAAACGAGATTTCGTGTTTACCGACTGCCGTGCCGCCGCGAATCGAATTTATCGAAACGTCCGGCGTGTTTTCGTCAACGCAAGACGTTATAACGTCCGCGAGCATTTTTGCTGTGCCGGACGGGGCGTCGAGTTTTTTCTTGTGGTGGATTTCCGTGACGTTGACGTCGAAGCCGTCGAGTAATGACGCCGCGAGCGCGACAAGGCGCGACAAAACGTACACGCCGTGGCTTAAATTCGCCGCCTTGAAAACGGCTATTTTTTTGGAGGCAGTCGCGATTTTTTCGTTTTGGATTTCGGAGTGTCCCGTCGTTGCGACAAGAAGTTTCAGGCTATTCCCGACGCAAAAATCGAGCACGTCGGAAAGTGCTGTCGGCGTTGAAAAATCGACCACTGCGTCCGCGGGAACGGCAACGTTTTTAATGTTTTCATACAGCGGAAAACCCGTTGAAATTCCCGTGCGGTTTACGTCGACGCCGGCAACGATATTTACGTCCGTCGCTTCTTTTGCAACCTTTTGAAACGTTGTGCCGAGCCTGCCGCACGCGCCGTTTAATATGACGTTTATCATACTTCAACTCAAAAAATCGTCAAGTAAAACGTCTAATTTGTCAGAATTCGCTTTTGACATTTTTGTGAGCGGCAAGCGCAGAATATTCTTGCAAAGCCCGAATTTATTGAGCGCGTATTTTATGGGAATAGGGTTGACTTCCGAAAATAATCCGTGTATCAGCGGGTTGAGTTTCAACTGCATTTTCGCCGCTTTGTCGTAGTTGCCGAGAAGGGCGGCTTTTGTCATATCTGACACGAATTTCGGAAACAGATTCGCCGCGACGGAGATAACGCCCGATGCCCCCATACACATTGCGGGGACGGTAAGGTTGTCGTCGCCCGAAAAGACGTCCGCGTCGCCCGACAGCATTATTGTGTCGGACATTTGCGAAAGATCCCCCGCCGCTTCTTTGATGGCGACGACGTTTTTAATTTTTGCAAGTTTTTGGAAAGTTTCCGGCAGAACGTTGACGCCGGTGCGCGCCGGCACGTTGTAAACGATAACGGGTTTATCGACGTAATTTGCGATTTCCGAGTAATGCGCGACAAGTCCGCTTTGCGTGCATTTGTTGTAAAACGGCGTAACGACAAGCAGGGCGTCCGCTCCGAGCGACGAGAAAAGTCGGCTAAGTCGCACAGCCGATTTCGTGTCGTTCGAGCCGCTGCCGACGATGACGGGGACGCGCCCGTTCGTGGCCTTTACCGAAAACTTCACGACGTCGATTTTTTCGTCTTCCGACATCGTTGCGGCTTCGCCCGTGGTGCCGAGTATAACAAGAGCGCCCACGTCGTTTTCAATCTGAAAATCGATGAGGCGCCCGAGAGAATCGTAATCGACGCCCGAATCGGAAAACGGGGTAACAAGCGCGGTAGCGCAGCCTTTGAAAATTGACATTTTCGCCTTGACCTTCTTAAAAGATTATTACCGATTCGGGTTATTAAACTTTTGTAAAATCGTGAATTAAACGAGATTTTCCTTTATAAGCAATTCGGCAATCTGAACCGTGTTGGTTGCGGCGCCTTTTCTTATGTTATCGGCGACGCACCAGATATTGACGCCGCTGTCGACGCTGTCGTCGATGCGGATACGACCGACGTAAACGGGGTCGGTATTTTCGATATCGACGGGCATCGGGTACTTGCAGTTTTCGATATCGTCGATGACGACGACTCCCGGGGCGTTTTCAAGGCATTCGAACACGCCTTTAAGGTCGCAAGGTTTCTCAAACTCGATATTTATGCTTTCGGAATGGCCGTGGAAAACGGGGACGCGGACGGTGGTTGCGGTGATTCGCATATCGGGCGCGTGCAGAATTTTGCGCGTTTCGTTGACCATTTTCATTTCTTCCTTGGTGTAGTGGTTGTCGCAGAACACGTCGATTTGCGGCAGGCAGTTTGCGAAGATTTGGTGATTAAACTTTTTGGGCGGGACGCCGTTTATGCCGTCTTTAAGGTCGTTGTAGCCCTGAACGCCCGCGCCGGAAACCGCCTGATAAGTGCTGTAAACCACTCTTTTAATAGTATATTTGTCGTGCAGGGGTTTTAATGCCACCATAGCCTGAATCGTGCTGCAATTCGGATTGGCGATGATGCCTTTGTTCCATCTGACGTCTTCGGGGTTGACCTCGGGCACGACAAGGGGAACGTTCTCGTCCATACGCCAGCAGCTGCTGTTGTCGACGACGGTTGCGCCGATACTTGCAAAAATCGGGGCGAATTCCTTTGAAACGCTTGCGCCCGCGGAAAACAACGCGATGTCGATTTTTTTATCGACGACGTTTTCTTTCGTGAGTTCGATAACGGTGTGCGGTTTTCCCATGAAATCAATCACCTTACCGGCGCTTTTCGCGCTTGCGTAAAGATAATAGTTTTCGACGGGAAGGTTTCTTTCCGCTAAAACTTCCAGGAATTTATTGCCGACCATACCCGTTGCGCCGACAACCGCCACGTTATATTTTTTCATAGATACCTCCAAAATCGGAAAGGTTCGAATAACCTCTTTAATAGTTTAATATGGTAACACACGAAAGAGACTTTGTCAAATGCTGATATATACATAGTATTATTTTTCGTCGATTCGTGTCAAAAGCCGACAAAACTCCGCGATAAATTCTTGATATATTTCTTTTTATAGTGTAAAATGGAAAGACAACAAATGTCGGAGCAAAAAATGAACAAAACTAATAAAACGAACAATAAAAACAAAAAGGAAGAATTAAGTCCTTTGTATAAAAAACTTTCGCTCGGGCCCGAAATCCGCGCGGAAGAACCGAAGGGGGTATATCCTAAGGGCCGCGTGAAACAGGTTTTTGCGGTGATGAGCGGCGAGATGAACTCGCTTATGAGAGTGAACGCGTGGTTTTTGCTGTTTGCGATCCCGCTCTTTTTCGTGCTTTATTGGTGCAGTAATTATTTCACGAGCCTTGCGACGTCGAAGTTCGATTTTATGGGCAACGTCGGCATGGCGTTCCCGGGCGGGGCGGACACCCTGCAACAGGCGCAGATTGCCGTATACGACGCGTGGCAGATCGTGTTTTATCTGCTTATCCCCGCAATCACGATTACGTTTATCGGTATGGCGGGCGCGTTCAACTGTCTGAAAGCCTTTATGTGGGGCGAAAAGGTTGAAAAAATCACGAAAACCTTTTTCAAAGGAGTCAAAAAATATTGGTGGAAATACCTTATCGTTATGCTTGTCGATTCGCTTCTCGTGCTTGCGCTCGGCAGCGCGTTCGTATTCTTCCTGAAATTGAAGGTGATGGGTGCGCTCAACGCCGGACACTGGGTGATGATAATCGTCGTGTGTCTTGTTGAGTTTTTGCTGCTTTACGTCAATATGCAACTTCTGCCGATGATTGCGGAAGTCGACTTGCCACTCCTGAAACAGGTCAAAAACTCAATCCTTTTCAGCGTGAAACTTGCGCCGATAGGTCTGCCGTTGTTCCTTGTATGCCTTGTGCCGATTGCGTTGTTCTTTGTCAAGAGCAGCTTCTTCTCGATAATCTGGCTTGTCGTGATGATGATGTTCGGCACGACTTTGTACGGGCTTACGTTCACGGCGTTTTCGCAATGGGCGCTCGATAACGTGCTTACCCCGCTTTATATGATGACGCAGCAAAAACCGTCGTCGAAGAAAGATAAAAAGGCAAAACAAAACGCGGTCACGGCACCCGTAACGGCGGAAACCGAAAAACCCGTCGCAAACGAAAACGGCACTCCCGCGGAAAACCGGAACGGAAAAAAGGCAAAAGGCGGAAAAAAATAATTGTACGAGATACTTGCAAAGTATTATGACGATCTGATGGGCGACTTTGACTACGACGCGTACGAAAAGTTCGCCCTTGAAAATCTGAAAGACGTTTGGGGCGGGTTCGGATACGATCTGGCGTCCGGCAGCGGCGAAATGGCAATCCGCCTTAAACGCAACGGGTTCAAGGTCGTCGGCGGCGACGTTTCGCCCGAAATGCTTGAAAAAGCGACCGAAAAAGCAAGAAAAGCACGCCTTGACGTGCCGTTTGTTTTTTCCGACCTGAACGATTTACACCTTGAAAAAAAGTGCGATTTCGTGACGGCTGTCTGCGACGGATTCAATTACGTCAAAGGGAAAAACCTGGCGGCGGCGTTTAATGAAATTTACTCCGCGTTGAACGACGGCGGTATTTTTATTTTTGACGTGAGTTCCGCCAATAAACTTGAAAACGTGCTCGGAAACAACCTTTTTTACGAGGACGACGAAAACCTGACGTACCTTTGGCAAAACACGAAAAAGGGCGAAAAAATAAAAATGGATCTGACCTTTTTCGAGCGGGACGGCGACGTGTATCGCCGCTTTGACGAAAGCGAATCGCAATATATACACAAAACGAAAGACGTCGAATCCGCATTGACGGCGGCGGGCTTTTCTTATCGGTTTTTTAACGAAAAATTCAAAAAATTTACGGAGCGTTGCAACAGACTTATCGTCGTTGCGAAAAAATAATGGACGTTATAAAAAGATTTATGCTGTTCGACAAGACGATTCTCGTCAGTGTGATTTCCGCAAAGGAACTTGTCGACAAAGCGATAAAAATTCACTCTCTTTCCCGTACCGCGGCGGCTGCGCTCGGCAGGACGCTTATCGTCGGCGCGTATATGGGGACGGAACTTAAAGACGACAAACAAAAATTGTCGATTACGATTAACGGCGGCGGTCCGCTTGGAAGAATCGTCGTGCTGTCCGATTACGGCGCGAAGGTCAGGGGCTACGTCGAAAACCCCGCGGTCGAACTTCCGCTGAACGGAAAAGGAAAACTCGACGTGGGCGGCGGCGTCGGCAAAAACGGCTATATCAGCGTCATAAAAGACCTTGGACTGAAAGAGCCGTATTCGGGAAGATGCCCGATTGTCGACGGGGAAATCGCAAACGATTTTGCGTATTATTTCACGGTGTCCGAACAACAGCCGTCGGCGGTGGCACTCGGCGTGCTTGCGGCGGATAACGAGTGCGTGTCGGCGGGCGGAATATTCGTAAGCGCGCTTCCAGGGGCGGACGACAACGCAATCACGGTGATGGAAGATATATTGACGAATTTCACGCGCGTCAGCGACCTGTTCAAGGAAATGACGCCCGAAGATATTATCGACAGATACTTTTCGCGTTTCGATATTTTTTATCTTCCCGACGTGTATCCGACGTACGAATGCACGTGCAATAGGGCGCGGCTTGAACAAGTCGTCGTGTCTTTGGGGCGCGACGAGGCGTACGATATTCTGCGTGAAAACGGGCAGCTGGAACTTACTTGTCAATTCTGCAACAAAAAGTACGTTTTCACCAAAAACGACGTTGATACGTTGTTTTCAAAGGCTTAAAAGCGTTATTTTGTACTATGGCAAAAGTTATTAAGTTTGACGACACAATCGAATATAAGATAGACCGCGCAAACGATCTTTACGCCGACGAGAACTTCGCCGACGCACTTACTTTATTGTTCGAAGTCGTGAAACGCGACGAAAAAAACAAGGACGCGCTCATTCTCATCGGACGGATTTACGCCGATATGAACGCCTTCAACGAAAGCAACGTCGCATATATGACCGCCTATGCAAAAACAAAGTCGAAGGACGCGATCAAGGGCATTATTTCGAACGCGCTCGTTAACGGCAAGTTCCGCCTTGCAAAATATTACAAGGATACTTACGGCGTCGATTACGACTTTTCGGAGTTTCTGACGGTGCAGACCGAAGACGGCGAAACCCTTTTCCCCGACGACGAAGAAGAGCAGGAGTTTGAACGGCACCTAAGGCTTGTCGTATCGAGAAAGGAAAAGGGCGGCGAAAACCTTGTCAAAGAAAAAGACCTGAAAAATCTGAAAAACCTTACGATAAACGACCTGGAAGGGCTTGGCGGAAATCCCGACTTTATGAAGTTTTCGGAACTTATGGAAAAACTTCTGAACTTCGACGACGGCGAAGAAGACGACAAACCCGAAAAACGCCGTACCGAAATCGGATTCAAACAGGTTTATCCCCGTCCGTCGGCGGAGTGCGAGCAGATTATTTCCGACGCGTTCAAACTGTTTTCGTCGGGGAAACCGCAGGAGTCACTTGACCTTCTCAAAAACATAAACGAGAAAAACGGGAAATATTATTACATTGCCGAGAAAAACAAGGCGATGTGTTATCTTGCGCTTGACCGGTTGCAGTCGATGAAAATCGCCGCCGAAACCGCGCTTAAAGGCTTGCCCGACGACTTTTCGTTGAAGTGTTATTATTACATTGCCTTAAAACTCCTTGACGAAAAGACGGACGCCGAAAAAGTGTTTTCGGAAATCAAAACCGAAAAACCAAAAAACACGATGGAATATATGGTGAAACTTGACGCGTGCCGTCTTGCGCTCGACCACGAAGGAGTGCTTGACGCCGTCGAAAACGTTTTGCCCGACTTTCCGTATCAGCCGCAGTTTTTGATTCTGTACGGAAAAGCGCAGTACAACTGCGGATATATCAAGCCCGCCCGCGCGACTTTTCTGGAAATCGTCCGACTGTATCCCGACAATTTCGAGGCCCGTCTGTTGCTTGACAAAATCAACGACGGCGAAGACGGTCTTATACCGTACGGCGATATGGAAGTGATGCTTAAACGCGTGCGGATTTTGTCCGATCTCAAAATGAAGATGCAGGACAACATCGGGTTTATGAATTACCTGAAATACGACAAGGACGCTTACAGAAATATCGAATACGTGTTACTTAACGAGAACGAGCAGAACGTGTACGTCCTGATGACGGGGCTTACCACGTACGTTTCAAAGCAAATGTTCGATATGTACGAAAAACTGCTTATTTCGCCGTACGCGTCGCCGTATCTCAAAACCCTTGCGCTGACGGTTTATCTTTCGGACGCAATGCCGGGCGAGGTTGCCGTCGCGAATATCGACGAAAAACTGAAAATCGTAAAAATGGGCGATTACGGCTGGGAAAAAGGAATAAACGACGTCGTGAAAGCCGCCGCGTATTTTGCCTTTTCGCAGGTGATTATGCGGGAGAAAAAGCCGAAATCCGCCGTAGACGCGCTGAGCGAAAGACTGAAAAGAATATCTGGGTTTTTAATGAGCGAATTAAGCCCGAAAGACCTTGTGAAAGAGTTGAACTCGGTTGACAGTATGGTTGCGATGAAAGACGCCTTGTGCGACTTGTCCACGCACCGCGTCAGACGCTCGACGCCCATGACCGTCATCGACGAAAAGTATCTACAATACGTCGAATTATTGAAAGAGGTTGACGAAAAATATGAAATTTGAAAATCTTGACAAATTGTTTGAACTTTACGTGCAGGAAGCCGTAAGGAAGAATAAGGAAAAATATTCCTCGCACGAGGCGCTGGAAGACGATCTCGGTATGCTTTTCAACAGGTTTGAAAACGTAAGGATCAAAACCCTTGACGGCAAAACGCCGAAAGAGTACGCGGCGGAACTTCGCGAAGACGGCGAAATTTTCGACTACGTTTCGAAATGCCTTGAAAACAATATCGAAGTTACCGACACCATTTGTGACGAGGTCGTGCGCGCGGAAGGCGCAACCGAATACCTGAACGGGCTTTTGTACGAAAACAACAAGGACGCAAAACTTCTTGCCGCGCTTTTACTTAAAGAAATCGACGACGAAGAAGTCGAAGATATTTTCATTTCCGTCCTTACAAACGACGAAATGCCCGACGAAGTGAAAACGGTCGCTTTCGAATATCTGTCCGACGGCGACGACTGCGTGCCCGAAAAAATATTGGAAATCATAAACTCCGTGCCCGAAAAAAATCAGGGAATTCTCGTTGAGGTACTTTCAAACTTCAAGGGGAGAAAGGACGTGTTTTACTGGCTCGTTACCATGTTGCAGCGTGCCGAAGACGTGCCGACGTACGCGGGGCTTCTCGGAAGATACGGCGATCCCGCCGCAATCGATATTCTCAAAAGTTTCGCAAGCGAGGTCGATATAAATTACGTGGAATTTGTCGAGATAAGAAACGCCGTCGAAGAACTCGGCGGGGAGATGACGGAAGAAAAAGATTTTTCGGACGATCCCTATTACAAGTACATAAATCATATCGGGGAAAACGGCGAAAATCCCGAAACCGCCGAAACGAAAAACTGAATATTCATAATGTTATTTATTCATAACCCTGTGTCGCAAGGCATAGGGTTATTTTATGAAAGAAGGATTGAAGTGCGCCGCCGTGTTTATCGGGACGGTCATCGGCGCGGGGTTTGCAACGGGGCAGGAAGTATTGTTGTATTTCGGAAGATCAAGCATTGCCGTGCCGATTTTTTCGGGGATTTTATTGGGACTTTTTAACGCGTATTTTTTGGCAATCGGTGCAAAATTCAACGATAGAATCAATGAACATATGTTGCAGAATAAGGCAAAAGCACTTTATGATGTATGTATGTTCATTTGTGCATATATCACTTTTATAGCAATGTTTTCTGGTGTTGAAACCCTTTTTGTGAAAATATTCGATATTAAATACACAAGTGTGGCGTGGGTTGTCGCGGCGGGTTTCATCGCTGCAAACGGGTTAAGGTTTATGAAGGGGCTGAACTCTGTCGCGGTGCCCGTGATACTTCTTCTCACGGTGGTGATTTTCGTATATTCCGACAAAGAAAAAGCAAGCGGCGCATACAACTTTTTCAACGGAATAACGTACGCCGCAATGAACGTTATGTTGTCGATGGGCGTGATGATAAGGCTTGGAAAAACCGCGACGAAAAAGACAATTTGGGCGTCGGGGTGCGTGACTGCGGTCGTTATGGCGACGATGCTTGCGCTTATCACGCTTGTCGTGAAAAAGAGCGGCGGCGAAATGCCCGTGTATGCCGCGGCGGACAAGGTCGGGCTTAAATACGCGGCGGGCGCGGTGATACTTCTTTCGGTATTTACGACGATGGTATCCGCGCTTGAAACGGCGGCGGAAATAATAGTGCCGGACGAAAAAAAGAAAACCGCTGGCGTCATTTTCGTCACGCTTTTGTCGCTTCCAATTCAGGCGTTGTTCTCTTTTGAGGATATCGTCGATTATTATTATCCCGTCGTGTCGGGAATGGGCATACTTATCGTAATCGTTTTATCGGTTTTCGTATTTTTCAAAAAACGGGACGGCAAAATCAAAAAATCCGTTGACTTTTAATCCCAAATATTATAACATAAGAAAAATTTACAATTTTTCCGCAAATAATTTTTAACGAGGTGTACAAATGGCAAAGATTTTGAAGGAAGGTTTAACTTTTGACGACGTTTTGCTTATCCCCAAGCGCAGCGACGTGCTTCCCAAAGACGTCGATTTGTCGGTGGAACTTGCAAAAGGGCTTAAACTCAACATTCCGCTTCTGAGTGCGGGAATGGATACCGTTACCGAGTCCCAGATGGCAATCGCGATGGCAAGGGAAGGCGGCGTCGGTATCATTCACAAAAACCTGACGATCGAAGAACAGGCGGCGCACGTAGACCGTGTGAAACGCAGCGAACACGGCGTCATTACCGATCCGTTTTACCTTGGGCCGGACAACCTCGTTACCGAAGCGGTCGCGCTTATGGCAAAGTACAGAATCAGCGGCGTTCCTATCGCGAAAGAAGGGAAACTCGTGGGTATTCTTACCAACCGCGACCTTAAATTCGAGACAAATTACAACCAGCCCATCGGCAATATAATGACGTGGAAAAACCTTGTGACCGCGCCCGTCGGCACCACGCTTGAAGAGGCGAAAGAAATTCTCGGGGAGCACCGCATCGAAAAACTGCCCATCGTCGACGCCGATTTCAATCTGAAAGGGCTTATCACCATCAAAGACATCGAAAAAGCCATTCAGTATCCCAACTCCGCAAAGGACGCGGGCGGCAGACTGCTTGCGGGAGCGGCGGTCGGCATTGCGAACAACACGATGGAAAGGGTTGAAGAACTCGTCAGAAACAAAGTCGACGTAATCGCCGTCGATACGGCGCACGGACACAATGCGATCGTTATCGAAACGGTCAAAAAAATCAAAAAGAAATTCCCTTGCCTTCCCGTCATCGCGGGTAACGTCGCAACGGCGGAAGCCACGCGCGACCTCATCGAAGCGGGCGCGGACATCATAAAAGTCGGTATGGGCCCCGGCAGTATCTGTACGACGCGCGTCATCGCGGGTATCGGCGTGCCGCAAATCACGGCGGTTATGGACTGCGCCGAAACTGCCGACAAATACGGCAAGAAAGTCATCGCCGACGGCGGTATCAAATTCAGCGGCGACATCGTGAAAGCAATCGGCGCGGGCGCGGCGGCGGTTATGATCGGCAGCCTGTTTGCGGGAACTATGGAAAGCCCCGGCGACATCGAAATGTTCCAGGGAAGAAGTTTCAAGGTGTATCGCGGAATGGGCAGTATCTCTGCAATGGCGGCGGGCAGCAAAGACAGATACTTCCAGGACAGCGAAGACGCGAGAAAACTCGTGCCCGAAGGCGTCGAAGGACGCGTACCTTACAGGGGAAGCCTTGCCGACGTCGTTTATCAGATGGTCGGCGGTATCCGCTCCGGTATGGGCTACTGCGGAAAACATAACATCGAAGAACTGCGTACCACGGCGGAATTCGTCAGAATTTCCAACGCGTCGCTTATCGAAAGCCATCCGCACGACATCACGATTACGAAAGAAAGCCCCAACTACTCCACCAGGGCTTAACGGATTTTATTATGGTTTACGGCAATACGAAAGGAATAAAACAAACCGTGATTGCGCGGCTTGACGCTCTTATCGGGGCGTACGACAAAAACCTTCTTATCGACAGGACGGTTCTTTCGACTATTGCCGAAATTACCGAAAAAATCAACCGCGAGATTTGCGTGTTCGTCGCAAGAAACGGACAGGTCGTCGCGGTGGGAGTGGGCGACAGCGGCACGGTATCGCTTGAAGATTTTTCGTTGAAGCGCAGCGACAAACGGTTTCAGGGCGTGAGATGCGTGCATACTCACCCGAAAGGAAGCGGAAAACTGTCGGATATGGACACGTCCGCGCTCACGTCGATGCGCCTTGATGCAATGATTGCCGTCGGCGTGTTGCACGGAAGAGTAAACGACGTCGAAGTCGCTTTTATCAACGGCAAAAAAATCGACAGGTTTTATTTTAAGTCCGCGGCAAAAATCGACGACGCCGAAATGATTTCGAAAATCACCGAATACGAAAGAAAATCGGTGATCCCCGACGTTGTCGACAATACGCCCGAAACGCGCGGGGCAATCCTTGTAAACGTCGGCACGGGCAGCGACCTCGACGTCGAAATCGAGGAGCTGAAACGACTTGCCGATACGATGGGACTTGACGTCAAAGGTGCGGTTGTCCAAAAACAAAATCCCGACAAGGGCTATTGCGCGGGGCTTGGTAAACTTGAAGAAATCAAACGCCTCGTGCAGGTGAAAAATGCGGAATTCGTCATTTTCAACAATATGCTCACGGGAAGTCAACTGAACAATATCGAAGAATACGTCGGCGCGAAGGTCATCGACCGTCCGATGCTCATTCTTGAAATTTTCGCGCGGCACGCAACCTCGAACGAGGGCAAACTTCAAGTGCAACTCGCGATGATGAAATATACTTTGCCGAAACTTTTGGGACAAGGCAAAGAATTGTCGAGAATCGGCGGCGGGGGCTCCGGCGGCGCAGCGACGAAAGGAAGCGGCGAAACCAAACTCGAAACCGACAGACGGCGTATCCGCCGCAGCATTTACGAACTGTCGGAACGCATCGAAATTCTGAAAAAAGAAAGGGATTTGCGCCGTGAACGCCGCAAAAAATCGGGCATAAAAACCGTTGCCATCGTCGGATATACAAACGCCGGAAAGTCCACGCTGATGAACCTTCTGACGAAAGCGGGAGTCAAGGCGGAAGACAAACTTTTCGCAACGCTCGATCCCGTAACGCGCAAGATTTTCGTCGATATCGGAAAGGAATATCTTCTGACCGACACCGTAGGTTTCATCGACAATCTCCCGCACGAGTTCGTCGACGCTTTCAGAAGCACTTTGGAAGAAGCAACATACGCCGACCTTATTCTGCACGTTGCGGATTGCAGTTCAAAGGACCTTGAAAGACAGGAAAAAGTCGTGAAAGACGTCCTCACGTCGCTTGGCGTTACCGACACGCCGATTATAACGGTTTATAACAAAGCCGACGAAAACGCAGGCTTTTCCACAGACGAAAAAAGCGCCGTCGTGATTTCGGCAAAAACCGGGGACGGCGTGAATAAACTGAAAGAAATGATCGTCGAAAAATTATTTTAATTTTCCAAGTTTCCTTAATTTGTTGACGTTCATCGGATAATCTGGCGACTTGATAAGCGCGTTCCAGAGCAGGAAGTCGTCGACCGTGGTGTCGTAAAAATTCGCAAGGCTCAAAAGTATGTCGGGCTCCACGTCCTTTAAGTCGTTTTCGTAGCGGCTGTAAGTGCTGCGGGACACGTGCAAAGCGTCGGCAAGTTGCTGGCTGGTATAGCCTTTTCTTTTTCTGATTTGTTTAAGTAAACGACCGAATAACATCTTTAATCATACAAAAAGGCTCGGTAAACCGAGCCTTTTATCATTTTATCTTAGTAAGCGAGTTCTTTTTCCAGATATTCGACAAGTTTATCGACAGGCATTCTGATTTGCGCCATGCTGTCGCGTTCACGCACGGTTACGGTGTCGTCGTCAATGGTGTCAAAGTCAACCGTCACGCAGAAAGGCGTGCCGATTTCGTCCTGACGGCGGTAACGTTTGCCGATGCTTGCGCTTTCGTCGTACGTGCAGGAAAAGTGCTTTTGAAGCGTACGGTAAATTTCCGTCGCTTTGTCTCCGAGTTGTTTCTTTTGCAAAGGAAGCACAGCAACCTTATACGGCGCGAGAGCGTGATGCAAATGCAAAACAACGCGGGTATCGCCGTCGACTTCTTCCTCGTCATAGGCGTTTGAAAGCACGGCAAGGAACATACGCTCGACGCCCAGCGACGGCTCCACAACGTAAGGAATATATCTTTCGTTCGTGACGGGATCGACATAGTCCATATTTTCGCCGCTGACGCGCTGATGGCAGTTAAGGTCGTAGTCGGTGCGGTCGGCAACACCCCAAAGTTCGCCCCAGCCGAACGGGAATTTGAACTCGAAGTCGGTCGTGGCGCGGCTGTAAAAGCAAAGTTCTTCCTTATCGTGGTCGCGCAGGCGCAGGTTTTCTTCCTTGATTCCGAGTCCGTAAAGCCAATTTTTGCAGTGTTCCTTCCAGTAATTGAACCATTCAAGGTCGGTGCCGGGTTTGCAGAAGAATTCAAGTTCCATCTGTTCAAACTCGCGGACGCGGAAGATGAAGTTGCCGGGGGTAATCTCGTTTCTGAAAGACTTGCCGATTTGTCCGATGCCGAAAGGCACTTTCGCTCTTGTGGTGCGCTGCACGTTTTTGAAGTTTACGAAGATACCTTGCGCGGTTTCGGGACGAAGGTATACGGTGCTTGTCGTGTCTTCCGTGACGCCCTGGAAAGTCTTGAACATAAGGTTGAATTTTCTCACGCCGGTGAAGTCGGAGTTGCCGCAGATCGGGCACGGGATTTTGTTTTCCCTGATATATTCTTCCATTTGTTCGTTCGTCCAGCCGGCGATGTTAAGGGTGATACCTTTTTTGGCGTTCCAGTTTTCGATAAGGTCGTCGGCGCGATGACGGGATTTGCACGCTTTGCAGTCCATAAGAGGGTCGGAAAAACCGCCGATATGTCCGCTTGCTTCCCAGACTTTCGGATTCATAAGAATCGCGCAGTCAAGACCTACGTTATATTCGCTTTCGGTGATGAATTTTTTCCACCACGCTTTTTTGATATTGTTTTTAAGTTCGACGCCCAAAGGACCGTAGTCCCAGGTGTTTGCAAGACCGCCGTAAATTTCGCTTCCCGGGAAGACGAAGCCGCGGTTTTTCGCAAGCGCGACGAGTTTATCCATTGTCAGATTTGCCATAAACGCATACCTCATAAAAAAGTTTATTTATATTCTATTTACATATTAAGAAAAAGTCAAGCGAAACGCCGACAGGCAAGGTTTTTATGTAACAAAAAAAATGAAGTTTGCGTATTGTGAAGTATAGATAATCCTTGCGGTTATCGAGTATGAAAGGGAGGTTGTGCTATGAACGGAAACTTTTTCGGCGGCGGTTCGGGCTGTGACTGTATGTTATGGATCCTTATCCTTCTTTGCTGCTGTGGCGGATGCGGCGGCGGGTGCAACGACGGTTGCGGATGCGGCGGCGGAGCGTACGGCTTCTGGCCGTGGCTTGTGATTTTGTGTTGCTGCTGCGGATGCGGCGGTGGCGGCGGGTGCAAATAATACATAAAAGCACCATTTTTTCAGGACGGCGGGCGGCGCCGTCCTTTTTTTAATTTATAATCGCGATGGCATAGGACAGCGACCACAGATACGAATACCATAAAAGCAGGACGGGAACGACGGATTTTGCTAGTTTCCCCGCGCGGGATCGCAGAATAAAAATACAAAAAATCCACATTAACGCCAAAGTGACAGTCATTGTGACAAGTCCAAGCAGGGGATTTCTTGCCGCGAAAAACAGCGCAAGGAACAATGCGGACGAAAACTTGACCGACGCATACAATCCGAACGTCGGATTTACCGCGCCTTTGACGAGCGCGTCGGACACGACGAACGCTTCAAGTGCCGTCGCTGCCGAGTACAACGCCGTGAACGTCGTCGCGTCCAACCAAAACACCGGAAGACTTAACCCAAAAAACCACGAAAGGTTTCTTTGCACGGTGAAACTTCCCGTCCATTCCACGATAAGCGCAAACGAAAGCGCGAAAAACGCGGCGTAAAGCCATTTTACTTTTTGCATATAAAAATTATATTTATAACGCGTATCATATATGTTTGAAAAATAATAGTTGTAAAATGCGCGCGCTTTTGGTATAATAACGTAAAATCACGATAAGGATTAAAAAATGTTACTTGTTATCGACGTAGGAAATACGAATATGAAACTCGGCGTGTACGACGGCGACGTCCTGAAAAAAAGCTGGCGTCTTTCAACCGAGGCAAAGCGCACCGCGGACGAACTCGGAATGATTTTGTACGACTTGTTCAAAAACGTCGGCGTTGAATTTCAGGATATCGACGGCATTATCATGTCGTCCGTCGCGCCCATGCTCAACTACACGGTGGAGCATATGTGCACGTACTATATGAAGAAAAAGCCCGTCTTCGTGGACGCCACGCTTAAAACGGGTTTGAAAATCAAATATAACAACCCCATCGAACTCGGCGCGGACAGGATTGTTGACGCGGTCGGGGCGCACTTTATATACGGCGGGCCGATTATCGTTGTGGATTTCGGCAGCGCGACGACGTTCAACGCGGTGACGGCAGACGGCACGTTTTTGGGCGGCGCGATTTGCGCCGGCGTCAAAACCGCGTCGGAAAGTCTTGTGAACACCGCCGCGAAACTTCCCCGTTTCGAACTTGTTCCGCCGAAAGACGCGATTGCCCGTTCCACAATCGAGGGTATGCAGTCGGGCGCGGTTTACGGATATGCGGGGCAGGTTGACTACATTGTCAGAAAATTCCGCGAAAATCCGCTTATGAAAGACGCGAAAGTCATCGCGACGGGCGGTTTGTCGGAACTTGTCGTCAACGCGGACAAGTCGATTATCGACGTCGTTGACCGCTCGCTTTCTCTCAAAGGGCTTAAAATTTTGTACGATATGAATAAAGAAGGTAATAACGAATGAAAAAAGTCGGCATCGCGCTGCTCGGGCTGGGTACGGTCGGGGGCGGCACTTATAAGATTCTGGAAAAAAACCACGACGCTTTCAAAAAGTACGAAGGGCTCGATATCGAAGTCCTGCACGTGCTTGAACGCAATATGAAAAGGGTTGAAGAGTTGGGCGTAAATCCCGACATCGTTTCAACCGACATCGACAACGTCGTGAACAACAAAGATATCTCGATAGTGTGCGAATTTTTCGGCGGTATCGAACCCGCAAGGACGTTCCTTATCAAGGCTCTGGAAGCGGGCAAAAGCATCGTCACCGCAAATAAGGAATTGTTTTCAAAACACTGGCACGAACTCGAAGCGGCGGCAAAACGCGGCAAGGCGGGGCTGTATTTCGAGGCGAGTTGCGTCGGCGGCGTGCCCATAATCCGCACGATTACCGAAGGCATGCAGGCAAATACGATTTTGTCGATTAAGGGCATAATAAACGGCACGACGAACTATATTTTATCGGCGATGAGCGAAAACGGCACGTCGTACGAAGACGCGCTGAAATCCGCGCAGGATTTGGGGTATGCCGAATTCGATCCGACAGCCGACGTCGAAGGCTTTGACGCGTCGTACAAACTGTCGATTCTGTCCACGCTGTCCTATCACAAAAAAGTGCCCGTACAAAGGGTGTATCGCGAGGGCATCACGAAGATTTCCGTGGACGACATAAACACCGGGAAGAAACTCGGCTACACGCTGAAACTCCTTGCAATCAGCAAAAACAACAACGGAAAAATCGAGGCGCGCGTGCATCCCGCGTTCATTAAAAGCAGCCATCCGCTTGCGGCGGTGTCGGGCAGTTTCAACGCCGTTTATCTTGTCGGCGACAGTGTCGGCGATATTATGCTTTACGGCAGAGGCGCGGGCGATCTGCCCACCGGCAGCGCAATCGTCAGCGATATTATTTATGCGGCGCATCAGCGCAAACCACGCTATTTACCGTTCAAAAACGACGGTTCAAGTCGCGATTCTGACTTTATCACCGATTTTAAGAGCAAGTATTATGTCCGTATATGCGCCACCGACCGCGAAGGAATTCTGGGCAGAATTTCAACCGTTTTCGGCAAAAACAAAATCGGCATCGAAAAGGTTTTTCAGAACGAAGAAAACGTCAATTCAAAGACGGACATTATCTTCGTCACGCACCTGAGCCACGAGAAAATCATTGAAAAAGCGTTGAAAGAAATCACCGCTCTTGACGGCGTGAAAAACGTCGCCGCGCTTATCCGCGTTGAAGAATAATGAAAGAAATCATACTGTCCGCAATCGGCGACACAATCAAAAATTTTGAGGAAAAAATCGCTCAGGCACAAACGCTTTGGGAAAAGGTGCAGATCTTTTTTGACACCTACAAAGTGTGGATTCTGGTCGGGCTTGTCGTGCTTGTGGGAATAATCTTTTTTGTCAACATAATGGAAGCGAAAAAGCGCAAAGACGACCGTGACAACAAAAAATAACAGCGCAAGACAGTGCAAAAAACCGTATAATTGCACGCAAAAAAACCGCACAAAAACCGCATTAAAAAACTCCGCCGTGGCGGAGTTTTTTGTTTGGGATATATCGAACGGATATTATTTTTTGTCGTTTTCGCGGATTTCCACACGGCGGATTTTGCCCGACGTCGTTTTCGGAAGTTCTTTCACAAACTCCACAATGCGCGGGTATTTATACGGCGCGGTTACTTTTTTCACGTGGTTTTGCAGTTCCTTGACAAGCGCGTCCGACGGCTGATAGTTTTTGGTCAGGACGATTGTCGCTTTCACGATTTGTCCGCGCAGGTCGTCGGGGACGGCGGTGATTGCACATTCCAGCACCGCGGGGTGTTCCATAAGCGCGCTTTCGACCTCGAAAGGTCCGATGCGGTAGCCCGACGATTTGATGATATCGTCCTTTCTTCCGACGTACCAGAACCAGCCGTCTTTGTCCTGATAGGCAAGGTCGCCGGTGTGGAAGTAAACGTCGTTTTTAAGGGCGGCGGTGCGCGCCTCGTCCTTGAAGTAGCCCGCGACGAGTCCGCATTGATTTTCCGATTTCAGTATGGCGATTTCGCCTTCTTCGCCGGGTTTAACCTCGTTTTCGTCGTCGTCGATAAGGTGCACGTCGTACAGGGGACTGGGCTTTCCGAGACTGCCCGTAACGGGGGACAAATATTTGAACGTGCCCAGCATTACCGTGCCTTCGGTCTGACCGAAACCTTCGTAAATTTTGAGCCCGGTCGCTTTTTCAAACTGTTTGAAAACTTCGGGATTCAAACTTTCGCCGGCGGTGGAGCAATGTTTTATCGAGGATAAATCGAAGCTCGACAAGTCTTCTTTCACCAAAAATCTGTAAATCGTGGGCGGGGCGCAAAAAGTCGTTATCCCGTATTTTTTCACAAGCGGCAAGACGTCCGTGGGGGTAAATCTGCCGTGGTAGTCGTAGGCGAAAACCGCCGTGCCCGATATCCACTGACCGTAGATTTTGCCCCAGCTGCATTTTGCCCAGCCCGTTTCCGCCATAGTGAAGTGCAAGCCGTCGTCGACGACGTCCTGCCAATATTTTGCGGTGAAGACGTGTCCCAAAGGATACAAAAAGTCGTGCATAACCATTTTGGGCATACCCGTCGTGCCCGAAGTGAAATATACGAGCATCAGATCGCGGGGGTTCGGGCGCGCGTCAAAGGAAAATTCCGCAGGCGCGTTTTCAAGTTTTTCGTCAAGGTTGTCGAAGTGCGCGCCGTTTACCGACAATACGCCTTTCAGGTTTTTGCAATCGGGAAGGGCAAGCGAGATATGTTCCGCAACGTCTTCTTCTTCCGTCGCAAACAGCAGTTTCACGCCCGCTTCGTTCACGCGGTACGCGACGTCTTTCGGGGTGAGCATATGAGTTGCGGGGATAAGTACGACGCCCATTTTGCAGCACGCCACGACAAGCACCCAGTATTCCCAACGACGGTTGAGCATACTCATTACGAAGTCGCCTTTTTTCACGCCGTACGACGAAATGACGTTGCACATTTTCAGCGATAATTCCTTCATTTCGCCAAAGGTGATGACTTTTCCTTCGCCTTTCTGATTGCACCATACAAGGGCGCGTTTTTCGGGACAAAGCCTTGCGTATTCGTCCACGACGTCAAATCCGAAGTTGAAATCGGACGGAACGCAAAGTTTCGCGTTTCTTCTGAAATCGTCGTAGTCCGAAAAATCCGTTCTATTCAAAAACTTGCTTAAAAGATTCATATTCACTCGAAAATTTATAATTTAGTCAATGATAGCACACTTTATTATAAAATAAAAGCAAATTGAAATACTAATTTTCGATTGACTTTTTGAAAGACCTTTTATCAGGGCTTGCAATTTGACCTTGCAGGTGGTATAATAGGGTAACTAAAATGAGGTAGTATATGCTTGACAGGCAATTAAACGCCGTGCTGACTGTCCTTAACGACTTTTCGGACGGCGCCTATAAAATCATCGACGCGGACGAAATCATCGCGAAATTGTCCGATTCCGACCGCTGCACAAAGGTGGAACTTTCGGGGATAATCCGCACGTTGTCCGACAACGATTATATCAAAGTCAAATATTCGACGGTGGACGAGTATTGCCTTGCCACGCTTGCAAAAGCGCGCGCCATCGAAAAGGTGGAACCGCACGACTCGCACCCCACCGCGTCCGTCGACGTTCCCGTCGCAGGCGAAAAAGGCAAGTCGAAAGAAATCAAACTTGACAGCATCTCTTTAAGGAAAATGATAAGAAAAGCGGCGTTCTGGGGCGCGCTCCTCGGCGGGCTTATCGCAAGCGCGATCGCTCTTCTTATCGGCGTTTTCCTGAAAATGAAATAAGAGGCGGACTATGGCAGTTGAAAAACACGCACTGAATAAAAAAGAAAGGGCGCTTATGCACGTCCTTCTTAACCTTGCCGAAAAAAACGACGAGGGCGTTTGTCTGGTAAAACCGCTTGAAATTTTTGAGGCGTTGCCGTACGATTACGCCTACACCCCCGAAGAACTCGAACCTATGCTCAAAGGGCTTGCGCTCGACGATTATCTGGAATACATTTCCGCCGACAACCACGGCGAACTGACGTATTGCATCACGATGCATCAGAAAGGGCTTTCGTTCGCGCGCGTCGAAAGGGCGTGGCGCAAAAGCGTTTACAACAAACTGCTGATTACGGTATGCACGGCAATCGTTTCCGGCACGATCGCAATCATCATAAGATATATCATCGCCCCGCTTATTATGGGCAAGTTTCGTTGATGGAAAATCATCTTTTTCAGTTAAAATCGAAATTCAGACCGAACGGCGATCAGGAACAGGCAATCGAAAAACTTGTCGAAGGACTGAACGACGGGTTTCGTACGCAGGTGCTTTTGGGCGTTACGGGAAGCGGCAAAACCTTTACGATGGCAAACGTCATCGAAAGGGTGCAACGTCCCGCGCTCGTTATCGCGCACAACAAAACGCTTGCGGCGCAACTTTGCAACGAGTTTCGTGAGTTTTTCCCCGATAACCGCGTGGAGTTTTTCGTATCGTATTACGACTACTATCAGCCCGAAGCGTATATCCCGAGAAGCGACACTTACATCGAAAAGGAGCTGGAAGTCAACGACGAAATCGACAAACTCAGAAACAGCGCGACAAGCAGTCTTTGCGAAAGAAACGACGTCATCGTCGTCAGTTCCGTATCGTGCATATACGGGCTGGGCGCGCCCGAAGAATACTTCAACCTGTCCATCTCTTTGCGCCCCGAAATGACGCTTGACCGTGACGATTTGGCGCGTAAACTCGTGAATATACAATATAAGCGCGCCGACATCGACTTTCAGCGCAGCACATTCAGAATGCGCGGCGACGTTGTGGATATATTCCCGTCGTCAAATTCGGAAGTCGCGATACGGGTTGAATTTTTCGGTGACGAAATCGAAAAACTTTATGAAATCGACGCCCTTACGGGAAAGCCGTTGTCGCGGCTCGAACACGCAGTCATTTTCCCCGCAACCCATTACGTCGTCGGCGAAAGCCGTATGGAAAACGCCCTGACGCTCATCACGAAAGACAGGGAAGAAAGGGTGAAATATTTCACCGACCGCAATAAACTTATCGAGGCGCAACGAATCGGCGAGCGCGTCGCGTACGACGTCGAAATGATGCGCGAAATGGGCTATTGCAGCGGCATCGAAAATTACAGCAGATACTTTGACGGAAGGAAACCCGGCGAACCGCCGTACACTTTGTTGGACTTCTTCCCGAAAAATTTCGTCTGTTTCATCGACGAAAGCCATATGACGATTCCGCAAATCCGCGGTATGTACAACGGCGACAGAAGCAGGAAGGAAAACCTTGTGGAATACGGTTTCCGTCTGCCCGCCGCTTTCGACAACCGTCCGCTCCGTTTCGACGAGTTTGAAAAAAGAATTTATCAGCTTGTGTGCGTGTCGGCGACTCCCGCCCCGTTCGAGTTGCAGGAAGCCGACCAGGTGGCGGAACAGCTCATACGTCCTACGGGCATTATCGACCCCGAAATTTTCATACGCCCCGTCGAAGGACAAATCGACGACCTTATTTCCGAAATCAATCTGACCGTCGAAAAGGGCGGCAGAACGCTCGTTACGACGCTCACCAAAAAAATGGCGGAAAACCTTACTTCGTTTTTGAAGGAAAAGGGGATCAAGGTCAAGTATATGCACAGTGACATCGACACGCTGGAACGAATCGAAATCATCAATTCTTTGAGAAAAGGCGACGTCGATGTGGTTGTCGGAATCAACCTTTTGAGAGAAGGGCTCGATCTTCCCGAAGTAATGCTCGTTGCGATTCTCGATGCCGATAAGGAAGGGTTTTTAAGAAGCGAAACCGCGCTTATCCAGACCGTCGGCCGCGCCGCAAGAAACGTCGACGCAAGGGTTATCATGTACGCCGATACGGTAACGGGCAGCATGCAGCGCGCAATCGACGAAACAAACCGCAGAAGAAAGATACAATCCGACTACAACGCAGCGCACGGCATCGTGCCGCACACCGTCGTGAAAGAAATCGTAAATACAATCGAAATCACCAAAAAGCTGGATAAAGACGCAAAACGCGACCGTAAAGATATCGCTTCGGAACTTGAACGTCTGAAAGGACTTATGCAAGTCGCGGCGGAAGGGCTGGATTTCGAGGCGGCAATCAAACTTCGCGACAGAATATCCGAACTTAAAAAAGAACTTGGAAGATAACATAAATGACGGACAAAATTTTTGTAAAAGGAGCAAAAGAGAATAACCTTAAAAACATCGACGTCGAAATCCCGCGCGACAAACTTGTCGTGTTCACGGGGCTTTCCGGCAGCGGTAAGTCGTCGCTTGCTTTCGACACGATTTTCGCCGAAGGGCAAAGACGGTATATCGAAAGTCTGTCAAGCTACGCCCGTATGTTTTTGGGACAAATGGAAAAACCCGACGTCGAATATATCGAAGGGCTTTCCCCCGCCGTTTCCATCGACCAGAAAACGACGTCCAAAAACCCGCGCTCGACGGTGGGCACCGTTACCGAAATTTACGATTATTTAAGGCTTTTGTACGCCCGCGTCGGCACTCCGCATTGTCCGAAGTGCGGCAGGGAAATCGAACATCAGACGGTTGACCAGATTACCGACAAAATCATCGAAAGCACCGTGCAGTCGGGCGACAATAAGGTCATAATTATGGCACCCGTCGTCAGAGGCAGAAAGGGCGAATACAGAAAGGAACTTGAAGACTTCAAAAAGTCCGGCTACGTCCGCGTGCGTGTGGACGGCATCGACTATACCCTTGACGAAGAAATCGTCCTTGACAAAAACGTAAAACACGATATATCGGTGACAATCGACCGTATCGCCGTAAAAGAAGGCTCGGAAAGACGTCTGACGGACAGCGTCGAAGCCGCGCTCAAACTCGCAAACGGACTTGTCGTCGTCGAAAACGCAAAAAAGACGACGATTTACAGCACGAAATACAGCTGCCCGGATTGCGACGTCAGCATCGAAGAACTGGAACCCAGACTGTTTTCTTTCAATAATCCGTACGGGGCTTGTCCCGAATGCGGCGGGCTGGGTTTTCGCAACGAAATCGACCTGAACAAGATTATCGTCGACGAAAATCTGGGCGTCGGAAACGGCGGACTTGCCGCGCCGTCGGGGTGGAATCTCGGCAGTGGCGACATCGTGCGTTCGCAAATGAAAGCGTTGTCGAAGTTGCTTGAATTTTCGCTCACGACTCCGATTAAAGACTTGCCGAAGTGGAAACTTGACGCGATATTGTACGGCGTCGACGAAAGAATCCCGATGGATTATAACTCACGCAGTTTCCGCGGGCAGTTTATGACGAAATACGAAGGTATCGTCAACAACCTTATGCGCCGCTATCGCGAAACGACAAGCGACGGCGTTAAGTACGAAATCGAAAGATATATGGTGTCCGTGCCGTGCAAAACGTGCGGCGGAAAACGCCTGAAAAAGGAAGCGCTCGCGGTCACTGTCGGCGGGCTTAACATTGCGGAACTTTCGGATATGTCGGTGAAAAAAATCGACGAATTTTTCGGCGCGCTCGTTCTTGACAAACAAAAAACGCTCATTGCCGAAAGGATAATCAAAGAAATCCGCGCAAGGCTGAAATTTCTGGTAAACGTCGGGCTTGACTATCTTACGCTTTCCCGCTCCGCCTCGACGCTTTCGGGCGGCGAATCGCAAAGGATAAGGCTTGCCACACAAATCGGCAGCGGACTTACGGGAGTGTTGTATATCCTTGACGAGCCGTCGATCGGGCTTCACCAGAAGGATAACGAAAGATTACTAAGCAGTCTGAAAGGACTGCGCGACCTTGGAAACACGCTTATCGTTGTCGAACACGATGAGGACACGATGCGCGCGGCGGATTACATCGTGGATATCGGTCCCGGCGCGGGCATACACGGCGGAAAACTCGTTGCGGCAGGCAGCGTGGACGACATTATCGCCTGCAAGGAGTCGATAACGGGCAAGTATTTGTCGGGCGAACTCAAAATCGACGTGCCCGAAGAAAGAAAACGTCCCGACGGCAGATATTTGTCGGTTCGCGGCGCAAGGCAAAACAACCTGAAAAACATCGACGTCGATATTCCCGTCGGACTTTTAACCGCGGTTACGGGCGTTTCTGGCAGCGGAAAAAGCAGCCTTGTCAACGAAATTATTTATCCCGCGGTTTATAACAAACTGAACAAAAGCAACCTTACGGAAGGGAAGTACGACGAGATTGTAGGCATCGATAACTTTGATAAAATCATCAATATCGATCAGTCGCCGATCGGTCGCACTCCGCGCAGCAATCCCGCGACGTACACGGGCGTTTTCACCCCGATAAGGGAACTGTTTGCCTCGACTCCCGACGCAAAGGCAAGAGGATATACGGCGGGCAGATTTTCGTTTAACATTTCGGGCGGCAGGTGCGAAAATTGCGGCGGCGACGGCATAATACAAATCGAAATGCACTTCCTGCCCGACATTTACGTCCCCTGCGACGTGTGCCACGGGAAGCGGTATAACAGAGAAACGCTGGAAGTGAAATATAAGGGCAAAAACATCAACGACGTCCTTGAAATGACCGTCGAGGAAGCGTGCGAATATTTCAAAAACATTCCGAAGATTTACAACAAAATCAAGACGCTTTACGACGTGGGGCTCGGGTACATCAAACTCGGTCAATCCGCAACCACGCTTTCGGGCGGCGAGGCGCAGCGCGTGAAACTCGCAACCGAACTCAGCAAACGCAGCACCGGCAAGACGCTGTATATTCTGGACGAGCCCACGACAGGACTGCATACCCACGACGTTGCAAAACTTATCGCGATTTTGCAAAGGCTTGTGTCGAGCGGCAACACCGTCGTCGTTATCGAGCATAATCTTGACGTGATAAAAGTTGCGGACAACATCGTTGACCTTGGTCCCGACGGCGGCGACAGAGGTGGCACGATCGTTGACGTCGGCACGCCCGAACATATCGCGGAAAACGAAAAGTCGTATACCGGACAGTTCCTTAAAAGAATTTTGAAGTAACGCAAAAATTGCAAAAAACAATGTTAAAAAGCGGTTTTACATTTGTAAAGCCGCTTTTTTGTCGAAATAATTAAATTATATCAATGGCGTTGAAGTCCAGCATATCCCGTATGTTTTGTATGAGTTGATACAGGCTTTCGATTTTGCTGAAAGCGTTGTCGGTGTCTTCGCACCTTAAACTTCCCGTGAGTTCCCCAAGTATTACGTTGACCTGTCGTGCGTCCTGACAGTAGGAAATCGCCTCCACGAGTTTTCGTTTTTTCGCCCAGAAGTTTTGCAGGTCTTCGGCGTATGCGAGTGCGTTCTCCACGTCGTCGTTTTGAAGGGCGGCTTCGATTTTTCCAATGCGCTCGTTGAAGGCGTCAAAGGTTTTATGCACGAAAAAATGTTCGGAAATCCCCGCGCCCAGAATCATAAGAAATATTATAAAAAGGATAACTGCTTTTTTCATTTTTCGATTATCGTGTTCACGACGCGCCCGTCGTAACTTTGTATAAACGCCGCGTCTTTGTCAATGGAAAACAAGAACACGTCGCGGATTGTCATATTCTCTTTTTCAAGCGTTTTTACGACTACGTCCTTTTCAAGTGGAGGGGTAATGCTTTTGAACGTATCCCCCATAAACCTGCCTTCGACGACGACGTTGTAAGGAAGGTTGTTGCTGCCGCCTTCGATATTAAGGTCGGCGTTCGTTACCGGCGCGTTTGCAAACTTTTGCAGCACGGACACTTTTCCGTTTGTTTCCAGCACGGCGTAGTTTATCTCGCCGATTTTGAAGTATCCTTGTTCGCGCAGGCTTTCCAGAAGGTCGTTTGCGGTCATTCCGCATTTTTTAAGCACGTCGCAGTCGATTTTGCCGTCGCCGATGAGGATAACGGGCTTGCCGTTGATGAGTTTTCGGAAGCGGTGACTTTTGATTGCGAAAAACGTCAAGAGATTGTGCAGTATCACGAGCGTGAATATCGGGATTATGCCGTAAATTATCGGAATGGTATTGTCCGACATCGGTATGCACGCAAGGTCTGCCGCGACGAGAGTTATCGCAAACTCAAAGGGCTGGAACTCGGACAACTGCCGCTTTCCCATAAGCCGCATCGCCGCCAGCAGGAAAAAGTACAATATTATTGCGCGAATTAAAACGTTGAGCATATCGCTATTATTTTTAAGTTTTCGCGATTTATGCGCCGCCGCTTGATTTTTCGGCGAGGATAGTTTATTATTAGCGTTGCAGAGTAGATAAGTCGCGTTAAGTGTTGCGGGATGGAATGTCGCCCGCAAACGAAAGGGAAACCTGCGGTGGCTTGTCGCGTTCGCTGCGAAGTACCGCGTTTTCGCGCGGCTTTTAACGCGAACCTCTTAAAGGAGGTTTTTTTATGCTCAAAAACAAAATCGTTGCACAAGAACCCGACGTTTCCGTCGGGGAGTCTTCCGAAAAAAAACGTTATTTCACGGCGCAAAAGATTGCGTACCTTGCGGTATTCGTGGCGTTGAACGTCGTTGTCGGCATATTCTCGCCGCGCTTAGGCACGCTCAAAATCACGCTGACTTATACGGTATGTTTTCTTGCGGGGTACTTTTTCGGGCCGATTGCCGGCGGACTTGTCGGCGGACTCGGCGACGTTATCGGCTGTTTCGTCGGCGGCGGGTATGCGCCAAACCCGGTGATTCTTTGCGCGTCGGTACTCATCGGCGTTATCCCGGGGCTCACGTCGTATATTAAAATCAAAAAACTCGGCGGCGCGATGCCGTACGTGAATATCGCAATATCGTATATTCTGGTTTACGTCGTCTGCACGCTTTTCATAAACACGTACGCATTGTATCTTATGGGGCTCAGCAAGGGGCAGACGTTTTTTGCCTATATGGGGGTGCGCGCGGTTACGCAAACGCCCGTTACCGCGATAAACGTCGGGCTTACTTTTTTGATTTATCCCGTTTTTTCAAAGATTTTTTCCGCGTCGTTTTGTAAAAGCGAGTAACGTCGAAGATTCTGAAGGCGACGCACGCGAAAACGTACAAAATCATCGGTATTCCGCCCGAAATCGCAATCGCGAAAAACGGCGGAATTTTGAAAAACAGCAGGTTTTTCAGAAGATAGGTCAGCGCGACAAGCGGAAACGACAACAATATTGCAAGCGCGGTCTTTTTGGGATTGTCCAGAATTCGCGCTTTTTTATTGAGCGCGTTAAGGTTCAGAAAAGACGTGACGACGCTTCCCGCCGCGCCCCCGATCGCGACAGCGTAAATTCCGACGTACTTCGGCAGCGCGAGCGTCAGAATCATAAGTATCGCCGCGCCGACGGCGTAATTGAAAAAGGATTTCTTTTCAAGCCCCATCGAGTTTAATATCGACGTCGAAATCTGGTTGAGCCCCAGCGGGTACAGCATAAGCGCGACGTTTGAAAGATACACGCCCGAAAACTCGTCTTTGAACACGAAAGACGTGATTTCTTTTCCAAGCGGGATATACAAAATCGTGAAAAGGGCTGCGATTATTATCGCAAAATTTATGCTGCCGTCAATGCGCGCGGACATCGCGGATTTATCGTCGTGTTTAATCGTCGCGATTTCCGGGATAAGCACGACGGACAGCGCGCCCGTGAGAGTGGTCGGCGCCATAAGAAGGGGCATCGCCATTCCTGTAACGCATCCGAAAGTTGCCGACGCGTCGCTTTTTTCCATACCGTATTTTATGAGCAGGACGGGAATCACGATTGCCGTAAACGCGCCGATGACTCCGCCGAAAACGCGCATCGCCGTTATCGGAAGCGAGGGCTTTAACACCGCCGGAACGTCTTTTATACGGCCGAATTTACCTTTTTTTATCAAAAACAGTATGAAAAGTACGACGGCGCACGCAATGTCCGACACCAAAAAACCTACCGCAAGCCCTTTAAGCGGCGTTACGGCGGCGATAAGTCCCAGCGAAAATATCAGCGTGAAAGTAATGCGAAGGACTTCTTCCAGCATCTCGGTGAAACTGAACGCAAGAAAAGACCTTTTTCCCCAGAACCAACTGCGGATAACGTTGTAAATACTTGTGCTCAGAAGTGCGGGCAGCATAATCACGACAAGCGGCAAAACCCGCTCGTCCGCAAAAACCGACGGTAAAAGGAAAGCGACGGGATATATTACCGAAAGTATCGGAAGTACCGACGATAGCGATAAAACAAGCGCGGTCGAAATAAGCGACGGAACGTTTTCGCCGCCCGTTTTTTCGTCCTCGGCAATCTTTCGGCTTATCACCGTCGGAAGTCCGCTGAGCGCAACCGCCGACGCGAAAAAATAAAAACTCAACGCCATCTGATATACGCCGACAACGCTCGCGCCGAACTGCCGCGACACGAAAACTTTGAACAAAAACGCAAAAAGTCTTGTCGCGACCGAAAACGCCGTTACGACCGCGACCGATTTGAAAATACTTTTCTTATTCGTCATAATCCGAAAGAATCACGTTCTGACCGGGGAAGAATTTGTCGGTGCCGTTCAGACGGATCACTTCTTCTTTTCTTGTTCCCGTCCTTTTTGCGACGGTTTCCGCCGTGTCGAAAGGCTTCGCGACGCAGGTTTTCCCGTGGAATTCCGCCGCGATAAGCCGTTCCCCCTCAAAGAAAAGCGGATTATCGTTCAATAAAAAAAGCGACCTTTCGGTCGTTTTGTATTTTCTTGCCAAAGATGAGGCGTTCTCGCCAAAGCCAACCCGAATTACCGTATATTTCATACGGTATTTATATTCGGGACGAACTTTGATTATTCTTTCAAACTTTACTGTTTCTGTTGTCTTCCGAGCAATCACTATGTCATTGCGAGAAGCGAAGCGACGTGGCAATCTCCCGGAAGGGATACATTGCGATTATTCGTAATTGAAGGTCGAAAGCTTGTTTCGTATCCAGAAAGTGGCTTCCGTCGTCGTGAACTTCATCGGGCAGAAGTCGTACTCGTTAAGCGCGATCGCGTTGGTTTTTTGGCACCATTCGCGCCAGAGCTGCTTCCTTAACGTGTTGTCGGTGACGAACTCAACCCTGCCCAAAAGCGTGATACTGTCCGAGCCGCTGTAATAACAAATGCTTGCGTTCTGATTTTGTCGGATATTCTGGACTTTCTGGCTGTTAATCGGCGCGCCGAAATAAATGACGTTGTGTCCTTCCGAGCGAAGTTTCGTGATAATGCTGGAACGTGGACCGCCCCCTGCGCCGACCGAGGACAAAAAAACCTCGTTGGTGTTCATAAGAATCCTTGCCGCAATAATTTCTTCCGGTTTCAACATAATATAAATCCCCAATAATCATTATTCTTAGAAGTATTGTATCACACGATAACGTGATAAATCAAGAAGAATTTTCAGCGACACCTGAAAATGTCCCGGCGCAACCGTTGCGCGCGCCGTGTATTTGTGGTAAAATTAAGAAAAAAATAAGGATTTGAACATGTATTATATAGGTATCGACGTGGGCGGTATGAGCATTAAAGGCGGCATCGTCGACGAAAACGGCAACATAATCGTGAAAGACAGCGTTGTTACAAAACCGACGCAACCGTCCGACGACAACACAAAAGATATCGCGGGGCTTGTCGCAAAACTTTTGGAAGACGCGGGCATCTCGACGGACGAAATCGCGGGAATGGGCATGGGCGTCCCCGGCACGGTCGATCCCGACACCGCAAAGATTTTTTATACCTGCAATATTTTCTTCCGCGATTACGATTTCCGTGCGGAATTCAAAAAATATTTCGATTTTCCCGTGTATATCGGCAACGACGCGGACTGCGCTGTCATCGGCGAATCGGTGTTCGGCGATATGAAAGGCGTGCAAAATGCTGTCATGGTGACACTCGGCACAGGCGTAGGGACAGGCACTCTTGTCAAAGGTAATTTGATTTCCGGCTTCAAAGGCGCAGGCGGCGAGGGCGGACACACCGTCATTCGTATGGGCGGCGAAAAATGCGGTTGCGGCAGGCGCGGTTGCTGGGAAGCGTATGCGTCGGCAACTGCTCTTATCCGCGATACCAAACGCGCGATGGAAAAACATCCCGAAAGTCTGATGAACGAAATCGCCAAAAAAGAAGGGAAGGTCACGGGGCGTACGGCATTCGACGCGATGAACGCGGGCGACAAAACCGCAAAAGCCCTTGTTTCAAGATATATCAGATACGTCGGCGAAGGGCTTGTGAATATCGGCAACTATATCCGTCCCGAAATAATCTTTATGGGCGGCGGTATAAGCAATCAGGGCGACTGGTTCATAAGACGCCTGCAAGCGTACGTCACCCGTTACAGTTACGGCGGCAAAAGAAATCCGTATATTAAGGTTGTTAAGGCGACGCTGAAAAATGAGGCTGGTATCTTAGGTGCTGCCGCCCTCGTTGCAAAATCGTCATAATTTTGCGATATTTTGCTTTTTCGGCGGAACCCGAAAAATCGTGTACGCCAAGTACACTGGATTTTTCAGAACCCGCCGAGAAAACCACAATCTCATCAAAATTCTGACGATTTTGGGATAAATATCATAGATTTAATTTTTGCCGTTTTTGGGATAGTTTTTTAATCAAAATTCTAATGATTTTAATTTTGGGGACCCCGCGGGATACTGTGTACTCGCGGGGAAAAGGCGCACACAAGCAAAAGAGTGAGCGTTATCGCTTGCGATAACGTGATTTCAAAAGCGCAGTTATCGGGGACCCCGCGGGATACTGGGTACCCGTGGGGAAAAGGCGCACACAAGCAAAAGAGTGAGCGTTATCGCTTGCGATAACGTGATTTCAAAAGCGAAGTGTGCGCCGTTAGCACGCTTTGCGTGCTTTTTTTGTTGTATTTTTCTTTAACTTTTTTTCATAAAGGTATTGACAAATCGTAAATAAGTGTTACAATAATTAGCAATCAAAGGTTGCGAGTGCTAACGGTTTGTAACACTGACTGCCAACGCTCGCGTATGTATTATCGTAAAAAGGAGGATAAATAATATATGGATACTAATAAATATACCGCAAAAGCCGTTGAGGCCGTGCAGGGCGCCCAAAACGTCGCTCTCGAACACGACAATCAGGAAATCAAGCCCGAGCATTTTTTATACGCTTTGCTTGACGACGAAAACGGACTCATTTATAAAATTTTAACAGGACTGCAAGTAAGCGCCGACAGTCTTAAAGGCGCGGTCGAAAACGTGATTAAATCTTTCCCGAGGGTTTCGGGCGAAGGCGCAAGCATGTATCTCGGTAACGAAGCGGCGAAAGTCGTTGCCGCTGCCGAAAAGTACGCCAAAAAAGACGGCGACGCATACGTCGGAGTCGAGCATCTTTTTGAAGGTATTCTCGACAACCAGACGGCGAATCTCAAAAAGTTGTTTTCTGCGTACGGCGTGGACAAGGCGGCGTTTTTGGATGCTTTGAAAAAAATCAAAACCGCGCCCAACACCACGGACAACCCGGAAGACACTTACGAAGCGCTCAATAAATACGGATACGACCTTGTCGAAAGGGCAAGAAACGGGAAACTCGACCCCGTAATCGGCCGTGACGAGGAAATAAGAAACGTCATAAGGATTCTTTCCAGAAAGACGAAAAACAACCCCGTGCTTATCGGTGATCCTGGCGTCGGCAAGACCGCAATCGTTGAAGGGCTTGCACAGCGTATCGTACGCGGAGACGTCCCCGAAGGATTGAAAGACAAAAAGGTTTTCGCGCTGGATATGGGCGCGTTGATTGCGGGCGCGAAGTACCGCGGCGAATTTGAAGAAAGGCTGAAAGCCGTCCTTAACGAAATCAAAAAACAGGAAGGAAGGACGCTTTTGTTCATCGACGAATTGCACACGATCGTCGGCGCAGGCAAGACCGAAGGCAGTATGGACGCAGGCAATCTCCTGAAACCTATGCTTGCCCGTGGCGAGTTGCACTGCATAGGCGCGACGACTTTGGACGAATACCGCAAGTATATCGAAAAAGATCCCGCGCTTGAACGTCGTTTCCAACCGGTGACCGTCGATCAGCCCGACGTCGAAGACACGATTGCGATTTTAAGGGGACTGAAAGAAAGATACGAAATCTATCACGGCGTGAGAATTCACGACCAGGCTCTCGTTGCGGCGGCGACCTTGTCCGACCGTTACATTACCGACAGATTCCTGCCCGATAAGGCAATCGACCTTGTCGACGAAGCGTGCGCCATGATTCGTACCGAAATCGACAGCATGCCTGCCGAAATGGACGACATTTCGCACAAGATAATGCAACTTGAAATCGAAGAATCCGCATTAAAAAAAGAAAGCGACAAACTGTCGATGGAGCGTAAGGCGAGCATCGAAAAGGAACTTGCGGAACTTAACGCGAAGTTCAACGAGATGAAAGCCCAGCTTGAAAACGAAAAGAAAAAGATTGTCGGCGTGCAGGAAACCAAAGCCGAAATCGACAAAGTGAACCTTGAAATCGAAGAAGCGAAAAGGTCTTACGACTTCACGCGCGCGGCGGAACTGCAATACGGCAAACTTCCCGAACTTCAAAAACGTCTGGAAGAAGCCGAAAGCAAGGCGGGCAAACACGAAAATTCAAGCCTGCTCCGCGACGAAGTTACGGCGGACGAAATCGCAAAAATCGTCGCAAAATGGACGGGTATCCCCGTAACGAAACTTATGGAAAGCGAGAAAACCAAACTCTTGAATCTCGGCAACGAGTTGCATAAGAGAGTTATCGGTCAGGACGAAGCGGTCACGAAAGTCGCAGACGCAATCCTGCGTTCGCGTGCGGGCATATCCGATGAAAACCGTCCTATCGGCAGCTTTATGTTCTTAGGTCCGACGGGCGTCGGTAAAACCGAGCTTGCGAAAACCCTTGCGAATTACCTTTTCGACGACGAGAGAAATATCGTGAGAATCGATATGACCGAGTATATGGAAAAGTTCAGCGTGTCGCGTCTTATCGGCGCGCCTCCGGGATACGTGGGCTACGACGAAGGCGGACAACTTACCGAAGCGGTAAGGCGCAAACCTTATTCCGTCGTGCTGTTCGACGAAATCGAAAAGGCGCACCCCGACGTATTCAACGTACTTTTGCAGGTGCTTGACGACGGCAGAATTACCGACAGTCAGGGCAGAACGGTCAACTTCAAAAACACGATTATCATTATGACCAGTAACCTGGGCAGTCAGTATATTTTGGACGGCATCGACAAAGACGGCAACATCTCGGCAGAGGCAAAAGAGCAGGTTTCAGCCTTGTTGAAATCGACGTTCCGTCCCGAATTCCTGAACCGTCTGGACGACATCGTAACGTTCACTCCGCTTACTCGCGACAGTGTGAAGAAGATAATCGACTTGTTGCTTGAAAAACTCAATTCAAGGCTTGAAAGGCAAAATCTGCACCTTAAAGTTACAGATGCGGCAAAAGACGTCATTATCGACGGCGGCTACGACGTAACGTTCGGCGCAAGACCTTTGAAGCGTTTCATCGAAAGCCACATCGAAACGCCGGTTGCAAGAATCATACTTTCGGGCAACCTTGACGAAGGCGACGTAATAGTCGTCGACGCGGAAAACGGCTCGCTTAAAATCGCGCCCGAAAAACCCGAAAAATAAAACGAAGAAGCATCTCAAATCGAGATGCTTTTTTAATGCGAAAAATATGCGCTTTTGAAAAATTGAAAGCCGTGCGCGACGGGGTGCGAAAATTTAGGTATATTTTCGTTTTACAGTATATCGTTGTATAAAGTATAATATATCTATGGTCGGTAAAAACATCGGCCACGGAGGTTTTATGATTGAGATTAAAAATATCGTAAAAACTTATCGCCCGAAAAAAGGCGGCGAGGTGAAAGCCCTTGACGACGTGAGTCTGAAATTTCCTGAAAAAGGACTTGTGTTCATACTCGGAAAATCGGGCAGCGGAAAGTCCACCCTACTGAACGTTATGGGCGGACTCGACACGGCGGACAGCGGCGAAATCATCATCAAAGGCAAGTCGTCCAAGGAGTTTTCCACGGGCGATTTCGACAGTTACCGCAACACGTATCTCGGCTTTATTTTTCAGGAATACAACATTCTGGAAGACTTCAACGTGGGTGCGAATATCGCGCTTGCGCTGAAACTTCAAGGGGCAAAAGCGACCGACGAAAAAATCAACGAAATTTTGGACGAAGTCGGGCTTTCGGGATATGGAAAAAGGAAGCCCAACGAGTTGTCCGGCGGGCAGAAACAGCGCGTCGCAATCGCAAGGGCGCTTGTCAAAAACCCCGAAATCATCATGGCGGACGAGCCCACCGGCGCGCTTGACAGCGGCACGGGAATACAAGTTTTCGACACCCTTAAAAAGTTGTCAAAGGACAAACTCGTCATCGTCGTTTCGCACGACCGCGAATTTGCCGAGTCCTACGGCGATAGGGTGATCGAACTTAAAGACGGCAAAGTTATTTCCGACATCGAAAAACACCGCATCGACGCCGAAGTGGAAGAGGGCGGCGCGGAAAACTACAAGGGGAAACTTTTGCGTTTCCCGAAAGGGTACAGGCTGACCGCCGACGACGTAAAGCGTATCAACGAATATCTTGAACGGGACGAGGCGTATTTGTCGCTTGACGAGAAGGTCAACGCCGACGTAAAAACCGCGTCGCACATCGACGAAGACGGGAAAATGGAGTCGTTTGCCCCCACCGACGAAAACGCGATAAAAATTTCCGACGACAAACCGTTCAGACTTATTAAATCGCGTATGCCCGTGAAAGAAAGTTTCAAAATGGGCGTCAGCGGTATGAAAACGAAGCCGTTCAGGCTGATAATTACGATTTTCTTGTGTTTCGTGTGCTTTGCGATGTTCGGGATTGTGGACAGTTTTGCCGCGTACGACAGCAAGACCGCTATCGTCAACTCGATGCAAGACAGCGGCATAAAATATACCACGTTCAGAAAAACGGTGCTGGTTGACGAGTTCGGCGATCAGTTCTTCACCGAAAAACGAATGTCCGACGCCGACGTCGAAAATCTGAAAAACAAGACGGGTATGGATTTTTTGCCCGTGCTGTCCGAAAGCGGCAGCGGATATTACAGCGGCGGCAGCGCGAGCGTTTCCGGGAGTTTCCTGAAAGACGCGACAAGCAAGGTTTATGACGGCAGCGTTGCGGGCGTTGTCGAAATCGGGGACGAAGCCACCCTGAAAAAGCACAATCTTTCGCTTATGGCGGGGCGGCTGCCGGAGCGGGACGACGAAATCGCGATAAGCGACTTTGTCTTCGATTGTTTCAAAAAATGGGGATACGCCTACGTTGACGAGAAGGGCGTTCCCGACGAAAGCAAAAATATCGAAGCGTCGGGGATTAAAAACGCCGCGGACTTTGTCAATGCAAAACCGAACCTGAAAATCGCGGGCAGTGCGATGAACGGCACGTTCAAAATCGTCGGCGTCGTGAAAACGGGCTACGATTATTCCAGATACGCCGCTCTTGACAAAACAGTCGGCAGCGACGACGCGCTTGATTACTTTATGTTGCAAAGCCAGTTTTCAAGCGAGCATAACAGCGCGTTTTCGGGCTTGCTCTTTTGCGGAAAGGACTTTATCAAAAACTACCTTGCTTACGACGGCGTCGGCGGGGAAATTTACGACAGGGCGATTCTGCAAAGCGAAGAAATTAACGGAAAAACGCGCAGAATGTATATGGGCGGAGATTATCGCCACTACTTCACAACCACCGATTACGCGGGCACCGTGTTTTTCGACAGCGGCAAAACCACGCTTTCGGACGACGAAATCGTGCTGGAAGTAAAACAGCTTATAAACGCTTTGAAAAACGTTTATTACGACGACACGGGAATATGCGACAGGCTTGACGGCATAGAAAATTCTTCCGACAATGAAGAAATCAAAGCGACGCTTTCGCCGCTTGTGAAAGACGCGAAGATCAAAATGCAGTGCGGCGGGACTTACAACCCGTATATCACGAAAATTTTAACGATAAAAGGTTACTTCTTCGATCCCGGCGACGGCACTGTCGACAAAAGTTTCATCGGCGTGTCCGATAGTCTTGCCGCCGAAATCAAAAACGCGCCCGTCGGTAAATACGCAAGGGCGATTTCCGGCGAAAAACTTTCAAAATCCGACCTTGAAAAAGTTGTCGAGTTTTCAATGAAAAGCGAAGACGGCGTCAAGTATCCTTTGGTCAACTACGTCGTTTCGGCGGAAAATATGGTGGGCTCTATAATTGAAGCCGCCGCCAAAATTCTGTTGTACGTCGGCATCGGCGTTTTCGTATTCGCCGTCATACTGTTTATGACTTACATTTCGGCGTCGATATCCTACAAAAAACGCGAAATCGGCATTTTACGAGCCGTCGGCGCGCGTTCAAGTGATGTTTTCGGCATATTCTTCAACGAGGCGCTTGTGATTTCGCTTATCGTATTCGTGCTTGCGACGATAGGAAGCGGCGTTGTGGTTTCCGTTGTAAACTCGTCCTTGCGCGCAACTTACGGACTGCCGATAACCCTTTTAAGTTACGGAATTCGCGAGATCGGAATTATCCTTCTGGGCTGCATCGCCACGGCACTTTTCGCAAGCTTTATACCTGTACTTAGGATAGCCCGAAAGAAACCCGTCGACGCGATTAAAAACTGATAATTTGCGATATTCTGCTTTTTCGGCGGAACTTGAAAATTCGTGTACGCATTAGTACACTGGAATTTTCAAAACCCGCCGAGAAAACCACAATCTCATCAAATTATCGGTTTTTAATGATTATGTGCGCCTTTTTGAGTTTTTCCAAGAACCTGAAAATCCGTAGAAAATGGGGACCCCACGGGATACTGTGTACCCGTGGGGAAAAGGAGCGCACAAGCAAAAGAGTGAGCGTTATCGTCCGCGATAACGTGATTTCAAAAGCGCAGTGTGCGACGCATTCTCGGTTTTTAATTAGCAGGTTATTCTGCTAACGTTCTGTCATTGCGAGGCATAAATCAGGGGACCCCGCGGGTACACAGTATCCCGCGGGGTCCCCGGTTTTCCGCTCGCAATGACAAATACTTATCCATAACTTGTCCGCAGGGCAAATATCACGCCGCCGGCATATCACTGCGGAAGGGACACCTCAACATAGCTTAATTTTTATCTTTACCCATTTTCAAATAAACGTTTTTAATTCCTTCAAGTCCTGCTTTTTCGCCGTTCTCTACCGCTTTGCCGTACATTTCGATTGCTTTCTTATAGTCTTTTCTCACACCGAAGCCGTTTTCGTAACAGATTCCGAGATTGTGATACGCAACACCCGAACTGCACTTTTCAGCAGCAGTCCTAAAACACTTAACCGCTTCTTTTTTGTCTTCTTTCACGCCGTTGCCTTGAAGATAGCAAAGTCCGATATTGATAATCGCCTCGTTCTCGCCGAGATTGTATGCGTCGGTAAATAATTCAAAGGCTTTTTTATAAGCCGCTTCGGTTTTGACGGTGTAGTAGTAATAAAGTCCCACTTGCAGGCACGCCGACGGATTTTCGCCTTTGACGCTCTTTTTCAGCCAATAAAGTGCCTTATCTTTATCGGGCGTTACGCCGTAATATCCGCAAGCGTACGCCATACCGAGATTATACTGCGCGGCGGCATTTCCGAGTTTCGCGGCGCGCTTGAAAAGTTTCAGGGCGGTTTTCTCGTCCCTTTCAAGCCCGAGTTCGTCGCCGAGATACGCTTCCGCCATTCTCTCGATAGCTTCCGGATAATCATCTTCCATTGCCATACGATAATAGAAAAGCGCGTTTTTGTAATCTTTCTTTTTTGCCTCATAAATTGTCGCCATTGCCCAATGTAATCCGACAACGTTCAAATCTGATGAGGCAAAGCAATCGAGCGCATCGTCGTATTTGCCTTTATCATAATAGTAGTACCCTAAATCGAGAAGAGCGTCGTCTTGTCCGAGTGCCGCCGCTTTTTTAAGATAATAAATATATGCCTTTTTGTCGGGTTCTACCTTATACATACCCGTTTCGCGAACTCTTGCGTACATATAAAGGCTTTCGGGATCGTTGTGGTGAACGCCGTCCAAAAGATATTTCAAACCTTTTTTGTAGTCGTGCGGAACAAACCTATCATTCAAATAAACATAATTCATTATGACACATATTTTTTCTTTTTCGGGTTCAGAAAAAATCGGTTGTTCAATCAATGATTGCTTTATAAATTCACAAAAATAAGTAAGATCGTCGTCCCAATTAACATTTCCGTTATCTTGTGCCTCACAACGAATATTCTCGATTTCTCGCAACAATTCTCCTTGCAAATTTCGGGCTTGTCCACTTTTGGGAACAAAGTTTTGCCATATAAATTTGCACTCTTCAAAATATTGTTGCTCATATTCTTGTTTTATCAGTTGTCAAAGGACAGAGTAACACGATAATATTGTTTTATAAATGCAGAAAATCAAATGCAAAAAAACATATAAGAGAATACAACGAAAAACATAATTTAATGATTTATATGATTCCTAACATTACAGTCGGTCATATATTTGGCAATAGTGTAATATTGACAGTTGTGCAAAAAACTATAAAAGTTGGCGCGACAGGGGAAAACAAAAAGCGGTTTTAAGATTTCGACAATAAAAAACGACCGTGGGAACGGTCGTTTTTTGTGGGAGCGTGAAAAATTATAAACTTCTCAGGACTTTGTTGACTTCCGCCATATCGCATTTGCCGGCGTATTCCGTCTTGAAGTGGCGCATTACGCTTGGTACCGATTTGTCGGGCAAGGTCATAATGACGGCTCTGATTTCGTCCTCGCTCATCATTTTGGGCAGGTACTTTTCGATTGCCGCGATCTGGTTGTTCAAAGACAGCACGGTGTCGGCTCTGCCAGCCTTTTCAAAGGCGTCCTTTTCTTCAAAGAGTTCCTTTTGCGTTTTTTTCAGGATCTGGACGTAGTCGGCGTCGGACATTTCCTCGCCTTTGCTGCGTTTTTCGATATTGAAGAGCATAAGTTTGTTTATGAGCGCGTTAAAAGCCGTGACGGTATCTTTGTCGTGCGCCTTCATTGCCTCGATTTTTGCTTTTTTGAAATCGTCGATATTCATAAAATCACCTCGGGAAAATTATAGTCCCAAGGCGGCGGGAAAGTCAATAAAATGCAACTAATCGTCGAGATTTGAAAACAAGGGGCTGTCGAAAAACTCCGAAAGAGAAATTGACAATCCTTCGCAAAGATACGCGATGGTTTGTAGTTTCGGATTTTGACTTCTTCCCGAGAAAATGCTGTTGACGGTGGACTGTATCACGCCGGACATCGTGCAAAGTTTATTGACGGTGATGTTTCGGTTGTTGCAGTATTCAAGAATACGCGCGGCGACCGCTTCGTTCAGTTTCATAATTTTAATCCTTTTCGGTTTTTAATGCGTTCAGCCAGATTGTTTTGTCAAAGCGGGTGTTTAAGGGGCTTGTGGACGGCAAAAACACGGCGGAATCCGAAAGATATTTGTAATTTTTCAGGAATATTTCCTTTGCCTTTCCGCCGTTTAAGATAATTTTTTTGACGTTTGCCTTGTCAAGGACTTGTCGTAAGTCCGCAACCTTATAATTTTTAATCGTGCTGTCAAGGCTACCCGTTATTTCGCACTCGGCAACGACGTCCCAAAGGGCGATTTTGTGGTTTTTAAGCAGGGCTTGCTTTTCGCCTATCGTTTCGGGCGTGGGTTCGCCAAAGGCGTCTGCCAAGACTTTCCAGAATCTGTTTTGTTTGTTGCCGTAATAAAAGTTCGTCTCGCGCGAGATGACGCTCGGAAAACTTCCGAGAATCAAAATTTCGCTGTTTTCGTCGAAGAACGGCAGAAATCCCTTGTAAATCATACTTGGATTATACAACAAAAAATGCGCGTGCGGTATTGATTTATCGCAAAAAGCGGGATATAATATTTCCAGACGGAAGGTGAGAAAAATGATTTTATATTTTACGGGTACTGGCAATGCGAAATATATTGCCGAAAAAATCGCAAACGTAACGGGCGACGAAACGAAAAATATCGTGGCGTATACCCGCGATAACGAGAAATTTTTGCAAGGGGACGGGGAACGACTTGTCCTTGTCAGCCCCGTGTACTACTGGGGTATTCCCGAATCGGTGAAAGGATTTCTGAAAACCCTGAAAACCGCGGGAAGATATTTCGCGATAGTTCTCGAATGCGGCGGAAGCACCGGGAACGCGCAGGGCGTGTGCGAAAGATACGTACGTCCCGACGCGGTGTTCGGCGTTGTCGCGGTCGATAATTTCTGCCCGATGTTCAAAATCGAATCCGCCGAAGAAACGGAAAAACGCCTTGACGCGCTTGACGCAAAAATCGCCGTTATCGCGGACAAAATCAGGAACGAGGAAAAGGGCGACTTCAACGACGTAAAAGGTGGTTTTTATAAACTCAACACCGCTTTGTTGTATCCTATTTACGAAAAATTCGGCGGAAGAAAAACAAAGTTTTCGGCGTCCGACGACTGCGTAAATTGCGGACTTTGCGAAAGCATTTGTCCGGTGTCTGCAATAAAAATCGAAAACGGAAAGCCCGTATGGACAAAAGAAAAGTGCGATATGTGTCTGGGGTGTCTGTCAAGATGCCCGAAAAACGCAATCTCGATTAAGAAGTCTTTGAAAAACGGACGCTACGTAAATCCGCGCGTCAAATTCTGAAAATCCCGAAAATAATTTTGAAAAAGCAGCCTTTGCATGGCTGTTTTTTGTTGCCTTTTTACCATATCTTATATAAAATAACATTAAGTAATTTCTGTGTAGGTAAAGAGGATGCAAAAGAAGTTATCAAAGATTTCACACGGTCTGAAAAAAATTCCCGAGGGTATCGTAAAACTCAAATGGGTGTTTCTCGTGCTGTTCGTCGCGCTGTCGATATTCGGCGCGGTGATGATTCCGCATACGAAAATCAACTATGACCTGACGGGGTATCTGCCCGCAAACTGCGATTCGTCAACCGCTCTCGAACTCCTGAAAAAAGAGTTTGACGACAAGGGCATGGCATACGTTATGGTAAAGGACGTTACGCCCGAAAAAGCAGGCGAAATCAAAACGAGACTTGAAAAAGTCGAAGGCGTCGCGACGGTTACTTACGTTGAGAGTATGAACTACAAAAACAACTCGGCACTCTATACCGTAACGCTGAAAGACTATGACTCGACGGCAGGTGCGTTTGACGCAGTAAAGGGCATAATCGACGCTTTATCCGACGAAAAAGCATATTTATCCGGTCAATCTGCATTTTCATACTACACAAAACTTGAAACCGAACAAAGCATAATGAAGCTTGGAATCGCAATCGTCGTGATCATTCTTCTGGTTATGCTGTTCACGTCGAAAACTTATTTTGAACTCATAGTGCTCATCCTCGTTTTCGGCGCGGCGATGGCGATAAACATGGGGACGAATTTCTTGTTCGTCAACGGTATTTCTTACATTGCGAATCTGGTCGCGCTCGTGCTGCAACTCGCGCTGTCGCTTGACTACTCGATTATCCTTTTGCACCGCTATATGGAAGAAAGGGATAACGGCGAAGACGCAAAAACCGCAACGGTTACCGCACTTACGAAAGGGCTGCCCGAAATTCTGTCAAGTTCCCTTACGACGGTGGCGGGGCTTGCCGCGCTTATGCTGATGACGCTGTCAATCGGCGCGGAAATCGGGTTGTCGCTTGCAAAAGGTATCGTCGTCTCGATGGCGACGGTCATATTCTTTATGCCGGCTCTTCTCGTGATTTTCGACAAACCCATTCAAAAAACCCGTCATAAATCTTTCGTGCCGAACGTAACGAAGCCCGCACGTGCAATCGTCAAAGCAAGGAAAGTTATCGTGCCGGCGTTTTTGCTTATCGCAATCCTTGCGGGAGTCGCGCAAGGTTTCAACAAATATTCGTTCAACTACAACAGCGGCTCGCTTATCGTCGCGCCGAAAAAGGTCATCGAAGAAACGGGCTTCGGCACGCTTAACTCGCTTGTCGTGGTTGTGCCGAAAGGCGACGCCGAAAAAGAACGCCAACTTGTGAAATACGTGGAGTCTTTCGACCTTATCGACAAATCGCAGACGACCGCGCTTGCAACAATAAACGTATATTCATTTGTTGATCCGAACACAACCGAGAAACTTTATTTGACCGACGAGGTGTCGAAAAAGGACATCGGGAAATTAATTGATAAAATCCCGTCCGACGCGGGCATAAGCGCGAGTATGATGAGTATGATTAAAAACGTCGTCAACACCTGGTTTAACGAATATGTCGGAAAATATATGCCCGAAGGCACCGACAAAGAAACCGCAAAAGTCAGGCTTATCGACCTTCTGGACTTTGCCGTCCGCGAAAAGTTCGACACGATTTCCGGGTTTATAGGGGACGATCCCGAAAAGCTTGCGTATCTTGAACAGATCAAACAAATTTCCTTTGCAAAGGCAAATCTCGAATCCGAAAACTATTCCCGCATTACGTTCAACATCAACGGCGGGGTGGAAGACGACGACGTGTTTGAACTTGTCAAAACCTTGAAATCGGGCGTGTCCGACTTTTACGAGGAAAGATATATCACCGGCGAAAGCGTCGTGTGCTATGAGATGAGCGAATACTTTATGAAAGACAACCTTATGGTGTGTCTGTTCACCGATTTGTTCATTCTGGTTATATTGCTTATAACGTTCAGGAATATTTCGCTTCCGATAATCCTTATTCTTGCGATTCAGGGCGGAATTTTCATCAACTTTGCGATTCCGTTCTTGTCCAAGACGTCGATTTCGTTCATCGGCTACCTTATAATAAGCGCGATACAGATGGGCGCGACAATCGACTACGCAATCGTACTTACCAACAGATACCGCGGCATAAGGAAAGATTTCACCGACCGCTACGACGCAATGGCTGCCGCAACAAACGCCGTGTTCCCGACAATTCTGACGTCGGGCGTCATTCTTACGGCAACCGGCTTCGTTATGAGTATGCTGTCGTCGGGTGTGGTGGCGCAACTCGGACTTTTGCTGGGCGTAGGCACGCTGACGTCGATAATCATCGTGTTGTTCGTCCTGCCGTCGCTTCTGCTGGTGACAGAGAAAGTCGTCGATAAAACCGACTTTTCAAAACTGTTCAGAAGAAAACAAAAAGCCGCCGTCGAAGAAGTTACGCTAAGTTCAGACTTCACGGAGCCTTCCGACAACGCCGATACGGAACAGAAATCCGAAAACGAGCAAGGTTGATTTTGCTATCGTAAATGAGTTGACAAAAAAGATATTTCGCATTATCATTTTCATATCGATATAAAAGGGCGTATTATGAAAAACTTCGTCGAAAACAAGTTTTATTACTATTACTTTCAAAACAACGTTTCATTCTGCAAGGGACGCTGAAAGTCGACGCACTTTTTTTTCAGGTAAGTTAGCGATTCCTTTGCGGAATCGCTTTTTTTATACGAAAAACCGCGCCGATTTGCAATATATACGGAAAACAGCGCGAAATATGTGAAAAAACGATGGTTTTATAATCAAAATTGATTATAATGGAAAGACAGAGGTTTATATGAAAGATATTTTGGACGCAAGGAACGAAATCAACGAAATCGACAAACAAATGGCGCAGCTGTTCCAGAAAAGAATGGAAGCCGTGAAAGACGTTGCCGTTTATAAAAAGGACAACGGTCTGTCCGTCCGCGACCTTTCCCGCGAGGCGGAAGTCGCAAAACGCAATTCAAAATTCGTCACGGACGAAAGCCTGAAACCGTATTACGTCGACTTCATCAGAAACACGATCGACGTGTCCTGTAAGTATCAGGAATCGCTGCTTCGGAATATGACCGTCGCGTACTGCGGCGTTGAGGGGGCGTTCGCGCACATCGCCGCGAAGAAAATGTTCCCGACCGCGACGTACAAGCCCTGCGCGACTTTTTCGGAGGCGTACGAGGGCGTCGAAAAGGGCGACTACGACTGCGCCGTGCTTCCGCTTGAAAACAGTTACGCCGGGGAAGTCGGCGAGGTTATGGATCTGACGTTTTCGGGCGATCTGCATATAAATCAGGTTATCGAAGTGCCGATCACGCACAATCTTCTGGCGTTGCCCGGCGCAAGCGTCGACACGATAAAAACCGTCGTGAGCCATCCGCAGGCGCTCATGCAGTGCGCGGAGTTCATAAAGAAAAACAATTTTGAGGTCAAAGCGTATTCCAACACCGCGCTTGCCGCAAAGTTCGTCAAAGACAGCGGCGACAAAACGATTGCCGCGATTGCCTCCGACGAAACCGCAAACGTTTTCGGGCTCGATATCATTGAAAAAAGCGTCAACGACGTGAAAACCAACACGACGAGATTCGCCGCGTTTTCAAGGGTTGAAAATACGCCGTTTTGCCTCACGAAAAGGGAAAACGAAAACTTTATTCTGGTGTTCACGGTACAGAACGAATCGGGCGCGCTCGCAAGCGCGTTGAACATAATCGGCGCACACAACTTCAATATGCGCGCGCTTCGTTCCCGTCCGATGAAAAATCTGAAATGGAATTACTATTTTTACATCGAGGCGGAAGGAAACGTCAATACGCAAAACGGAAAAGAACTTATGCAAGAGCTGTCCGCGCTTTGCGCCAAGCTGAAACTTGTCGGCAGCTACTTCTCGGACGAGGAATACGAAAAATGATTATACCCGTAAATCTTGACGAAAAATACGACGTCATCGTCGAAAACGGCGCGCTTGACGACGCGGAAAAACACCTTAACCTTAACAGAAAGGTTCTGGTTCTGACCGACGATGGAGTGCCCGAAATGTACGCCGAAAAAGTCGCGAAAAAATGCGAAACCCCCGTTGTCGTGACTCTTAAACACGGCGAAGAAAGCAAAAATTTCGACAACTTCAAACATATCCTTTCCGTTATGCTTGAAAACTCGTTTTCAAGGAAAGATTGCGTTGTGGCTGTCGGCGGCGGCGTTGTCGGGGATATCGGCGGATTCGCCGCGTCGTGTTATATGCGCGGCGTCGATTTTTACAACGTGCCGACAACCCTTTTGTCGATGGTGGACTCGTCAATCGGCGGGAAAACCGCAATCGACTTTATGGGCGTGAAAAACGTTGTCGGCTCATTTTATCAGCCGAAAGCGGTCGTGGTTGACCCTAGCGTTTTAAGCACGCTTGACGACAGACAATTTTACGCAGGGCTTGTTGAGTCGATAAAAATGGCGGCGACGTCGGACGCATCGCTTTTTGAATTTATCGAAAACGCCGACGTGAAACGCGACGTGAAAGAAATCATCGAAAGGTCGATACTCATCAAAAAAGCCGTCGTGGAAAAGGACGAAAAAGAAGAGGGATTAAGAAAGGTTCTGAACTTCGGCCATACCGTCGGACACTCAATCGAAAGCGCGGAGCAGGGTAGACTTTTGCACGGCGAATGCGTTGCGACGGGTATGCTGTACGCATGCTCCGACGGTGTAAAAACGCGCCTTGAAAACCTTATGACAAAGTTTGGTCTTCCCGTCAAAACCGAAAAAACGGCGGCGCAACTTCTGCCGTACATCACGCACGACAAAAAAGCGAGCGGCGGAAAAATCTCGACGGTGTACGTCGATGAAATCGGAAGTTTCAGGTTTATCGACCGCACCGCGGAAGAAATACTTTTAATATCGGAGAAAAAGAAATGAAAAACACGTTCGGAAACAGCATTTCGCTTACCGTATTCGGCGAAAGTCACGGCGAATGCGTCGGCGCGGTTATCGACGGACTCGCGGCGGGAATCGTCGTTGACGAAAACCTGATAAAGGAAGACCTTAAAAGGCGCGCTCCGGCGACAAGCACGGACACCGCGCGCCGCGAAAACGACAATTTCAAAATAATGAGCGGAGTGAAGGACGGCAGGACGACGGGCGCTCCGATTTGCGTGATTGTCCCAAACGAAAATACGAAAAGCGGCGACTACGATTACGGTATCGCGCGGCCGTCGCACGCCGATTACACGGCGTTTTGCAAATATCATGGATATGAAGATTACCGCGGCGGCGGACACTTTTCGGGGCGCGTAACGGCAGGGATAGTTGCTGCCGCTTCGATTGTAAAAAGCGCGCTGGAAAGCATCGGAATTAACATTGCGACGCACGTCATTGAATGTGCGAACGTGCAGGATAAGCCGTTTAACGACATCAAAAACGAGATATTAACCGTTAAATCCGCAACATTCCCCGTTATCGATAAGGCACAAGGGAAGAAGATGCAGGAAGAAATCGAAAAAGCGAAAGCCGACGGCGACAGCGTCGGCGGCGTCACCGAAACCGCAATAATCGGATTGCCCGAAGGCGTCGGCGAGCCGTGGTTCGACAGCGTTGAAAGCATACTCTCGCACGCGCTGTTTTCAATCGGCGGGATTAAGGGCGTGGAATTCGGCAACGGCTTTGAAATGACAAAAATGAGAGGAAGCGCCGCAAACGACGCGTTCGCTTTGGAAAACGGGAAAGTCGTAACGCTTACGAATAACAACGGCGGCGTAAACGGCGGTATCACCAACGGCATGCCAGTGATTTTCAAGTGCGCCGTGAAGCCCACGCCGTCCATTTACAAAACGCAGAAAACGATAAACTTTTTGAAAAACGAAGAAACCGAAATCAATATTCGCGGCAGACACGATCCCGCAATTATAAGAAGGATTTGTCCCGTTATCGACGCGGTCGCAGCGCTTGCCGTCGCCGATCTTCTGCAACAAAAATACGGCGCGGACGTCATGACAAAAGGTATCGGAAAATGAAATACGGGCTTATCGGAAAACCGCTCGGGCACAGTTTCTCGCGCGAAATACACGCACTCATTGCGGACTACGATTATCGTCTTTTTGAAATCGACGAGGACGAGTTGCCGCGCTTTTTTCAAGAACGCGATTTTTTGGGCATAAACGTTACGATTCCTTACAAGCAAGCGGTGATTCCGTTTTTGGACGAAATATCCGACGAGGCGAAAAAAATCGGCGCGGTGAACACGATTGTCAAAAAGGAAGGGAAACTTTTCGGATTCAACACCGACTTTTTCGGCATGCGCGCGCTCATCAAAAGCGCGGGGCTTGACCTTGAAAACAAAACCGTTCTGATACTCGGCACGGGCGGCACGTCGAAAACCGCCGTTGAGGTTTCAAAAAGCCTTGGGGCGACGGAAATCGTGAAAGTGTCAAGAAAAAAGTCTTCGGACACGGTGACATACGACGAAGCGTACGAAAAGTTTTCGGGCGCGGACGTCATCATAAATACGACGCCCGTCGGAATGTTTCCAAATGCCGACAAAACGCCCGTCGACGTTAAAAAATTCAAAAAATTGCAGGGCGTTATCGACGCGGTTTACAACCCCCTTCGCACAAATTTCGTGCTTGACGCCGAAAGTATCGGCGCGAAAGGGCGTGGCGGACTGTATATGCTTGTTGCGCAGGCAGTTTATGCGTCGGCGTTGTTTCTGGATAAAACCGCGGACGAGAGCGTCATCGACAAAACGTACGCCCGCATACTGAAAGAAAAGCGCAATATCGTGCTTTGCGGTATGCCGTCTTCCGGGAAAACGACCGTCGGGAAAGCGCTTGCAAACGATTTCGGAAAAAGATTTATCGACACCGACGACGTCGTGGTTGAAAAACGGAAGGAATCCATAAGCGATATTTTTGAAAAGTACGGCGAAGGAGAATTTCGGAAGGAAGAACGGCTTGCAATCGAGGAATTGTCAAAGGAGAACGGACTTGTCATCGCAACGGGCGGCGGCGCGGTGCTGGACGAAAACAACGTCCGCGCGCTCAGACGAAACGGCGTAATTCTGTTTCTGGACAGAAGCCTTGAAAACCTTGTCGCAACTGCCGACAGACCATTGTCCAAGGACAAGGAAAAACTCAAAAATCTTTTTGAAAAAAGATACGACGTTTATATGTCGTGCGCGGACGCGGTAATCCCCGCAGACGGCGAAATCGCCGACGTAGTCGAAAAAATAAAAGGAGTTTTATTATGAAATTTCTTATTCTGAACGGACCGAATATCAATATGCTGGGCATAAGAGAGCCTGAAATTTACGGAGAAGAAACGTACGATGCCCTTGTCGAAAAGGTCAAAGAGCACGCGGAAGAAATCGGCGTGGAGGTCGAGTTTTTCCAGTCGAACCACGAAGGCGCGCTCATCGACGAAATCCAGCGCGCGTACTTTTCGCACGTTGACGGCATCGTGTTCAATCCCGCGGGATATACGCATACGAGCATTGCGCTTGCCGACGCCGTGAAAGCCGTGTCGATACCCACCGTCGAGGTGCATATTTCGTACGTCAGCGAAAGGGAAACGTACAGACAGATAAGTTTCGTCCGCGCGGTCGCAATCGACACCGTCGAAGGGCAAGGGCTTAACGGTTACCTTATCGCGATGGACGCGCTCAAAAATCATCTTATAAATAATGAAGGTTAAAATTCTGCCGTCAAAAACGTCGGGCGAAGTTTCGGCGCCGCCGTCAAAAAGTTTTGCTCACCGATATCTTATCGGCAGCGTTTTGTCGCGCGGAAAGTGCGTGATAAAAAATATTGCGGACAGCGACGATATTTCGGCAACGCTTTCGTGCATCGAACAACTTGGCGGAAGCGTAACGAAAGACGGAAATATCGTGACCGTTATTCCGACAAACGAAAAGCAAATCGAAAACGCGGTTTTCGACTGCAAAGAAAGCGGCAGTACGCTGAGGTTTTTTATCCCCGTCGTGCTTGCGACAGGCGCGAAAAACTGCACGTTTTCAGGGAGCGAAAGACTGCTTGCGCGCGGGATAAAGGAATACGAAAAACTTTTTGAAAACAGCGACGTAAAAATAAAATCCGACAAAAAATCAATCGAAATAAGCGGGACACTCTCGGCGGGGAATTACGAGATAAGCGGCGAGGTCAGCAGTCAATATACAACCGGAATGTTGTTTGCATTGTCGGGGCTCTTTGGCAAAAGCACGCTTAAAATCACGGGAAATGCCGAAAGCCGCGCATACGTCGATATGACGATAAAAGTTCTGAAAGACTTTGGCGCGGACATTTCGGAACCCGAAAAAAACTTTTTTGAAATAAACGGAAAAGGACGGCTTTCGCCCGGCGAATTTACAGTTGAGGGCGACTGGTCGAACGCCGCGTTTTTAATTGCGCTTTCCCGCCTTGTGGGGACAATAAGCGTTTCGGGGCTCAACGAAAACAGTGTGCAGGGCGACAGATTTTCAAGCGTCGCATTTGACGCGCTGGACGGCGAAAATGCCGAAATCGACCTTAAAGACTGTCCCGACCTTGCGCCGATACTTTTTGCGTACGCCGCATATAAAAACGGCGGAAAGTTCATAAACACAAGGCGGTTAAGGGTGAAAGAAAGCGACCGCGCAAACGTTATGGCGGAAGAACTGAAAAAATTCGGCGCAAATGTTAAAGTGTACGAAAACAGCGTTGAAATTGAAAAAACGCAACTTAAACCGCCGATTGTGCCGCTTTGCGGACACAACGACCACCGCATCGTAATGGCGCTTTCGGTGCTTGCGGCAGTGTTTGGCGCGGAAATCGACGGGGCGGAGGCGGTAAACAAAAGTTATCCCGATTTCTTCCGCGTCATAAAAAAAGCAGGAGTAAACGTATATGAAATTCGATAAAAACACAAAAATCCTGATCGTAGGGCTTGGACTTATCGGCGGCAGTTACGCAAAGGCGTTGTCGGACGAAGGATACTTTGTCGGCGCAATCGACAAAAAGAAAAGTTCGGTCGAGTACGCGTTGAAAAACGGGCTTATACAGGTTGGCGAGACAAGCGTGAAAAAAGATTTCGTAAAGGACTTTGACCTTATCGTTTTTGCGCTGTATCCGCACGATTTCATAAACTGGATCAAGGAATATCAATCATCAATAAAGTCGGGCGCGCTTATCACCGACGTTACCGGTGTGAAGTCGTTCGTCGTCGAAAACGTGCAGAAAATTCTTCGTGGCGACTTGGAATTCGTGGGGGCGCATCCGATGGCAGGCAAAGAAGTCAGCGGCGTCGAAAACGCCGATCCGAAAATCTTCGTCGGGGCAAATTACATCGTGACGCCCACGAAAAAGAACACCGACGAAAACGTGCAGGCGGTGAAAGACCTCGGCCGCGCGCTCGGTTTTGAAAGGATATCGTCGCTTTCGCCCGAAGAACACGATGAAACGGTGGGGTTTTTGTCGCATCTGACGCATTGCATCGCCGTATCGCTGATGGTATCCAAAAAGTCGCACCATCTTGCCGAATACACGGGCGATTCCTTCCGCGACCTTACCCGCATCGCAAAAATCAACGACGAAATGTGGAGTGAACTTTTCCTTGCAAACAAGGACGAACTCTTAAAACAAATGGACCTGTTTGAAGAAAAATTCAACCAACTGAAAGAAGATATTAAAAACGATAATCGTGAAAAAATAAGAGAAACGCTGCGCGAATCCACGGCGCGCCGCAAAGTGTTTGACAAAGACGCAAAGGAGACAAAATAAATGAATCTCGAATTCAAAAGAAAACTGCCGACGTTGCAGGAAATCAAGGCGATGTATCCGCTTGACGACGCGCTTGCGGCACACAAAAAAGATACCGACGCCACACTCAAAAACATTTTTTCGGGGAAGGATAACCGCCTGCTTCTGGTAATCGGGCCGTGTTCCGCCGACAGAGAGGACGCCGTTCTCGACTATATTTCAAGGCTCAGGCGCGTGCAGGAAAAGGTCGCCGACAAAATCGTCATCGTGCCGCGCATTTATACCAACAAACCGCGCACGACGGGCGACGGTTACAAGGGAATGCTGCACCAGCCCGATCCCAACGCCGACGAAAATATGCTGAAAGGGCTGATCGCCATAAGGAAATTGCACATAAAGGCACTTAACGAAACGGGATTTTCCTGCGCGGACGAAATGCTTTATCCCGAAAACCATCTGTATCTGTCCGACGTGTTGTCGTACGTTGCGGTCGGCGCAAGGTCGGTTGAAAACCAATTCCACAGGCTCACGGCAAGCGGGCTCGATATTCCCGTCGGCATGAAAAACCCGACAAGCGGCGATTTGTCCGTTATGATGAATTCGATACGCGCGGCGCAGCACCCGCATACGTTCGTGTATTCGGGGTGGGAAGTGAACAGCGCGGGAAATACGCTCGCGCACGCGATTCTGCGCGGTTCGGTGGATAAAAACGGACAGGCAATCCCGAATTACCATTACGAAGACCTTATCAAACTTTGCGATCTGTACGCGAAAAGCGGGCTCGAAAATCCCGCCGTCATCGTCGATACCAACCACTCGAATTCGGCAAAAAAATTCGACGAGCAACCGCGCATCGCAAAAGAAGTGTTGCACAGCACGCGTTATTCCAAAGGTATCGGGAAAATGGTGAAAGGGCTGATGATCGAATCGTATATCGAGGACGGCTCGCAACCGTCGGACGGCAAAATTTACGGGAAATCCATCACCGACGCATGCCTCGGGTGGGACAAAACCGAAAGGCTCATTTACGATATTGCGGATTTAAGATAAAAAAATTAACTATAAAGTTATTATTCTTTAAAAAAACGAAAAATAAAAGCGCGGACAAAACGTCCGCGCTTTGTATTATATAACAATATTAAAAGAATCTTGCGACAAGGTCTTTGGAGTATTGCACCGTTTCTTCCATATCGCCGAAACTCATGATTTCGCCGGCATAATAGGTATTGAGCTGACCTTGCATACTTTCGACTTTTTCATACCAGCCGTCGGCGTAGTCTTTCTCAAACACGTGGGGGAAGTAATACCACTTTCTCTCATAGACGCATTTGTCGATGTCGATGCCGCAAAGTTTCATATCGTCCCAAGCCATCTTTTTCGCTTCTTCGTAGGTTTTGAGTTCCTTACCCTTGTAGTTGCGCAGGACGTAAGTTGTAAGAACCTGATTGGGTTCATTCTTCCATCTGTGATAGAACACCATAAGGTGACCGAGTCTTTCGGGAACCATGTTGTCGAAGAGATAGCCCGACATATCGGGATAATAAGTGCCTTTCTTGCAGGTGATTGCGGTGACGTCGTAGCGTTCGTAATCGATTTTCGAGAAGAGCGCTTTTTCCTGTTCGGTCGCGTCGAAGTAGGAAGGCAGATGTTGCAGGGGAGAGGTAACGATGATTTTGTCGTATTCTTCCATTTCGTCGCCGATATAAACCTGAACTTTGCCGTTTTCACGCGTAACTTTCGTGATGTTGACGTTGAGGCGGGCGGGGTGTTGAAGTTTCTCGTTGACCGCTTCGTAAATGCTTTGCGTGCCGTCTTGCCACGTCCACAAATCTTTGTTTACGAAGTACATTGCGGTTGCGAAGTCAAGGTATTTCAAGACGTATGCCGCGGGGATTTCGTCAAAGAAACCGTATCCGAACGCGGTGTAAGGCCCGATCCAGATTTCCTGTGCAAGTTCAACCTTGTTGAGTTTGCAGAAATCCTTGAAATTCATGCACAAATCTTTGAGGTTGGGGTTTTCGCCGACAACGTGTTCGCCGGTGACCGGATCGTACCCGTCGTATTTACCCTCGGAAATTCCCTTGTGGCCGGTGTATTGATATCCCTTGTACTTGGTCGCAAGAAGCGTGCCGAGTTTTTTGACCTGTGATTTCATCTTCAAAAGATGCGGGATAAGCAGGGGGTTTTTCTTCGGATTGAACGGATCGTACGGTTTGCCGTTCATTTTGCGATATGCACGTTCGAGTTTCGGTCCGTTGTGATCGACGCCGCCGAATAATTCAAGCTCATGCACGGCGTAATACGTCGGGCAACCCATAATCGCACCCATTTCAAAGCGCTTTCCGTCATGATACGGAGAGTGGCATTTTCCGCCGACGTGGTCTTCTTTTTCAAGAATCGAATAATCGGTATAGCCGTTCTTTTCAAGATGGACTGCCGCGCTTAATCCCGCGGGACCGGCGCCGATGATACAAATCTTTTCATTCTTTGCCATAATAATCTCCTTGAACTGAGTAAGTCTTGCGACCTACAAATTATTTTTATTACAAAATAATTATATCATCTATTTTTTCATTGTAAATACTTTTGTGAAAATTTTGACGAAAAAAATCAAAAATTTGCGTTTAAGTATTCACAACGTAATTTCGGCGTGGTATAATGAGATTGATTTAAGAGGTGAAAAAATGAAATTTACGTCTTTTGTTCAACTTTTGCACAGCGGCGCGACGAATTATCCCGACAACGTTGCGCTCTTGTACGACGAGGGCGGAACGACGGTCAAAAAAACGTACGCGCAGTTATACGCCGACGTCAAAGATCGCGTCCGCGCGCTTGAAAGTATGAAAGAAACCTGCGTGGGTATTCTCGAAGCGCCGTCGGAAAAATGGATTGTCGATATGTTCGCGTGCGTGATTGCCGGAAAGCAAACGGTGCTACTCGACGCGATGTCGGACGCCGCGACGCTCCAAAAATGCGTTCTTGCAACCGACGTCGAAACTATTCTCACCGACAACCTGACCGCGCCGTATGCGACCGCGTTGACGTTTTGCCCGCATACGCTGAACAGGACGGACGGAGAAGGCGATATATTGTTTTTCACGTCGGGCACGACCGAGTCTTCAAAAGCGGTTGTGCTGACCTCGAAATCCCTTTGCGCCAGCGCCTGGAACGGACAGGAAAGATGCCCGTGCAACGAAAACGACAATCTGCTTTGCATCCTTCCGCTTACTCACGTGTTCGGGTTCGTATGTTCGATGCTGTGGCCGTTGTCGCAGGGCGCGTGCGTGTCGTTGACAAGGGGGCTTCGTTATCTCCCGTTCGACGCGAAATATTTCAATCCGACGATTATATCCGTCGTGCCGTCCGCGTTGAAATTCCTTTTGAACTTCAATGCGCTTAACGATAATTTGCGTATGGTGCTTGTCGGCGCGGGCCCCGCAAGCGAGCAGGTGCTGGACGCCGTGAAAGCAAAGGGCGTCGAAATCCGCTTTGGCTACGGGCTGACCGAAACGTCAAGCGGCGTTGCCATAAGCACGGGCGAAAATCCGTTTGCGATGACGCCGTGTCCCGACGACGAAATCACGCTTTCGGGCGACGGCGAAATATTGATAAAATGTCCCGAATGTATTATGAAAGGGTATTACAAAAACAAAACCGCAACCGACGAAGTGCTGATAAACGGCGTGTTCCATACGGGCGATCTCGGCAAATTCGACAAAGACGGCAACCTTTATATCACGGGCAGAAAAAAAGATATCCTCGTCCTTGAAAACGGCACGAAAATTTATCTTGCCGAGCGGGAGGCGGAACTTCAAAAAGCCTTGAATATCGACGATATCGCGCTCGCGCAAAAAAACGGCGTCGTGACGTTGTTCGTCGGCGACAAGGACGGCAATATCGACAAGGACGACGTGAAAAACAAAGTAAACGAATTCAACAAAACAAAATCTTTCGACCGACAAATCGGGGACGTCAGGATTATGCCGCACGCCCTTGAAAGAACGGCGACGGGCAAAATAAAACGCTGGGCTTTATAACGACTATTCTGCGCAAAGGAGTATAAAAATGCAAGTAACAAAACAAGAAATTCAGGACAACCTTACAAAGTTGGTGAAACAATACGTTCCTACTCTTCAAAACGAAGAAATCACGCGCGAAACCCCCATCAATTCAAAGGGGTACGAATCGCTCAATTACATATATATCGTATGCACGCTTGAAAGCGACTACAACGTTAAAATTCCCGATAAGGTGTGGATGAAACTACGCAGCGTCGGCGAAGTCGTGGACGCAGTTTACGATATGGCAACGAAAAAATAATTTTGCGATTTTTCGCAAAACAGCCGCTTAATCATATCAAAAATATGGATAAAGTTAATGATTTAATATATACAGTCCATAAGAAGATGCTTGCCGACGACGTTACGATGTTTCGGAAATTGCGCCCGTCGGTGCTTTTACGGCTCATTCAGGAAATATCCATCGCACACACCGAAGCACTTGGCGCAGGCAGGGCGAAAACGCTTGACAAAGGCGTTTTGTGGGTTGTCGCAAGAATGAAAATCGAAATAAACAGACTACCTTCTTACGACGAAACCGTTACCCTTGAAAGCTTTGCGGGCAAAACCTTGCGCGTGCTTTTCCCGCGGTATTACGAGATGCTGGACGAAAGCGGAAATTCGCTTGTCAAGGCAAGCGCGGTATGGCTCCTGATGGACGAAAAAACAAGACATATGGCGTTCCCCGAAGAGTACGGCGTGGAGATCCCGTCCCTTGAAAAAGATATCGGGATTTCTCTTCCGTGCGGCGTTTCGCCGGGCACTCAAAAGAGCAAGAAAAACTTCGTGGCGTCATACAGCAGGGTTGACATCAACGGGCATATGAACAACAGCAAATACGTCGACGAAGCCGAAGACCTGCTTGGCGCGGAATATCTTGAAACTCACGAAATGAAGTCGCTTGAAATCGAGTTCAAGTCCGAGATAAAATACGGCGCGCACGTTCGTTTGGAATACACGATAAACGGGGACGAACTTACCATGGCGGGATACGTGAGAAAACGCCCGTGTTTTGCGCTCACGGCAAAGTTTGCGCGCACGGAAAAGAAGTAAAAATAATTTTGTGATTTTCGAGTACGCGATGATATTAAAAATATTTGACGATACCGCGCGATTATGATAAAATGCAGGCAAATAAGGGAGTAATCGGCACCCTTCACCCGGGGTGTAATAAAACCGCTAACACGAGCGCAAACTCCGGTTTTATTTGAAATGATGAGACTTATCCGTAAGGATAGGTCTTTTTTTATTTTCCGAAAGCCGGAACAAAACGATATCGACCTTACGAACAAAACGTAACAAACAAAATTTTTAACGATAGATACAGGAGTTTTTATGAAACACTATCTTGAAAACATTGACGAAGTTTGTCGGGACGTGAAAACGGGCGTCGACGGCGTTTCTAAGTTCATCGGACTTCCACGTTGGTGGAGATGAGGGTGGCGTAGCAAACAACGTTTGCGTAATAGCGAAGTGAGCGAGTTTACTCGAATAAACGCAGCGCCAGCCCGAAGGGGTTCACGCCGCAGGCGGCACGGCATCGCCGTGCAGAGCCCCCGAAAAGAAAAAGAACCCGATAAAATCGGGTTCGTATAATTATCGTTTGGTGGAGATGAGGGGGGTCGAACCCCTTACCTCTTGAATGCCATTCAAGCGCTCTACCAGTTGAGCTACACCCCCAAGGCGGATAACAAACGTAAATATACTATTTTTACGTCGTTTTGTCAACTGCATTTGAACAAGTGGGTGAAATGTTTCGGAACAATTTTTTTTGTGTATTTGATACATTCGCGATTCGCGCGTGCACGCGCTGCGCGCACTTAATTAAAGATAAGCATTGTTTAATCCCAACTATTTATATTTTATACGGACGTTTATTACATCCGTAAAGTTTTTTATGCATAAAAATATGCGATTATGCCAAAATTGTGCATAAAATTCAAAAAAATAATCCATATTAGTTTTGATTTCTAAATCGCACGCTAATTAAAAGTAGCGTAATGTATAATTTCAATAACTATTTTATCAAAGTAGTGCTTTAATTGACTAAATTTTTTAGGAGGTAACAAAATGAAGCAAAAGAAATTACTTATGCTCATCGCGATGGTACTTGTCGTAGTGCTTTGCGCCTCTGTCCTTACTGCTTGCAAGAAGGATAAGGGCAACGGCGACGGAAATGTAACAAAGCCCGGCACAGGTTGGGAAGACCCCAAAATGTACACCATGCGTGAGTACACTTCTCAAATGCCGAGTCAGTGGTGCACGATTTTGTCAAGTGACAACGTCAACAACACGATGGAATCTTATTTCACGAGTGCATTCTATGAATTCAACTACAAATTCGATGCAGACGGAAAGATCGTTCCCGGCGCATACACCGTTGAATACTCTGCGGCAACCAAACTTGAAGACGTAACGAAAAAATATGCAGGCAAATATGGTCTTGCTGCCGACGCTGAAAAAGGTCAGGCTTTTGCAATGACGCTTCGTAACGATCTTAAATGGGATGACGGCACGCCTATCAAAGCTGCTGACTTCGTTTACACGATGATGCAACAACTTTCGCCGAAGTACCTTTTTGCAACCGCGTCCAACTACTATTCGGGCAACTACGTCATTCACAATGCTCAAAACTACGTTAAACAAGGTCAAAAAGGCTGGTTTGACAATGGCAATATGAATCTTGCATATTCGGACCTTGCTCTTGGTGCAGATGGAAAGTACACGCTCAAAGGCAATGAATGCACTATTGCATTGAAAAAACCGTTGGTGTGGTTACAAGGCAACACCCTTGATTCTTATGTGACGAATGCTCCTCAATACTTTGATACCGCAGCATATGCAAGCCTTCTTGCACTTGCCGATGCAAACGGCGACGTTGCGGTGACCGCTGAGTCTTTGGCACTTCTCACAACGGTTATCACTGCAAAAGCAGCTTGGGGCGAAACCAAAGAAAATACAGTTGGTTATATGTACGTCAATTATGAATATCCTGCAATGGACTTCTCCGAAGTCGGTTATTTCGTTGGCGACAACGAGTATGAACTCGTTATGGTCATTGACGGAACTTTGAATCCGCTCGATGCAGAAGGCAATTTGACTTATGAGGCAGGTTACTATTTCAGCAATTGGCCCCTTGTCAAGAAAGATTTGTGGGAAAGATGCGAAGACCAAAGCAAAACTCCGTATGCCAACAGCTACTGCACGACACAGGAAAAGAGCGCAAGCTGGGGACCCTACAAACTCACGAATTATCAGGATCAAAAAACCTATACCGTTTCGCGTAATGACAAATGGTTTGGATATGGTCTTCCGCAATATGCGAACCAATATCAAACAGACGCTATCGTAACGGAAAAGATCGAAGAGTGGGATACCGCATGGCTTGCTTTCCAAAAGGGTAACCTTGACGGCATCGGTATGGACGTTAAGATTGCTGCGGATTACAGAACGTCGAAGCGTGCCTATTTCACGCCGGAAACCTATACTTTCGACCTTAACATTCAATCGAATGCAACCAGCAAAACCGATAAGAGAAACAACCTGCTTCTTAGCTATGCAGATTTCAGAAAAGCAATTTCGCTTTCTCTTGATCGTGACGATTACTGCGCAAAGAACAATCCGAGCTCGCAAGCTGCACTTGGACTGCTCAACAGCATGTACTACTATGACGTAGAAAACGGCAAAGTATATCGTGATACCATCCAGGCAAAAGAAGCTATTCTCAATGCGTATGGCGCAACAAAGAATGCGGATGGTTCCTGGAAAGTCGGCGAAACCACTTACACGGACATCGAAGATGCTCTTGACGCAACGACCGGTTACAACCTTACGCTTGCTCGTCAGCTTGTTGAGAGCGCAGTAGCACAAGCGAAGAAGGACGGCAAATATAGCGATGGCGATGAAATTATTTTAACATACGGCATTGAAACGCAAAGCGCTAATACCGATAGGGTTAAAAACTGGTTCCAGGCTGCATTTGACAATATGACCAAAGGCACTTCAATCGAAGGAAAAGTTAAGATTGAATACTTTATGTTTTCTAGTGCGACATGGTCTGAACAATTTGCAGACGGCGAATACGATCTGTGCTTCGGCGCATGGGGCAACGCTCCGTTCAACCCCGCATATCTCCTTTGCGAAACTCAAATAAGCGATGAGAACAGATATGCAGTCAAATGGGATCCGACTACTGTCGAGGTTACGGTCAAGGCAACGCCCGATGACAAACACAAAGACGGCAATTACACCTACAACCTTGCACAATGGAGACTTATCCTTCAAGGCAAAGACGGTTGCCCGGTCAACTTCAAGAACTTCCCGATGGAAGATCAACTTGCAGCGCTTGGCGCAGTCGAGACTGCAATCTTGAAAGAGTATTATTCCATTCCTGTTTTCAGCAGATATTCTGCAAGCTTGATGGGATATAAGGTCGATTACATATCCTATGAATACAACACCTTTATGGGATATGGCGGAATCCGTTATATGACATTCAATTATGACGACACCGCATGGGCTGAATTTGTAGCTTCAAACAACAATATTCTGAACTACAAATAAAAACTAAATTGTTGTGAAACAATAAGTCTTTAACAATCCGGAGTTGAGGGCAATGCATATTGTCCTCACTTCGCATTGTTTAAGGATAATTACATATAAGAGGATTTCTTATGTATATGTTCAAATACATACTCAAACGTATCGGACTAATGCTGTTCACTTTTTCGGTGATTATGCTTATCTGTTTCGTTTTGATAAAATCCCTTCCTATACCGCTTAATGACGGCTTAGGAAAGGACAAAGAATTGCTTGAAGCAAATTTACGCGCAAGGGGATATTACGACCCGATTATGGTTCAGTTGGGACGTTATTTAGAGCGTATTTTTACAAAAGGCGACTTCGGCATTGGTACGACAATGTCCGGGTTTATAAACAAACCGGTGTGGGATTCGTTTATAAAAAGCATGCCACCCACAATACTTATAAATGTTTATTCGTCTATTATCGGTGTACCGATTGGTCTGGCGCTTGGAATTTTTGCCGCGCTGAAAAAGAATAAGTGGCAAGATCAGATTATTTCCACAGGCGTTATGGTGCTTATTTCGGTGCCATCGATTGTTTATGCTTTCTTAATTCAGTATTTTCTGTGCTTTAAGGCGAATCTATTCCCGCTAACGATGGCAAGTGGAACTAATTATTTAACGTGGAAAATGTTTCACAGTATGATGCCGGCGGTGCTTGCACTGTGTCTGGGTTCGATTGCGGGATATGCTCGTTATACTCGCGCGGAACTTACCGAAGTTCTGACAAACGAGTTCATGTTGCTTGCAAGGACAAAAGGTCTTACGAAAGGGCAAGCGATTGTGCGCCATGCGTTAAGAAATGCAATGGTGCCGATTTTCCCGATGATTTTGGGCGAATTTATTTCCGTTCTCAGCGGGTCGCTTATCATCGAAAAGTTCTTCTCGATACCTGGCGTCGGCAGCTTATATTTGAACTCAATTAATGCACTCGACTATGACTTCTTTATGTTGCTTTCGGGCTTTTACACTCTGGTTGGTCTTCTTGCAGGTATCATTGTCGATATCAGTTATGGCATGATCGATCCGAGAATCAGAATGGGGGCGAAGTAATATGGAAGATATCTATAAAAATATACCCGCAGAAAAATTCCAGTTTGTTGAAAAACAAGACTTGGTTCACGAAAAGGTGCTTGAAACAAAACCCCGCAGTTTCCTTGCGGACGCGTTTTCGCGGTTTTGCAAAAATAAGGGCTCAATCGTAGGAGCGGTCATCATTTTAATTTTGGTTTTGTATGCAATTTTAGGCACGATTTTCTCACAGTATTCTGTTTCCCACAGAGATACGTATTTCCGTTACACACGTCCGCGTAGCGAACTGTTTGCAAAAACGAATTTCTGGGACGGATGCGAGAAAAAGACATTGTCCAGGGCAACGTTTTATTACTATTACTATATGGGAGAAGAAACGGGGCATTATGCAATCAAAAATCAAGAATTCACTGAAAACGGAGAATTCTATGACTTCCGTCTGGATTCGTATCAAAAAACCGGATGCGTTTATCTGAAAATGTCAAAAGAAGAATATGAAACTCTTCAACAATATCAAAACGAAACGGGGAAACAAGTAATATATCCTGCGCTCAGACTCTCAATGAAGAGAATGGTTGACACTTATCAAATTAAGACGAAAGGAAACGTTTCCGTTGATACAGCCGCGAATTATTACTACAAATTTAATGAAAACACAATGGAACCGGTGTTTAACGCAAAAGGCGAAATTGTGCCGGATTACAAAACGCACACGGTCGGTCAAGTTTCGAATGACAATTACAAATCATTGCGTATTGCGGGCGACGGCGAAAACGGCATAGAATACGAATACGCGCGTCCAAACGACGCAGGCTATGAGGTGCGTGTAAATTATTACGAATATTATATTTTCAATCACTCGTACGTGCTTAAAGACGGCATAGAAAAACCGTCGTTCCTGTTTGGCGCAAACGAAGAAGGTCAGGACATTTTCACGTGTCTTGCCGCGGGCGCGTTATTCTCGTTCGGTTTCGCAATTGCCGTTGCGCTTGTCAACCTTATAGTCGGCGCAATCTACGGCGCGATCGAGGGCTATTACGGCGGCAAAGTCGACTTGGTCATGGAAAGATTTTCGGATATTTTGTCCGCAGTGCCGATGATGATTGTCGTTACTTTGCTTAAACTGCATATGGGCACTTCCGGTGCTGTTCTTGTTTTGTTCATTTCCTTCTTCCTGACAGGCTGGATAGGAATGGCGTCTACAACAAGAATGCAGTTTTATCGTTATAAAAATCAGGAATACGTTCTTGCAGCCCGCACGCTCGGCGCAAGCGACGCAAGGATTATAGTGAAACACATCTTCCCGAATGCCGTCGGCACACTCGTTACAAGTTGCGCGTTGGTGATCCCGTCGATGATTTATTCGGAAGTCAATCTGAGCTATCTCGGAATTATCAGCTTAACGTCGGGCAATCTTACAAGCGTCGGCACGCTTCTTTCAAGCGGTCAGAGCGCATTGTTAACCGCGCCGCACGTTGCTCTTATGCCGTCACTGTTCCTTGCATTATTATTGTTGAGTTTCAACTTGTTCGGTAACGGACTTCGCGACGCGTTCAACCCGTCGCTCAGAGGATCGGAGGAATGATATGGAAAAGAAACTTGAAGTTAAAAATCTGAGAATTTCGTTCCGTACCGACGCGGGCAAAGTTCAGGCAGTACGCGGCATCGACTTCGATTTGTACAAGGGAGAAACCTTGGCAATCGTCGGCGAGTCGGGCAGCGGCAAATCCGTCACGAACAAAGCAATAATCGGTATTTCCGCCCCCAACGCCATTGTCGAAAGCGGCGAGATTATCTATGACGGAATGGATCTTTTGCAGATCAACGAGGAAGAGTTCCATAAACTTCGCGGCGACAAAATCGCAATGATTTTCCAGGATCCGCTGTCGGCACTCGACCCCATCAACCGCATCGGCATGCAGCTTACCGAAGCGATGATTCTGAAAAACCGCGCCAACCGCAGAGAGTCGAGGAAAGCGTTCAACACCCGCATGAAACTGCTGTGCGCCGCCATGAACGACGCAATGGGCGTTGACGAAAAGTCCCCGCGCGGCGTCGAAAATGCAAAACTCTGCAAGGATTTCGATACGTTTGAGTGCTTGCATCTTAAACTCGAAGGCGCATATAACGTCGCATACGAAAACGCCGAAAACGGCTTGGAAAGCGCGGACGACTTGCTTTTCCATATCGAAAAGAACGCCGTGTCCGAATTTGCCCGTTCCGTGCGCGAAATCGTTGCAAACGCCGAAAAATCGGTCAACGAATACGTTTCGGACAGCGACATCGTCGAATTCGCAAAAGCGTTCAGAATCGAGGCGGACAACGTAAGAAAAACAAGGGGCAAAGAAAAAGATTATTCAAAAGTCGTCGCTCCGCTTACCGCGCTTCGCGATAAGTTCAAGGAAGCGGTCGATAAGAAAATGCCCAACTTCTTTGCGTTTGCGTACTATAAAACGTTCGGTCACAACGAAATGCTCCCCGACGGAGATATCGACGAATTGAACGTGTTTTTGAGAAAATACCTTGACGATAACTTTATGCTTTCGTTCATCGAAGACGTCAAGAAAGGCGTCGTTTATTCGTTTGAAAAATCTACCGAGAAGAAAAAGGACGTCATAGAGCTCATCAGGGCGAACCGCGCGGCGTACGTCGAGGGCGAACCCGATAAAAAACTTTATAAAGCCACCGCAAAAGTGCTTTCGGAAGCCGTGAAAGACTCAATCGATAAGCTCGCTATCATAAAAGACAGCACCGCTTATACCTTCGAGCCGAGCCTTTACCGCGCAATCGACACATATTTTTCGGCAATCCCCAACAACGTTAAAGAACAAAAACGTTACGATAAGGAGTCGAAAAAGATCGATAAAATCACCGCTCGCGGAAAAACCCCGGATTATAAGGTTGTCCCTGCAAAAATCATCGATCTGGACCTTGCAAGGCAAAATATCGTCGCGATTCTGGACAAGATCGTCGAAAGCTACGAAAAAGCAATCGCAACTGCCGAAAACTTCGACGCCGAAAAGGAAACCATTGCAACCATCGACTTTTTGAAAGAAAAAGCACAGGCTGTCGCGTATCGCGTCACCAGAATGGTTGCGAAAAACAAGGCGTTGAAATTGATGGAAGAAGTCGGCATTCCCGAGCCGAGAAAGAGATATCGTCAATATCCGTTCCAGTTCTCGGGCGGTATGCGTCAGCGTATAGTTATCGCAATCGCTCTTGCGGCAAACCCCGACATCCTTATCTGCGACGAACCTACGACCGCGTTGGACGTTACGATTCAGGCGCAGATACTCGAACTTATCAATAAACTTAAAAAGGAAAGAAACCTTTCCATTATCTTTATTACGCACGATCTCGGCGTCGTTGCGAATATGGCGGACAGAATCGCCGTCATGTATGCCGGCAAAATCGTCGAAACGGGCACAGCGGAAGATATTTTCTATTCGCCGGCGCACCCGTATACCTGGGCGTTGCTGTCTTCGATGCCTGACCTCGATACCGATGAAAAACTTGAAGCGATTCCCGGCACCCCGCCGAATATGATTTATCCGCCGAAGGGCGACGCTTTCGCCGCGCGAAACAAATACGCGATGAAAATCGACTTTGAATTGCAACCGCCTATGTTTGAGATTTCGCCCACGCACAAAGCGGCAACGTGGCTGTTGCATCCCGACGCACCGAAAATCGATATGCCGAAGATTGTTGCGGACAGAATCGAAAGAATGAAAAATCTGGCGAAAGAAAAAGCGGAAGAAACCGAAAACGGCAACGAAGGAGGACAAAATGAGCAATAATTTTAACGATAAAGAAGTCCTTCTGAAAGTCGAGCATCTTTCGCAATATTTCAAGCTCGGTCAGTCCACGCTGAAAGCCGTCAACGACGTCAGTTTCGACATCAAAAAAGGCGAAGTTTTCGGGCTTGTCGGCGAGTCGGGTTGCGGCAAAACCACGACGGGAAGAAGTATTATCAAACTTTATAACTGCACCGACGGCAACGTTTATTTTGAAGGAAGACGTATCTGCGCGGGTACGTTGACGTACAAAAACGCAATCAAAGATGCGTGGAAAAAGTTTTTCAAAAACTTTTCAAAAAAGAATCCGCCCGAAGATAAAAAGGATTTCAAAGGCGCATTTTCGGAACTTACCGGCGTATTGAAAGTCGAAATCAAAAATATCAGAAGCGCGAAAAGCGACCAGAAACGTTGCGATAAAAAGTACGCAAAGGAAAAAGTCGGGGAAGTCAATGCGGAATATCTGCCGAAGCTTAAAGAGCTTGACAAAAAATCCCCCGAATTCAAGAAGCTGCTTTTGGAATATCTTGGAAAGCGCAGGCTTGCAAGAAAGGAAAGAATCGTCACGAAAATCCAGATGGTTTTCCAGGATCCCATTGCCTCGCTCGATCCCCGTATGACCGTCCGCGAAATCATTGCGGAAGGACTTAAAATCAGGGGCATCAGAAACAAGGAAGAAATCAACGAAAAAGTTTACGAAGTGCTTGAAAAAGTCGGGCTTGTCAAAGAACACGCGGGACGTTATCCGCACGAGTTTTCGGGCGGTCAGCGTCAGCGTATCGGCGTTGCAAGGGCAATCATTATGCGCCCCGAACTTATTATCGCGGACGAACCCATCTCGGCGCTCGACGTGTCCATTCAGGCGCAGGTTATAAACCTTCTCAACGATTTAAGAAAAGAGTTGGGACTTACGATATTGTTTATCGCGCACGACTTGTCGGTCGTCAAGTATTTCTCGGACAGAATCGCAGTTATGTACTTTGGTAACATGGTCGAACTTGCCGATTCCGACGAACTTTTCAAGCATCCTTTACATCCTTACACCCGTTCGCTTTTGTCGGCAATTCCTTTGCCCGATCCCGTGTACGAGAAGCAAAGAGTGCGTATCGTGTATAATCCGCTTGCCGATCACGATTATTCGGTGGACAAACCTACTCTTCGCGAAGTTTCAAAAGGGCATTTTGTGTCCTGCAACGACCAAGAAGAGGCGGAATACAAAAAACAACTCGGTCTGGACGTAGAAAACGCCGCGCAAGAGGAAAAGACGGTTGACTAAAAGGCACGTAACAGAAACGATTGTATCCCTGATAATAGGGATGACGCTGTTTTTTGTCATAACGGGAGTGAACGGAGTTTATGGCGGAAAACTTTCTGGCGTCGAAGTCGCAAGGTTTTTGTGCGACGGGTTTTTCGTTGCCGGCGTAGTATTGCTTGGCTTTGCCGCGCTTTACTGGGCGTCCGATAAAGGCGCGTTCGACGGCTTGAAATACTCGTTCACGTCGTTTTTCAGGCTGCACTTTTCTACGCACCGCTATGACTGGAAAGAAAAGGAAAGTTTTCAGGAATACAAAGAAAGGATACATTCCGACGAGAAGAAAAAGAAAAACGTATCGATAACGGCGATTATCGGCGGCGTGTTTATGATCGGCGCGATAATATGCCTGATAATTTATGAAACGATTTAATTTATCATTCGATATAAGAAAAAAGCCCGACAATCGTCGGGCTTTTTTGATGCAAAAATCTTAAATATTCGTTACGTCCATTTCGCAGACAGACAACTGACCGCGTCTGCTGAGAAAACCTTTTTCTGCCGTTCCGACGTACCCGCCGTTCAGGTAATCCTTGATATTGCCAGTCACGCTGAGCGGGGGAAGTTTGCCGACAATTTCGCCGTTTTTTACAAGGAAAGCGAGATGCACGGGGCAGGCGTAATCGCCGCTTGACGTCGTGTCGCCGCCGCCGACCATCATGACGAACACCGCCGTGTCGTCCCCGATAAGTTCTTTTACGTCGGTTGCGGTTTCTTCAAACCTGAGACTGCCGAAACCCGTGGAAGGCACTCCGTCGTATGAAGCGGACGATGAAACGACGCGCGGTACGTTGTAAAGCGCAGCCGCGTTTTTGTTTGCGAAAAGTGCTTTCAACACCCCGTTTTCGATAAGATAAGATTTGCCGTTTTCGGCAACGTCGCCCTCGTCGTCAAAGAAAGGAACGTTTATTGCGTCATCGGTGTAATCGGCATAAATCGAAAGTTTATCGTTCAAAATCTTTTTATTAAGTCCGTCTTTGAACACTGTTGCGCCCGATGCGTACATATGCGCCATGAAGTTTCCGAGCGCGGTTTCGACAAATACCGCGGGCGACGCGATGACTTTATATTTGCCGTTTTCGATTGATGAGGGCGTGTTGAATGCGTCGTAAAGTTTTTTTACGTCCTGCACCGCTTTGTCTTCGTCGTAGTCGTTCGTTTCGCTGATATATGTCAAATCCATAAGATTTGCCGTGGACTTATGCTTTATCGACAGGGCGATTACAAACTCGTTGCCTTTGTACGAAAGATTGCTGCCGCTGTCGTTGATATAATTTACTTCGTCCTCGTAATATTGAATCTTGTTGTTGAACAAAAAGTCGGGCGTTTCTTTTTCAAGCCTTGCAAGAAGGCGTTTCGAAACGTCGATGAAATTATCGGTGTCGACGATATTTTTTATCGTGTTTTCGCTTCTTACGATAACGGGCGAGGGGACGCAGGGATAAGGAATCTTGTTTTCAAGATTTTTTATTGCTTCCGCTTCGAGTTTTTTTATGTCGCAGTCGCCGATTTGTCCGGCAACGCCGATAAGCCCGTTGTCGTAAACACGGACGGTCGAGGTTGTTTCGACGACCTTTCTTAACGATTCGACTTTGCTTGCGGCAACGTTGACCGAAAGCGAGGAAGATTTTTTATAAATATATTCTTTATTCATATCGTTCTCCTTATTGTACGTTCATTTCTTTGACTCTGACGTACGGGCCGCCGTGTGCGACGTGCAGGGGGAATTGTTCCATTTTCCCGCAACCGCCGGTAACGCTGTTGTTGATTTCAACGTCTTTCGTCACACCGTCGATGAGTCCGAGTGTTTCAAAAACGTTGCCCGTGATGACGGAAATTTTAACGGGCGCGCCGATTTTGCCGTCGACGATTTCATAAGCGATCGACGGGGCGATTGTAAACGTGCTCATGCCCGAGCCGTGGTTTACGCCTTTGATGAAATAACCTTTTTTAATGCCGGCGACAAGTTCTTCAAAGGTGTCGTTGCCGCCTTCGATATAGGTATTCGTCATTCTTACGATAGGCTCGAACTTGCAATCCATTGCGCGAGCGTTGCCCGTAAGTTCTTCGTTAAGCGTGGCGGCAGTCGTTGCGGAATGAAGTCTTCCCGTAAGGATACCGTTTTTAATAAGATAAGTCTTTTCACATTTTGTGCCTTCGTCGTCGTAAGGGACGTATCCGCTTCCGAAATCCGCGCCGCAGTCGACAATCGACAGCAAATCGGAGCCGACTTTTTTGCCGAGTTTCCATTCCTTTGCCATGGTTTCGTCGCCAAGCATGAAGTCGGATTCCGATTTATGGCCGAAGGATTCGTGCGCGAAAATGCCTGCCGCAAGGGGGGATAATACGACGGGGAATTTGCCTTTTTCGCAAGGTTTTGCGTTTTTGACGAAATCCTGCGACTCCTTGATTACGTCTTTTAATCCGTCTTCCACGTCGTTGATTTCGTTGAAAAACGGACTTGTGTTGTAAAACATATTTTGCACGAAATCGTTTTCGGTCGCAAACGCGACAACCGCAACGACGCCGGCAAGCTGATAATCGTATTTAATATCCGCGCCTTTTGACGAATAAAACTCGTAAACGCTGTTGCTGTCGCTGTAAAGCGCAACCGACATCGCCGCGCCCGAGTCGTTAAGCACAGGGAGCATACGATTTACCAAAGCCTGTTTTTCGTTAAGAGAAACGTTTCGGACAGAGTTATTTTCAAACTTCATTAAAACGTCTTTGTTCACCTGAAATTTCTTTACTATCGGGTTGTCGAGAATGTTTTTTGAAGGGGTTGCCTGTTTGTAAAGGTTGTTGAGTTCCGTCTGAACGTTTTTAACCTCGCTTGTCGAAGCGTAGTACCAGATATTGCCGTCGAAAACCCGGATAAACGCGCGTTTTTCGTTGCGTGTTTTCGATGATTCGAGTATTCCGTTCCGATACATAATGCCGGTTGAAAACCTGTCCTCGATGCGGACGTCGGCATAAAAACGATTGTCGAATTTATACATATTCGCTCCTTAATATTTTTATCAAAAATATTATATCACTTATAAACGGTATCTTCAATAATATATAGTTTTCTTTTCTGTAAATTCACTGTAAAGAGCGAATAAAAATTTACATTTAGAAGATAATTTGGTAAAATTACATACAAAGAAACAGCTGAGGTGATTTATGAAAAAAAGTCAACTGCAAAAATATGCGAAACTTATCGCAAGAAAGGGCGTCAACGTGCAAAAAGGACAAGACGTCCGCGTGAGAGCGTGTCCCGACCAACTCGACTTTGTGAGAATGGTCGTGGAAGAATGTTATAAGGCGGGCGCGGGCAAGGTCACCGTCGAATGGGAATACAATCCCGTGACGAAAGCGACCTATAAATACTGCAAACTCGACGTGTTGTCCCGCACCGAAAAGTGGGAAGAAGAGAAGTATAAACACTTTGTCGAAACCCGTCCCGCACGGATATTTATAGAGTCCGACGATCCCGACGCGTTGAAAGGCGTAAATCAGGAAAAAGTCGCGAAAGCGCAGCAAGCAAGGGCAATGGCGTTCAAGCCGTACCGCGACCAACTTGACAACCATTATCAGTGGTGCATAGCGGCGGTGCCGGGCGTCGAATGGGCAAAAAAGGTGTTCCCCGGTGACACGAAAAACAAGGCTGTCGAAAAGTTGTGGCAGGCGATTTTGTTCACGTCCCGCGCCGACGGCGAAAACCCCGTGGAAGCGTGGAACGAGCACAACAAGGACATTAAGGAACGCTGCGACTACTTAAACTCCCTGAAAATAAAAGAACTGAAATATAAATCGTCAAACGGCACCGATTTCAGAGTGGGGCTTATCGACGGCTGCAATTTCCTTGGCGGCAAAGAAGACACGCTTGAAGGAATCGAATACAACCCGAATATTCCAAGCGAGGAAGTGTTCACGTCGCCCATGCGCGGCAACGCCGACGGAAAAGTCGTCGCAACAAGACCGCTGTCTTATCGCGGGGAACTTATCGAGAATTTCAGCGTGACTTTCAAGGACGGCAAAGTCGTTGACGTCAGCGCGGAAAAGAACGAAGATTTGTTGCGCTCCATGATTTCGATGGACGAAGGCGCGGCATATCTCGGCGAATGCGCGCTCGTGCCTTACGACTCTCCCATCAGAAACTCGGGCATCACTTTTTACAACACGCTGTTCGACGAAAACGCATGCTGCCATCTCGCGCTCGGCAGAGGCTTTAACGAATGTCTGGAAGGATACGCAAATCTTTCGTTTGACGAATGCAAGAAAAAGGGCATAAACGACTCGCTCATTCACGTCGACTTTATGATCGGCAGCGAAGATCTGGAAATCGAGGCGGTCACCCGCGACGGAAAAACCGTAAAAATCTTTGAAAAAGGGAACTGGGCGTTTTAAAAGCGATGCTGTCTGTTGGACAGACAGTGATGTGCCTGCGGCGTGATGTGCCTGCGGCGCGATGTTTACCCTGCGGGCAAGATAAGAGGACACCTTTTTTTCGCTCGCAATGACAGAACAGAAGTGATATTTGACTTCGTCAAAGTTATATTTTGGCTGTCGCCAAAGTTAAGGTCGGTTTTGTTATATAATACACGAAGTGAAATAAATAAAATTGACACGTAAAGGCGAAAGTGATATTATTTTCATATTCCAGGGAGATATTTGTACAATGACGCTTGACGAAGTACACGTTAATCAAAGCGCGGTAATAACGAAAGTCGGGGGCGAAGGCGTTTTGCGCGGTCGTCTTCTTGACATGGGGCTTATCCCGAAAACCGCCGTTACGGTGATTAAATATGCGCCGATGGGCGATCCTATCGAGATTCGCCTGCGCGGATACGAACTGACAATCCGCAAAGACGACGCGAAAATGATTGAGGTAAACGCCTTATGAAATTCGCGCTTGTCGGCAATCAGAATTGCGGAAAAACCACGTTGTTCAATCAACTGACGGGGTCGAATCAGCACGTCGGCAATTTCCCGGGGGTTACGGTCGATTCAAAGTCGGGCGTTGTGAAAAAGCACGACGACTGCGTTATCGTCGATCTTCCGGGCATTTATTCGTTGCGCCCGTACACGACGGAAGAAATCGTCACGCGCGACTTTATTCTGAACGAAAAACCCGACGGCATAATAAACATTGTCGACGCCACCACGATCGAGCGAAATCTTTATCTCACGACGCAACTTATGACAATGGATATTCCTATGGTCATTGCGTTGAATATGATGGACGAAGTGCGCGGAAACGGCGGCACCGTCGATATTCAGAAAATGTCGGATATGATGGGCTGTCCCGTCGTGCCGATATCCGCCGCGAAAAACGAGGGCGTTGACGAACTTATCGACGTCGTTATCAAAACCGCAAAAGAACAGATTAAACCCAAAGTAAAAGATATTTGCGAAAGCGACAGCCCCGTACACAGATGTCTGCACTCGGCAATCCACCTTATCGAAGACCACGCGAAAAGCGCGGGCATTTCGGGAAGATTTGCCGCGATGAACCTTATCACGACGGGCGGCGACTTCGACAAACGTCTGAACCTTGACGAAAACGAAAAGGAACTTCTGGAACACAGCGTCGTCGAGATGGAAAACGACACCGGGCTTGACCGCGACGCGGCGATGGCGTCGATGACGTACGACTTCATCGAAAAGGTTTCGCGTGAATGCGTCGTGAAACCGCACGAGTCGAAAGAACGCCTGAAAAGCGAAAAAATCGACAAAGTACTGACGAATAAATACGGCGCGATACCGCTGTTTATCCTTATTATGGCGGCGATTTACCTGCTCACGTTTCAGGTTATCGGCAAATATATCGGGCTCGGCATCGAGATGGGCATCGACGCGCTGGACAAAGTGGTCGTAAAAGGACTCACGAAATTCGGCACGAATCCCGCAATTATCGATTTTCTGGACAAAGGCTTGTTCGGCGGGCTTGGCGCGGTCGTGTCGCTTTTGCCGTACATAGTCGTTATGTTTATGTTCCTGTCGCTCCTTGAAGACAGCGGATATATGGCGCGCGTTGCGTTTATTATGGATAAACCGCTCAGAAAACTGGGCTTATCGGGGCGCAGTTTCGTGCCTATCATCGTCGGATTCGGCTGTTCCGTCCCCGCGATTATGAGCACCCGTACCCTTGCGTCCGAGCGCGACAGAAAAATGACGATCGGACTTATTCCGTTCATCAGTTGTTCGGCAAAGGCGGTCGTGTATTACGCGGTCGTAAATTGCGGCGTGTTCAAGTGGTGGCAGCAGTCGCTGATTATCGTCGGGCTGTACCTTCTCGGCATCGTTTTGGGGATTCTGACGGCGTTTGTGTCCGGGAAACTTATTTTCAAGGGCAAGCCCGTACCGTTCGTAATGGAACTTCCGAATTATCGTCTGCCGTCCGCAAAAAGCGTGCTTCTTCTTATGTGGGAGAAGTCGAAAGACTTTCTGACGCGCGCGTTTACGGTCATCTTCCTTGCCACGCTTGTCGTATGGTTTTTGCAGGCGTACAACAGCCGCATTATTTTCATCACCGACGGCGTTGAAGACAACGTGAGTTTATTGGAACATATCGGCAATTTCCTTGCGCCGGTGTTTAAGCCGCTTGGTATGAACGACGGTAAAATCGTTTCCGCGCTCATTGCAGGATTTACGGCAAAAGAAGCGGTTGTAAGCACGATCGAGATGCTTGCGGGAAGCGGCGGAATGACGGCGTTGTTCACTTCGATCCCTGCGTTTTTGTCGTTTTTGACGTTCGTGCTTTTGTATACGCCGTGCGTCGCGACCGTCGCAACGATGCGAAAAGAGTTGGGTTCTGTATGGAAAACCGCCGTTGTCGTCGTTTATCAGTGTGCGCTTGCGTGGGTTTGCTCGTGCATAGTTTATCAGATCGCGGCGGCTTGCTGACATGAAAACGATTGATATAATTTTAATAGTCGCGCTTTCGTTGTGGGTTGTGTTTTCGATTGCGTACGTCGTCGTAAACCGTAAAAAAGGAAAGACGTCGTGCGGCTCAAAAATTTACTGCAACGGCGATTGCGAGGCTTGCAACAAAAAGAAAAAAGAAAAATAGTAACGAATTTTCAAGGTTTCCGCGGTTTTTCCGAGGAAACTTTTTGTTTTTTATCGTTTTTTACATTTGTTTAGTAAAATTAACGATTAAATTATACAAAAAAGCAATTTTGTAATGAAATTTTATTACATTGAATTTTTATTGTAAAAAACCGTTTATACGTTTGACAAATATTTTTTAACTTATTAAAATTGTTGTTGAATTATGAATAAACGTAATTACAACAAAGAAATGCAGGACGAGATTTCGTCGATAGGCTGTCGGAAACCGTCGATGCTGTTGCAGTGCTGTTGCGCGCCGTGCGCGACCGCCGTCATAAATCGTCTGAAAGATTTTGACGTTACTTTGTTTTATTACAACCCCAACACGTTTCCGGAAAGCGAATATCAGAAACGCTTTGAAACGCTGAAAGAGTACGTCGATAAGGCGGAACTCGGGCTTAATATCGTTGAAATCGGTTATCGCGACGAGGATTACCTTGCGGCGGTCTCGGGCTTTTCCGACACGACGGAAGGCGGCCCGCGCTGCGCTGTCTGCATAAGAACAAGGTTGACGAAAACCGCCGAATACGCAAAAGAACACGGCTTTGAATACTTTGCGTCCACGCTTTCCGTAAGTCCGATGAAAAACGCCGTCGTCATCAACGACATCGGCGAGGAACTTGCGAAAACGTACGGCGTGAAATATCTCGTCAACGACTTCAAAAAAGAAAACGGATTTCAGGAATCCGTGAATATATCAAAAGAATTCGGGCTTTACAGACAGGACTACTGCGGCTGCGAAGCGTCGAAAAACAGGAGAAATACTTAATTATGGGCAACTCGTTGAACACGAAAAAAATGATGGCAAACTCCCTGAAAGAACTTATTCAGGAAATGCCTTTCTCAAAAATCACAATCGACAAAATCGTCACAAACTGCGGCTATAATCGTCAGACCTTTTATTATCACTTCAAGGATATCAAGGAACTGTTCGAGTGGCTGTATAAGTTTGAAACGCAACAAGTCGTCGGCGACATAAGAAAACTTTCGACGTCCAACGCAATCGACGTAATTATGCGTTATCTTTACGACAACCGCGCGATGACGCTTTCGGCTTTCAACAGTCTTGGGCGCGAATATATCGAAAAGTTTATTTACGAGTCGATTTACGACGCCGTTCACGATCAGGTTATCCAGAAATCCGTGTACGTCATCATCGACAACGAGGATATTGAATTTATCGCAAACTACTTCACGATTACTTACGTCGCGCTGATGGTGCAATGGTTGCAGCACGGCATGACCGAAGAAATCGACAGTTTCATAAAACGAATCGGACGTATGATGCAGGGCGCGGTTGACGCCGCGGTGCAAAAAATGCGTAAAGAATAAAAAATACAAATTAAAACCCGACGCGCCGCGTCGGGTTTTTTGTTTGCAAAAATTGTCGGAAAAATTATTCTTGTGTCAAAATAACAGTTTTTATGACAACAGGCTCGTTCGGAATATCGTCAAACCACGAGAAACTGTGAGTCGGGACTTTTGAAATGCTTTTCACGACCGCAAGGCTTTCCTCGTCCGAAGTTTTTCCGAAAGCCGCATATTGTCCGTCCAGAAACGCGCAGTCGGCAGAGCAGATGAAAAACTGACTGGACGCGCTGTCTTTGACGTTGGTGCGCGCCATCGAAATCACGCCTTCGCCGTGGTGCAGGTCGTTTTTCACGCCGTTTGACAAGAATTCGCCTTTTATCGTGTCCGCGCCGCCTTTTTCCTTAATCGCGCGACCGTCCGCGACGAAACCGCCGCCTTGAATCATAAAATCTTTTATCGTGCGGTGGAAACAAAGCCCGTCGAAGAAGTTTTCTTTGATGAGTTTTTTGAAGTTTTTGACCGTAATCGGCGCGACGTCTTCGTAAAGATCAAGGTTTATGTTTCTGCCGTCCGAAAGCTGAATCTGAATTTTTGACATAATACACCTCGTATGTTTTCTGTCGGAATTATACCATATTCAAACTATATTTTCAAGGCTATTAAAAAACTTATTGTATTTTTACAATCTATATGATAAAATATAGTAAAAGGTGGGTTATGGCACACAAGAAAGAACAACCGAGAGAACTTACGAAAGAAGAAAAAGTCGCTGAAATATTAAAGCGCGCAAACGTCTCGTACGATTTCAAAAAAGCGCAGGCAAACATTGCGCTCAACACCCGTTGCAAACGCTGCGGCAAGACTTTGTCGAGCCTTGAAAGGGTTGTTTTTGAAAACAAATGCCGCGACTGCATGGTGGAAGAAAGCAGAAAATCCCGCGATAAATTCGTCAGTAAATACATAATAATCGCTTTCTTGTTCATCGTTGCGCTTGTGTTCGGCGGGTATTGTGCAAACGCCGGTACGAAAGCGTGGCGTATCGTCGGCGTCGTCGTTTCGGCGATGTTCACGGGCGTGAGCCTCGGATACGTTTTTTATACGAATATTGACAAAATGATACCCGGCGCGCAACCCAAAGTTCAGGTGTGGCTCGTGTTCGGGCTGGCACTCGGAATTGCGGCTATAATCGCGTTTTTGACGTACTTTTCAAAAAGTTGGATATTGTACGTCGTGCTTATGCTGCTGGTGCTGATTTACGTCGCGTACCTTGCAGTGAAGGAGTTCAATTCCTTAAAGGAAAAGGACAATCTTCTGGGCGTTTACGACAGGAAATCGCGCGACCACGAGTTTATTGACAGCATTACGGAATCCATCAAAGAACGCGCTTTACAGGACGAAAACGACAGTGTAAACGCCATTTCTGTCGAAAACACAGATTTTGTTCCGCCTGTCCCGCCTGAGACGGACGGCGAAATTGTCAAGGAAGAAATCGTTGTGGTTTCCGACGAAAAAACAAAAACAGAAGAAGATATATCCGTGTCCGTAAAAACTACGGAACAAACTGAAATCAAGGACGACGATAACCTTTCGTCCGCCGCGGAGAAGTCCGACGACAGCGGCGATTTCAGCATCTGAAAATGAAATTATTCAAAAAACTTTTTATCAAAGATTATGAAAACACTTCCGATCAGGAAGTGCGTTTTCGTTACGGGATCGTCGCGGGGATTTTCGGGATTATTTCCAACGTTATATTATGTGTTTTCAAAATTCTCGTCGGCGTATTTTCGGGTTCCGTCGCAATCGTTGCCGACGCAATCAACAACCTGTCCGACGCGGCGTCATCCGTCGTTACCGTTTTCGGGTTCAAACTTTCCAACAGGCCTGCCGACAGGGAACACCCGTTCGGACACGCAAGGTACGAATACATCGCGGCGTTTATCATCGCGTTTGCGGTCGTGCTTATCGGCGTGTTGCTGTTGAAGCAGAGCATTGAAAAAATCATCACGCCCGAAAGCGTCAAGATTTCGGCGTACACCTACGTCGTGCTTGCCGTTTCGATAGTCTTGAAGATTTTGCAGGGGCTGATTTACAGAAACTTCGGCAGAACAATCAATTCCGAGGCGTTGAAGGCATCTGCCGCAGACAGCAGAAACGACGTGTTTACGACGATTGCCGTCCTGATTTCGACGATTGTCATCGACGTTACGGGCGTAAATATCGACGGATACGCGGGGCTTGTCGTGTCGGTGGTCATTATTATTTTCAGCATAAAACTTCTGAAAGAAACGATAAATCCGCTTCTCGGCACCGTGCCCGACAAGGAACTTGTCGCGAAAATCTCCGAAAAACTCAGGCAGTACGACGAGGTTCTGGGTTTCCACGACCTTATGATTCACAGTTACGGTCCGGCGATAACTTATGCGTCGGTTCACGTCGAGGTTGACGGCAGCAAAAACTTTATCGAAACTCACGACCAGATTGACAATATCGAAAGGGATTTTATGCGGGATATGAACGTGCATCTCGTCATACATATGGATCCGATTGCGGTGGGCGATCCGGAAACCGACCTTTTGAAAAAGGAAGTGCAGGACGTCGTCCGCTCGATGAACGAAGATATCACCATTCACGATTTCAGGCTTGTGAAGGGCAACACGCACACGAACGTTTTGTTTGACGTCGTCGTGCCGTACGGGGTGAAACTCGGCGCGCGCGAAATTAGGCGCGAATTGAACGAAAAGATAAAGTCCGACAAAACTTATTATTACATAATAAACGTCGATAATAAGTACGTTTAAGGGCTTCTTACGCCGTCGCGCCCGAAAGGGCTTTCCGGGCAATTACAAAACGAAAAAACGACAAAAAAATAAGCGGGTTAAGTCGGACTTAACCCGCTTTTCGTTGTGAAAAACTATTTCGCGATTTTTTCGATTTCGTCGAAAATTGCGATGATGACGTCTTCGGAAAGACCTTTCGTCGGGCAGAGAATGCTGACCGAATTTACGCCGTCCGCGAACTTGTAGTAGTATTCCTTCGTATAGGCGGAAGCGTCGACGCCTTCGCATTCGCGCGTGAGATAGGTCGTCATATCCGCGTCGTTACCCTTTGAGAAAATCATCGTGAACTTCGGGAATTTCAGCACTTTTTCGCCCGCCTGGAACTTCGTGCGGATATCATCGATATCGATATCGTAATCTTTCGCCGTTTTGATGGTGTCTTTGAGTTTATCCGTCTTGATTTGCTGGAATTGCGAAATCTGGCAGGACGTATCGACAAGCCATTTGCATACGCGCGGGGGCAGGTTTCTCAATTCGTTGAAGCAATACCACAACGGACCGCTGGGGAAGTTGCTGTCTTCAAGGGCTTTATAGACGTCGTTGATGCGTTGCGCGGCGTCGGGATAGCACTTGATGGAAACCTTGTAACTGTCGTCGTTTTCACGGATAATACCGAAAGATTTGCTGCTGTATTTGAACGTCCAGTCAAGCGCGCCGCGTTTTTTGATGGTGAAAACGTTGGGTTTGCTCATAAAATACGTCGCAAGTTCCTGCGAAGACAGGGTTTTCGTACGGGGCTGATTGAGAATCTCGTCGAATTTCGCACTGCCGACCATATTCACCGCGCACAATTCCATATCGGTTGCGCCCAAGGCGTTGAAAACTTTGACGCTGTCGTCGAATTTCGCGACCTGCATATAGTATTTTCCGTTGATTTCTTCGATATTCTTCTTATAGAAGTTGTCAATCTGGAAGCTGGAAAGTTCCACCGTTCTTTTGGTCGTATTGAGCGCGACTTCGGGTTCAAGAAGGTGATCGCTGATTTCCTTGGAAATCTTTTCGTCCTTTTCCTTTTCTTTGACTTCCTGCTTAATCTGTATATTTTCTTTCAGCGCGGCGCCGATAGGTCTTCTCTTTGACGTGCCTGCCGTGAGTAACGTGATGAGAAGCAACAGAAGTTGCGCGATGAACGGGATTAACGGCACGATTTTCGCAATCGAGAAGGGCGTTGTCTTGTCGTAAATCACGAAAATATAAACGTATGCGGAGATTGCGGCGCAAATTACCGACAAAACGATGATGAGGATTTTCAGCAGACGGAAGTTCTTTTCGGGCGAAAGTTTCGCTCTCAACCTTTCGGAACGCTGCGCGAGCGTAAGTTCTTCCTTTTTGGGTTTTTCCGCTTTCGCGTCGGCGGCTTTATCCTTCGATTTTTTGTCGGGTTTGCCTTTTTTCGCGACGACTTTTTTGTCTTCCGTCGCCGGCTGTTCTTCATTTTCGGTAACGGCTGCGGGCGTTTCTTCCGCGGGCGTTTCTTCCTGTTTATCTTCGGTTGCAGGTGCAGGTTTTTCCGCCGCTTTTTTTGCCGTAGCGGCTTTTTTCTCGCGCGGTTTCGACGGTTTTTTCGCGGCTTGTTTTTCGGTTTTTTCAACCTTTTCAACAGGCGTTTCGCCGCCCATAACAGGGCGTTCTTCCGACAAATCGGGCAGGGGGACTGCCTCGGATTCAGCGTTTTCAGTCACTTCCGGGGTTACTTCGGGCGCGCTTTCTTCAACGGGGATTTCGGCTGTTTCGACGGGAGTTTCGGCTGCTTCGACAGTGGGTTCCTCGGTGGGTTCCGCAGGGGTTTCCGACATCGTGATTTCGCCTTCGTCGAACATCGAAGGATCGAAAGTTGCCGCGCCGATTTCGGGCAATTCGTCCGCCGCAGGTTCCGGTTCGGACGGGCTGTCGCTTTCTTTTCCCGCCTTTTCTTCGGCGGCGAAAGACTCATACTGACCTGCCGCAAATTCAGCCGCGGCAAGGGCGTCTTCGAGACTCAGAGGCTGCTTTGCTTTTTCGGTTTCGTCAACGGTTTCAGGACTTACGGAAGGCGTTTCGTCCGCGGCGATTTCAGCATTTTCCGTCGTGCTTTCCGCCACGTTTTCGGTAACGTTTTCCGCATTTTCCGCCACGTTTTCAGTAACGGTTTCCGTCACGTTCTCGGCCGTTTCCAAAGCGTCGTCGACATTGACTTTCTTTTTTGTTGCCATAGTATATCTCCTTAAAATTTTGAGCGAAAAATTATGTTTTGTATCATGCCAAGCAAGAGTAATACAAGCCTTGCCAAATCGTCGCAATTTCCGCGCCTTTTGGCAAAAACTCGCTTGTAGTACGATAAAGTACAACTGCGTTCGTTTTTCCCAAAATTCATCGGAAATATCGACGATTTGGTCGTGTGCGAGTCCGACGCCGTATTTTCAGGCAAAGACAAGGCACGCGAACGGGTTAATACTTTATGTCTAAGCCGCGAGCGTAACGCAGTATTTGTCAAAAATACGACGTCTTGACCACGGTTTGTATTACTCTTGCTTGACATAAATTATAATAAAGGAAAAAAATATTGTCAATGCTTTTTTCGGTCGCGTCGGAAAAAATAATGAAATTGCACGGCGGAATTTTTTTTGACCGACACAAAAGCGACTTTATAATACAAAAACGAACGATAAAGTATATTATTTGCACATAAAAAATTGCGTATTTTTGACGAATTTTTACGAAAAAACGTTGATTTTTTGAAAAATTCGGAAAGCAATCACACGGCGGAATTTTATTGTACGACTGTATAATTTCGTACGAAAGTGTTGAAAACCCGCGCCGAAAAAATCAAAATAGTTTTCCGAAAAATTTGAAAAATACCTTAAACCGCCGTAATTCCACCTGATTTTTTTATGTTTTTGCAATATTTTGCGCCGAAATTTTTTTTAATGTTGAATTTTAATAAGTCGTATGTTATAATAAATTAGCAAAAGAATATTTTTTGTTTTGACAAAATAATTGCGAGGTAATATGTACAAGTATTCTTACAAGGCACTTTCGCCGGAAGGAAAACGCGTAAGCGGCACGATCACCGCCACGAGCGAAGACGACTTCAATCAGGTCATTTCGTCGCGCGGTCTGAAATGCTATTACGTCCATGCCACGGGAAAGGGCGACGCAAGCAAACTTTCAAAACTCGACACCGCGCTGGTGTTGCAGTTTTGCCGACAGCTCGCGTCGATGCTGAACGCCGGCTTGCCTCTTATTAAGTCGCTGGAAATGCTTTACGAACGCACCGAGAAACCAAAACTCAAAAACGTGCTTGCCGCATTGTTTGAAGAGGTTCAGAAAGGTAACTCTCTTGCGGAGTCGATGGGCGCGCTTCCGGGCGTATTCCCCAACCTTCTCGTGAGCATGGTCAAGGCGGGCGAAATGAGCGGTAAACTGGAAGAGACTCTTATCCGAATGGCGGACTATTACGAAAAGGAAAAAAAGAGAAGAGGGCAAATCAAATCGGCAACGTCGTATCCGAAAATCGTTATGGCGATTTGTCTTGTCGTCGTTGTGGTTTTGCTTGTCTGGATTATGCCGAAGATGATTTCGATGGTGTCCGAAGATAAGTTGCCGCTGGTCACGAAAATCCTGCTGAAAATCAAGGACTTCATTATGAAGGACTACATACTGATTATCGGCATCGTCGCCTCGCTTATTATTTTCATCCCGATCGTTAAGCGAATCGAGGCGGTTGACCTTTTCGTTTCCAAAATGAAAGTCAAAATGCCGGGCATCGGAAAATTGCAAAAAATGATTTATACGTCGCGTTTTGCAAGCTCGCTTTGCACGCTGACGAGTTCGGGCGTACATCTTCTCGACGCGCTGACGATGGTGTCGGAGATGATGGACAACACTTACGTATCAAGGCAGATCGACGACGCTGTCGAAGCAATCCGCAGGGGCGAGTCGATATCCGCCGCGTTGCAGACGGTCGACGCGTTCGATCCGCTGCTTACGACAATGATATTCGTCGGTGAAGAATCCGGTTCTCTGGACGAGGTTCTCGGGCAGACCGCCGCTTATTTCGAAGACGAAGCGGACACTGCAATCAAGAGTCTTACCGCAATGATAAACCCCGCCCTTATGGTGGTAATGGCGGTTGTCATCGGCGTAATACTTATCGCAATACTTATGCCTATGTTCTCGATGTACGACTCGATAGGCACGGATACCGAATAAAGGGCAGATTTGGAGCAAAATTATGATTTACTACTACTTGAACAACGACAAACTCAAAGCGATGTTTGCGACGGCGGGCGGAAAGAGAATCACCGTGAAAGAATTTTACGATATGGATTTCCCCAGTGAATTTCTGAACGACCCGAGCGCAACCAATATCGACCTTCAACTTACCGAAGCGATGCTCGATATGATCCGCAAAAACGATATCAAGTCGAAAGCGGCGAAATTCGTCCTTGAAAACAACAAGATACCGTTCCGCGAGATGATTTTGCCTTACGCAAAGCCGTCGATTCTGTATCCGATAATTTCGGCGGAACTTTTCACGGATAAAAAACTTGCGGAAAGCCACACCGTCGACTTTGTCGAGATCGACAGAAATATCGAAGATCCCGACGAAGAGATGCAGGAAGCCGCTCTGAACTCCCCCGAAGAGGGCGAGGAAGAACAGGAAGAGAAGAGCGAAAAGAAAAAGAAAGCGAAAAAGGCGCGTCTTATGATCACGTACATAGACAACCTTGTCATCGAAAACCTGAAAAAGTGCTGCCGCGAAGTCGGCATGAAACTTACGGCAATCGATATTTCGCAAAGCGCGCTGTCGAAACTCGTCGATTTTATGAAAGAAGACCTGCCGCAATATTTCGTGCTTGTCGACTATCGAATGACGTCGATTACGTCGTATCTTTTCGCGGATTACAAGCACGTCTTCTCGCTGTCGAAACCCATTTATTCGATGCCCAACGAAAACTATGCGAACGAGATGGCGTTTTTCATCAACGACTTTTCCGGCATCGTGAGCGAGGCGATTCAGTTCTTCCGCTCGAAATATACCGATTACAAATTCGACGACGTGTTTATCACGGGCGACCTTGACAGGTTCCAGTCGGTTGAAAGCGACCTTTACGGTTTTATGGGCCTTAACGTCAAGATGCTTCCCGTACCCGAAAGCGTATCGGGCGTCGAGCAGCTTGATTTCAACGCGCTTGCACCGCTTATCGGCACAATGCTCAAATAACGAGGTGGATTATGGCAAAGAGAAAGAGAAACATAGATTTTATCGCCGCGCAAAAGGCGATGGGAAAATCGGGGCAAAGCACCTCGTTTGAGTTTATTCTTGTCGTTACGGTCGTCGTGGTGGCATGCGCGATGGTCGGGTGGTATCTTGTGGCGCGTTCGCAGTACAACACTGCCGTGTCCGACCTTGAATCCGCCAAGACTGAACTCACCAATCAGAAAAACACGCTTGCCAAGAACGAAGACAAGTTCAAAAACTTCACGGTGATGCTTGACAAAAATGGCAACCCCGTGACGAAAGGCACCGACAAATACGGCAACACGATTTATCAATACGAGTCGTTGACGGAAGTCGCAACGCGCGTTGCAAACGCGCTTGCGGGCGCGCAGGCAACGTCGAAAGAAGCAGACGCCGCGATAAACCTTACCGGCACGATTTTCGACATTATCTTCACAAGCGCGCAAAAGACGGAGTGCAAGGTGACGCAGTTCACTTTCACCAGCGGCAGGATCACGTTAAAACTTACGGGCAAGGGTTCCCAGTCGATGCGAAACTATGTTTCGGCGATTAAGGAGAACGGCAGCGGCTATATTCAGAGCGTCGAGCAGTCGATGGACACCGCCACCGATTTTTCGGTAAGTTTCGACGTCGTGAACGATAAACTTTTCGGCGGCAGCGACAAATAAGGAGGACGGGAAAATGACGATTAACAGAAAAGAAAAAATATTGATTTTCGTGCTTATCCTGTTCCTGCTTGTAGGCGGCACGTACACTCTTGGCATCATGCCGAAAAACAACGACAAAAAAACCGCTCAGGAAGAGTTGCAGACGGTCGAAGGCGACATCGCAAAGGTCAAAAAGCAAACCGACGCGGTGAGCCCGGCAAGGTACAACAAGCTCGTTGAAGAAATCAGGCAAAACGAGGCGGCGTACAAGCAGCTCACCAGCACCAAAAACAACCTTAATGAGGAACTTTTGCCCAGCAATATGCCCGGACATCAGGACTCTGTGGCGATTGCGGAAACGCTGTACAAGTTCTTTGGCGACCTTGGTTTCAACGTTGAAATAAGCCTTGGCAGGCCCGTCACGACGTCCACCAAAAAGGTTTACACCATATCGAGCGCATACAAGACGGACATGCAGACGCTTTACAAGGTGACCGACGCGATCGCGCGCGTGAAGTCGTACAATCTGACGTATCTTTCGATGACGCCGGACGGAAACAACGTTTCGGGCACGTTCACGATGACGATCACGTACATTCTGAACGAATAGCACGACATTACTTGTGCGGAAGCGGCACCTTAAAATAAAGGATATTATATTATAATATAACTACACCTTACGAAAACGCGCGAAAGGCAATAATGGTGGGTTTCCCTTCCGGGAGATGCGTCGCACACTTCGCTTTTGAAATCACATTATCGCAGGCGATAATGCTCACTCTTTTGCTTGTGTGCTCCTTTTCCCCACGGGTACAAAGTATCCCGAGGGGGCCCCAAAAAAAGGCTTCGCAATGACATTATTTTCGAAAGCGCAGTCGCAAAGATAAGACGGGAAAAATAAAAAAGTACGATTGACGGAAGGAGGTCAATTATGCTGACGTTATTAAAAAATATAGAAAGGTTTAACAAGCGGTACAATAAAAAACGCGGCAGCGCGATGCTTATGGTACTTATGACTATGGCGATTATTATCGTCGTAGGCACTTCTATGCTCTTTGTGACGCTTTCCTCCTTCTCGAACAGCATTGCGGACACCCAGCAGGAACGCGCGTACAACGCAGCACTCACGGTTTCGGACACGTTGAAAGGCTCGACGCAACTCAACACGATTATCGAAACTTACTTTACCAAAATCAAAGAAAACGGCTCTGCCGAGGTTCAGTTTTACAACGATACCGATTTTGATAACCAAGCGGTGAATTATACGATAGTCAACGGTGTGAAAGTTTACGTCACGTTGTCAAAATCGCCGAACAGCAGCGCAAACAAAATCGACAAAGTTCTTGTTGACATAAAAGGCGTCAAAGGCTCGCAGGAAAGCACGGTAAGTTTTGAGGCGGACTCTGTACCTGACGGGACCTCGACCACGATTCAGGACACGTTTGGCAACTCGTTTGTTGTCAGCAACAATATGGGCTCGGCGGTTACGTCGCCGTATCAGATTTATAAGCGTATCGAAGGCGACGTATCAATCAACTGTTTTGATACTGAAAACGGCGAACGCGTGATGAAGACGCGTATATTCAACCCCGTTGTTCTGGAAGGCGTGACGGGCAGTATTTACGCCAACGGCGACCTTATCATCGGCGCGCCCGACAATATGCTGAGGGTGCAGGGCAACGTGTACGTTGACGGCAACCTTACAATCAGGGGGCTTGCGCTTGGCGTAAATCTTCCCGCGCTGACGAAAAAATACTACGCAAAGAAATACCTTTATTACCATACGTACGCTTATAAACCAATCGGAAGTATTGCGGTTCCGCCAAACAATAAAGCAGGATATAAAAATTCGAGTACGACAAAACTTGGCGAGGCGATGTACGAAAAGTTGAGCGACGGCACGTACAGACCTATTCAAACGTATGACAAGCTTTCGCACTTCACGCTGATGGATCTTGCGGGCGACGCAAACGAATATACTTTCTGGACGAAAAACTACGGTGAAAACAATACCACCGGCAGTTATACGTGGGAACAAGTCACGATTACGCTCAGGGTAAAAGACAAAAACGGAATCTGGCAGAATATCGATGCGGAATATAACCAGGGCGGAATAAACAACGCGCAATATCTCGGCGCGTCGATGTACTCCGACACAGAAGGGGACGGCACCCCCATCATGCAATATCCGCAGGGCGGCAATATTTATTGCAGCGGCGACATTATCTTTGACACCGTCAACGTCGGCAACGTATTCTCGTTTGACGCGGGTGTTTTCAATACCGGTTCCACCGACGCAGGTCATGAAGATCAGGACGAAAAACCCGATCCTTCCGCCCTTGATAAAATCAACAAGTGGTTAAGCGAACATCTTGGTATCGACCTTGTTAACCCAAGGTTCCCGTATTACAGTTATGCCTACAACCTTAACGGCACAGGCGACGGCACAATTCCCGTCCACACAAAGATCGAGGGCGACGTATTTTGTCAGGGACGCTTGATTATCGCGCCCGAAACACAAAAGTCTTATATAAACTATAAGGACGAACAATGGCTTGGCATAGCATCAGACCTTTCAAACAAAGAAAAGTACATAAACGGGACGGTTGTTGCAAGCGACGACTTTGTCTTAAAGGACAGCGGCGCGTTTTTAAAACAAATCAAAGACAAATGGAAAGAAATACTTGGTGAAGACAAAGAATGGGGCGATTCTATCGTTATCAACCCCGTAACGATTGACACCGCTCTTAACAGGTTTAATTATAACAATGGCACGTTAAGCGAAAATCCAAATGCGATGAAGTCGTTTATCGAAGCATATAAGGAAGCGTATAAGAAACTTAAAACCGAAGGGGAAACGATAAAACGCCTTAAAGAAAAGTTTGAAGAACTCGGAAAAGACGGGTATTCATACCTTTTGGGCAACGATTACACGCAGTTTGGCAACGGAAACGGTCTGAATGGTGCCGATATTAAAGAGAAAAACAAGACAATATGGTATGATTTCCGCAAGCCCGAATTCAGCGAGACTTCCAACCTTTATATCCAGAACTCGCCGATAAGAAAAGGTACGTCGTGCGGTGATATTGATCACAAAAACAGCAATGGCGTTGACCCGTGCACGCTTGAAAAGTACGCGTCCGATGACAAATACCGCGTTGTCGAAAACGTTGCCGAAAAAGACGAGTACGGCAAACCCGTGACAACCCGCACGGTTGTGGGCGGCATATCTTACACCGCCGCACTTTCCGTCAGATACTGCGAAATTACCGTCAACAACGTATATTGCGACGGCACAATCAGCGTGCTTTCCAGTGACCTTGGAGAGGAAAAAGAGAAGAAAGTACACTTTGTAAATTCGGCGGCGATCACCGTGAAAAACAATTATTTCGGCAGCGACTTTGTGAAAAATGAACTTAAAAAAGCCTCGATTATGGACTTTTTGAAATACGTTCTGCAAAAAAACAATGCACAGTTGACTGACGAAGAGATTTTGAAAGAGTATTTCGGCATTGACGGCAACAAAAATAATTTCAAAGCCGAAACCGAAGTATATTTCAATATGCAGACCGAGTGGAATAACGAGACAACGTATCACGATAAATGGAAGAATTTGGATGGCATTATAAATAAAAAATATGAAGCAGACGTTACGTACAGAAGAAAAGTAATAATAATTAGTGCGGCGATGGAAATCGACGAAACTGCATATTGGGAAAATAATGCGAACATTGTTAAACACGAAGATGAATGGTGGAAAGCGGCGTCACACGATAAACATTATGACATATATGACAATTGGAATTTAACAGGCTATTCGCAATACTCGTCCGATGATTGGCGATACGTTGCCGATATGATGTACGTGGTTGACGAAGAAATCGTGAACAACCCGGGACACGGATATGACGACAAAGTCAAAGAACATAGATTAAAGGGCGAAGTTATCGACAGAAACGGCAACAAAGTTGACGACAAGTACATTACCGGAAACGTTAAAAAGGCGGTTGAGTGGATAAAAAGCACCGTTGACGGAAACACAAACACCGTAAATCTTGCAAACAGCGTTTTCCTGAACTTTATCGATAACGATAACTACCGCACGGAAGTTTATAATGAATTAGTTAATAATCGTAAATTAAGAGCATTTGGCAATACGCCTGTAAGCGGAGCTTCATATGCCGAAAAACAGTTGGAGTGTAAAGACAAACTTGGATTTAAGCACGACTGCTTAGAGTATGATACAAGCGCAACTTACACACATACGGTAAGGAAGACAATCGATTTAACGTCGTTTGCGGAAATTTACGGAGGAAGCGAGCTTAAAGGATTTGAAAAACTCTCGTACGTTTTGAGCGGAGCCGATATTCTGACAAGTAAGTTCCTTAATACCAAATACCTTATCGCAATGTTCAGCAACGGCGCGAACGATTTTGACGGCATCGACCTCAACGCTTTGTTGGGCGCGGCTGCAAACGGTCTTGTCGGCTCGGCAATCATAGGCGGCAAGTTAAAAACGTTTGGCGTAGGAAGTACGTCAAATCAGTTTGACGCAATGAAAGGCACCACAAAGGCGTTCAACGAAGGCTTATACGGAATGTATCTTGCCGTGGATAATAGATATTCCTTGGTTGACAACACCGCGACCGTAAAGGCGATTTTTGAAGAAATCAAGTCGCCGGAATTTGCAACCGTCGTGGAAGCGAACGCCAATCAGAAACAGGCAAAAGAGAACGTCAAGAAAATCCTGACAGATTTGAAAGAAAAGGGCGATATTGAAGAGTACAATACCTTCGATATTTATGGATCAATCAACGAGTATGATAGATATCTTCTGGGCATTACAAGCGGGAAACCTGTCAAAGATTATAAATGCTCAAAAGGCACTTTGACAAAGATGTATATCAGGCTTTTGCAATCGTCAATGCCGGAAAACCCCATGCCCGAATCTTGGTTTATAACAGATTCATTGCCCAACCATGAAGACTCGCGTTTTAATATCAGAAGATATTATTACATGGAAAGTTCAAATGATATTGAAGACGGTACCGGCTTAACTTTAAGGTTGATGGATTTCTACAACAAAGATAACGCGAACAGCCCACATCTTCGCGCGGACAACACGTTTGCAATCGACGAAAAATACAATCAGACGTTTACAGGACTGAAAGATAAAACTTTGAGTGGATTTAGCGTCATAGCGCAACGCTCGGAAGTGCAATATACGATAAAGCAAAATACGTACTTCAATTTTGAAGCAAGCAATACGCAAGTCGTGTTCGGGGCGTCCACGGATGGCGTTGACAAGAGGGTTCGTATGAACTTCCTTATCGACACGTCGGAAAAAGACATTTATATGTTTTTCCATTGCAAGGCGCTTGATAAATCAAAGGACAAGAAAGAACAAACAAGGTTCTTGTTCCAAAAATGTTCGTTCCAGGTGACGGGCAAAAACAATGCATACCTTATGCTTGTGGACGACACTTCATTTGCCGCAAATGCGTACAGCCTGGAAATAAGCAACACAATGCTTTCCGAGGACAAGACGGACGAAAAAGTCGGCACGCATTTCAAGTCGAACACGTATCAAAAATACGTTGCAAGATTCAAGGGACACGGGAATTCTTACTCGGCATGGAATGTCAGCAACTTGTTTGACATATCACAGATGCAAGCATTGCCTGAGGGCGATCCGGCAAAAGTCGGCAATATGTTCATAATCGGTATGGGAAGAAACTACGTCAAGTTCGGACGTGGCGGCTCGGTCAACGCGATGGTTTATATCCCCAACGGCATGTATTCCAACGAATCGTCGGGTCTTTTCAACTCAATCCCGATCGGAAACTCGGGCAATAACGAGGCGTCTATTGTCGCAAAAGATATTTATATCGGCGGAAGTAGCCGCGGACAACTGATTTTTTCAAGTTACGACGCGGCAAAAATCGGCAGCAAGAACAATAATAGTTCAGGCTTGGTTATGGACGGTTTGATTAACCCCGACACGGTGTCGCACGACACGAAATGGGTTGCGGGCGATTACTATTACGGCTAAAATGAAAAAGGTTTTGAAACGCTTAAAACTGAATAAAAAAGGTTTTACCTTTGCCGAATGTATCGTTGCAATCGCGTTGTTTGCGATCGTCGGCACGCTGGCGTTCACCATGTTCAACACGGCGACGCGCTATATGTCCAAGGCAAAAAAGGAAGAAGCCAAAAGGTCGCAGGCGCAGGAGCAGGCTCTTTTGAACACGTTCATGTACAAGGAAGGCGACGAGGTAATGGGATATATCATTTATCCGAGCCGCGTTTTGCAGGTGTCGTACATCAATACGTCAAAAGGCAACGTGCCGCAGTACTCAGTGGTGCTTAATTACAACACCGATTACGGCGCGGTACCGTTTGCGGTTGCGGTCGAAAAAAACGGCACCCCCCAAACACAATATACATACAATATCACAAGATATCAAGTGACGTCGGACAAGGGCACAAAACGTATACTTTTTGTTTATGACGGCGATATCGATTACGACCTGAACGATCCGGAACAAGTCAAAGATCATATTCTTCCGCTTGAATGGGTAAAGAATAACTATAATAACTGACATGAGAAAACTCGCAAAAATCTTAAAAAATAAAAAAGGCTTCACCTTGGTCGAGGCGATCGCGGTCGTCGCCATTATGGGTATTCTCGCAACGGTTATCGGCGGGCTTGTCACGGCGGGCACGACGGCTTATATGCGCCAGAAAGAAAACGCCGCCGCAAAAGACCTTGGCACGATCGTCCAGAACGAGATCAAGCGGGCGGCAAGGTCGACGGTTGAAGTATATTTGCAGGACGGCGAGCTTCCGAGAGATAGCAACATAATCGGGGTTGACAATAATCAGGCCACTTATACAATGAAAAACGCGCCGACGGGCGAGTACAAGATGTTCTCGTCGTCCGACGACGGCAGGCTTGTGTATTCGACGGACAGCGGCAAAACCACGCAGGAATACTTCACGTCAACTGACGCCGAAAAGCGCGCGTTTTACGGCAGTTTCACAATCAAGGTTTATTTCAAAGCGATTGTCAACATGTTTAATGAGATTACGTCCGTCAAGGTGTTCTGCGACGTCTATAACGCCAAAGGGCAAAAAAAATTCGACTCCCCGGGGCTTGAAATCGACTTTATCGAGGCGGATTACAACCAGTCGTCGGAAACCAAACGTTTCAAAGGTATTTTCAGTTTCGAGCAGGGCAATATCGGGGCAATCACGGGCAGTTCAGACGCCTGGCAGTACAACAATATGCTGCTGGTTGAAAATTACAAGCCGGAAAACGAGAAAGGGTTCAAGAATTTTTATTTCCGAACCGTGACAGGCGGTTGATAAAATGGAACTTGGCCATCTGTTATTCACGATATTTTCCGCATTTTTCGGGCTTGCGGTCGGCAGTTTTCTGAACGTTTGCATTTACCGCATTCCCAAAGGCACGTTTTTCACCGAAAAACACAGTTATTGTCCGAAGTGCGGGCAGCCGCTGAAATGGTACGATATGGTGCCGGTTTTCAGCTGGATTTTTCTTGGCGGAAAGTGCAGGAATTGCAAGGAAAAAATCTCCGCAAGGTACCCGATTGTGGAGTCGCTCAACGCCGTATTGTGGACGTTGTCGGCATATTTTATCGGGCTTAACGCCAACGCGTTCATATACGACGCGCTGTTTTCGGCGCTCATCGTGATGACGTTCATAGACATCGACACGAAAGAGATCCCGAACGGCATCGTCGTGTTCATCATAATTTTGTCGATCCCGCTGTTTTTCACTGCGAAGGACGTCGTGTGGTGGCACAGGCTTGTGGGCGCGGTGGTTATCAGCGTGCCGCTTTACGTAATCGCGCTCGTGACGGGCGGCATCGGCGGCGGCGACATAAAACTTTATTTTGCGCTGGGGCTTGTGTTGGGGCTTTACCCGACGCTTGTGTCGGCGTTTATCGCGATAGTGTCGGCGGGGCTTATCGGCGGCGTACTTTTGCTGACGAAAAAGGTCAGAAAGGGGTATGAACTTCCGCTTGGTCCGTTTATCGCGCTTGGTGCGGTGGTCACGGTTTTTGCGGGCACGCCCATAATCGACGGCATAAAAAACTTATTCGGAATATAATATTTATATATCATAAGGAGAAGAAATGCAAAGAGGAGCAAGTTTAGGCGACATCCTGATAGAGAAAGGCTTTGTCAAGCAGGCGCAACTGGATGACGCAAAACGTTGGCAAAAAACCCACCCCAACGAAAAAATCAGCGCGATATTGTTGTCGCGCGGCATTATCACCGAGGACGCGATGCTCTCTGCAATGGCGGAGCGTTTCAACACGACCTATATAAATACGGAACTTGTCGTCCGTCGTCCCGAAATTTTGAAAAACGTACCGGAGCAAATCGTCAAAAAGCACTGCATAATGCCGCTTGACGTGAAGGCGGGGCAGATAATAATCGCCACGCACGATCCGCACGACATCGGCGCGTTCGAGGACGTAAAGATGGTCACGCGTATGGACGTCGGTTTTGTCCTTGCGCCGCAGCGCATCATCGAAAGCGCGATTGAAAAGTACTACACCAACGCCGGCAACTTCTTCGTGTCGGACGAAGCGACGCAAAAGGTTGTCCAGCAGACTTCGGCGGCAACCCAGCAAAAGTTGTCCGAAATCGAAAGCCGCGTTGACAACACTCCTGTCGTCAAACTTATCAACAGCCTTATCACGCAGGCGTACATGCGCCGCGCGTCGGATATTCATATTGAGCCGTTTGAGGAGCAAATCCTTGTCCGCATGCGTATCGATGGCGAGCTTGTCGAATGTATGCGTTTGGACATTTCCACGCTTAACAGTATCGTTTCGCGTTGTAAAATCCTTGCGGGCATCAACATTGCTGAAAAGCGAATCCCGCAGGACGGCCGTATCGACTTCAACAACGGCGACATCAACATCGACCTTCGTGTCAACACGCTGCCCACGATTTACGGTGAAAAGGTCAACATGCGTCTTCTTGCAACCGAGGACGCCGCGCTTATCACGCTTCCCGACCTTGGCATGCCCGACAAACTGTTTGAACAGTTCTCCCGCATCATCAAAGCGCCGAACGGGATCATTCTTGTCACGGGGCCTACGGGTTCAGGTAAATCGACGACGTTGTACGCCGTCCTTAGCGAACTCAACAAACCGAACGTCAATATAACGACGGTCGAAGACCCTGTCGAAAAGCAAATCTTCGGCGTCAATCAGGTGCAAACCAATGCAAAGGCGGGCTTAACGTTCGCAAGCGGACTTCGCGCAATCCTGCGTCAGGACCCGGACATCGTCATGATCGGTGAAATTCGTGATACCGAAACCGCCGAAATCGCAATCCGCGCCGCTATCACGGGCCACTTGGTTTTGTCGACGCTGCACACCAACGACGCCGCGTCAAGTATCGTCCGTCTTATCGACATGGGCGTTGCGTCATACATGGTCGCGTCGTCCGTGAACTGCGTTGTCGCGCAAAGGCTTGTCAAAAAACTTTGCCCTGAATGCAAGAGAAAACGCGAAATCAAGGCGGAAGAAGCCGCACTTTTGAAAGACCCGTCAATCACTCACATTTATGAGCCTGTCGGCTGTCCCCGCTGCGGCAACACCGGCTACAAGGGACGTACCGCAATTTACGAAATTATCGAAATCGACAGCGACCTTCGCCGTATGATATCCGAGGGTAGGACAACCGAGGAAATCCGCGACTTCGCCAAAGAGCACGGCGCAACGTTTTTGGAAGACAGCATCCGCACGCTCATCGGCAACGGCACGACGTCCATGTCCGAGTTTTACCGCCTTATTTACAGCATTTAATAAACAAACCACACCAAAACAAAAACTCTGCAAATCGTTGCAGAGTTTTTCCATAAAAAAAGCGAGGCGTTTGCCTCGCTTAATGTTTTGTTGTTAAAAAGTGATTTTAGCCGTCAATGTTTTCGCTTTAATTGTCGCTGCTTTGATTTTAGTTGTTGCTATTTGCGGCGGGAGGTGTTGCTCCTTTTTGTACGCCATGCTCTTCGGTAATATTGTACTCAACATCGCCCTTCTGGCTACCTTGTTTTCCAATATATTTGACGTGATATTCTTCTTTATCGGCTGCTCTCCAAACATAAATCTTACCTTTTTCAGAGCCAGCTTGGTTATTTTCTTGCCAAGTAAAAACATTGCCATATGCCTCGGTAAGTGCCGTCTTAATTGCAGTAGAATTGTCAGTTGTAGTGGAAGTAGCGGGAGTGTTGGTTTCAGAAGCCGTTGCGCCACCTAATTCTACTAATTCAGAATAAATAGTATCAGCGATTTTTTTGGCTTGGGTTTTGTTTGCATTGTCTGTTTGTTTGTTCAATTGCGAAACCGTAACACCGGCGACCGTGCCTGCAAGGACTGCCATGATTGCGATTACGACGATAAGTTCAACGAGCGTGAAGCCCTTTTTGTTTTTTCTAAGTTTTAACATTTATGTTAATCCTCCACTATAATTATTTCAAAATTTGAGCATACAGGGCAAAAAATCCTTATTTTGCGACGTTTTGTCCGATATTTTTTTGTTCAGGGAAAACTGCATAAAAAAGTGTCATAGTTTCCCTTCACAACTATTATTATACTTTATAAAATATGCCCCGTCAATACTTTTTTTGAAAATACTTTAATACTATAATAGTACTATATTGTATAATAGTCCAAAAAAGTCCCATTTTTGTGCAACTTTCGCCCATTCAATGCACATATTCAAATATTTTCATACGTTTTTTTAAATTTTTCCCAGCAAATACTATCATTTACCAAAATTCATACAGTGTAATCGGCGCAAACTGCGCTGTTGAAATCGCATTATTGCAAACAATAATGCTCACTCTTTTGCTTGTGTGCGCCTTTTCCCCACGGGTACACAGTATCCCGCGGGGTCCCCGATAACTGCACTTTTGAAATCACATTATTGCAAGCAATAATGCTCACTCTTTTGCTTGTGTGCGCCTTTTTCTCCGCGTCGTATGCTTCATTCTTGACCAGACAATCGTCGCAAGCGACAAATGTCTGTCTTACGCTCGCATACTCCTTTTCCCAACGGGTACATAGTATCCCGTTGGGGCCCATTATACAGTATCTTGCGTGGGTTTTATAATATGGTTACCCTTCCGGGCGATACGTCATAAACTTCACTTTTGACCAAACAATCGCCGTAAACGACAATTGTTTGTCTTTTGCTTGTTTATTCCTTTTCCCCACGGGTACAAAGTATCCCGCGGGGTCCCCGTATTTTCGCTCGCAATGACATAGTACTTCGTACGGAATGGAAACCGCTTCAAAAACGATTAAGGTGTTTATGTGGAATCAAAACAAACCGAATAAACATTATACAGTATTAAAACTATTTATATTTATCCATACACAACTTAACTCCGGACACCGGACAATTTCTCCTTAAAAAGATGGTCATCTATTTAGCAAGAGTGTCCTTTTGACAGTTTTATAAATAATCCACATTTATATGCTATTTCGTATCCCTTCCGGGAGATTCTCACGTCGCTTTGCTCCTCAGAATGACAGAGTACTTTGTACGGAACATAACAAGCGTTTGTTTGCTGAAAAGTAATTGCAAAATCTACATACTTTCTTTACGTTATTCCGTGCAATGCACTTTATGTCATTGCAAGAAGTTGCTTATTATGGGAACCGCTTCAAAAACGATCAAAGTGTTTATGTGGAATTCAAAACAAACCGAATAAACATTATACAGTATTAAAACTATTTATATTTATCCATACACAACTTAACTCCGGGCAATTTCTCCTTAAACTATAAACGCCATTTTATCCGCTTTCACCAACTTCCGCACCTGATCAACACCACTATTTATCAATATATCATTATTAAAATCGAATAAAAGAGAACCAATTAAAATATCAATACAATTCGTTTGTAAACTTCAATCAATTATTATCCCATATACCAAAGTCAACCGCTCTTTATTTCCATATCATATGCACTTGTATTTATATTTATTAAAATACACCTTATATATGATAGCAAGAGTGTCCTTTTGACAGTTTTATAAAAAACACCATTTCAAGCGCGGTTTTTGACTTACTAATCGCAAAATAAGGATTTGTCGCAGCATTGCTTTGTTCAATGACAGCGC
>ENA-UOJG01000045-UOJG01000045.1-human-gut-metagenome-genome-assembly--contig:-C47-NODE-45-length-170593-cov-17.682915_pt1 | contig 170593 bp, 152 predicted proteins | sample MGYA00242340_ERZ723887 | MGnify/ENA metagenome assembly ERZ723887 | reverse complement strand
GCTGAGGGAAGCGCTTCGGAAGGTGGACGGACGGACGCGCGATCTGCTTTCGATGAAGTACTTCGAAATGCGTTCGGATTCGGAGATTGCCGAGAAGCTGGGTATAGGGAAGAACAGCGTGCGGCGGTATTTGACGGTGGCGAAGCGAAAGCGGAAGGAAGAGCTGATAAGGGGTGGATGGTATGGATGAGGAATACAGGACGGCTGAGGGAAGCGCTTCGGAAGGTGGACGGACGGACGCGCGATCTGCTTTCGATGAAGTACTTCGAAATGCGTTCGGATTCGGAGATTGCCGAGAAGCTGGGTATAGGGAAGAACAGCGTGCGGCGGTATTTGACGGTGGCGAAGCGAAAGCGGAAGGAAGAGCTGATAAGGGGTGGATGGTATGGATGAGGAGTTCATGACGGCTGAGGAAATCCGGCAGGAAATTGCCAAACTGAAGCTGCGCCTTGCCTTTCAGCAGGACTTTGAGGACGAGGTGGGAACGCTGCGCGGAAACGCGTTCCCAGCGCGCGTAAAACGGCTGTGCGACGGCCTGAAGACAAGGACGGAACCGAGCACACCCCCGCGCAGAAGAACCGCGTGGCACATCCCCAAGGGCGGGAGAATCGTGGCTGCCGTGTTGATCGTGCTGATGGTCGGCGCGGGCTCGGCCGCCGCGGCGCTCCAAATGGCCAGCGTCGGCCTTCTGGGACTGAGCGCGCAAAGCTATCCGGATCATACCTCCTACAGCCTGACGTATACCGGAAAGACCATCGAGGTGCCCGAATCATGGGAAGGAAGCTTCTACCCAGCGTATATACCGGAGGGGTTCGTGTACAGGAATTCGGCGACCAGCGAAGTCATTTATGCGGATGCGAGCAAGCGGGCATTGTCTTTTTCGGAGAATGGCGTTGGCAGCTCTGTGGACTATGACACGGAGAACGCGAAAATCACCGCCGTGGAATTGAACGGAGCGGAAGCGACGCTTATTGAAAAGGAGGAGTGGGTAACGGTAATCTGGCTGGCGAACAACCGCCTTTTCTCCATTGATATGCAGGGAAGCGCGGAAGAAGCTCTGATGGTTGCCGCAAGTGTGATAATGATCAGGTGAAAATAAAAGTTGTAAATAACATAGAATTAATTTGCAAGAGCGGTTCTCGTGCATCTTATATATGGAGACCAAAAGAAGCAAATATGCACGAAAGGAAGCAAGACAATGAAACTGAAGAAAATGATCGCGGCAATCGTAGTAGGGGTAATGGCGTGGATGACCGTTGGAACGGCAATGGCTCTGGTGAAAGAGGGCGTAGTATCGCCGATGTATGCACATACGAGGAGAGTGGAAACTGCCTTAGTAATAAGCGAGAGCGGGTATGCAGAATGCAGAGGATACGTCAGGTCGAACAAATCGGATGACAGTATAACGATGACGCTTACATTGTATCAGAAAGCGGGAAAAGGCTGGAAACGAGTTGCAGGGTGGAGCGACTCGATTGAAGGCTGGATGCAGCTTGAAATAAAAAAATATCGTTCCTTGGAAAAAGGAACTTACCAACTGATTTTGGATGCCAAAGTAACGACAAGCGAAGGCGAAAGCGAAACTGTGAGCAAGGTTTCGAATGCGGTGACATATTCTTGATGAAGCTCATGCATACATGGAATGAGCGGTGTCAATGGGAATAACCGGCCGGTTATTAGCAGGCCTTTAGCATCGACGAGAAAAGAAGGAGGTTGACGGCGAGATGCGCAGGAAGAGATGATCTGACGGAATTTGGGGTAGGCCTGATTGCCATACGCTCTCTTCTTTCCGCAGCTACAAAAGAAAAAGAGGAAGAACCCTGAATATGAAGATGAGATTTGTGGCTTGCATGCTGGTACTTGCGCTTTTGCTCTGCGGTGTGGCCGCGTATGCGAAGGTGACGACGACGCCCAACGGTTACACGATCGACTTTACGTATGACAAGTATCGCGCATCGTCGAGCTCGATGTATGGCGTGTACTGTGAAGCAGAGGCTTCGCTGTCGCCTGCGAAGGCGGGATGGTACATAAGAGCAGCTCTTGTCGGCCCACTCGGCAACTCAGTTGTGGACACCGGGAGACGCTATGTGACAGGAGTATCCAGTTACAAAACTGCAAGTACTCCGGTTAGCAATGCGCACTTCTATGATGTACATGCTCGTGGATACTGGGGAGGAATTAATTAAGGCATCACCGCACAATTCGGCGGCGCGTCGGGCGAAGTCTTTTCCGCCATCTGCGGCATGCAAATTCCTCGATTTACCTCCAGTAAACCTTCGAAATTTGCATTTGCATCTGACGAAAAATCCATTCGCCGGACGACCACCTCATTTGTGCGGCGCTGCCTTAAGGGTTTGTCGAAGAGATATGGTAAAGAACAATAGCTAACTAAACGGAAGAAGAGGCGTATGGCATGAAGAGAAAAATTCACGGAAAGACGGTTCTGAATCTGGCGCTTTACGCGGCGCTGGGGTGCTTGCTGATTCTGCTGTTAAGCGGGGCGAGCCGGGAGCGGCTGTTGCGGGAAAAGACGTCGAATCCGTATTCCGAGAGGGCGATTACGGTGGCGTTTCCTGACGACGGAGGGGAGACAGTGAAGCGCCTGCTGGCGGACGAGCGCCTACCGGAGGTGGAGCTGCTGTACTCCGACGGGCAGCTTCTGGGCTGCAACGGGAAGGCGCTTGCGTCGGAGCGGCTTCATCTGCTGTCCGGTCAGATACTCGACGAGGACGCGAGCGACGCGCCGGGCGCGATGATCGGCAAGGGGCTTCAGGGAGATGTGGACGAGGAGAACCGGATCGGCGTGCTGAGAAGCCGGCTTCCGGTGACGGGCGTTCTGGGCTATGAGGAGCTGTACACGCAGATGGATTACCGGATCGTCGTGCCGCTGTCCTATCTGTGCGAGGAGATGGGCTATGCGCTTCCTTCGCTGATTGTGGACGGCACGGCGGCGGAGATGGAGCGGTTCCGGATGCTGCTGGCGGCGGATTACGAGAAGGAATGCTCCGTGCAGCCGGTGAAGGAGGTCGGCCTTCGAGAGGTGTATCAGATCAGGAAGGCGGACAACCAGGTGACGCTCTGGATGGCCGGATTCGTGATGCTGTTTGCGCTGTTTGAGCACGTGCTGATGGTGCTTCAGAGCGCGGACAGCTGCGCGGCGTTCCTCACGCTGGGCTACGGAAGCCGGGCGCTGAACCGGTATTTCGTGCGCAAGCAGGTGAGATGGAAGCTGGCGGGGCTTGCGGCCGGGTGCCTTTTGACGGCGTTGCTGATGCGCTACAGCCTGCTCGGCACGGCGGCCGTGTGCTGCCTGATCGGCGCGGAATTGTTGCTTGGCACGCGGATGGCGGCGGGCAAAATCGTTCGAAACGCGGTGAGGGGGTAAGCGGAGATGACTGAATTTCAGAAAACGATTGAAAAGCATCCATTCCTCACTATGTCCTTTCTGCTGCTTCTCACAGTCGCGCTTTTATTTGAAAACGTGCTGATGAACGACGCGATTCATGTGAACCGGCAGGATCAAAAGCTGCAAAGCTGGACGGACAAGCACTTTTACACGCTGACGGACACGGTATCGCAGGAGGAGGCCGCGCTGTGGAAGTCGGACGATTGCATCCTGCGGATGAAGAGCGTGGTCGACGCGTTCGAAGAGGCCTACGGCTATTGCGTTTACGGGCAGCAGCAGATATCGATAGAAGGACTTCGCATGCCGGATGAATTCTATTACCCTTTGCGCAGAGATGCGCAGGGCAACAAGCTTTATGAGGATGCGGAGCTGATTTGCCGTCAGGTTAACTCGTATGCATGGGATCTTTTCCAGATGCAGACGGTGGAGGGGCGCGGTTTGCAGCCGGGGGATTATGAATACGAGGACGAAATTCCGGTCGTGCTTGGAAATGCGTACAGCGGATATTTGAAGGTTGGGGATGTGCTGGAAAGTGTCGGGCGGCGGCTGAAGGTCGTGGGCATTTTGCAGCCGAACATCGTCGTGCGGTTTCAGGACAGACTGGAGCAGCTGGACTGGACGATCGTGATGCCGTCCCGCGAGCTGCCGGAGGGCATGGACGGGCGAATTCCCTATGACACGCAGCTGGGAACGGATTATCGAATGGACTATATCCAGAAGCTGGGCGGCATATTCGCGCTTTCGTCCGAGAACGAGCTGCCGGAGCTGATGCGTTTTATCGATGAAACCGTGAAAAAGTACGGCGTATTTGATCTTCAGCTCATGATTCTGCCGCCGCGGGGCGTGCAGCTGCTTTCGGACGTGGTGGGGCAGTACTCACAGACGAAGCAGCTTTGGACGGTTGTGATGCTGCTTCTGCTCACGCTCTGCTTCGCGCGGTTCGCGGCGCTGCTTTTCAGGCAGAACGCGCGGCGCTACGCGGTGCTGCTGGTTTCCGGCGCGAGCCAGGGGCAGATGCTGCGGATTGTGCTTTCGGGCATGCTGACAATGGCGTTGATCTCCAATGTGCTGGCGTATGCGATTACGTACATGCTGATTGGCGTGAAATATCGGCTGTCGCTGGCGGCGCTGAGTCTGGTGCTGGACGCGGCGGTGTCGATGGTTATGTTCCGGCGATACATTCAGACCTCGGAGAAGGCGGTTTCCATATTGGAGCGCGAGTGAGGAGGAAAACAAATGAATCTGTTTACGCTGAAAAACGTGAAAAAGAGCTATGGCCGCGGCGAAGCGGCGGTGCACGCGCTGAACGGCCTGAACCTTGAAATCGGCGAGGGCGCGTTTGCCGCCATCACGGGGCGAAGCGGCTCCGGCAAGAGCACGCTGATGAAGGTGCTCGCCGGACTGGTTACGCCGGAGAGCGGCGAGGGCTACTTTCGGGACGAAAAGCTGAACGGGCGCTCGTGGAAGCAGCTGCTTGAGTATCGCAGGAAGCACGTGGGCATCATCACGCAGAGCTATTCCCTTCTGGACGAGGACACGGTGTTTGACAATATTGCGCTGCCGCTTCAGCTGCGCCACGTGGGGCGCGAGGAGATTGAGCGGGAGGTGACGGAGCTTTGCCGGACACTGGGCATTCTGGAAAAACTGGACGCATGCGCGAACGAGCTTTCCGGCGGTCAGCGGCAGCGCGTGGCGATCGGCCGGGCGCTGATTACGAAGCCGACCGTGATCCTCGCCGACGAGCCGACAGGCGCGCTCGACCGCGAAAACGAGGAGAACATCATGAAGATTCTGCGGGCGATTCACGAAAACGGCACGGCGCTGATCATCGTGACGCACGATCCGGAAATTGCGGATGCATGCGATACGAGAATTGAGATTGACGACGGGCGCGTGTGCACGCTGGGATAGGGGAGCGTTCTCCGGACATAGAAAACCGCCGGGCCGATTAAATCGACCCGGCGTTCTGCTGAAAGCGGGACTCGAACCCGCACGCCTTGTGGGCAGGAGATTTTAAGTCTCCGGTGTCTGCCATTCCACCATTTCAGCGCGACCGGCTCGCGGGGAGCCGGAAGGGAATCAGCGGAGACCTCTGCGGCTCAGCTTTCTGCGCAGGCGCTTATTGGTGATCTGGCGCATGCCGCAGGAGTAAATCGGAACGCCGATGAGCAGGCCGAGGAAGGAGAACACGATCACGATGAAGGACTTGATGCGGCTCCAATCGGTGGAAACCAGCGAATCCGCAAAGCTCGCGGTGGCCTTGCAGGTGAGAAGACCCAGATAGGAGAACAGGAGGAAGAACAGGAAGCCGAGAACCATCAGGAAGGTGCCGTATACCGTCTTGCGCGGCTTGGAGATAATCAGCATCAGGAAGGCGACGATCAGCGCGCAGAGGGACGCGAAATAGGGGACGTTGATCTGCAGCTTGTCCAGATGCGCAAAGCGCAGCCAGTTCATTTCGCAGCTGAAGGAGCCGTATTTCATCACGGCGGTGACGAGGTTGGAGTGCTTCGTCAGATCATAAGCGGCGGAGCCGGACGCGGACATGGTTGTTTCAGGCGTAATCGTTGTCTCGGGCATAATCGTTGTCTCGGGCGTCATCGTCGCTTCGGCGGAAGGATCAACGCCGGGCGTGACGTCGCCGGGCGTGACGTCGCCGGGCGTCGCGATCGGCGTAACCATGGGGACGACATTCGAATCGACCTCGGGTTTCATGCCGTATTTCTGCATCGGGTGGCGAATGACATCCATAAAGGACAGGTCTGCGGCGGCAAGCGCGGACTTGATCTCGCTCATCGTCGAGGAGGTCTCGCTGTTGTTATCGCCGACGAGGAAGCTCTGCAGGGTGAAGGAGCCGTTCTCCTTCTCGGTTTTGATCAGATCGGCGTAGATGAAGCCCGTGGCTGTTGCGCTGAAGAGGAACGCAAGGATGAACGCGACGAACGCGATCCACTTGATCACTCGGATAACTTTCATATATGACCCTCCCGTATTTCCTTCGTGTCCGGCCGACTGCGTGCCGGGCGTATATATATTATACCGTTTTACGGTTCACTCGTCAATAGAATATTTCAAAAGTATTGAAAACTTTGTAAGAAGTATTACACGATGTCGGATAAACCGGCTCAGAAGCACGTGAATTAAAAATGATTTACATTACAGCAATTTACGTAATTTTCAGCACATGTCCACAAATGAGTTAAGAGAATAATCTAATCAAGAAGGAAAAATGCATAGCTTTTCCGTTGCCTGGCAATACTGGTCGTGATCGCGGGAGGTGATTGCTTGGCGACGGGAAAGGTGGAAATCTGCGGGCTGGACACGTCCAGACTGCCGGTGCTTTCACAGGAAAGCATGCGCGAGATGATCGAAAAAGCGCAGGCGGGCGACAAGGACGCGCGCCGGGAGCTGATTCAGGGAAATCTGCGGCTGGTCCTGAGCGTGATTCAGCGGTTTCAGAACCGCGGAGACAATGTGGACGATCTGTTTCAGGTGGGCTGCATCGGGCTTATGAAGGCGCTGGACAATTTTGATCTGAGCCTTAACGTGCGGCCGAGCACATATTGCGTGCCGATGATTATCGGTGAAATTCGCCGTTATCTGCGGGATAATAACGCCATTCGCGTGTCCCGTTCGCTTCGCGATACCGCTTACAGGGCGCTTCGCACGCGGGAGGAGCTGAGCTGCCGCTATGGCAGGGAGGCGGGAATCGGGGATATAGCCCGTGAAATGGACGTGCCGGAGGAGGACGTCGCGGCGGCGATGGAGGCCATACAGGCGCCGGTTTCGCTGTCGGAACCGGTGTATCAGGACGCGGGAGACGCGGTATATGTGATGGATCAGGTGAAGGACGAGCGCGTGAGCGAGGACGACTGGGTGCGCAGGCTGTCGATTCAGAACGCCATGAGCCGTCTGGGGGCGCGCGAGCGGGGAATTATCGAGCGGCGCTTCTTTCAGGGGCGCACGCAGATGGAGGTCGCTTCCGAAATCGGCATCTCACAGGCGCAGGTTTCACGCCTTGAGAAGGCCGCGCTGGCGCAAATGCGGCGATATATATGAAAAAAATACGGCGTTTATAAGCAAAACCGCCCATAAATCCCATTGGAACGCGTTTGGCGCGCGCGGCATAGGATGAAGGCAAAGGGGATGATCGGATGAGCTTTGCGGATCTGAAGCAGAAGGACGTTATCAACATCTCCGACGGGCGGCGGCTGGGAAAGCCGATCGACGTTACCTTTACCGAAAACGCGCGGATTGAGGCGATTGTAGTGCCCGACGGGAACCAGAGTCTGTCGTCGCTGTTCGGAAAATCGCGCGGGGGAATCCAGATTCCATGGGAGCGCGTGCACCGAATTGGCGACGACGTGATCCTTGTGGAGATTGGAACGGAGGCCTGCTGATGGCCGGACGGGCGCCCGGCGCCGTTCAAGTGCCGGGCTGAGCCTGAAAATTTCATCAGTTAAAATTAACAAATTCTACGTAGGGGGGTGGACGAATGGTTAATATCGTTGTATAATAACAATAGTACGTAGGGGTTGAGGTAGAAGACGTGAAATGCGTATACTGTTGCCATGTGGGGAGCCGCGTGGTCGATTCCCGCCAGTCGGAGGACGGAAGCTCCATCCGCAGAAGGCGCGAATGCGAGAAGTGCTTTCGCAGATTCACAACCTTTGAGAAGGCCGACACCGTGCCGCTCATGGTTATTAAAAAGGATAAGACGCGTCAGCTCTTTGACGCGGACAAGCTGCGCGCGGGCATCATCAAGGCCTGCGAGAAGCGCCCGGTTTCCCGGCAGAAGATCGACGAAGTCGTCGACGAAATCGAACGGCGCGCGTATCGGGAGACCGAACAGGAGATCACGTCCAAGGCCATCGGCGAGATGGTGATGGAAAGTCTCAGGAAGCTGGACGAGGTGGCGTATGTGCGATTCGCCTGCGTCTATCACCAGTTCCGGGATCTTCAGACGTTTGTGGACGAGCTTGGACGGCTGATCAGTGAAAACCAGGGAAACGCTGACGATGAGGTCAGATGATATATCCAAATACGATAGAAAAGGGGAAACGAACATGGCTAACAACGAACTGATTCTCGCTGTTGACGACGAGGCCCATATTCTTGAACTGCTTTCATTCAACCTGGAAGCTTCCGGATACCGCGTTGTGACGGCGGCGACGGGCGAGGACGCGCTGGTCGTCTGCGCGCACGAGCGCCCGACGTTGGTTCTCCTGGACATCATGCTGCCTGGTATCGACGGTATGGAAGTGTGCAGAAGATTGAAGAGCCAGCCCACCACCGCGGATATTCCGATCATCATGCTGACCGCCAAGGGCGACGAAGTGGACAAGATTCTCGGCCTCGAGCTGGGCGCGGACGATTACATCACCAAGCCCTTCTCCGTGCGCGAGCTGATTGCCCGCGTGAAGGCGCTTCTGCGCCGCGCCGCACCGCAGAACGAGGATGAGGGCATCCTGCACGTTGGCGGACTCACGATCGACGTGGGCAACTACGAGGCCTTCCGCAACGGCGAGAAGCTGTCTCTGACGCTCAAGGAATTCGAGCTGCTCAAGCTGCTCGTCATCAGCCGCGGCAAGGTGCTGACCCGCGACTTCCTGCTCGACCGCATCTGGGGCTATGAGTTCTATGGCGAGACCCGAACTGTCGATGTGCACATCCGTCACATCCGTCAGAAGCTGGGCGACGATGCGCACTACATCGAGACGATTCGCGGCGTCGGCTACAAGTTCAACGATCGTCAGGAAAACAGACTGTGAGATTAAGGGCCGCCCTGATGGCGACCCTGGTCAACTTCGTCGTATGCGCGCTGCTTTTGACCGCGTGTTCAGTCACCGCGGCCAATCTGCAAAACGGGATCTTAGAAGAAGAATTAAAGCTGACATGCCGCCTGTCCACAGAAATGCTGAACAGTGCGGCATTTCAGGATGATCCCGAGGAATACCTGAACGGAATTGCAGACGAGGGCGGTATGCTGGTCGCATACTTCCGAAGCGATGGATCGGTCGCCTATAAGAACTTCGACTACGACGTGAGCGCGCCGACGGATGAAGAGCTTTTGAAGGAAAAAGCGGGCGCGCGGACGTTCCGTCGAACCGGTTCTACGGGAAAGAAACTGATTTACACATACATGGCGCTTTCAGACGGAAGCGTGCTGGGCTATGGAAAGCAGCAGGTGGGGTGGGCGCACGCGCTGGGCGAATACCTTTGGGTGTTCGTGCTGGTGATTCTGGCCGCCATCATCATGCAGTTCGTGATCATCGATCATACGGTGGGATTGTCCGACCAGATGGTCGAATCGACCATGAGGGTGCTGGAGGACTTCACGGAGGGGCGCTTTGACAGCCGCATTACCGATGTGGCCGCCGCGTCGCAGAGCGTGGCTGCCAAGTACAACGCGACGCTGGGGCGCGTGCAGGATCGCGTGTTCCGCCAGCAGCGGCGAAATATCGTCTTCGGCCAGATGCTGAACCAGATGCGGCAGGGTCTGATTACCGTAGACCGCGAGAAGTACATTACCTTCGCCAACGGCGTCAGCGGCGAGCTGTTCGGCGTGTCCGTGAAGGACGCGGAGGGGCTCTCGCTGACCGAGGTCTTCCGAAACGAAGAGCTGGAAAAGGTTATCGGTGAAGCGATGGAGATGGGCACCGGCAACCTGTGCACCGCCGACATGGACGGCAAGCGCCCGGGCGGCGGCAACCGCCCGCTGCGCGCGTACGCGTCCAGCCTGTTCCGCGAGGGCAAGTGCTCCGGCGCGATGGTCATCGTGGAGGACATTACCGAGCTGCGCAAGCTGGAGCAGCTGCGCACCGACTTCGCCGCAAACGTGTCTCATGAGATGAAGACGCCGCTTACGTCGATCAAGGGCTTCGTGGAAACGCTGCAGGCGGGCGCGATTGACAACCCGACCATGGCGCGCAAGTTCCTGGACATCATCATGATTGAAGCGGACCGCCTGACGCGCCTGATCAACGACATTCTCTCCATCACCAAGCTGGAATCCGGTGACGAAGAGGTGGAGATCAAGCCGATTGCGCTGGATAAGGCCGTGATGGAAGTCTGCGAGCTTCTGAAGATTCACGCGCAGGAGAAGGAAGTGCGCCTGATCGCCGCGCCGAACGAGAAGCCGGCCTACGTGATGGGCAATCCCGACCGCGTGAAGCAGCTCCTGATCAACTTGATCGAGAACGGCATCAAGTACAACAAGACCGGCGGCAGCGTGTCCATCAAGGTGTTTGAGGACAAGGCGAATGTGAACCTGATCATTGCCGACACGGGTATCGGCATCAAGGAAGAGCATCTGGGCCGCCTGTTCGAGCGCTTCTACCGCGTGGACAAGGGTCGCTCCCGCGCCATGGGCGGAACGGGTCTGGGTCTGGCTATTGTGAAGCACATCGTGAACACGATGCACGGCATGATTGAGGTACACTCGAAATACGGCGAGGGTACGGAATTTCTGATTACGCTTCCGCGCGCGCCCGAAAGCGAAGTGGGCGGAAAGCCGGAAGAAGAGCAGGAGGAAACGGAATGCTGAAGGTAGCAATGATCAGCAAGTGGCACGTGCATGCCGAGGAATACGCCCGCAGCTTTAATAAGGAAGCGGACGCGTGCGTGACGTGCGTGTGGGACGAGAATCCCGACCGCGGTCGGGAATGGGCGAAGCAGCTGGAAGTTCCGTTCGTGGAGAACTATGATGACGTGCTTGCGCGCACGGACGTCGACGCGGTAGCCATCTGCTCGCCGACCAACATGCATGCCGATCTCATGATCCGCGCGGCGCGGGCGCACAAGCATATCTTCACCGAAAAGGTGATGTGCCTGACGACGGAGGAATGCCGCCGCGTGGCGAAGACGATTGAGGAAAACGGCGTTGTGTTCACGATTTCGTTCCCGCATCGCTGCTTCCCGGAGAACCTGTTCATCAAGCAGGCGATTGACGAGGGTATGCTGGGCGACATTACGCTGTTCCGCGTGCGCAACTGCCACAACGGCGCGCTGGCGAACTGGCTGCCGGATTACTGGTATGACCCGGAGACCACGGGCGGCGGCGCGATGATGGATCTCGGCGCGCATCCGATGTACCTGTCCCGCTGGTTCATGGGAAAGCCCGTGAGCATCCAGTCCCGCTTCACGACGCACACCGGCCGCGCGGTGGACGACGACGCGGTGAGCGTCATCGGCTTTGAAAGCGGCGCGATGGCGATTTCCGAGACCAGCCTTGTGTCCCCGTTCACTCCGCGCATCTGTGAAATCTATGGCACTCGCGGCGTGATTCTGTGCGAGGACGGACACGTGCGCGTCAAAACGAGCCTGCTTCAGGCGGACGGCAACGACGGCTGGATCACGCCCAGGCTGCCGAAGGAGCTTCCTTCGCCGCTCAGGCAGTTCATCGATTCCGCGCTGTACGGAAAGCCTGTGCGCTTCGGCACGCAGGAGGGCATCGAGCTGACGGAGCTGATGGAGAACGCCTATAAGGCGCAGAGAGAAGGAAGAACGGTCGCGCTGTAAGCAAGAAAGAGAAAACGACGCTGTTCCAGTTTTGTCCGGGATACAGCGTCGTTTTTTTGCATACACCGCTAAAAATGCTGCTCGGCATGCATGACAGGCACTATAGCAAAACATAATTTGACGCACACATACCGTTGTGATATAATAGCGATGGAACCTCGTGTTCCCGGCAGGAAGGAAACAGATGGCGCTTGGCTTTTACCCCTCCCATACAAAGGGAGGTGATGGTCGTGACCGATTACGAAATTCTCGCGATTGTTCTCATGATTATCACTGTGGCTTTTACGATTCACATCGGAAACCATAAGTAGTAAAGTTAAAGCCGCCATCCAGCGCTAACTGGTAGGCGGCTCCTCATCATAACGGAGGGAGAAGCCAATCCACAAGCGTCATCCCTTCCTGCCGTTATTATATCACGGTGTGTTTCGGCTGTCAACGACGAATTTTTGCCGGTTGAAGACTGTAAAATGAAAGACTCGCAGCGGCAGGATACTTCCATATCCATGACGGCTGCGAGTCCTTGCGCTTATGCGAGAGGTCGGATCTCGATTTTGGGAGCGTCATACTCGATCGTTCATTTCGCACGCAGCGCGTCCGGCAGGAATTCGCGTAGACTACGGCGCACCTTTCCGGAGTAGCCGGTGGTGGTATCGGCGGAGAGGAGCGAGTTGATGACGGCTTCCTCGGTGGCTTCCGCGCAGGCGCGGAAGGCGAGCTCGAGCCATTCTTCGCGCAGGATGCGCATGGTCTGAATCGCGGGCGCGTCGGCGGGGATGCGGTTGGCTGTGGAGAAGCCGACGAATACGTCGCCGCTGCCGTGTCCCCAGATGGAGCCGCAGCGGGCAAGGCCTGCGCCCGCGCGCTTGACGATGCGCCGAAGCTGGCGGCTGGAAACGGGCAGGTCGGTGGCGACGATGACGATGCAGCTTCCCTTGTCCGGCGCGTCCTCGCGGATGCGCCGGTCGATTTCAAGGCCGACGGGATGCCCGCCGATTTGCAGGTCGGCAAGGCTGCCGTGGTTTGTCTGCGCGAGCACGCCGAGCGTGAAGTGTTCGCCCTCGATTTCGAGGATGCGCGAGGCGGAGCCTACGCCGCCCTTCAGGCCGTGGCAGGTGGTTCCCTTGCCGCAGCCCACGCCGCCCTCGGCGAAATCCGCGCGGGCGGCTTCGATGGCGGCGAACACGTGCTCGCGGGTCACGGCGCGCTCGCGAATGTCGTTGAGCGACGCGTCGTTGCATTCGCATACGACGGGGTTGAGCGACGTGACGGCGATTCCCTCGGTTTCACAGCGGCGCAGGGTGTATTCCACCAGCGCGTCGTGCACGATGCCGACGTTCAGTGTGTTCGTCAGCGCAATGGGCGTTTCCAGCGTGCCCAGCTCGTCGACCTGCACCAGCCCCAGCGTTTTCCCGAAGCCGTTCAGCACGAAGGACGCGGCGACGGATTTGTTTGTAAACGGGTTTTCCGCGCAGGGAAGCACGACGGTTACGCCGGTTTTGTGGCGCGCGTTGTCGATTGTGGCATGCCCGACGCGCACGCCGGGCACGTCGGCAAGGTTGTCGAGCGCGCCAGAGGGGAAACGGCCGATGGTCAGGCCGATATCGCGTGCTTTCATCTTATTTGCTCCATTCCTTCAGCCGCGCGTACCACCGGCGGGCGTCCTCCGCGCGGAAGGAGGGGAAGCCGGTCATGTAGTGGTTGGTATAGCGCTTGCCGCCATACGTCCATTCGATGAGAATCATGCGCTGCTGCCCGGCGAAGACGCGAATCTCGCCCAGCTCGATGTTCTCGTTGGCGGGCGATTCGCGCTCGCCCTCGAGCAGGGTTTCGTTTGTGTCCGCGTCGATCAGGCGGTACTGAACCGTGCCGCCCTCGCGGCTGTCGTTTCCGAGGATGACACGGTGCGACCACGCTTCAAGCTCGTCCAACATCACACATACCGGCACCTGAATGCGCGCGATCACGTCAAACGCCAGCTTCTTCGTGTAATACCAGTCGACGACGGCGTCCGAAATCTGCGGCCAGCAGTCGATCATGTTCCACCAGATGATGCCGGTGCGCCGCCATTTGCGAATGCGCGTGTTTTCAATGAAGAACTTGAACGCCTCCGCCTGCGTGATCTGCGAAAGCAGCGCGAATTCGTCCAGCGTGTCGGGCACGGAGCCGAACAGAATGCGAACCTGATTGGCCATCAGCTCGTTGCGGTCGTAGCCGCGGCGGAAGCCCTCCAGCAGGTAATCGCTGTTGTGCGCCGCCCACGCGCCGTCCCTGCGCATCGGCCACAGCTCGGCTTCCGGAATGAACTTCTTCAGCGATTCGGGCGCGGGGCAGCCGTGATAGCCGCATTCGGAGACGAAATGCGCCGGGTTCTGCTTGTAGAAGTCGTCCTTGAAGTACGCGCGCGGGCCCCAGTTATGCTGCTCGGGCACCAGATGCGGCGCGACGCCGCCGTCGATATACGGCGAGGACGGCAGGAACAGGCGGTGCGGGTCGTTTTCGCGAACGGCGCAGGGGAGCGCTTCGCGGGTGACGGCGTTGTAGCGGTTTTCGGCGGGCGAAATACCGTGCCACGTGTAGGCCGCGTCAACCTCGTTGTCGCCCGCCCAGAGGATGATGCTCGCGTGGTTGCGCAGGCGGCGAATGATGACGGACGCTTCCTCATACATCAGCTGCAGGAAGTCCGGCGACTGCGGATACAGCGCGCAGGCCATGCAGAAATCGTGCCAGACCATGATGCCGTTTTCGTCGCACAGGTCGAACAGGCGGTGATCCTCATACACGTTGCCTCCCCACAGGCGCATGATGTTGCAGCCGGCTTCCGCAAACAGTTCTACGGCACGATCGTAGCGCTCCGCGTCCCGGCTGTGGAACGCGTCCATCGGCACCCAGTTTGAGCCCTTGGCGAGGATGGGGCAGCCGTTTACCGTGATCAGGAACTCGCCCTCGTCGCCCGGCACCATTTTGTGGCGAATGTCCACCGTGCGCAGGCCGATTCGTTCGCTGCGGGAGGAAACCACCTCGCCGTCCTTCAGAAGCTCCATGCGCACCTCGTACAGATTGGCCTCGCCATAGCCGCGAGGCCACCACAGGCGCGGGTTCGAAACGGCGAAGCTGCCTTCTCCGCTCACAAAGCGCACGGGGTCGTCCGCGACCATCTGGCCATCCAGATAGATGCGTACGCGCATGCCGCGGAAATTCGTTTCCTCGGTGCGGAAGCGGTATTTGAACAGAACCTCTGCGCGGCGCTCATTGACGCTGCGGGTGACGTAATAGGTCTGCGTAAGCTCCGTTTTCGGCACGCTTTCCAGCGTCACGCCGCGCCACATGCCGGCCGACGGGAAGCGGGGCGCGATGTCCCAGCCGAAGGAATGCGGGGGCATGCGCAGGCGAACGTATTCGTCGCTGCGCTCGCCGCCGTAGGCGTGAACGGGGAAATCCTGCTGCGCGGCATGCAGAAGCGCCGAATGGATTTCGACGCGAACGACGTTTTCACTGCCTGGGCGCAGGGCGCTTCCGCAGGGGAAGACGTGCGGAATGAGCGCGTTTTCCGAATGGCCGATCTTTTCGCCGTTCACAAACACGTCGGCGATGCAGTTCAGCCCCTCAAAGCAGAGGCGCGCCGGGCGCGCGGCAAAGGCTTCGGGCACGAAAATCGTCTTTTCAAACGTCCAGTCCCAGTATTCATAGGGCTTATAAAGGTATTCGTTTGCGCCGTAATACGGGTCGGGCTCGATTCTGGCCCGGAAAAGATCCAGCTCCACGTTGCCGGGCACTTGCGCCGTGAGGGAAAGCGTTTCGCCCTCCGGCGAGCGTCCGCGAAGCGCCCATTCGCCGTTCAGAGAAAGATTCAAGAATAGCCCTCCTTGCGATTGACATTAAGGGAATGCACTGGTATTATACACGAAGGGGATGAATTTGCATAGCGGGAAATTCTGTCCCAAAGGCGAAATGGCGAAAATCATCATTGTGGAGGATGAATATGAGATACGCAACCGAGAATGACGAACGCGTTCGCAGGCGAATTCTGCCCGTGCGCGTGGTGAAGACGTGGGGAAACGTGGAAAACGTGCAGGCGCTGCTGGAAGATAAGCAGGGTGAGGCGTATCTGGGGCACTACGACGGCTGTACGCTCACGAGCCGGGCGGACGCGCATGCCGCTGTGCTGCTCGACTTCGGCGCGGAGTTTCACGGTACGCTGCGCATCACCACGGAACTGGTGAACGGAGCCGTTCAGACGGTGAACGTGCGCGTGCGCTTCGGCGAGTCGGCGTCCGAGGCGTTGGCTCCGCTGGGCTGGAAGGGCGCGTGCAACGACCACGCCGAGCGCGACCGCGTGTACGCGCTGGGCGCGCTGAGCACGCGCGAGAGCAACGAGTCCGGCTTCCGCTTTGCGTATATCGAGCTGGAAGACGAGGACTGTTTGCAGCTGCACGCGGTGCAGGGCGTGCGGATTGAAAGAGACCTTGCGCGGCTGGGCAGCTTTGAATGCGACGACGCGCTTGTGAACTGCATCTTTGAAACCGCGGCGCGAACCACGCATCTGTGCATGCAGAACTACCTGTGGGACGGCATCAAGCGCGACCGCCTTGTATGGATGGGCGATATGCACACCGAGGTGCTGACGATTCTGAACCTGTTCGGCGGCCAGGATGTGGTCACGAAGTCCCTCGATTTCCTGAAGTCGCACACGCCGGTGACCGGGTGGATGAACAACATGCCGAGCTACTCGCTGTGGTGGGTAATCGTCAATCACGACTGGTATCTGTATACCGGCGACGAAACCTATCTCAAAAAGCAGAGGGAATACCTGACGGCGCTGGCGCGGAGGTTGGTGAACTTGGTCGACGAGACGGGCTGCGAGCAAATGCCCGGGAAGTTCCTCGACTGGCCGACCAGCGAGGACAAGGCGGCTTCGCACGAGGGCATGCAGGGTCTTCTGAAGCTGGCGCTGGATGACGCGGCGCGCATGCTGGCCGTGCTCGGCGAGAAGGCGCTGTCGGAAACCTGCGCGGAGACGGCTCGGCGCATGCAGAAGCACGGCGCAGAGCCCTCCGGGAGCAAGGCCGCGGCGGCGATTCTGTCCATCGCAGGCGCGGCGGACGCGCATGTGATCAACTCCGAACGGCTGGCGAAGGATGGCGCGCGGGGCTATTCCTGCTTCATGGGCGGCTATATCATGGAAGCGCGGGCGCTGGACGGCGACGTGCAGGGCGCGCTGGACGATATGCGCGCGTTCTGGGGCGGTATGCTTCAAATGGGCGCGACGACGTTCTGGGAGGATTTCTCGGTCGACTGGATGCAAAACGCCGCGCCGATCGACGAGATCGTGCCCGAGGGCAAGAAGGATATTCATGGCGATTTCGGCGCGTATTGCTACAGGGGCTTCCGCCACAGCCTGTGCCACGGCTGGTCGAGCGGCCCGGCGACGTTCCTGCTCCGCTATGTGCTGGGCGTGAAACCGCTGGAGCCGGGCTTCGCGCGCGTGCGCGTTCGCCCGCAGCTGGGGGATCTGCGCTATGCAAAGGGAACCGTGCCCACGCCGAAGGGATTGCTTCGGGTCGAAGCGGAACGCCAGCCGGACGGTAGCGTGCGCGTGAAGATCGACGCGCCGGAGGGTATAACTGTAGAACAGTAGAACGTTAATTTACAGAAAAATGCTTGTATGGCGCGAAAGGCCCGCTTATAATATAGAATCGAATGGATTTGCCTTATCCAGAGTGGTTGAGGGACGGGCCCGATGAAACCCGGCAACCGGTGAGAATCCGGTGCCAATTCCCGCGGCGCTTGCGCCGGAAGATGAGGCGGGCGCGAAAACAGAAGCTTTTGTTTGCGGACTCGCTGTGTGAATGGCGAGTCCGTTTTACATTGCGCGCGCCGTAGGGCGCTGAAAGGAAAGAAGACATGCGTAAACTGTTCTCCTCTGAATCCGTAACCGAAGGACATCCCGATAAAATCTGCGATCAGATCTCCGACGCGGTGCTCGACGCGATCCTTGAGAAGGATCCGACGGCGCACGTGGCGTGCGAATGCACGGTGACCACCGGTCAGATCATGGTCATGGGCGAAATCAGCACGAGCTGCTTCGTGGACATTGCCGGCATCGCGCGCCGCAAGGTGCTTGAAATCGGCTACGACCGCGCGAAATACGGCTTTGACGGCTCCTCCTGCGCCGTTCTGGTGTGCGTGGACGAGCAGAGCCCGGACATCGCCATGGGCGTGAACAACGCGCTGGAAGGGCGCGAGAGCAACGCCATGGAAACTGGCGCGGGCGATCAGGGCATGATGTTCGGCTATGCCTGCGACGAAACGCCCGAGTACATGCCCATGCCCATCGCGCTGGCGCATCGCATCACGCGCCGCATGGCGGAGGTGCGCAAGAGCGGTCTTGTGAATTACATGCGTCCCGACGGCAAGGCGCAGGTGACCGTTGAATACGACGGCGACAAGCCCGTGCGCGTAGACACTGTGGTTCTGTCCACCCAGCACGCGCCCGATGTCACGCATGAGCAGATTGAGAAGGACATGATCGAGCTCGTGATCAAGAAGGTCATTCCCGCCGAGCTGATCGACGAAAAAACCCGCTTCCTGATCAATCCGACCGGACGCTTCGTCGTCGGCGGCCCGCAGGGCGACAGCGGCCTGACCGGACGTAAGCTCATCGTTGACACCTACGGCGGCATGGGCCGTCACGGCGGCGGAGCGTTCTCCGGCAAGGATCCCACGAAGGTGGACAGAAGCGCGGCGTACGCGGCGCGTCACGCGGCGAAGAACCTCGTCGCGGCGGGTCTTGCGAAGAAGTGCGAGATTCAGCTGGCGTATGCCATCGGCGTGGCGCACCCGGTGTCTATCATGGTGGACACGTTCGGCACGGGCGTTAAGAGCGACGAGGAGCTGGCGGCGCTGATCGAAAAGACCTTCGATTTCCGTCCGGCTGCCATTATCGAGCGCCTTGACCTGCGACGTCCGATTTATCAGAAGGTTGCGACGTATGGTCACTTTGGCCGCGACGATCTCGATCTCACGTGGGAAAAGCTGGACTGCGTGGACAAGCTCAAGAACGCCTGAGCGTGAATACAAAAGCGCCCGTCGGCCATTGCGGCAGCGGGCGCTTGCGCATACGCAATCCACGGAAGCGTGTATACTATGAAAAAGGGGGATTGTAAATGAACAGATGGGTGTACGCCGCGCTGTGCGCGGTTGCGCTGATTGGAATTATCGGACATCTTTTCTTTTCGCTGAAGATCCTGGGCGCGATCGGTTATCTGGCGCTGATTGCCGTGGCCGTGACGGCCGTTGTTGAGGGAATGAGGAAACGCTGAACGCGAATGGAAAACCCGCTGCCTTCGAAGGAAAGCGGCGGGTTTTTGCATGGATTCAGAAGCTCAATTACTGAACGTACTCCAGCGCCTTGCGGGCGAAATCGTAATCGGAATCCACGGCCTTCACGTAACCGGTGTGGCTGTAGACGGAGAAGATTTCGTGCCCCTCTTCGGTGTTGATCACGTTGATCAGGGCGTTCTGCAGCGCCTCGATGAACTGGGGATTGTTGATCTCGGGCTTCGCGGTGGTGATGGACACGGTATCATTGTAGATGCCGCCGGTCACGCCGATGACGTTCACTTCGTCCCAGATTTCGCCGGTGCGGCCGAAGCCGGTGATGTTATTCTTCGCGGTTTCGGTTACGGGCAGCTTCCAGGCTTCTTCGTAGTCACGACGGCCGTCCGCGTAGCACACGATGACGTCAACGGACTCAGCAGCGGCCTGCGCGAAGGCTTCGCCGTAGCCGGACAGGGTGGCGACAGTGGTGAGATCGGTGATCTTCTTGCCGTAGTTGTCCATCAGCCAGATGGTGGGGTAGATGTAGCCGGCGGAGGAAGAGGTCTTCAGAACCGCCCAGCTCGCCTTGTCGAGGTCTTCCCAGGTGAGTGCTTCGCCGTTGTTGACCTTCTCAGCCAGCACCTTGCCGTACGGGGAGGGCGTGGCGTAGATCAGGGAGCGATAGAAGCCAACCTGATTCTCCGGCACGGGCAGGGTCTTGTTGGCGATGCCGTTCCAGTCGGCGGGGTTGGTGCTGTCGTTGGACAGGCCGTCACGGGTCGCGGTCAGGATGACGGAAACCTCGTGATCCTTGGAGTACACGGCGTAGGTGCCGCCGGGCAGCCAGCCGACGTCGATGGCGCCAGCCGCCATGGCTTCGCCGGTCGCTTCGTAGGAAGTACCGACGGTGATATCGATCTCGCCTACGTCATAGCCCTGCTCCAGAAGAGCAGCCTGCAGCAGCTCGGGCAGGTTCTTGGTGCCGGTGATGATGACGTCGGCATCCTTGGAGGGAACGAATTCGAGGGTGAGCTTGTCCATCTTTACCGGCGCGGTTTCGGCCATGGCAAAGCAGGTGAGGCTCATGAGAACGACCAAAAGCAGAGCAACGATCTTCTTCATTTCGGTTTTCCTCCCTTATGTTCTGTGCGTATCGCACATACGTAGGATACCACAAACTGGCGGCGCAAATAAGCATATTGCCGTTAATTCGAACGCGCAAAGCGAAAAATGTTCGCTTTTGAAGGCGGGAGCAGTGAAAGGTAAAGATATTGTCAAATGTGGAAAATCCTATAGACAAAGCAATCTCGGGGTGATATAATACTGTCCTGTCAGCGGGAATTCCGCTTTCGAGCCGCGAATTTGGTTTGCGCCTGTAGCTCAGCCGGATAGAGCAACGGCCTTCTAAGCCGTGGGTCGGGGGTTCGAATCCCTTCGGGCGCGTAGAGTATGGTGGATATAGCTCAGTTGGTTAGAGTGCCAGGTTGTGGCCCTGGAGGTCGTGGGTTCGAGACCCACTATTCACCCTCTTTCTTTTATCAAAATGCGCTGGGGTGTAGCCAAGCGGTTAAGGCACGGGGCTTTGACTCCCGCATTCGCTGGTTCGATCCCAGCCACCCCAGGACTTGATTCATTAGCTCAGTCGGTAGAGCACCTGACTTTTAATCAGGGTGTCCGGGGTTCGAATCCCCGATGAGTCATACGCGACGGCAACGGATGGTTGTCGTCCGTTTTGTTTTTGGCTTCAAATCCCATTTTCACAGATGATGGAGAAGACTGGGATGCGCAAAAGCGGCTTCCGCCCAATCGCGAGGATTGTGGAGGAAGCCGCCTTCTGTGTGCAGCAGATCAGTTGAGCAGGCTCGACGGGAGCTCGCCGGTAAGGGTGATCAGCGAAACGCGCGGGGGATTCAGCAGGCGGAAGCCGAGAAGCGTGGAGCCGTTGGTGCCGAGGCCGGGCGTTACGTACACGATGGAGCTTCCGACGGTGCGCTGCCCCTCGACGTACTTCTGATCCGGGAACCAGCCGTAGCGCGGGAGCGTGCGCGAATTGATGTACAGCGCGCCGAAGGGCGGGAACTTCCATTCGCCGCCGCAGTAATGGCCGCCGAGCACCAGATCGGGCGAGAGGAAGTAGCTCTTCATATCCTGCGAAGACAGCGCCTTCTGCGAATCCAGCAGCTGGGAATCGGTGGGCACCTCGTGCGAGAGCATGAGAATCAGATCCTGCGAGGACACGGAGGAAATCAGCGCCGCCGACTTGCTCATGACGTTCATCCGGTAGTTGGTGAAGGGGAGTGACACGTAGCTTTCCTCAATGCCGATCAGCATGCTGTCCGTCTCCTGCTCAACCTCTTCCTTGAGCTCGTCGAGCGTCCGGGTGACGTTCAGGTTCAGAAGCGTATCCGGAAGCAGCCAGAGCGTCGAGGAGCCCTTCGTGATGCGCTGCGGGCAGTCCACATAGATGGCGCCGCGCTCGATCGCGCCCAGCACCCAGTCGCTGAGCACCATCTGATTGAGCGTCATCGTGCCGAGCGAATTGTCGCGCGCTTCCGTGCGCAGGGGCGCGGGGTCGCTGTCTCCGGCGATGAAGTAAACGGGTCTGCGCGTGCCGAGCGCCTCAATCAGGTCGTATAGCGGCTGCGGGTCGCCGCTTTTGCCGACCATGTCGCCGGTCAGCACCACCGCGTTATACGACAGATTGTCAATCACGCGCATCAGCGTGGACTGTCCCTCGCCGAAGTTCTTTCCGGCAAGGTCGGAGATGTGCAGAATGCGGTAGCCCTCGAAATCGTCCGGCAGGCCGGTGACGATGATCGATTCGTTGGCGACCTTTACCGAGTGCCCGTTAAAGGCCAGCAGAATCACGACCAGCACCACCAGCAGAAGCGCCATGAAGCCGACGAAGGTGAGCTTGTGCCGCCCCAGATGGAACTCGCGGTCGGGCCCGCGGTCGTCGGTGCGCGTGGTGTAGCGGTTGATGGAGAGAACGACGTACTTGACGGCTGAGAATATGGATTGAAAGAAGGAGCGCTTTTTGGCGGCCTTCCGCTTTTTCTTCTTTCTGGAATTTCGGCGTTTCGCGTCTTCGGGCATGTGGACAAATCCTTTCCCTGTAATCGTAGAATTCTATTATAAATCGAATTGGCGAAATCGGCAAGATGTGATATAATAAAATCACATTGCGAATGTTAGGCGGTAGGCAAAATGGCGAAGAGCAAGACGATGTACGTATGCGGCGAATGCGGCTACACGACCCCCAAGTGGCTGGGCAAATGCCCGGACTGCGGCAAATGGAACACCTTTGCTGAAGAGGTTCAGCAGCCGGAGGTGGAAGAGAAAAAGCTGAAGCGCGCGCCGGGGCGCGGCGGCATGGCGCTGCCGATCGGCGAGATTCCCGACGAAGCGGCCGCGCGCATGTCCAGCGGCATCGGCGAACTGGATCGCGTGCTGGGCGGCGGCGTGGTGGAGGGCAGCATGGTGCTGGTCGGCGGCGACCCCGGCATCGGCAAGAGCACGCTGCTTACGCAGCTTTCGGCGAACCTTTCCGCCCGGGGCGACAAGGTGCTGTACGTCTCCGGCGAGGAATCGATGCGGCAGATCAAGCTGCGCGCGACGCGTTTGGGCGCGGACGGCAGCGGCTTTTACGTGCTGGCGGAAAACGACGTGTCCATCATCGAGGAGCGCATGCTGGCCATTCAGCCGCGCGCCATGGTGATCGACTCGATTCAGACGATGTACCGAACGGACATTTCCTCCGCGCCGGGCAGCGTGTCGCAGGTGCGGGAATGCGCGGCGCACATCATGCGGCTCGCGAAGATGAACGACTGCGCCGTGTTCCTCGTGGGACATGTGACGAAGGAAGGCGCGATTGCCGGACCGCGCGTGCTGGAGCACATGGTGGACGCGGTATTGTATTTCGAGGGCGACCGTTCGAGCCAGTATCGGCTGCTGCGCGCGGTGAAGAACCGCTTCGGCTCCGTGAACGAGCTGGGTATGTTCGAAATGACGGGCGAGGGCATGCGCGAGGTGACGAACGCGTCCGAAACGCTTCTGTCCGAGCGCGCGCACGACGCGAGCGGCTGCGTTGTGATGTGCGCGATGGAGGGCACGCGCCCGCTTCTGACCGACGTGCAGGCGCTGGTTACGCCCACGGTGTTCGGCAATCCCCGGCGCATGTCCAGCGGCATTGAGGTGGGAAGGCTGTTCCTTTTGCTGGCCGTGCTGGAAAAGCGCGCGGCGCTTACCTTATATAATCAGGACGTGTACATCAACATCGCGGGCGGCATGACGCTTACGGAGCCGGCGGCTGATCTGGCCGTGTGCGCCGCGGTGGCGTCGTCCTCCCGAAACCTGATGCTCGGGCCGGACTGGGCAGTCATGGGCGAGGTGGGCCTGGCGGGCGAGCTGCGCGCTGTGCCGCATGCGGAACGGCGGCTTTCCGAGTGCATGCGGCTGGGCTTTCAGAACGTCATCCTGCCGAAATCGAACCTGCGCGGCATCCGCGTGCCGGAGGGCATGAACGCCATCGGCGCGGAAACGCTGTTTGACGCGCTGAAGCTGCTGGGAATCTATAACAATCCCGGCCGCGCGCGTTCATAATTTTGAGAACGCTGGGCACACTTACCTCCGTCGGATTTTGCCGAAGGAGGTTTTTTCATGAAGAGATTTTGGGCGATTCTGGCGGTTTGCGCGCTGGTGCTGGCGTGCATGACCGGCTGCATGCAGTCGGCGACGAAGGAGGAAACGAAGGAAGAGGCAAAGACGCCGCAGCTTCCGGAAAAGCTGAAGCTGGACGAAAACGGCGTGCCGGTATTGAACGTGTATGACCTGAACGACGAGCGCACGATGCAGATGGACATTGAAAGCTATCTGGAAGGCGTGCTCGCGGGCGAAATGCGCTCCGACTGGCCGGAGGAAGCGCTGAAGGCGCAGGCGATTCTGGCGCGCACGTTCGTGCTCAAGTTTGTGGAAACCAAGGATTCCATGTATGAGAACGCGGATATTTCCACCGATGTGACCGAGGCGCAGGCCTACGCGCCCAAGCTGGTGGATGACCGGATTCGCGCGGCGGTTGCGGCCACGCGCGGCGAGATCGTGAGCTATGACGGCGAAATCGCCAACACGTGGTTCCACGCGCATTCCGGCGGCAGGACGGAGCTGCCCACGGTAAGTCTGGACTACAAGGAAAACCCGCCGTACACCGAGAGCGTGGACGGCATGGAATCCGAGGAAGCGCCGGACAGCGTGAAGGAGTGGAAGGCGACGTTCACCCGCGACGAAATCCGCGAGGCGATGAAGGAGGCGGGCGTGCCGGTGGAAACCGTTCAGACGGTGGCCGTGGGCGACACCGGCGAATCCGGCCGTGCGCAGACGCTGGAAATCGGCGGGAAGACGGTCAGTGCCGCGACGCTGCGCATCCGTCTGGGCGCGGACAAGCTCAAATCCACCCTGATCACCGATATTTCGCAGGAGGGCGACGAGATCACGTTCACCGGCAAGGGCTACGGCCACGGCGTGGGCATGTCCCAGTGGGGAGCGTATGCCATGGCGAAGGACGGACAGGACGCGAAGCAGATCATCGATCACTATTATAAAGATGTGGCGATTGAAAAGCTGTGGTCATAACGCGTCAAATGATGCGCTGAAGGATTTTCCGGTAGATGGGAAGCATCGCGGGCTCCGCGACGAAGTCCGCGAGCTTATCGATAGGAAGCCACTGGACGGCGCGGTTTTCATCCGCCTTGTTCTGAAGCGCGTCACGGTCGTCGCCGACGAAGGCGTAGGTCATGTTCAGGTGCAGGTGGCAGGGAACGAACCGCCCGCGCTTGACGTGGGAGGGCACGTCCAGAATTTCCAGCGAAATTGCGCCGGTCTGGATGGGCGTAAGATGCTCGATGCGGGTTTCCTCCTGCGCTTCGCGCCGCGCGACGGCAAGCAGGTCGCTTTCGCCGTCGGCATGGCCGCCCGTCCACGCCCATGTGCCGTAGATGTTGTGATAGGCCATCAGCACATGCGTGCGCGCGGGGTTTACCACCATCGCGGAGGCCGTCATGTGCAAAAGCGCGCTTTCACGCGTGAGAATTTTCACAGGCATGCGCCCGGCTTCCTGAAGCATCAGCGCGTGGTCGACTTCCTCCTGCTCGCACAGCGGCTGGAAGAGCCTGAGATCATCAAGGTACTTCATACGGTTTCCTTTCGTGAAGGCCGTCCCGGTTTCGGGACGGCCAAGGGTCGTTTTGGCAGGCTCAGCGGTTCGGCCAAACGCGGGGCTGCGGCCCGCAGGGGCGCGGCTCGCACGGCGGCCGCCGGCGGCGAACGCAGTACAGCGCGTTGCCGTCGCAGTCCGTACCCACAAAGCGCACGATGAATTCCTCTCCGCAGGGCGGAAAGCAGCTCGGGCGGCAGGGCGGCGCGGGCTCCGGAGTCGCCCACCAGGGCGGCGGATACAAAGGCTTGCACGGGTTCATGAAACGCATCTCCTTCCGGGCCTTTCGGGCAGGGCAAACGCCGAGACCGCCCGAAGGGCCCGGAGTATCCTATGCGGGAAGAGGCGTTTTGGATAAAACCGTTTCCCATTCAGTATACATGCCGCGCGCGGAGCTGTCAACGCAAATCGTGCGCCGGAAATTGATTGGGGATACTTGACAACCTGTACCGTAGAAGAATATAATACAGTCACAACATTTGAAAGGAGATACCCATTCATGAAGAAACTCGTTTCTCTGGTTCTGGTTCTCGCGTTGGCGTTCACGGCCGCGTCCGTGGCGTTCGCCGACGAAATGAGCGCCGAGGATCTGTCCAAGCTGCTGGCTGGCGACGATTCTCTGGTCGACCTGATCGATGAAGCGCGCGTCGAGGGCGAGCTCGTCGTTTACGGAAGCTGCGAAGAGCCTTACGTAGCCGCGGCCGCCAATCACTTTGCCGAGCTCACCGGCCTGAAGGTTTCCTATCAGCGCCTGTCCACCGGCGAGGTTCAGGGCAAGATCGCCGAGGAAAACCACAATCCGTCCGCGGACGTGTGGTTCGGCGGCACGACCGATCCCTACAACGAGAGCGCCAAGAACGGCTTCCTGATGGCGTATGAGGCCGTCAATGCCCGCAACCTGACCGCCGACACCTATCGCGACGCGGACGGTTACTGGTACGGCATCTACAAGGGAATCCTGGGCTTCATGGTCAACACGGACGAGCTCGCCCGCATGAACCTTGAAGCGCCCAAGGGCTGGAACGATCTGCTGGACGAGAAGTACAAGGGTCTCATCTGGCTGTCCAACCCCAACACCGCCGGCACGGCCAAGCTGGTCATCAACACGATGGTTCAGATGCTGGGCCACGATCAGGCGATGGAGTACTTCGTGAAGCTGGACAAGAACATCGAGCAGTACACCAAGTCCGGCTCCGGCCCCTCCAAGAACGTCGGCACCGGCGAGTGCGTCATCGGCATCGGCTTCCTGCATGACGGCATCACCCAGATTCTGAAGGGCTACAACAACATCGGCCTGATCATCCCCGAGGAAGGCACGTCCTACGAAGTCGGCGCGACCGCCATTTTCGACGGCTGCGCGCACGAAGCGGCTGCGAAGCTGTGGATTGAATACGCGCTGTCTCCCGAGTGCGTGGAGCTGGCCGACGACGCGGAGAGCTTCCAGTTCCTGGTGCTCAAGAACGCGCATCAGCCCGCGGCGGTCGAGCCCTTCGGTCTCGATCCCGAGAACGTGATCAACTACGACTTTGAAGACGCCAAGGCGAACACCACCAAGTACGTGGCGGACTTCTTCACCGCGCTGGGCGAGGCGGCCGACGCCCGTTTCAAGACCGAATAATCCGTTCGTCGACATCCGCGTGGGGACGGCTTCGGCCGTCCCCATACGGATTCTGGAAACGTTCCGCAGGCAAGGAATGAAGGGGGAGTACCGTTGGCAGGGAGACAGAGTGCCCGACTGGACAGAAAGAAGTTTTTTGCGGATCCGATCATGCTGACCGCAATCGTATTTTTGATCGTGTTCCTTGCCCTGTTCATCCTTTATCCACTGACGATGCTGCTGGTGGAGAGTGTGATGGCGCCCGACCGCATGGGCGATGTTGCGGCGTACTATGAGGAAAACGTCAAGCAGAGAGTAAACGACTACAACTACGAAAAGTTTGCCATTGAAGATTTGCAAACCGCGAAAAACGAAACCAAGGCCGCGTATGACGCGGTTCGCGACCGCAAGAAGGCGGAAAGCGAGGATTACGCGAGCGACCCCGAGGTAGTTGCCGCCAAGGAAAAATGGCAGGCGGCGACCGGCGCGCTGAACGCGGGCAAGCAGGCGTTCAACCGCGTGGTCAAGCAGACGGAGGGCGCGGCGTCCTCAGATTTTATTGAATACACGGTTCAGATGTTCAAGAGCCTTCCCGCTTCCGAAGCGTGGACGCACATAAAGGCGGGCGCGAAGCTGTACTTCCGCTCGGACAATACGCGCGTGACCTTCAGCGCCTTTAAAAAGCTGGTGGGCGATTATACGTTCTTGAACGCGCTGACCAATTCGCTCATTATCGGCTTTGTGACGGGACTGGGCTCCACGCTGGTCGGACTTCTGTTCGCCTATGTGGACTGCTATGTGCGCGTTCGTTCCCGCGTTCTCAAAAAGCTGTTCGACCTCGTTTCGATGCTGCCGGTGGTTTCGCCGCCGTTCGTGCTGTCGCTGTCCATGATTCTGCTGTTCGGCAAGAGCGGACTTCTGACGCGGCAGATTCTGGGCATCTATGACAGCGACATTTACGGCCTGAAGGGCATCATCATCGTGCAGACGATGACGTTCTTCCCTGTGTGCTATCTGATGCTGAAGGGTCTGCTGAAGAACATCGACCCGTCGATGGAGGAGGCCGCGCGCGATATGGGCGCGTCCCGCTGGCATGTGTTCCGCACGGTCACGCTGCCGCTGCTTCTGCCGGGTCTCGGAAACGCGTTTCTGGTCACGTTCATCGAGTCCGTGGCCGATTTCGCGAACCCGATGATCATCGGCGGCTCGGCGGATACGCTGGCGACGGCCATCTACCTGCGCTTTACCGGCGGTACCTATGATACCAACGGCGCGGCGGCCATGGCGCTGGTGCTTCTGTCGCTGACGGTGTTCCTGTTCATCGCGCAGAAATACTGGCTGGAGGCGAAGACGGCCGCGACGCTGACCGGCAAGGCCAGCCGCGCGCGTGTGCCGATTGAGGAAAAGAGCGTGCGCATGCCGCTGACGATCCTGTGCCTGCTGGTGTCGGTGTTCGTGGTGATGATGTACATATCGATTCCCTTCGGCTCGCTGTTCAAGCTGTGGGGCAAGGATTATCATCTGAGCCTTGTGCATTATCAGGAGCTGTTCCGCGACAACGGCATGAAGGCGTTCAAGGATTCGTTCATCCTTTCGCTGATCGCCTCGCCCATCACGGCGCAGTTCTCGATGGTGATTTCCTATCTGGTGGTCAAAAAGCGCTTCCGCGGGCGCGGCTTCATTGAGTTTGTGTCCATTCTGGCGATGGCCGTGCCAGGCACGGTGCTGGGCGTGGGCTACATCCGCGGCTTCTCCGGCGGCGTGTTCCGCACGGGGTTTTTGCAGGGCATTTACGGCACAGGCGCGATTCTGGTGATTGTGTTCATTGTGCGCTCGCTGCCGGTGGGCACGCGCAGCGGCATTTCGGCGCTGAGACAGATTGACAAGTCCATCGAGGAATCCGCCTACGATCTGGGCGCGAACAGCGGAAAGGTGTTCATGAGCGTCACGCTGCCGCTGATCAAGGATTCGTTCTTCTCCGGCATCGTCACCACGTTCGTGCGCTCGATCACCGCCATTTCCGCCATCATTCTGCTGGTAACGCCGCAGTACCTGCTGATTACCTGCCGAATCAACGAGCTGTCGGAAAAGGGCGCGTACGGCGTGTCCTGCGCGTACGCGACGATTCTGATCGCCATCGTTTACGCGGCGATTCTGCTCATGAACCTGTTCATTCGCTACTTCGGAACCAGCCGCAAAATCAGGGAGGCCGAGAAAGATGCATAAGACGAGCCAGGGCGTACGGATTGATCATATCTCCAAGATTTACACCGATCCCAAGACGAAGAAGAAGTTTTACGCCGTGAACGACGTTTCGCTGGACATTCAGCCCGGTGAATTCGTGACGCTGCTCGGCCCGTCCGGCTGCGGCAAAACGACCACGCTGCGCATGATCGCGGGCTTTGAAAGCCCGGACGCCGGCGAAATCTACATCGGCGACACCGCCATCAACGAGCTCACGCCCAACAAGCGCGACACGGCGATGGTGTTCCAGAGCTACGCGCTGTTCCCGCACTACAATGTGTACGACAACGTCGCCTACGGTCTCAAGCTGCGCCATTTGAAGGAAGCCGAGATTCGCGAGCGTGTGATGAAGATTCTGAGCCTTGTGGAGCTTGACGGCATGGAGGGCCGAATGACGAATCAGCTTTCCGGCGGTCAGCAGCAGCGCGTGGCGCTGGCGCGCGCGCTGGTGGTGGAGCCGAGCGTGCTTCTGTTCGACGAGCCGCTGTCCAACCTTGACGCGAAGCTGCGCGTTTCCATGCGCACGGAGATTCGCCGCATTCAGCACACGCTGGGCATCACGGCGGTGTACGTGACGCACGATCAGGCGGAAGCCATGTCCATTTCCGACCGCATCATCGTGATGAAGGGCGGCGTGATCGAGCAGATGGGCACGCCGAAGGAATGCTATTATCATCCGGCAAACGCGTTCGTGGCGGACTTCATCGGCGAAGCGAACTTCCTTGACGGGGAAATCCGCGAGACGCTTGGCGCGGGATGCCGCGTGACGATCAACGGAAAGGACGTTCTTCTTAAGAATCCCGACGGCTTCAGGGCGGGACAGAAGGTGCAGATGGTGCTTCGCCCCGAGGCCGCGCGAATCGGCGAAACGGGCATGCTGCCGTGCAGGGTTGCGCTGTCCTGCTTCATGGGCGCATATCAGAATTACCACGTGATGGTCGGCAACACGCTGATTAAAATCGCCGACTATTGCCCGGTAAACAAACGGATTTTTGAAGTGGACGAGACGGCGTATCTGTCCTTTGACGCCGACTGCGTGCACATCCTGAATGCCGAGGCATAGGACGGTAAAATTCAACACAGGAGGTAACCCATGGACATCTTTACCAAGTGCAGAGAATTCACCCGCCCCGACGAAATTAAGAAAACCGGAAACTATCCCTATTTTCACGCGCTCGAATCCCGGCAGGACAAGGTCGTCATGATGGAAGGCAAGCGCCGCATCATGCTGGGAAGCAACAACTATCTGGGTCTGACGACGCATCCGGAGGTGATCGAAGCCGGTATCAGGGCGTTTGAACAATACGGTTCCGGCTGCTCCGGCTCGCGCTTTCTGAACGGCACGCTTCAGATGCATCTGGAGCTGGAAAAGGAGCTGGCAGAGTTCCTGCGCAAGGACGGCATCGTCACGTTTTCCACCGGCTTCCAGACGAATCTGGGCATTATTTCCTCGATCGTCGGCCACGGCGATTATGTGATCTGCGACGCGGAAAACCATGCGTCGATCTACGACGGCTGCCGCCTGAGCTATGGCCGCATGCTGACCTATCCGCACGCCGACATGGAAGCGCTGGAAAAGCAGCTGGCGAAGATTCCGGACAGCGCCGGACGGCTGATTGTGACCGACGGCGTGTTCTCGATGGGCGGCGACATTGCCAACCTGCCGGAAATCTGCCATCTGGCGAAGAAGTATGGCGCGCGCGTGATGGTTGACGACGCACACGCGCTGGGCGTTATCGGCGAAGGCGGCCGCGGAACCGCCAGCTATTTCGGGCTGGAGGATCAGGTGGACATTTACATGGGCACGTTCTCCAAGTCGCTGGCGTCGCTGGGCGGCTACATGGCGGCTTCCAAAGAGGTCGTGAACTACGTCATGCACACGTCGCGCCCGTATATCTTCTGCGCGTCCATTCCGCCGGCCAACTGCGCGGTGGCGCTGACGGCGCTTCGAATTATCAGGCGCGATCCGTCCATCGTGACGCGCCTGTCCGATCTGGCGGCGTACGCGCGCAAGGGCTTCCATGCCCGCAGCATCCCGATCATCGACGCGGACACGCCGATCATCCCGATTTACACCTATTCGGAGGAAAACACGCTTCAGAAGGCGCGCGAGCTGTTCGAAGCGGGCGTATATGTGAATCCCGTGCTGCCGCCGGCCACGCAGCCGGGCAACTGTCTGCTGCGCACGAGCTATATGGCCACGCTGACGACTGAGCTGATCGACGAGGCGCTGGATATCTTCGAAAAGGTTCTGAAGAAGTAAAATGAGCAGGGTTGCGATTGTGACCGGCGCAGGCAGCGGAATCGGCCTGTCCGCGTCGAAGGCGCTTGCGCGGGACGGCTGGACGGTGTACGATTTCAGCCGTACCGACCGCGCCGCGCCGAATGTGAAGCACATTGGCTGCGATATTTCGGACGAAGCGCAGGTGCGCGCGGCCGTTGCACGCGTGATAGAGGAGCAGGGGCGAATCGACCTTCTGCTCAACAACGCCGGGTTCGGCATATCGGGCGCGGTGGAGTTCACGCGCGCGGAGGAAGCGGAGAAGCTGATTCGCGTGAACCTGCTCGGCGCGGACAATGTGACCCGCGCGGTGCTGGGCACGATGCGCGCGCAGCGCGGCGGACGGATTCTGTTCACCAGCTCCATCGCTGGAATTCTGCCGATTCCGTTTCAGGCGTGGTATTCGGTTACCAAGGCGGCGATCAACGCGTATGCGCTGGCGCTTCGAAACGAGGTCGCGCCGTTCGGCGTTTCCGTGTGCGCGGTCATGCCGGGCGATATTCACACTGGCTTCACGGCGGCGCGGGAGAAGTCGGCCGTGGGCGACGACGTATACGGCGGCCGGATTGAGAAGGCGGTTTCCGCCATGGAGAAGGACGAACGGAACGGCATGTCCCCGGACGCTGCGGGCGCGTACCTTGCGAAAATCGCCGGAAAGAAGCGCGTGAAGCCGCTGTACGCCATCGGCGCGCAGTACAAGCTGTTCGCGGTGCTTGCAAAGCTGCTTCCCGTGCGGCTGTCAAACTGGATTGTGGGACGGCTGTATGGATAAAATTCGGAAAATTGCGTCATTTCCCTGCGAAAATTCGCCTGAGGTATGGACTTATGCGCCGGATTGTGTTATACTATCTATGATTATACAGCTTAACCGGGAAGGCGGTGTACCATGAGCGATCAAATGGGAGAGACCAGAAGTTTTGCGTTTCCCACCGATACCCCTGACTCTGCGAAGGAAGTCATTCAGTACGTGTATGAGGCGTTGAAGGCGAAGGGGCACGATCCCATTATGCAGCTGGTAGGGTACATCATCTCCGGAGATCCGACGTATATCACCAGCTACAACAACGCCCGTTCCCTGATTCGCCGCGTGGAAAGAGACGAAATCCTGGAGGAGTTCGTCCGCTTTTACGTGGAGCAGCACGAAAAGAAGCTCAGGTAGCCGGGCGCAGGGGGAGCAATATGAAACGGCTCGGCAGCGCGTTTGCCGGGTCTTTTTTCGGGAGGCGGCATGGTCAAGCGAATCCTGGCTCTGGACGTGGGCGAGCGGCGCATCGGCGTGGCGGTGAGCGACCTTCTGGGCATTACCGCGCAGGGCGTGGAGACCATCTTTACCGAGGGTCTTGAGCGCGACCTGAAGCGCGTCGGCGAGCTGGCGCGGCGGTATGAAACGGATCAGCTCCTGCTGGGGCTGCCCATGCGCATGAGCGGCGAGGAGGGTCTGCAGGCCGGGCGCGTTCGCGCGTTCGCGGAGCGGCTTTCCGAAATGGGGCTGCAGGTGCGTTTTCAGGACGAGCGGCTGACCTCCGTCAGCGCCGAGCGTGTGCTGATCGACGCGGGCGTGAGCCGAAAGGGTCGAAAGCAGGTTATCGACAAGATGGCCGCCGTGTGCATCCTTCAGGCGTTTCTGGATGCGGGCGGCTGGCGGGAAATGGGTCAATCGAACCGGGAAACCGGCGAAAGAGAGGTATATAGGCTGATGGACGGATACATGGAAGAGGACAACATTGTTGAGCTGATTGACGACGAGGGCAACGAGCTCAGATTCCAGCACCTGATGACGCTGGAATGGAACGGAAACAGCTACGTGATTCTCGCGCCCGCCGAGGAAATGGAAGACGTTGGCGAGGACGAGGCCGTGGTTCTGCGCATCGATCAGGACGACGAGGGCAACGATGTGTACGCCTCCATCGAGGATGAAGGCGAGATGGAAAGCGTGTTCAATCGCTATCTCGAAATCGCCGAGGCGGATGAGGACGACGAGGAAGCCGAGTACGCCGAAGCGGAGGACGATGAGGACGACGATAAGTAAGCGAAACTTAATTTGCGTTTTGAACGCGAGTGTGATATGCTTACACGGATTCAAAGGCTGTGAAAGGGAAAAGTAGCCGGTCAGAACCGTTCACAAGAGAAGCCGCGCCATCGGCTGGAAGCGCGGCGGACGGAAAACCGGGGAAGTTCGCCCGTGAGCCTTCGCGCTGAACAGTTCAGTAGGCGCGAACGGAGTCATTCCCGTTATAAGAATGCGAGGCCGGTTCGTTGCGACCGGCGAATCGGGTGGTACCGCGAGCCTTGCTTCGCCCCTGCTTCGGCAGGGGCTTTTTATGTTTGGAAACCAGATGGAGAGGGAGAAGAGCCATGCGGGAAAAGATTAACGAGATTCTGGAAAGAACCCTGGAAGAGCTGAAAAGCGCGAATGATTCCCAGTCGCTGGACGCCGTGCGCGTGCGCGTGCTCGGCAAGAAGGGCGAGCTGACTGGCATTCTGCGCGGCATGGGTCAGGTGGCCGCGGACATGCGTCCGAAAATCGGTCAGTGGGTGAACGAAGCCCGCGAAAAGCTGGAAGAGGCCATCGGCGAAGCGCAGAAGAAAATCGCTGATCGCGAGCTGGAAAAGCGCCTGGAAAATGAAAAGGTCGACGTGACGATGCCCGTGGAGGGGCGTTCGGCGGGCAGCCTGCATCCGATGTCGATCGTGCTGGAGCAGCTGCTGGACATCTTCACCGGCATGGGCTTCGAGGCGGTCGAGGGGCCGGAGGTTGAGCTGGATCACTACAACTTCGAATTGATGAACATTCCCAAGAACCATCCGGCGCGCGACGCGCAGGATACCTTCTATATTGACGACAACGTGGTGCTGCGCACGCACACCTCGCCCGTTCAGGCGCGCATCATGACCACGCGCAAGCCGCCCATCCGCATCGTCAGCTTCGGCCGCGTGTATCGCGCCGACGAGGCGGACGCGACGCACAGCCCCGTGTTCCATCAGCTGGAGGGCCTTGTGATCGACGAGGATATCTCCATGGGCGATCTGAAGGGCACGCTGGATACCTTCGCGCGCCGCCTGTACGGCGAGGGCGTGACGACCCGCTTCCGCCCGAGCTTCTTCCCGTTCACGGAGCCGTCCGCCGAGGTCGACCTGACGTGCGCGGCCTGCCGCGGCAAGGGCTGCCGCATCTGCAAGGACACCGGCTGGATTGAGGTTCTGGGCAGCGGCATGGTAAACCCGAAGGTGCTGGAAATGTGCGGCATCGACAGCAGGAAGTATTCCGGCTTCGCGTTCGGCATGGGCGTGGAAAGACTGTCCAACCTGAAGTACAACGTGCCGGATATGCGCTATCTGTATGAGAACGACGTTCGTTTCCTCAGGCAGTTCAGGGGTTAAGGAGGGCATAAACGATGAAGGTATCGATGAAATGGCTGAATGAATACACGAAAATCGACATGCCCGCCGAGGAATACGCGCGCCGCATGATCATGACCGGCACCGCCGTTGAGGGCTGGGAAAACACCGCGAAGTTCACGAACGTCGTGGTTGGCCGCGTGGAAACCTGCGAGATACATCCGGACAGCGACCATCTGCACATCTGCACCGTGAACGTCGGCAGGGACGAGCCGCTGCAGATCGTCTGCGGCGCGCCGAACGTGCACGCGGGCGCGCTGGTGTGCTGCGCGCTGGAGGGCGCGGAGCTGCCTGGCGGCGTGAAGATCAAGCGCGGCAAGATTCGCGGCGTGGAGTCCTGCGGCATGCTGTGCTCCGGCCCCGAGCTGGACGTGCCGGACACGCTGTATCCGCATTGCGGCAACGAGGGCATTATCCTGCTGCAGGAGGAATACCCGCTGGGCATGTCCGTCTCTGAGGTGTTCGGCCTTGGCGACGACGTGATTGAATACGAGATTCTCGCGAACCGTCCCGACTGCCTGAGCGTGTGGGGCGTTGCGCGCGAAAGCGCGACCGTGCTGGGCGAGCATTTCGTCATGCCCGAGATTTCCTTCCCGGAAAACGGCAAGGGCGTGTTCTCCGATTACGCGAAGGTGCGCGTGGAGGACGAGGCCAACTGCCCGCGCTACTGCGCCCGAATCATCACGAACGTGAAAATCGGCCCGTCGCCCAAGTGGATGCGCGAATATCTGTACGGCGCAGGCGTGCGTTCGATCAACAACATCGTGGACATTACCAACTTCGTGATGCTGGAAACCGGCCATCCGATGCACGCGTTCGACCTGAGCAAGGTGCGCGAGCAGACGATCGTCGTGCGCCGCGCGCATGAGGGCGAGACGCTGACGACGCTGGACGGCAAGACGCACACGCTCACGCCGGAAATGCTGGTCATTGCCGACAACGAGCGCGCGACGGGTCTGGCCGGCATCATGGGCGGCGAGGAGAGCGAAATCGTGAACGACACCGCGTCGGTGCTCTTTGAGTGCGCGACGTTCGAGCGCGGCAACAACCGCGTGACCGCCCGCACGCTGGGCATCCGCACGGAATCCTCCGGCCGCTTTGAGAAGGGCGTGTGCGCGGAGACGTGCATGGAAGCGCTGGATCGCGCCTGCATGCTGGTGACGATGCTCGGCTGCGGCGACGTTGTGCCCGTGGCGTACGACAATTATCCGCATCCCGCCGGGAAGAAGATTGTGAAGGCCGACGCGAACCGCATCCGCCGCCGCATCGGCGTAGACGTGAGCAACGAAAAGATGGAGGACATCCTGCTCAGCCTGAACATCGACACCGTGATGGACGGCGACCAGCTGACGTGCGAGATTCCGCCGTATCGCGTGGATATCGACGGCGAAGCCGACCTGAGCGAGGAAGTGCTGCGCATGTACGGCTACGAGCACATTCCCTCCACGCTGATGACCGGCGAGACCATGCCCGGCCACCGCAACGAAAAGCAGGCGTTCGCCACCGGCGTGAAGCGCATGCTCGTGGGCATGGGCTTCTACGAGGCGCAGACATTCTCGTTCATTTCGCCCAGGTGGGTGGAAAAGCTCGGGCTGGACGCGGGCGACGGCAGGCTGGATCCCGTCGTGATCCGCAATCCGCTGGGCGAGGACACGAGCGTCATGCGCACGACGCTGGCGCCCTCCATGCTGAACGCGCTGGCGCTCAACATGAACCGCGGCAACGCCGAAGCGAAGCTGATGGAGCTCGCGCCGGTGTTCATCAAGGCGGAGGGCGCGGGCGAGCTGCCCGGCGAGCATCCGTCGCTGGTGATCGGCATGTACGGCGAGAACGTGGACTTCTTCGCGCTCAAGCGCGTCGTGATGTGCCTGTGCCAGCGCTACGGCCTTGTGCCGGACGTGGAAGCGGGCGGCGACGGCTACTATCATCCCGGCCGCAAGGCGACGCTGACCCTGCGCGGCGGCAGCGTGAAGCTGGGTCAGATGGGCGAAATTCACCCGAAGACCGCCGAGAAGTTCGAAATCACCGGCCGCGCGTACCTTGCGGAGATCGATGTTGCGGCGCTCAGGACCTGCGCGCTGCCGATTCCGGCGGTGAAGCCGCTGCCCAAGTTCCCGGCCGTCAGCCGCGATATCGCGCTGGTGGTGAACGAAGAGGTCGGCGCGGGCACGCTGCTCGCCTGCATCGAAAAAGCCGCGGGCAAGCTGTGCGAGGACGTGAAGCTGTTTGACGTGTACCGCGGCGAGCGCCTTGGAAAGGGCAGGAAGTCGCTGGCGTTCTCCGTTTCCTTCCGCGCGCCCGATCATACGCTCACCGAGGCGGAAATCACGGCCGCGATGGACAAGATTCTCAAGAATGCCCAGAAGAACTGCGGCGCGGAGATTCGCGCGTAAAATCGCATAAAACGGAGTGTCCCTGCGGGAAACCGTGGGAACGCTCCGTTTTTCATGGAAAGAAACGGCGCTTCCGCGAAGATGGGCGGAAGCGCCGGAAGAATGAATTACCTGAGGTCGCGGGGATCGATGTTGTCCATGTCGTCGAATTCCTGATTCTCGCCGCACATGCCCCAGATAAAGGCATAGTTGCTGGTGGCAACGCCGCAGTGGATCGACCAGGAGGGGGAGATGACCGCCTGCTCGTTGTGCATGACGATGTGGCGGGTTTCCTGCGGCTGACCCATCATGTGGAACACGATGTTGTCGTTCAGGTTGAAGTAGAAGTAGACCTCCATGCGGCGCTCGTGCGTGTGGCAGGGCATGGAATTCCAGTTGCTGCCGGGCTCCAGCTCGGTCAGACCCATGCACAGCTGGCAGGTCTTGAGAACCGAGGGATGGATGTACTGGTTGATCACGCGCTTGTTGCACTGCTCGACGGTGCCCAGCGGGCGCTTTGCGGCCTGCGCGATGTTGATCTTCACGGTGGGGTAGGTGGTGTGCGCCGGGCAGGAATTGATGTAGAACTTGGCGGGGTTCGCCTTGTCGCAGCTTTCGAACTTCAGTTCCTTCGCGCCCATGCCAACGTACAGGCCGTCGCGGGGCAGAAGGTCGTACACCTCGCCGTCCACGAGCACGCGGCCCGCGCCGCCCACGTTTATCACGCCCAGTTCGCGGCGCTCAAGGAAGTATTCGCTGGCGAGCGCCTTGCCGCCGGTCAGCTCCACCTGCTTCTCCACCGGCATGACACCGCCGGCGATGATGCGGTCGAAGTGGCTGTAGGTGAGCAGGGCTTCGTCGGCCTCGAACACCTTTTCGATCAGGTAGTCGCTGCGGAGACGCTCGGTCGTATAGTGCTTCGCGTCGTCGGGATGGCTGGGATAACGGATTTCAAGCTTCATCTGATTGTCCTCCTGAATGCTTTATCGCTGCACGCGGCCGCTGCCGCTGCCCTTCATCAGGGCTTCCACTTCTTTTACGCTCACGCGGTTGTAGTCGCCGGGGATGCTGTGCTTAAGGCACGAGGCCGCCACGGCGAATTCCAGCGCGGACTGATCGTCCGAACAGGTATTCAGACCGTAGATCAGGCCGCCGGAGAAGCTGTCGCCGCCGCCGACGCGGTCAACGATGTGGGTAATCTGATATTTGCGGGAAAGCAGGAATTCCCTGCCGTTGTACAGGCAGGCGCTCCAGTCGTTATGGCTGGCGGACTTGCTTTCGCGCAGCGTGATGGCGACGCGGCTTACGTTCGGGTACGCCTTCATGACGGCCTTGGCGATGCTTTCGTACACGCTGGTGTCGATCTTGCCTTCCTCGACGCTTGCGGCGCTCTCGGCGGAGATGCCCAGCGCCTTCTGCACGTCCTCTTCGTTGGCGATGACCACGTCTACATATTTGACGATCTCCGGCATGACCTCGCTGGCGGTCTTGCCGTACTTCCAGAGGTTCTTGCGATAGTTGAGGTCGCAGCTCACGGTAAGGCCGAGCTCCTTCGCGGCCTTTACGCTCTCAATGGCCAGCAGGCGCGCGCCGTCGGAAATGGCGGGGGTGATGCCGGTGATGTGGAACCACGTGGCGCCCGCGAAAGCCTTTTTCCAGTCGACGTCGCCGGGCCTGGCCTCGGCGATGGCGCTGCCCGCGCGGTCGTAAATGACCTTGCTGGGGCGCTGCACCGCGCCGCTTTCTACAAAATAGATGCCCATACGGCCGGCGGTGTACACGATGTCGCGCGTGTCCACGCCAAAGCCGCGCAGCTCGCGCGCGCAGGCGCGGGCGACGTCGTTGTCGGGCAGAACGGTTACAAAGGAAGCATCCATGCCGTAGTTCGCGCAGCTGACCGCGACGTTGGCCTCGCCGCCGCCGAACGTGGCTTCAAGGGTCGGAGACTGAAAAAGGCGTTCAAAACCGGGGCTCTTCAGGCGCAGCATGATTTCACCGAAGGTAACGATTCTTGCACTCATGACGGTATCCTTCCTTCCGAGTTCGTTGGAAAACGTTCCCTTCTATTGTATCACTTCCCACGAAGCCGCGCAAGTATAGAATTGTTGCGTTCGCATACAGTGAGGGGAGGAGGCGGTGCGTTTGAGACGGACTTTTCTTTTGATGGCGGCGGCGCTATGCCTGCTGACTCCAATCGCGAACGCGGAAGCGCCGCTGACAGGCGCGCGCGCCGCCATTCTGCTGGAAGCGGAAACCGGGCGCGTGCTGTTTGAAAAGAACGCCGACGAGCGGCTGGCGATTGCCTCCACCACGAAGATCATGACAGCGCTTCTGGCGATTGAAGGCTGCGCGATGGACGAAATCGTCACCGCGGGGAAGAACGCCAGCGGCGTGCCCGGCACGTCGATTTATCTGAGCGAGGGCGAGCAGCTGACCATGGAGGAAATGCTCTACGGCCTGATGCTCCGAAGCGGAAACGACGCGGCGGTGGCGATTGCCGAGCATGTGGCCGGAAGCGTGGAGGCGTTTGCCGAGCGGATGAACGCGCGCGCCGGGTCGCTGGGCGCGAATGCGTATTTCACCACGCCGAACGGGCTGGATTCCGGCGGGAACGGCGCGTCCGCGCGGGGCATCGCGACGATCGCCCGGGAAGCCATGCGGCATGAGGCGTTTGTCGCGATTGTGTCGACGAAGCGCCGGACGATCCCGTGGACGGATCACGAATACATGCGCGTATTGACGAACAAAAACAGGCTTCTGCGCACCTATGACGGAGCGCTGGGAATCAAGACGGGCTTCACGAAGAAGGCAGGGCGCTGTCTGGTGTTCGCGGCGGAGCGGGACGGCATGCGCGTGGTGGGCGCGGCGCTGAATTGCCCGAACTGGTTTGAGGAAGCGGCGGATATCATGGATTACGGGTTTGAAACGTATTCCATGGTTGAAGTTCTGCCGGAGGGAGCCGTGCTTACGGAAGGAAAGGAACGGTTCACACTGCTTTCGGCGCTGCGCGTTCCGGTTCGGGAGGGGGAGACGGCGGATACGGAGATTGAAAGCAATGAAGGAGGGGAACGCGTCTGGGCTGTCGTGAACGGAGAACGGGTTGTGTGCGCGCCGCTTCTGCGCGAGAAGGAAACGCGGAAGCCGGGCTTTATGGAGGTATTTCGAACGCTGTGGATGCGCTGGAGCGCATTTAACATATAAATTACAAATGAGGGACTTGACAGGGAATGGGTAGGTGACTATAATGGTCAAAGAAGGTCAAAGCAAGACAAACCTTCCTGAACGGAGGCGCAGAACGATGGATGCATCGAAATTCACGAAGAAATCGCTGGAGGCGCTGCAGCTTGGGCAGCAGATCGCACTCCGATATTCCAATATGCAAATCGAGCAGCCGCACCTTTTAAGCGCGCTGCTTTCCCAGGACGGCGGACTGACGCCGGAGCTTCTGAAGAAGATGGAGGTAAACACCACCTCGCTGAAGGAAGCGTGCGACGAGCTGGTTTCCCGCATTCCGCGCGTAAGCGGCCCGGGTCATGAGCCGGACAAGGTGTACATCTCGCAGGACGTGAATCAGGCGCTGCTGGCCGCGGAGGACGAGGCCGCGCACATGAAGGACGAATACGTGTCGGTGGAGCACCTGCTGATCGGTCTGATCGAGCGCGCGAACCCGCAGATGAAGCGGCTGTTTGAGCAGTTCGGCATTGAAAAGGACAAGGTGATGGCGGCGCTTCAGACCGTGCGCGGCAACGTGCGCGTGACGACGGATTCGCCGGAAGCCACCTATGAAGCGCTGAAGAAGTACGGGCAGGATCTCACCGAGCTGGCGCGCAAGCAGAAGCTCGACCCGGTTATCGGCCGCGACAACGAGATTCGAAACGTGATCCGCATTCTTTCGAGAAAGTCGAAGAACAACCCCGTGCTGATCGGCGAGCCGGGCGTGGGCAAGACGGCCATCGCCGAGGGACTGGCGCAGCGAATCGTGCAGGGCGACGTGCCTTCCTCCCTGAAGGACAGGCAGCTGTTCTCGCTGGACATGGGCGCGCTGATCGCCGGCGCGAAGTACAAGGGCGAGTTTGAGGAGCGTCTGAAGGCGGTTCTCAGCGAAATCAAGGAATCCAACGGCCGCATCATTCTGTTTATCGACGAGCTGCACACGATTGTGGGCGCGGGCCGCAGCGAGGGCAGCATGGACGCGGGCAACCTGCTGAAGCCGATGCTGGCCAGAGGCGAGCTGCACTGCGTCGGCGCGACGACGCTGGACGAGTACCGCAAGTACATCGAAAAGGATGCCGCGCTGGAGCGCCGCTTCCAGCCGGTTATGGTAAACGAGCCGACGGTGGAAGACACCATCTCCATCCTGCGCGGCCTTGAGGAGCGCTACGAGGTCTTCCACGGCGTGAAGATCACCGATCAGGCGCTGGTGGCGGCGGCGGTTTTGAGCGATCGGTACATTTCCGACCGTTTCCTGCCCGACAAGGCCATCGACCTTGTGGACGAGGCGTGTGCCATGATCCGCACCGAGATGGACTCCATGCCGCAGGAGCTGGACGACGTTCGCCGCGAAATCATGCGGCTGGAAATCGAAGAGGTCGCCCTGTCTCACGAGCAGGATGAAAAGGCTTCGGTGGAGCAGCTGAACAAGGTTCGCAAGGAGCTGGCCGAGAAGCGCGATCAGTTCAATGAAATGAAGGCGCGCTGGGAAAACGAGAAGAACGCTATTGGCCGCGTGCGCACCCTGCGCGAGCAGATTGAAAAGGTGAACGCCGACATTCAGCTGGCCGAGCGCGAGTACGACCTGAACAAGGCTGCTGAGCTGAAATACGGCAAGCTGCCGCAGCTGACCAAGGAATTGAAGGAAGCCGAGGAAGCGGCGGAGAAGGACAAGTCGGCGCGTTCGCTTCTGCGCGACCGCGTGACCGAGGACGAAATCGCCCGCATCGTCGCGCGCTGGACGGGCATTCCCGTGGCGCGTCTGATGGAGAGCGAGCGCGAGAAGCTTCTGAGACTCGACGAGGAGCTGCATAAGAGGGTCATTGGTCAGGACGACGCGGTGAAGCGCGTGTCCGAAGCCATCCTGCGTTCCCGCGCGGGCATTCAGGATCCCGACCGGCCGGTTGGCTCGTTCCTGTTCTTAGGCCCGACCGGCGTAGGCAAAACCGAGCTGGCGAAGGCGCTGGCACAGGCGCTGTTTGACGACGAGAAGGCCATGGTACGCATCGACATGAGCGAGTACATGGAGAAATTCTCCGTGTCCCGCCTGATCGGAGCGCCTCCGGGATACGTGGGCTACGAGGAGGGCGGCCAGCTGACCGAGGCCGTGCGCAGAAAGCCGTATTCGGTGGTTCTGTTTGATGAAATCGAAAAGGCGCACCCGGACGTGTTCAACGTGCTTCTGCAGCTGCTGGACGACGGCCGCCTGACCGATTCGCAGGGGCGCACGGTGGACTTCCGCAACGCCATCATCATCCTCACCTCAAACATCGGCAGCGACGTGATTCTGGACGGTATCGGGCCGGACGGCGAAATCACGGAGGAAGCGAAGAACGAGGTCGACGGCATGCTGCACGGCGCGTTCCGCCCGGAGTTCCTGAACCGACTGGACGAGATTATCTACTTCAAGGGTCTGATGCGCGATCAGATCGGCGCGATCATCGACCTGATGATGAACGACGTCAATCGCCGTCTCGCGGACAAGCACATTCATGTGACGCTGTCCGAGGGCGCGAAGGACAAGGTCATCGAGGACGCGTACTCTCCGCAGTACGGCGCCAGACCGCTGCGCCGCTATATCCAGCGCAACGTGGAGACACTGCTGGCCAAGGCCATCCTGCGGCTGGAGGTTCAGGACGAGAGCAACGTCGTGATCAACGTGCGGGATGGCGAGCTTGTGGCCGACGCCACGCCCGCCGAGACCGTGCCCGAGAATGCGTAATTCCCTTTTGCCCGCTTCGAGTTTTCGGAGCGGGCATTTTTCGGCAAAAAAGCGGTTTGTGAGAAGCCATTTCGGCGGTCATGTAGATTGAAGTTATGTTAAACAAACGGAATTAACCGACGTAAAACGGAAATGTTCACAATTTCACTTGACAAGACAACCTGCTTTCTGTATAGTAATGATGGTTGTATTTTATATGCGTTATTTATGGATAAGGACGAATGAGGTGAGTGTATGGCAAGACAGCCTCAAAGAGGAGCGGCGTCGCGTCGCTTCGGAATACCGTACATCAGCGCCGAGGTATCCGAAATTATTGCTCAGATTGAAAAGGATACCGCGGATCCCCAGCTGGCGCAAAGTTTGCAGTTCAGCCCCACCGCATTGACCCATATCAAGAGACTGGTGGCTGCGGGCGGCACGATTCTTGTGGACACGCAGCTGATTACCGCGGATATCGACTATTCGACGCTGGAAGGCACGAATACCCGCGTGAGATGCTTTATTGACGATCCTGAGGTGCTTCAGCTGGCGGAGATCCGTCACACGACGCGCGCGGAAATCGCGGTCGATATCGGCCTTGCGATTCCCGGCCCCAAGCTGCTGGTGGTGGGCTCCGCCCCGGCGGCGCTGAACCGCGTGCTGATTCGCCGTCAGCATGAGCCGCTCAGCGAGGTCTGCGTGCTGGCCGCGCCCAGCGGCTTCGCGAACGTCGTGCAGCTGAAGGAGAAGCTTCGCGACAGCGATATGGCCTATATCGTCGCGCGCGGCAAAAAGGGCGGCACCGTCGTGACGGCCGGCATTCTGAACGCCATTCTTCGCGCGATCCGGCCAAAGGAAACGGTTTGAGGAAACGTCGAGTGTCAGGCAGGATTCAACAGCAGACAGCGTTCAGCTTCGGTCGGACGCTGTTTTGTTATGCCCGAAAATATTTTTGATGGTTACAGCCATGGCTTTCCGCATGACAGGAGAATGCGAAAACTCGATTGCCTGGAATTGAAAAATGTGGTATGATACCCATGCAATAGACAACTGTTTTTAGGAGGAATCCGCATGAAGTCGATACGGGAGGCGTTTCGAGCGCCCGACGCTGAATTTTCACCTTTTCCCTTCTGGTTTTTAAACGGCGACCTGAACGACGGGGAGCTTGAAAGACAGCTGAATGACTTTCTTTCGCACGGCGTTCGCGCGGTGGTATTGCATCCGCGCGTCGGCGTGCCCGAATCCCTGTGTTATCTTTCGGACGCGTTTCTGGATCGCATCGAGAGCATTGTTTCCTTCGCGGCGTCGCACGGCATGCGCGTGCTTTTGTATGACGAGGGCATGTATCCCTCCGGCTCGGCGCACGGCATGGTGGTTCAGGAGAATCCAGCCTATGCCGCGCGCGGCCTGTGTCTGCGCGCGCCGGGCGACGCGCCGGAAGAGGGCGACAAAACGCTTGCGCGAATCGCGCTTGTAAGAAGCGGAGAAGGCTTTGTTCCCGGGAGCGCGCGTGTATTGGAGCCGGAGGAGGTGCCTTCGGCAGACGAAACGGAATGCCGGCTGGTCGCCGGCTTTACCCGCGGCACGATTCGCGGAATCCATGAAAACGAGGACGACGGGCAGCCGAACGCGCCCGCGGCGGCCGACCTTCTGAATGCAGAAGCCATGCAGGCGTTCATTCGCCTGACGCATCAGCGGTACTACGACCGGCTGAAGCCGTATTTCGGCGAAACGATACTGGGCTTCTTTACCGACGAACCCAGCCCGACCGGGCGCGCCGGGCGGCGGGGCATGTGCCCGTGGACGGAGGGCTTTGAAGCGGAGCTGGCGGAGAAGGGCTTTCCGCTTGCCGACCTGCCCGCGCTGTTCCTGCCCTGCGGCGGCGCGGAGAAGAAAATCCGCGCGCGGTTCGGCCGTCTTGTAGACGAGCGCATGACCCGAACTTATTATAAGCCCATTTCCGACTGGTGCGTTTCACACGGAATCGCTCTGTGCGGCCACCCGCACGGGCCGCAGAACATCAAGCTGCTGGAAAGCTTCGGCATTCCGGGGCAGGACATCGTGTGGCGCTGGGTCGCGCCGGAAAACGATCTGGCGCTGGGCGGCGCGGAGAGCGCGCAGGCAAAGTGTGCGTCGGACGCGGCGAGGTATACCGGCGCGCGCCGTAACCTGAACGAATGCTTCGGCTGCTGCGGGCCGAACGGGGAAATGTGGGCGTTCAACGTGGACGATATGCGCTGGTATCTGAACTGGCTGTTTGTGCGCGGCTGCAATCTCATCATCCCGCACGCGTTCTATTACGAGCTGGCGCGTCCCGTGCAGATGGATCGCCCACCGGACGCGGGCCCGAACAACATCTGGTGGCCGCACTATGGGCAGATTGCTTCGTTCATCGCCCGCGCCTGCACGCTGAATACCGACGGCGTGAATCAGGCGCGTGTGGCCGTGCTGGGCACGGGCGACAGCCTGCCGGTGGAGAAGGTGCGCGCGCTGTATGAACGGCAGATCGAGTTTAACTATCTGACGGACGAGCAGCTTCTGAAGCTGGGAATGCCGGAAAACGGCGCGCTGGCCGTGGCAAAGCAGCGCTACGAGGCCGTGTTGCTGGACGACGCGCTGGAATACGACGAGGCGGCGCTGGCCGCGCTCCGTACATACGCGAAGCAGGGGTTGAAGATTGTGCGCTCCGCGCGGGCGCTGGGCGGCGAATGGCGCACGGTTCGCCTGAGCGGCAGCGCGTCGGGCATTCGCGCGTCGCACGTGAAGCGCGGGGACGAGGAATTTGTGCTGCTTGCCAACGAGCTGGGCGGGGATTATTCCGGCACGGCGACGCTGCCCTTTACCGGCACAGTGGCCGTGCTCGACCCGTGGACGGGCGAAGCGTGGCAGGAGAACGCCGAAAGCGGACGGCTGAAAGTCCATCTGGAAAGACGGCAGCTGCTCTACGTGTGCCGCTGCGCGGGCGCGGAAGAGCTGCCGTTGAAAGTGCCGGCGGGCAGGATTCGCGAGACGAAGCCGCTGGACGATTGCTGGCAGCTGACGCTTCCGGACGGAAGCACCGTTCCTGGCGTGGGCGACTGGCAGGGGATCGAAGCGATACGCGTATTCTCCGGCAGGCTGACCGCGCGCTGCGCGGTGGCGCTTCGGAAGCTTCCGGCGCGGGCGGAGCTGTGTCTGGGCGATGTCCGCGAGATGGCCGAGGTGCGCGTGAACGGGCAGGACGCGGGCGCGCTGCTTGCGCCGCCGTACCGCGTGGACGTGACGCGCTTTCTGAAGGCGGGCGAGAACCTGATCGAGGTGGACGTAACCAATTCGCTGGTCTCTCATTATGAACACAAGCCGTGGCCGAGCGGACTCCTGGGCGGCACGAAGCTGATCATCCGCGAGGGATAAAACAAACGGGAGGAAACGGATATGCAGGAATTAAACGACCGTATTCAGGCGTTTGCGGCGGAGCATTCGCTGGAATGCGTCGACGGTCTATACGCGGGAAGATATGAGGACATGTACATCACGCTGCGCGCCGAGGAGGAAACGGCGCTGCGCGTCATGGTCTGTCTGAACCTGCCCCGCGGCGGCAGGCGGAAGGCGCTTGAGGAAGCGCTTGCGGAAAAGCTGGCGCGCTACGGCGCGAAGCCGGTGGAGACCGCCTTCGCCAACGCGCTGGCGTTCCGGTTTTATGGGAACGACCCGCTCGACGACATGCGTCGCTTTCTCGCAGAGGCCGACCCGCTGCTGCGCCCCTACGGCCGGGAGATGGGTGTGCTGTGCGCGCGCTGCCGCCGGGAATTCGAGGAGGGGGAGACGTACACGCTTTCGGCGATCGACGGCGAGCTCGTGCCCGTGTGCGCGGAATGCGCGGAAACCGGACGGGCGAAGCGCGGAGAGAACCGCTCAACGATTCGCAGGAAGCGCGCGCGAAGGGGCGCTGTGGGCGGCCTTCTCGGTCTGCTGGCCGCGGCGGCCGCGTGGGCGCTGATGGAGTATCTTGGCATTTCATCCTTCTTCCTTCCTGCCGCGCTCATTCCCCTGCTGGTAAACCTGATCTATGAGAAGATGGGCGGCCTGCGCGACCGGCATCAGGTGTGGATGGTAAGCCTGTGCTCGGCGGGCGGAATCGTGCTGGGCGGGGTGCTTTTCTTCGTCGTGAGCACGCTGTATGTCCAGTCGGAGGGGCTCGCGGAGCTGCTGCCGATGTACGGGGAACCGCTGAAGACGGTGCTGCTTTCGCCGGTTTTCTATGCGCGTTTTTTGCCGAGCGCGGTGATTGCGGCGCTCGCGGCGGCGCTTTTTCTCAGAAACCGCTATCGCTGAATGTGGGATTGAGGGATTCAAGGCGTGAATACCCCATAAAAAGCGTCGTAAATCCCTCATAAAACAACAAAAGCAAGAAAAATAACACACAAACCAACGAGTTTGGGTGGATATTTTGGGCGAGTTGTGATACAATGAACCCACTAAAGCCGAGAGGGGATGAGCGCTTGCTGGCCGTAGAACGCCGCAAACGTATTCGCATGCAGCTGCTGGACGAAAAGCGCGTGCACGTAAGCGAGCTGAGCGCCGCCTATTCCGTGTCGGAGGAAACCATTCGCCGCGACCTCGAGCGTCTGGAGACGGAGGGGCTGGTTTCGCGTACCTACGGCGGCGCCGTTTTGCGCGAGGACGGCCGGGAAGACACGCCCTACGACATTCGCAAGCGCGCGGACGTCGCTTCCAAAACCGTGATCGCTCATCTGGTCGCGTCTTTGATTTCCGACGGGGAATACATCATCCTCGACGAAAGCTCCACATCCTATTACATCGCGCGTGAACTGAAAAGCAAAAAGAATCTGACCGTGATCACCAATTCCATGGAGATCATTCGGGAGATCGCCTCCGTTCAGGGCTGGAATGTGCTCTGCACGGGCGGCGCGCTCCGCACGAGCGCACCTTCCTTCGCCGGTTTTCAGGCGGAGAGTATGGTGCGCTCGTATCACGTGGACAAGGCGATTCTTTCCTGCGGCAGTCTCGACCTGCGCGCCGGGTTTACCGACCGGCACGAGGATACAGCGCTGGTCAAGCGCGCAATGATGTCTGCGGCGCGGCAGGTGATTCTCGCGGCGGATCACGGCAAGTTTGACCGGATCGCGTTCGCGCGAATCGGGGAGCTCGGCCAGCTGAGCACCATCGTGACCGACCGCGACCCCGGCGAAAGGTGGAGGGACGTACTCGGCAAGCTGGGCGTTGAGCTCGTATTTGAACAACGGGAGGATTGAACATGAATTTATCTCCGCTGATTTACTTTTCCCGCCTGTACGGCGCAGACCCGGATCTGGTTACCTGCGGCGGCGGCAACACGTCCATGAAGGAAGACGGCGTGATGTACGTGAAGGGAAGCGGCACCGCGCTGAAGGACGCCGTGACGGAGACGTTCGTGGGCATGGATCTGAAAAAGCTGCTCACGATGCTGGACGACGAGTATCCCACCGAGGATGCGGCGCGCGAGGCGAAGTTCCTGCGCGACGTGACGGCGGCCAAGCTGCCCGGCGAGGAAGCCAAGCGTCCCAGCGTGGAAGCGCTTCTGCACGCGCTGTTCCCGCAGAAGTTCGTTTTGCACCTGCATCCGTCGCTGATCAACGGCCTGACCTGCTCCCTGCGCGGAGAAGAGGATTGCGCCCGCCTGTTCGGCGAAAGCGTCGTGTGGGTGCCCGCGTGCAAGCCGGGCTACGTGCTGGCGCGGAAGATGAAGGATGTTTTCGACGCTTCCGAGAAGACCATCAAAACGGTGCTGCTTGAAAACCACGGCGTATTCTTCGCCGCCGACACCGTTCAGGGTCTGGACACGCAGCTGAACGGCATGATCAACGCGCTGAAGACGCAGGTGAAGGAATTCCCGTCGGTGGAATCGAACGCCGAGGATCCGGGCTTCGGCGAGAGACTTTCAAAGCTCTCCGGAAAGGCGTTCGTGCGATTCAACGCCAGTCCGTCGGCATTGAAGTTCGCGTCGAGCGCGGAAGCGGCCGCGCCGATCATGAAGCCGTTTACGCCTGATCAGATCGTTTACTGCGGCCCGCGCGTGCAGTTCGTCGCCTGCCAGGCCTGCCTGAAGGAGGTTACGGCGAACGTGGTAATCGTGAAGGGCGCGGGCGTCTACGCGCTGGGCGATACGGAGAAGAACGCCAACAACTGCATGACGCTGGTCAAGGACGCCATGAAGGTGGCGACCTATGCCGAGGCCTTCGGCGGCGCGCGGCCCATGGCGCAGGAGCTGGTCGACTTTATCGTCGGCTGGGAAGTGGAAAGCTACAGAAAAAGCGTGAAATAAAGGGTTGAGGTGAGAAACATGACTCTGGAAGAGGCTAAGCTGCATGCAAAGAGGAACATACATAACCGTCCCGCGACGACCGGTCGTCTGGCTGGCAAAATCGCCATCGTGACCGGCGCTGCGCAGGGCTTCGGCTACGGCATCGCCAAGGAAATGCTGAAGGAAGGCGCGTCCATCGTGGTCGCCGACCTGAACGAGCCGCTGGCCATGCAGGTGGCCGAGGAATTCGGCGAGCATGCCATGGGCGTGAAGGTGGACGTTTCCAGCGCGGAATCCGTGGAAGCGATGATCATCAAAACCGTCGAGCGCTTCGGCGGTCTGGACATTTTCCTGTCCAACGCCGGTATCGCGATCGCCGGCAGTCTGGACGAGATGACGCCCCAGAAGTTTGAACTGGTCACGAAGATCAACTACAACGGCTATTTCCTGTGCGCCAAGTACGCCAGCGCCATCATGAAGGCGCAGCACGAGGCGGATGAAAGCCTGTTCTTCGACATCATTCAGATCAACTCCAAGTCCGGCCTTGAGGGCAGCAAGAACAACTTCGCCTACGCGGGCGGAAAGTTCGGCGGCATCGGCCTTACGCAGTCCTTCGCGATGGAGCTTGCGCCGTACAACATCAAGGTCAACTCCATCTGCCCCGGCAACTACTACGACGGCCCGCTGTGGAGCGACCCGGAGAAGGGTCTGTTCGTACAGTACCTGCACGCGGGCAAGGTGCCGGGCGCGAAGACGGTGGAGGACGTGCGCGCGTACTACCTTTCCAAGTCGCTGATCAAGCGCGGCTGCCTGCCGTCCGACGTGGCGCTGGCGCTGACGTATCTGGTGGAGCAGAAGTACGAGACCGGCCAGGCGCTGCCCGTAACCGGCGGCCAGATTATGCTGAGCTGAGGAGGCATTCATGACAAAGAAAGAGATTCTGGCGCTTCTGAACGCGCCCACGCCCGAGGAGCGCCTTAAAAACCTCCGCATGCTGCTGGAGGCCGAAGAGGTTACGCCCGTCGTGCGCCCCGAGTTCGCCAACAACCATATTCACACCACGCATTCCTTCTCGCCCTATTCGCCGACCGCGGCGGTGTACTTTGCCCGCGCCGAGGGTCTGAACACCTGCGGCATCATGGATCACGATTCCATCGCGGGCGCGCGCGAGTTCCGCGAAGCGGGCAAAATCGCCGATATGGGCACGACGTGCGGTTTTGAGGCGCGCGTGTCGCTGGCCGGCACGCCGTTTGAAAACCGGCGCACGAACCATCCGGATCAGGCGGGCGCGGCGTACATGGCGTTCCACTCCGTGCCGTGCGAGAGCTTCGACCGCGCGCAGGAGAAGCTGCGCGAGCTGGCGCGCCGCCGCAACGAACGCAACCGCAGCATGGTCGACCGAGTAAACGAAATCATGGTGCCTTACGGCATCGAGCTGGATTTCGACCGGGACGTGCTCCCGATTTCCAGCTTTGAGGTCGGCGGTTCCGTGACAGAGCGGCACCTGCTGTACGCGCTGAGCCTGAAGATCATCGAGAAGGTCGGCCGCGAGAACGTGCTTTCGTTCCTCGAGAACGAGCTGGACATTCATCCGTCCCAGAAGGTCAGAAACTGGCTGATGGACGTGGACAGCGAGCACTTCGCCTACGATCTGCTGGGCGTGATGAAGAGCGAGCTGAACGCGCGCGTGTACATTCCGGCGGACGACGAGATGATGACGCTGGCTGAGGCCGTGGCGTTTGCCGACGAAATCGGCTGCACGCTGTGCTATGCCTATCTGGGCGACATTGGCGACAGCGTGACCGGCGACAAAAAGGCCGCCAAATTCGAGGACGATTATCTGGAGGAGCTGCTCGAATACCTGCGCGAAGCTGGCGTGAAGGGCGTTACCTACATGCCCAGCCGCAACACCGAAGCGCAGCTGGATCGCCTGATGGCGCTGTGCGACCGTCTGGGCTTCACCCAGATTTCGGGCGAGGACATCAATTCGTCCAGACAGAGCTTTATTTGCAGGGAGCTGGCCAACCCGAAGTTCCGCCATCTGGTGGACGCGGCGTGGAAGCTCGTAAATCAGGAAGTCAGGGAGGAAAAGAAGACCATGAAAACCAGAGCCGTGCGCCTGTATGGCAAGGAAGACCTGAGACTGGAAACCTTCGAGCTTCCGGCGATCAGGGACGACGAAATTCTCGCGAAGGTCATCTGCGATTCCATCTGCATGTCCACCTATAAGGCGGCCGAGCAGGGCGCGGATCACAAGCGCGTGCCCGACGACGTGGCGGAGAACCCCGTGATCGTGGGACATGAGTTCTGCGGCGAGATTCTTCAGGTCGGCAGCAAGTGGCAAAGCGAGTTCAAGCCCGGCGAGCGCTTCGCCATTCAGCCGAACATCAACTACAAGGGCACCATGTGGTCGCCCGGCTACTCCTTCAGGACCATCGGCGGCGACGCGACCTATATCGTGATCCCGAACCAGTTCATGGAGTGCGGCTGCCTGCTGCCGTACCATGGCGAAGCGTTCTTCGGCGCGTCCCTGTCCGAGCCGCTGAGCTGCGTGGCCGGTACGTTCAAGGCGATGTACCACACCACCAACGGCGTGTACGAGCACAAGATGGGCATTAAGGAGCACGGCAAGATGGCCATTCTGGCGGGCGTGGGCCCGATGGGGCTGGCTTCCATCGATTACATCCTGCACACCGAGCGCCGTCCGTCCTTCCTCGTCGTGACCGACATCGACCAGGCGCGTCTGGATCGCGCGGCGAGCATCTTCACCGTGGAGGAAGCGAAGCGCATGGGCGTGGAGCTTCACTATGTGAACACCGGCGCGGTGGAAAACCCTGCGGAGACGCTGATGCAGCTTTCCGGCGGCGACGGCTATGACGACGTGATCGTGTTCGCGCCCGTTCCCGCCGTTGTCGAGCAGGGTGACGCCATCCTTGGCCGCGACGGCTGTCTGAATTTCTTCGCCGGCCCCGCCCGCAAGGATTTCTACGCCAAGCTGAACTTCTACAACGTGCACTATATGTCCGCGCACATCTGCGGCACCTCCGGCGGCAACAACGACGATATGGCGGAGTGCCTGAAGATGATGGGCGAGGGCAGGCTGACCCCCGCGGCGCTGGTTACCCACATCGGCGGCATCGACGCGGTCATCGATACCACGCTCAATCTTCCCAGGATCCCCGGCGGCAAGAAGCTGATTTACACCCACATCAACATGCCGCTGACCGCCATCAGCGATTTTGAGGAGAAGGGCAAGACCGACCCGATGTTTAAAAAGCTCCATGAGCTTACGCAGAAAACCAACGGCCTCTGGAATAAGGAAGCCGAGGATTACCTTCTGAACACCCTGGCTAAGGAGGATTGCGAATAATGGCAAAAGCGGTCATCATGCCGAAAGCCGGCATCACGGTGGAATCCTGCATCATCGGAAAGTGGCTCAAGAACGTGGGCGACCCGGTGAAGGTTGGCGACATTCTGTTCACCTACGAAACGGATAAGGCCTCCTTCGAGTGCGAAAGCACCGAAGAGGGCGAGCTGCTTGCCGTTTTCTTTAACGACGGAGACGAGGTTCCCTGCTTCACGAACGTCTGCGCCGTCGGCGCGAAGGGCGAAGACTACAGCGCGCTGAAGCCCGGCGGAGCCGCCGAAGCGCCCGCCGCGAAGGCGGAGGAAGCGCCCAAGGCCGAGGAAGAGAAGAAGGCCGCCGCGCCCGAAGCCACGAAGTCCGCGGACGGCAGCCTGAAGGTTTCTCCGCGTGCACGCACGCTGGCGGAGAAGGCCGGCGTCGATCCCAGGTACGCCGAGGCGACCGGCCCCGACGGACGCGTCATCGAGCGCGACATTCGAAGGCTCATGGAAACCGGCATGCCCGTGGTCGAGGAGACCGCCGCGCCTGCCGCGAAGGCCGAAGCGCCCGCGGCCGCCGCAAAGCCCGAGAGCGAATACGAGGACGTCAGGCTGCCCGGCATCCGCAAGGTGATCGCCAAGTCCATGATGTCCTCGCTGCACGGCATGGCGCAGCTGACCCACCATCATTCCTTCGACGCCACCTCCATCCAGAGCTTCCGCAGGGAATGCAAGGCGGCGGGCGGCGACGTTGGCGGCATCACGCTGGGCGACATGGTGCTTTACGCCGTGTCCCGCACGCTCGTCAACTGGAAGGATCTGAACGCCAACATGATCGGCGACGACACGATCCGCTACTTCAGGCACGTCAATCTGGGCGTGGCCGTGGATACGCCGCGCGGACTGATGGTTCCCACCATCTTTAACGCCGACACCAAGAGCCTGCTTGAGATCAGCAAAGAGGTCAAGCAGCTGGCGGAAGCCGCGCGCTCCGGCGCGATCAGCCCCGACCTGCTGACGGGCGGCTCCTTCACCGTGTCCAACCTCGGCTCCACCGGCGTTGAGATGTTCACTCCCGTCATCAATCCGCCGCAGACGGCGATTCTGGGCGTGTGCGGCATCACGCAGCGCGTCCGCGAGGAAAACGGCCAGATCAAGCTCTATCCCGCCATGGGTCTGAGCCTGACCTACGACCACCGCGCCGTGGACGGCTCGCCCGCGTCCAAGTTCGTCAGCGAGCTGTGCAAAAACCTCGAAAAGTTCACCCTGCTCCTTGCGAAATAAGCCATAGGAGGAAACGAAGCTATGGATATGTTTGATCTCATCGTCATCGGCGGCGGCCCGGGCGGCTACCTCGCCGCGGAGCGCGCGGCGCAGGGCGGCCTGAAGGTCTGCCTGTTCGAGAAGCGCGCGCTGGGCGGCGTATGCCTGAACGAGGGCTGCATCCCCACCAAGACGCTGCTCAATTCCGCGAAGCTGTATCGCCACGCAACCGAAAGCAGGAACTTCGGCGTGACCGCCGAGAACGTTCTTTTCAATCACGCGCAGGTAATCAAGCGCAAGGCCAAGGTCGTTCGCACGCTCGTCGCGGGCGTGGGCATGACCATGACCGCCAACAAGGTAAACGTCGTCAAGGCGGCGGCGACGATCTGCGGCCGCGAAGCCGACAAGTTCAAGGTTGAAGCCGAGGGCAATACATACCTTGCCGACCGCCTGATCATCGCCTGCGGCAGTGAAGCGGTCGTCCCGCCGATTCCCGGCGTAAAGGAAGGCGTGGAGAGCGGCTTTGTGACCACGAACCGCGAAATCCTCGAAATGACCGAGCTGCCCAGGGAGCTGGCCGTCATCGGCGGCGGTGTGATCGGCCTTGAAATGGCGTGCTATTTCGCGTCCGTCGGCGTGAAGGTCACCGTCATTGAAATGATGAACAAGATCGCGGGGCCGACCGACAGCGACATCTGCAAGGTGCTGATGGACGAATACGCCAAGCGCGGCATGGTGTTCAAGCTCTCCGCGAAGGTGCTGTCCGTGAAGCCCGGCTTCGTCGTGTACGAGGACGCGGAGGGTCAGCACGAGCTGCCCTGCGACAAGGTGCTGCTCTCCGTTGGCCGCCGCGCCGCCACGAGGAACGTGGGTCTGGAGACGATCGGCGTGGAAATGAACCGCGGCGCGATCGTGACCGACGACAAGATGGAAACCAACGTGCCCAATGTGTACGCCGTGGGCGACTGCAACGGCAAGATCATGCTGGCGCACACCGCGTACCGCGAGGCCGAGGTCGCCGTGAACAACATTCTCGGCAGGAAGGATCGCGTGAACTACAATTCGATTCCGTCCGTCATCTACACCGATCCCGAGGTTGCCTCCGTGGGAGACACGAAGGAAGCGGCGCAGAAGAAGGGCATCAAGGTGAAGGAAGTCAATGTGCCCATGACCTACGCTGGCCGCTATGTGGCCGAGGTTGATCAGGGCAGGGGCTTCTGCAAGATCGTGCTGGATGAGGATAAGAACCGCATCGTCGGCGTTCATCTGGTCGGCTCGTATGCCAGCGAAATGATCCTGTCCGCCGCCATGATGGTGGACAGCGAGCTGCCGCCGGAACGCATCAAGCAGTTCGTGTTCCCGCATCCCACGGTTTGCGAGGTTATCCGCGAAGCGATTTTCAAGCTGTAATCGAAGCACAGGAGGAATGGAACCATGCCTAAGTCATTACACTACGGCCCGGAAGAGATCCGCGCACAGTCCACGATCCACTTTGAGGACATTCCCGTAAACGCCTACAACAAGACCGTTCAGGAAGAGCGCGCCAACTTCAAGGATGAAGACCTGGTTCGCATCTATCGCGACATTACCATTCTGCGCGAGTTCGAAAGCATGCTCACGTCCATCAAGACTCAGAGCGTGTACAACGGCGTGGAAACCACCTATCCCGGCCCCGCGCACCTTTCTGTCGGCCAGGAGGCCGCGTGCGTCGGCCAGGCGTACCTCATGACGCCCAACGACTATCAGTTCGGCTCCCACAGAAGCCACTCCGAAATCCTCGCCAAGTCCCTCTCTTCCATTCAGAAGCTGAGCGACGACGAGCTGATGAAGATCATGGAAGGCTTCCTCGGCGGCAGCACCCTGCGCGCCGTTGAGAAGATGGGGAAATGCGACAGCGTGAAGGAGCTGGCCATCCGCTTCATCCTGTACGGCGCGCTGTCCGAAATCTTCGCCCGCAAGACCGGCTTCCACATGGGCATGGGCGGCTCCATGCACGCCTTCTTCCTGCCCTTCGGCGTGTATCCGAACAACGCCATCGTCGGCGGTTCCGCGCCCATCGCGGCTGGCGCGGCGCTGTATAAGAAGGTCAACGACAAAAGCGGCTTCGTCGTGTGCAACATCGGCGACGGTTCGCTGGGCTGCGGCCCCGTCTGGGAAGCGCTGAACTTTGCCTGCATGGATCAGTTCCACACGCTGTGGACCGAGGACGGCAAGCAGGGCGGCATGCCAATTCTGTTCAACATCTTCAACAACGGCTACGGCATGGGCGGCCAGACCAAGGGTGAGACCATGGCGTACGATATGCTGGCCCGCATCGGTGCCGGCATTACCCCCACCCAGATGTATGCCGAGCGCATCGACGGCTTCAACCCGCTGGCCGTGATCGACGCGATGAAGCGCAAGCTCGAAATCCTCAAGAAGGGCGAAGGCCCGGTGCTGCTCGACACGCTGACCTACCGCTTCTGCGGCCACTCCGTCAGCGACCAGAACGCCTACCGCGAGAAGGACGAAATCGCCGAGTGGCAGGCCGTCGATCCCATCATCACCTACCGCAAGGCGCTGGTGGACGCGGGCGTCGCCGCCGACAGCAAATTCGAGGATATTCTGGCCGAAACCCGCGAGCGCATGACCAACATCTGCCGTCATGCCGCCGATAAGGAATTCAGCCCCTACGCCGACTTCAAGAGCGATCCGCAGGTTGTGGAGCGCCTGATGTTCTCCAACGAGAAGGTCGCCTCCTTCGGCACTGACACGCCGCGCGTGATGGCCAAGAAAGAAGACTGCCCGCGCGTTCAGCAGATCGCCGGCAAGAGCCGCTTCATGTTCGACGAGAACGGCAAGCCCTTCTCCAAGATGAAAACCTACAACATCCGCGACGCCATCTTCGAGCCGCTGATCGACAAGTACTATGAAGACAGCACGCTCGTCGCCTACGGCGAGGACGTGCGCGACTGGGGCGGCGCGTTCGCCGTGTATCGCGGACTGCCGGACGTCATTCCGCATTCCCGCCTGTTCAACGCGCCCATTTCTGAGGCCGCGATCGTCGGCAGCGCCGTCGGCTACGCCATGTGCGGCGGCCGCGCGGTGGTCGAGCTGATGTACGCGGACTTCATCGGCCGCGCGGGCGATGAAATCTTCAATCAGATGTCCAAGTGGCAGGCCATGTCCGCCGGCATCCTCAAGATGCCCATCATCCTGCGTGTGTCTGTCGGCTCCAAGTACGGCGCACAGCATTCCCAGGATTGGACGAGCATCTGCGCGCACATCCCGGGCCTGAAGGTCTGCTTCCCGGCCACCCCGTGGGAGGCCAAGGGTCTGATGCAGTCCGCGCTGAACGGCACCGACCCGGTGGTGTTCTTCGAGAGCCAGCGCATCTACGACATGGGCGAGCAGTTCCATGAGGGCGGCGTGCCCAAGGAGTCCTACGAGATCGAAATCGGCGACACCAACCTCGTGCGCGAGGGCAAGGACGTCACCATCCTCACCGTCGGCGCGGCGCTGTATCGCGCGGTCAAGGCGGCGGACGAGCTCAAGGCGAAGTATGGCATGGAGGCCGAAATCATCAACCTGCACTCTCTGGTGCCGCTGAACTACGAGAAGATCATCGCTTCCGTGAAGAAGACCGGCCGCGTCGTTCTGGTGTCCGATGCCTGCCAGCGCGGTTCCTTCCTCAACGACATCGCGGCGAACATCACCGAGCTGTGCTTCGACGATCTGGATGCTCCGTGCGTCGTCGTCGGCGCGCGCAACTGGATCACCCCGCCGTTCGAGTTCGACGAGTACTTCTTCCCGCAGCCCAGCTGGATTATCGACGCCATCCATACCCGCATCGTACCGATCCCGGGCTATGTGGCCGAGCATTCTCCCAGCGACGTGGAGCTGGAGCGCAGATCGAAAGCGGGTGTCTGATGCAATATTTCCTGATTTCTCCGGACGGAGACGGGCATAAAAATCTGGCTCGGGACGAGTTCTTTCTGAACTCGCTCCGCCCCGGAGATATGATCCTGTACCTGTATATCAACCGGAACGCCGTCATTATCGGAAGAAATCAGAATCCCTGGCGCGAATGCAACCTGAACCAGCTGGACGCGGACGGCGTTCAGCTGGTTCGCCGCGTCTCCGGAGGGGGCGCGGTGTATCACGATCAGGGCAATCTGAATTTCTCCTTTATCTGCTCCGAGGATCGCTATTCCGACGCGGAGCAGACCGGAATCATTCTGAAAACGCTGGAAAAGCTGGGCATTCAGGCCGAGGTTTCCGGCCGGAACGACATCACCATCGAGGGACGCAAGTTCTCCGGCAACGCCTATTGCAAGCGCGGAGACAACCGCCAGCGTCACGGTACGCTGCTGGTCAACGCGCAGCTGGGCGTGTTCGACCGCTATCTTAACGCGCCCAAGCAGAAGCTGGAAGCCAAGGGCGTAACCAGCGTGCGCGCGCGTGTGTGCAACCTGTGCGAATACGCGCCGGGTCTGACGGTGGAGCGCACGGCGCGGGCGCTGCGCGAGGCGTATGAGGACGTGTACGGCCCGGCCTCGGATTATCCGTATACGCCGGAAGACACTGCCGAGATCGACCGTCTCTATGCGCATCACCAGAGCTGGGAATGGCGCATGGGTGAAGCGCCGCACTTTGACTATACCTTTGAAAACCGCTTTCCGTGGGGCATGGCGCAGCTGTGCCTGTCAGTGGAAAACGGTTCGGTCGTGAAGGCCAAGCTGTATACCGATTCGCTCGATACCGGCATTCCATCCTGCGTGGAAGCCTGCCTTGCGGGCGTTCGGTTTGAAAAGCAGGCGCTGTCCGACGCGGCCGCGAAGGCGGAGGGCGTGGGGGAGACGCTCAGCGCGTATATTCTTGGAAAAATGTAATTTTACCCGCGCTGGAATTGTAATTTATCCTCAAATGTGATATGCTTTGCATATCCCGGTAAGTGAATTACGGAGGAGAGTATCATGAGCGAAAGATTGCGTATTGGTATCGTTGGCTGCGGCGGAATCGCCAATGGCAAGCACCTGCCTTCCCTGAAGGCCATCAACCGCGCGGACATCGTGGCGTTCTGCGACCTGATTCCGGAGCGCGCCGAAAAGGCCTGCGCCGAGTACGGCGCGGAAGGCGCAAAAACCTACACGGACTATCATCGGCTTCTTGAGGACAAGTCCATTGACGTCGTGTATGTACTGACGCCGAACCGGATGCACGCGCAGGTGTCCATCGACGCGCTGAACGCGGGCAAGCACGTCATGTGCGAAAAGCCCATGGCCAAGACGGCCGCGGACGCGCGCGCCATGGTGGAGGCCGCGAAGAAGAGCGGAAAGAAGCTCACCATCGGCTATCAGCACCGCCATAAGCCCGAGGCGCGCTATCTGAAGAGCGTGATCGAGCGCGGCGATCTGGGCGACATCTATTATGCCCACGCCTACGCCATCCGCCGCCGCGGCACGCCGAACTGGGGCGTGTTCCTCAACGAGTATGAGCAGGGCGGCGGCCCGCTGATCGACATCGGCACCCATTCCCTCGACCTGACGCTGTACCTGATGAACAACTACAGGCCGCGCATGGTCGTCGGAACCACGTATAAGAAGGTTGAGAATCCCGAGATGGGCAACCCGTGGGGCGGCTGGCCGGAGGGCGCGAACACCATGGAGGACGCGGCGTTCGGCTTCATCGTGATGGAAAACGGCGCGACGATCAATCTGGAAGCCACCTGGGCGCTCAACACCATCGAGCCCATTCCCGAGGGCAGCACGCAGCTGTGCGGCTCCAAGGCGGGCGCGCAGATCAAGGGCGGTGTGAGTATCAACAAGGCGGAGTTTGGCCGCCTGATCGAGATCAGACCCGACATGTCCGCCGGCGGCGTGGCCTTCTATGACGGCGTGAAGGAAACCCCGGCCATCACCGAGCAGATGCGCTGGCTCGACGCGATCGAGAACGACACCGACCCCGTCGTCCTGCCCGAGCAGGCCTGCGTGGTCAGCGAAATCCTCGAGGCGATTTACAAATCCGCCAGGACGGGTCAGCCTGTATACTTCGACCGTTGACGGAGAACCGGAGAGGCTGCTCGAAATGGGCAGCCTTTATTATGCCCCGACGCGGGCTCAGTGAGGACGAACGAAATAATGAAATCGATGAAGCTGAAAAATGAAATTGAAATCGCACTGTTTGCCGTGCTTCTGGCGGTTTTTTCATGGACGACGATTCCCTTCGCCGTGCCGTTTACGCTGCAAACCTTCGGCGTGTACGTCGCGCTGATGCTGCTGGGCGGCAAAAAGGGTACGATTGCCATTGCGCTGTATATCCTGCTGGGCGCGGTAGGCGTTCCGGTATTCTCCGGCTTTAAAGGCGGCGTCGGCGCGCTGCTCGGCCCGACCGGCGGCTATATCTTTGGTTTTCTCGCAACGGGTCTTGTGTATATCCTGATGGAAAAGCGGACGTTCCGCTTCCGCGCGCCGGTCTCGCTGGCGATCGGAACGATTCTGTGCTATGCATTTGGAACGATCTGGTTCGTGATCGTCTATAGTGGAAAGGTCGGCCCGATCAGCGTTTGGACGGCGCTCCTCAAGTGCGTAATTCCGTTCATCCTGCCGGATGCCGCGAAGCTGGCGCTGGCCGATCTGGTTTCAAGGCGCGTAAAAAAATTCGTAAAATGACAAAACAGAGGGATGCACCGAAAGCGGGCGCATCCCTCGATTGTATCATGCGGTCTGGCGCATGGAGAGCTTGTCGGCGATCAGAGCGATGAATTCGCCGTTGGTCGGCTTGTCCTCGGCGGAGAAGACCTTGTAGCCGTAGATTCGGTTCACGCTGTCCAGCCGTCCGCGGCTCCACGCTACTTCAATTGCGTGGCGCATGGCGCGCTCCACCTTGCTGGGCGTGGTGGAGAAGCGGCGGGCGATGCCGGGATACAGCTCCTTCGTGATGCGGTTGATCAGGTCGTGATTCTCCATCACCATCTTGACGGCCTCGCGCAGGTAGCCGTAGCCCTTGATGTGCGCGGGAATGCCGATGGAGAGGAACAGGTTGGTCACGCGTTCGTCGACGCTCGCGCCCGTCTGCGTGTCGGGGCCGGAAAGATAGACGGGCGCGTCGTCCGCGCGGGCGACCTCGAGAATGCGGGTGTAGAGCATTTGCATGTCAAAGGGCTTGATCATGTAGTAATCCGCGCCCAGCCGCATCGCACGACTGATGAAATCGTCCCGGGTCAATCCGGTGAGCATGATCACGTGCGGGCGCTTTGGAAGGTCGAGCCGCGCAAGCTGTTCCAGCGTCGAGAATCCGTCCAGACGCGGCATCACAATGTCCAGCAGCAGCACGTCCGGGCAGGCTGACTGCACCATTTCCAGCGCTTCCACGCCATCCTTCGCCATTCCGGCGATTTCAATCTCCGGCTTTCGTGAAAGGGAGTCGGCAATCAGGCGCAAAAGGGTCTGATTGTCGTCCGCCAGTAAAACGCTGATTCTGTTCATATCCCGTTCATCCTTTCGACTGCGGTATTTCGCTATATATCTATGCGTACCGCGCGCGTGTGATGCGTAATTCGCCGAAAAAGATGAGGAAAAAGCATAAAAAAACAGGGACTGTTGCGCGTCTGCCCAAGGCCGATGAGAGGATCTGGCAAATCCAAAGGAATAATTCGGCTCGTTTATTGCACTTTCTAAAAGGCGCTGTCTGAGGGTTATCGAGCGTTGCTTGAATGACTTGCGATGGAGAGTCGAGAACTATTCATCGAATTTGTGTAAAACTCTTGCTTTATGAACCATTTCTGAATATAAATCGTTCCTCCTCAAAATAAAATTTTTCTCGTTTTTGATGGCTGGTACTACCCATGAACTAAGGGCTTGATCGATGTAAGGTTCAATCTCTTCTGGCGTATATTCTTCATAGGCTATCATTGCTGTCGTGGAACAAGCCGCGGCCGGGAAGTAAGTATACTTCTCTTTACTTGGTACAGCAATTCGATGACAGAAAGTAACATCCGTAAGTTTTGGGTAACGGGGAGCCATCTCTGATTTGATACTAAACCCGCAATTTAAATAGTAAGCTGCCCCGTAGTCTGAAGCTTGAAACAGTACTGCGCCCAGAACATCTGAGCCTAAATCCAAATAATAGTGTCCGCGCGCCTTCACAAAACCGTACCGTTTCAAAATTCGATCGCAAAGCTCCTTAAACTCCTGTTTCGTCATATGATAATCCCTTCGCTTCTTAATCATCAAGGATCATGGTATGTTCTTCACCGAGTTTCCTGTTTGCCAGTTAATAAGCATCCTCTCGAGTCTTATTTCAACACAGCAACAGGGGCGAGCGCAGAAAAACGCGAGAACTGCGCTGCCCCTCTGCTTACGGCCATCGATGATTCGCGGCGCACTCTGGCGCTGGATATTTTATTACGGGCTACTGCGCCAACTGCGCCAATATCGCCCCAACGCTTCCTGCTTTCACGTTAGCCCGTATACCTACGCGGCTTGTAGCCATCGGTGTAGTAGTGATCGGCCGTATAAATACTGGTGGATACGGTGTTAATACCCGGTTCCAAGCCGCCTTGTTCGATAACGACGAATTCATCGTGCTCATCACTCACGTAGTATAAGAACATGACCACGTGACCACTGCGTACAATGATATCACCGGGATACAATTCGGCACTCTCTGAGAGAGTCTTAAACAACGTCGATTTGGCAAACTTGCGTGTATCCCAGCTACCGATTCCGCTAGTGCCTACGCCGAAGTAGCACATCGCGATCATTGAGGAGCAATCGTTGCCACAGTACTTGCCATCCAGCAGATTATCCTGATTCAACATGTAATAGTTTCCGTTCTTGTAGTAGCGATTCTCACTGATAGCCTTAGTGGGCGTGTACAGACGCTGCTTCGGGTATCCTTTGGAGATATAGGGCATGCCGTAGTACATAATGCCGGGCTTGAAGTCCTTCGCGCCGTTTTCGGAGTTTTTTGCATTCCAGTATGGCTGGCGGGTACGGGTCATCCACGGGAAGTTGTACATTTCGAAAGCGGCGTTGATCCACTTTAAACGTCGGTTGTAGTTCGTATTCGAGATTTTTCCACGTGTCTTTACCGATTGCAGCTCGCGAATGGCGGAGTCTTTTACGGCACTAATTTTTCCTCTGTTGGTGGTGAGCTTCGACTTGGTTGTGCGGCGATCCGGCATCACCAGCGTGCGCGCCGGGTTGAGCACGGTGATTTTGATGCTGGCGGAAACGCTCGCGTCCAGCGTCGAATAGACGCTGACCGTGGCCGTGCCCGCGCCGACGGCTTTCAGCTTGCCGTTCTTATCTACGGTGACGACGGAGGTCTTGCTCGATTTCCAGCTTGCGGAGGTATCGCTGCCCTCGGGATAGGCCGTGAACGTAAGCTGGTAGGTTTCGCCGATGTTCATGTACATCGACGCGCTTTCGAGAGTGAATTCCTCCGGCAGATAGCTGGAATACACGCGCAGCGTGAGCGCGGCGGTAACGCCGTTTTTCGCCGTGGCGTAAATCGTGACGACGCCCGCGCCGGTGGGGGTGACGAGGCCGTTCTGGTCGACCATCGCGATCGACGGCGCACTGCTCGACCATACAAGGGTCTTGTCGACCGCGTCATCGGGCGAAACGACCGCCGTGAACTGCGCGACTTCGTCCGGGTGCAGCGTGGTTTTATCTGTGGACAGGGTGATGTTCTCAATGCCCTGTTCAATCGTTACCTTATAGGAAGCCGTCGCGCCGCCCTGATCGTTCGCGGTCGCGAGAATGTCGCAGCTGCCGGCGGAAACGGCTGTGACCACGCCGTCCGCGCTGACCTTCGCGATTTTCTCATTGGAGGAAGTCCAGCGCACGGTCTTGTCGTCCGCGATTTCAGGAAGCGCGGATGCCGTCAGCGTCAGCGTTTCGCGCGTGAGCAGACTGCCCTCGCGGCTGGCGGTCAGCGTCAGCGTTTCGACCGGGATGGCGGCGCGCATCGGATGCTCGCATATCACGCCGTCCGCCGCAGCGGTGATGACGGCGGAGCCCTGACGGAGCGCGCGCACGACGCCGAATTCATTTACGGAGAGGATGGTATCGTCGGAGGACGTCCATGTGACCTGCGGGTAGGATGCGTCGAGGGGCAGGACGGAGACAGGCAGCACGGCCTGCGCGCCGACGAACAGGCTTTCGGGCGCGTCCGGAAGCTTGACGGAATCGACCGGAATGCACACCTCCACAGGGATGCGGGTGACGACCTTGCCCTCATCCTGCGCGGCGGTGGCGACGATAAAGGTGGAGCCGGTCTGAAGGCCGGTCGCGCTGCGTCCGGAGACGCGGACGATGGTGGGATCCTCGCTTACAAGCGTCACAGTGCGCGTTTCGTCGGTAGAAATGATTCGTTTGGTCTGGTCGATGTTCAGGCGGGACGCGTCCTCCACAAAACGAACCGGCTCGCCGATTTCAAAGGCCTTCTCGAAAAGCTGGCTGGTTTCCACCCAGCGATGGCGCACATATACGCGCACGTCGTACACGCCGGTTTTCGGCAGGCGCGTCGTGGCGGTATTCGTATCGGCGTAGCCGGTGTCGAAGCACACCGCGCCGTCCTTCAGGATTTCAAAGCGATAGGAAAGGAACCACTCCACGCTCGTGGCCCTGGCGGAGAGGGTAAAATCCGCGTCCGGCGCGTGCCATGCGTCGGTTTCCAGCTGAATATTCGTGATTTCCACGGAGACGAACTGCCTGCCAGTCTCCTTCGCGAAGGTTTCCGCGGCCGTGCCGGGAAGGCCGTAAACGGTAAAATTGGCGCTTCCAAAGGCGTCGGGCGCGATCTCCGTCGCGGAAGCGGGAATGAAAACCGCGTCCGCCTTCGCCGTGCCGGAAAAGGCCTCGGACTCAATCGTGGTTATGCCGTTTGGAACGGCCAGCACGTCCGCATATGCGGTAAACGCCAGAAGCAGCACACAGAGTAAGGCAAATGCGCGCGTCGTCCTTTTCATCATACATCCTCCGAATCATATCAAATGAAAAAGCAAATTCTACCTTTGTATAAGACGCGTCTGGAGCGGGAAAAGTTGCATGATTTGCGATTTTGTGGTATACTTATTTTCGATATTCGTTTCGGAGGACATCATGGCGAAGGAATACAAGGCGAAAGACATAACGATCCTTGAGGGGCTGGACGCGGTGCGCATGCGTCCCGGCATGTACATCGGCTCGACCGGCTCCCGGGGGCTTCATCACATGGTCTGGGAGATCGTGGACAACGCGATCGACGAGGCCTCCAACGGCTATGCAACCGAGATTTCCGTCACGCTGAAGAAGGACGGCTCCTGCGAGGTATCGGACAACGGCCGCGGCGTGCCCGTGGACATTCATCCGGCGCTGGGCGTTTCGGCGGTAGAGGTCGTCTATACCCAGCTTCACGCGGGCGGAAAGTTTGACGATAAGAACTACGCCTATTCCGGCGGTCTGCACGGCGTGGGCGCGTCGGTCGTAAACGCGCTCAGCGAGTGGATGACGGTGGATGTGTACAAGGATTTCACGCACTATCAGCAGAAATTCGCGTCCGTCGCCGATCCGCAGACCGGAAAGATCAAGTCCGGCCATCCGCTCGCGCCGCTGGCGAAGGTGGGCAACACGCGAAAGCGCGGCACGACCGTCACCTTCAAGCCGGACGGGCGCGTGTTTGAGGAAACGGTGTTCTCCGGAGACACGGTGCGCCGCCGCATTCGCGAGCTGGCGTATCTGAACCGCGGCGTGAAGTTCGTGTTCACCGACGAGCGCGTGAAGGACGCGGACGCGCGAACCGTGGAATTCTGCTACGAGGGCGGCCTGACTGACTTCGTGAAATATCTGAACGAAGAAAAGAATCCGATGACGGAGCCCATGTATTTCGAGGGCGACCAGAGCGGCATGCGCATCCGCGCCGCCATTCAGTACACGGATTCCTATACCGAAAGCCTGTTTTCGTTTGTAAACAACATCCCGACCGCCGAGGGCGGCACGCATGAGACCGGCTTCAAGGCGGCGCTCACGAAGGTGTTCAACGACTATGCCCGCAAAATCGGCGCGCTGAAGGAGAAGGACAACAATCTTTCCGGCGAGGATTTCCGCGAGGGCATGACGGCGGTGCTGGCCGTGAACGTCAAGAACCCGCAGTTTGAGGGACAGACGAAGGGGCGGCTGGGCAACACCGAGGTGCGCCCCATCGTGGAGGCGTTCTTTACCGAGAAGCTGTCGGTGTATCTGGAGGATCTGAAGCATCAGGACGCGGCGCAGCTGATTCTGGACAAAGCCGTGAAGGCGGCGAAGGTGCGCGAAGCGGCGCGCAAGGCGCGCGACGTGGCGCGGCAGAAGAACGAGCTGGAAGCCGCGCCGCTGGTGGGCAAGCTGTCATCCTGCACCGGCCGCGACGCGAAGCTCAACGAGCTGTTCATTGTGGAGGGCGATTCGGCCGGCGGCAGCGCCAAGCAGGGGCGCGACCGTCGCTTTCAGGCGATTCTTCCGCTGCGCGGAAAGCCGCTGAACGCCGAGAAAAAGCGTCTGGATCAGGTGCTGGCGAACGAGGAAATCCGTTCGATGATCACCGCGCTGGGAACGGGCATCGGCGAGGACTTCGATCTTTCGCATCTGAAATACAACAAGGTAATCATCCTGTCCGACGCGGATCAGGACGGCGCGCACATCCGCGCGATTCTGCTCACGTTCTTCTATCGCTATATGCGCGGGCTGATCACCGACGGGCACGTGTATATCGGCATGCCGCCGCTGTACAAGGTGGCGAAGGGCGAAAACGTGCAATATTGCTATGACGACAAGGAGCTCGCCGGCGCGCTCAAGAAGGTGGGCAAGGGCTACACGCTTCAGCGATACAAGGGTCTTGGCGAGATGAACCCGGAGCAGCTGTGGGAAACGACGATGAACCCCAACGGCCGCATGCTGATGCAGGTGTCCATCGAGGACAACGCCGAGGCCGAGCATATGGTCACGGTGCTGATGGGCGACAAGGTGGAGCCGCGCAAGGAATACATCTTCCAGTACGCGGATTTCAACAAGAAGGACAATTTCGAGCCGGTCACGGCGGAAGGGAGCCGATAAGAAATGGCGAAAAAACCGATTCACGGCTCCTCCGAGCCGGTAAAGCCGGAGATCATCGTTCAGAAGACGATGGAGACGGTGATGCACGAAAGCATGATGCCGTACTCCGAGCACGTCATTCTGGAACGCGCGCTGCCGCGCGTGGAGGACGGTCTGAAGCCCGTTCAGCGGCGCATCCTGTTCACGATGCAGGAGCTTTCGCTTACGCCCGACAAGCCGCACAGAAAGTGCGCGCGCATCGTGGGCGACTGTCTGGGAAAATATCACCCGCACGGCGATTCCTCCGTATACGGCGCATTGGCGCGCATGGCGCAGCCGTTCGCGCTGCGCGCGCCGCTGGTGGACGGCCATGGCAACTTTGGCTCCATCGACGGCGACAGTCCGGCGGCCATGCGATACACCGAAGCGCGCATGACGCCGCTGGCGATGGAAATGCTGCGCGACATCGACAAGGACACCGTGGGCTTCCATCTGAATTTCGACGACACGCAGAAGGAACCCGATCTTTTGCCCGGCCGCTTCCCGAACCTGCTGGTAAACGGCGCGGACGGCATTGCCGTAGGTCTCGCCACGAACATTCCGCCGCACAACCTGGGCGAGACGATCGACGGCGTGATCGCGCAGATGGAGAACCCGGACATTACGACCCGGGAGCTGATGAAGTACATTCCCGCGCCGGACTTCCCGACCGGCGGCGTGCTTGCCTGCACGGACGAGCTGTATCAGGCTTATGAAACCGGGCGCGGCAAGATTCAGCTGCGCGCGAAGGTGGAAATTGAGAAGGGCAACGCCGGACGCACGCTTCTGGTCGTGACCGAGATGACGTACGGCAAGAACAAGGCGGCGGTGCTCGAGAAGATTTTAAAGCTTTCGGAGGAGAAAAAGGCGCTGTTCAGCGGCATCTACGACATTCGCGACGAAAGTGACCGCATGGGCATGCGCGCGGTGATCGAGCTGAAAAAGGACGCGGACGTCGAGCGCACGCTGGCGGCACTGTATAAGTACTCCGAGCTTCAGGATACCGTGGGCGTGAACATGGTGGCCATCGCCGACGGCAAGCCCATGCAGATGGGACTGAAAACGATTCTGGCGCACTACATTCGCCATCAGAAGGAGGTCGTAACCCGCCGAACGCGCTACGATCTCGAGCAGGCGAAGGCGCGGGCGCACATTCTGGAAGGGCTGATCATCGCCGTCGACAATCTGGACGAGGTCATTCGCCTGATTCGCGCCAGCAAAACGCCCAAAGAGGCGCGCGAACGCCTGATTGCGGCCTTCAATCTCACGGAAATTCAGGCGCAGGCCATTCTGGACATGCGCCTTCAGCGCCTGACAAACCTGGAGATTCTGACGCTGCGCAACGAATACGCCGAGGTGCTCAAGCGCATCAAGTATCTGGAATCGATTCTGAAGAGCGAAAAGAAGCTGATTTCCGTGATTCGCGACGAGCTGATGGAGATTCGGGAGAAGTACGCCGACGCGCGCCGCACGCAGCTGGTTGGCGCCTTCGAGGAAGCCGAGATCGTGCCGGACGCGCCGGCGGCGGACGAGGCGGTCGTCTGCATGACGCGAGCGGGCTTCGTCAAGCGCATGCAGCCAAAGCTGTTCGAGAAATCCGTGCAGAACGGAGAGGTTCCGGTGGAGCCGCCGTACCGCTTTGCCTGCGAAACGACGGATAAACTGCTGTTCTTTACCGATCAGGGCAACTGCTACCCGGTTACCGTGTCGCAGGTTCCCGAGTGCCGCGTGAAGGATCGCGGCCTGCCGCTGGGCGGTCTGCTCGCGGGGCTCGCCAAGGGCGAAAACGTGGTTTCGCTTCTGTGCGTGAAGCCGTCGGACTTTACGGGCGAGCTGCTGTTCGTCAGCCGCGGCGGCCTTGTGAAGCGCGTGGATATGGTGGAATACAACATCAACCGCGCGCGCTTCGCCGCTACGGGGCTGAAGGACGGCGACCGTCTGCTCACGGTTCTGCGCCTGTCCGGCGAGAGCAACCTTCTGATGATCACGGAGCAGGGCATGGCCATTCATTTCAGAACCGCCGAGGTTTCGCTGATCGGCCGCACGGCCGCGGGCGTGAAGGGCATCGCCCTTGCGCCGGAGGACGGCGTCGGCTTCGTCCTTCCGGACGACGAGGAGGGCGAGGTGCTGCTGGTAAGCGACAAGGGCTTTATGAAGCGCTGTCTGCTGATCGATTTTGACCTGCAGGCGCGCGCGGGCAAGGGCGTGAAGTGCTTCGCGTTCCAGAAGAACGGAGCCAACGGCACGCGCATCTGCGCGGCGCTGCTGGTGAAGCAGCCGTTCGACTTTGTGGCGAAGCAGAAGTCCGGGCAGGAAATGCCGCTGAACACCAACGCCGTGCGCATCGAGCGCAGGGACAGCCGTGGATCCATGTACGCCATGTGCGTATTGGACGATACAATCGAATTCGTGGAGAGAACCATTCAAAGGGGGAACTGATTATGGAATACGGACTTCAGATGTATTCGGTGCGCGACATTACGAAGACGGATCTGGAAGGCGCGATGAAGGCCGTCGCGGAGATGGGCTATACGTATGTGGAGTTCGCGGGCTTTTTCGGCCACAGCGCTGAGGAGGTCAAGGGCTGGCTGGACAAGTATGGTCTGAAGGTCTCCGGAACGCATACCGGCCTCAGAGAGCTGGACGCGGACTTTGAGGGCACGGTGAAATATCACAAGACCATCGGAAACACCAATATCATCATCCCCGGCCACGACCTGAGCTGCCAGAGCAAGATCGACGAGTTCGTCGAGAAGGTCAACCGCTATCAGCCGCTGCTGGAAAAGGAGGGCATCTCGCTGGGCTACCACAACCATTCCCACGAGTTTATTCCCAATGACGACGGCAGCGAGATTCACGAGCAGCTGGTCTATCGCACGAACCTGAACATCGAAATCGACACCTTCTGGTATTTCAACGCCACGCACAGGAGCGCCGTGGGCATCATGGAGCGCCTGAAGAATCGCATCCGCGTGATTCACATAAAGGACGGATTTATCGGCGGAGAGGGCAAGCCGCTTGGCTACGGCGAAGCGCCGGTGGCCGAGGTATACGCGAAGGCGGCCGAGATGGGCATTTTGATGGTCGTCGAGAGTGAAAGCCTGAAACCGGACGGACTGACCGAAGCCCGCCAGTGCATTGAATTTCTCAGGTCTCAGGAAAAATAAGCGAGCGCATCAAAAAAGCGCCGACTTCGAAAAGCCGGCGCTTTGCGCTGATCAGAATTTCAGCACGTCCAGTCTCGGACGGGTCATGAAGATGGCGTTTCCAACGTCCGCGCCGAACGCGTTTGTGTCCCCGGCTTCGCCGTTCATCCCCTTCAGCATGCCGTCGGCGATTGCGTCGTTCAGCGGATGCCAGTTCGTAAACAGCATGCCGCCCAGCCGTCCCGGCCAGCCGTAACGCTTGCCGAGGTAATGCGCTTCCAGCGCGTGCAGCCAGAGATGGCAGGCGTTCTCTCCGTTTTTGTAGACGGACGGAACCACGAAGAAGCCTTTTTCGATAAAGGTTTCCACGGAAGGATACCCGGCGCTGTGCCAATCGTAATGCCAGTCGCAGATGATCAGATCGCGCGTGACCTCATTCTCCATGTCGAGCGCAGGATACACGCCGAACCGGTCGCCCTCCCACATGCTGTAGCCCATCTTCAGGCTGTTCAGCAGGCGGTCGCCCCAGATCATCGTGTCCAGATTCTTATCCTTCAGGTGATCGTGCAGAATCTTGATCGTGCGCGCGTACAGCGCGGCCGGGCTTTTGCCCTTGCAGCGCGGGCACATCGCCACGTCGAACAGCTCGTCCATGCCGATATGCACCGCGTCCGCGCGGCAGGCCTCGGCCATTTCATCGATCATCGGGAACACATACTGGTAAATATCGTCGTTGGAGGCGCACCAGCTGTGCAGGCAGAAATCCGGCCACGTCAGATCCGCGTCCAGCATGTGGGGCGTTTCCATGAATTCGGGATGCAGCCGCAAAAGCGGGTAGGGGGACGTGCGCTTCTCCGCGGACTGGTGGCTCAGGCAGGGGAACAGGGGAACCAGCCGGACGCCGTGCCGCTGACAGGCGTCGGAAATTTGCCGGACGTCCTGATAATTCACCGTGCCCATGGAGTATTCCGGGAAGCAGGTGAACTGATAGCGCGCCTCCAGAATCAGCGTGTTGAAGCCGCGCGGCGCGAGACCCTCCTCGATCACGCGAAGCATCGCGGGAACGTCCTCGTGATTCTTTAGAATCGTGTGGAAACCGATCATGGGTTTGCTTCTGTCAAACATGATGTCGCCTCCAATGATATGTGATTTTAAACATAACGAAAAGTGCTGACAGATAAAACCGACGCTGATAATATAGCATAAATATACGAATCTGTCAACGAGAATGAAAAGCAAAAATTGATCATACGGCAGGAAAAACGGAACGGATGAAGAATATAAACGATAAGAACAAATGTGCGGGTGAGAACGATATGCGGTGCTATTCATTTGACGGGGGACTTCGTCCGCTGTCGGAGACGCCGGAGAATGCGGCGGAAAATCTTCTTGTGATCATGAGTCCCGTAGAGGCGAAGGATGCGGCGTTTTTCGGAAACACGCGCCCGCCGGTCATTTCGCCGCATGATTCCCAGCTGTGCTGGCAAAAGAATGAACCAAACGCGATCCTTGGGCAGGTTCGTACGCCCGCGAGAGCAAACCGTACCACCGTCCGTTTCACGTTCGCGTGGACGCAGAGCCGGATCGTCGCCGTGGATTACGACGGCGCCCTGTGCGGACTCGTCGAGCAGCTTGCCGAGAGTCATGCACGCTTTTCCGGCAGCGCCGACGGCTTTTTTGTCGACCTTCTGATGGCGCTGGTTGAGGACGATCTGATGTACATTCAGCAGCTGGAAACGCGCGTGATGAATCTGGAGCAGGCTGTTCTGTCCAACGATACGGCGCGCTTTATCGACCATATGAGCGTTCTCCGGCGGGAGCTGCATCGGAATAACCGTTACTATGCGCAGCTGAGCGAGTTTGCCATGTCGCTTCAGGAAAACGACGGCGGATGCGTAAGCGGTCACAGCGTGAAGCGGCTGGGGTATTTTCTGCGGAAGATCAGCGCGCTGCGCGAGGAAACGCAGATGTTGCGCGAGTACGCCAGCCAGGTGAGCGGCGAATATCAGGCGCAGGTGGATATTGCGCAGAACCGCATCATGAAGCTTCTGACCATCGTGACGACGGTCTTCCTGCCGCTTTCGCTGATCGTCGGCTGGTATGGCATGAACTTCAGCAATATGCCGGAGCTGGACTGGGCGTATGGCTATCCGGCGGTGATCGTGATGAGCATACTGGTGGTGCTGGGCTGCATTGCGTTTTTCAAGCGCAGGCACTTCTGGTAAGAACGGGAGACGGAAGAAAATGCTGAAATATCTGAAGAAGTACGGCGGGGTTTCGTTTGACGAGCAGCCGCTGAACGATGTGGACAGGCTGGTTTTCGCACAGATGGCGTACGTCGACTTTCCGGCGGACGCGCGGCGGGACGTTCCGCTTTCGGAAATTCTCGGGCGGATCACGTTTGAGAAAAAGGAAGCGGCGGCGGAGGTGCGCTTCTGGTTCCAGTCGAAGAGCGACCGCGAGCTTTGCGCGCTGGCTGCCGCGGCGAAGCGATACGCGGACGTTCGTTTTCATGGCTTCTTTCGCAATACGGACGCGGACGCGCCGTTTGCCGCGCTGTCGCTGCTTCTGCCGGACGGCGCGCAGCTGATCGCCTTCCGCGGAACGGACAACACGCTCAAGGGCTGGAAGGAAGATTTTGACCTTGCGGTGGAAACCGAAATTCCGACGCAGGGAACGGCGAAGAAGTTCGTGGAGGCCGCGGCGAAGGAAGAACGGCCGCTGGAGCTGTGCGGGCATTCCAAGGGCGGGAACCTTGCGCTGTACGCGGCTGTGTTCGCGGGCGCGCAGGCGCAGAAACAGCTTCGGCAGGCGGTCAGCTTCGACGGGCCTGGCCTGTCGGCGGAGGTTATGCGCTCGGTGGAATACAGGTATGCTGCGGACAAGCTGCGGCTCGTCGTGCCGCAGGCGTCGCTGGTAGGGCTTCTGTTCCATCAGCCGGAAAACGTGCGGATTGTGCTCAGCAGCACGTACAGCGTGCTTCAGCACTATCCCTACACATGGAAGACCGAAGGCATGGACTTTGCCGAGGCGCGCAAGCTGACCGCGCCCGCGCGGCTGATCGGCGACACCGTGTGCGGACTGATTGAGCAGATGCCGATCGATATGCGCGCGCGGTTCATTGATGCCATTTATGGAATTGTGTGCTCCACGGGCGCGGAAACGCTAAACGACATCGTGCGCGGGTGGATCACCAACACGCCGCGCGTGCTGAAAAAGCTGGCCGGAACCGACGTGAAGACCTACGCGCTGATTGCGCGCACGGTGATGCTGTTCTGGCGTTCCGCCGCGGAGGCCTTCGGCCTGAAGCTGACGGGTAACGACGAGGGCAGTGAAATACAACGATAGACAAGGAGAATCGTCCATGAAAATCCTTCTGATTCGCCACGGAGACCCCGATTACGCCATCGATTCGCTCACGGAGAAGGGCTGGCGGGAAGCGAAGCTGCTTTCGAACCGGCTTGAGAAGCTGGAAATTCGGGATTTCTATGTTTCCCCGCTGGGACGCGCGCGGGCGACGGTGCAGCCGACGCTGGAAAGGCTGAACCGCACCGCCGAGGTGCTGCCGTGGCTGGCGGAGTTCCGCGGCTGGGTGGAGGATCCGTTCGGCCAGCCGGAGCCGCAGCACCGCATTCCGTGGAACCTGATGCCGCAATACTGGACGAAGTTCCCGGAGCTGTTCGACCGTGACCATTGGATGGAGCATCCGCTGATGACGACGGGAACGCTGCGCCAGATTGTTCAGGAAACCAATGAGGGCGTGGACGCGCTTCTGGAACGATATGGCTACAAACGCGACGGCATGATCTTCCACACCGAAAACAACACGACGGACACGATCTGTCTGGTCTGTCATTACGGCGTGGGCATGGCCATCCTGTCGCACCTGCTGGGCGTCGCGCTGCCAGTGCTGTGGGGCAGCTTTATGCTGCCGACCACCTCGGTCACCACGCTGGTGACGGAGGAGCGCGTTCCGGGCGAGGTGTTCTTCCGCTGCTTCCAGATGGGCGACACCGCGCACCTGTACGCGGGTGGCGAACCGAATTCGCAGGCGGGCATGTTCAAAGAAAAACTATAAGGGCAAGAAAAAGCATTCGACGGCAGAAACGCGATCGAATGCTTTTTTTGAATCAGTATCCCCAGGCCTTCAGCTCAGGATGCACCGTCCACGCGGGCGTGGGCGCGGGCGTTACGCCGAGCGCGGGGGTCGGGTCGGGAGTGGTGTCCGGCGCGGGGGAGACGTAGTACTTGTTCTTCGGGTCAGGATCGGTCGGATCCCAGTTGCTCGTGCGCTTGGGCGGCTTGAGGGACGCAAGCAGCGCTTCGTCCCGTTCGCCGCTGTTCATCACGCGAATCGGCGTGCCCTCAGGGCAGTTAACATACATCCAGTACGCGTCGCCCGCCGTCAGGCGGATGCAGCCAGAGGAAACGTTCCGCCCCAGCTTGTCATAGTAGTGATGCTTGATTTTTCCGGCGTTCTGCGTGTAGTAGCAGCAGGAATGAAAGAGGAACGGACCGGAGATACGGTTCGCGTACTGCGCGTAGGAGCCGTTACCCATCTTGCGCCAGCGGTACTTTGTGCCCAGACGGTACATGCCGTCCTCCACCTTGTCCTTCTTGCCGGAGGAGCAGATGAACTGCTTCACGACCAGATCGTAATAGCCCGTTTCGCCGATGGTGTAGATCGTGACTACCTGCTTGCCCTTGTCCAGCTCGATAAAATAGGGATATTCCAGATCGACGGGCGTGGGTTCGGGGGTCGGCTCGGGCGTGGGCGTCGCCGTGGGAATGGGCGTAGGCTCGGGCGTGGGTGTCGGCGTAGCGGTCGGAACCGGCGTGGGAGTCGGCGTGGGCGTGCGATCCACCTCCGCCTGATAGTCGCCGTTCGCCTGATGAATGCTCGTGAGCACTAAAATCAGCAGCACCAGAACGCACACGGCCAATATGGAAACAGTGGCGTAAAACATCGTTTTGTTGGTTTTCTTCCTGCGATGGGCAGGGTGTTTTGCGTGTGTTTGCTTGTTCATTCTTGTTTCTCCATCGTTATTCACGGAAATTATAAGACCGAGGTTTGTCATTCACAAGCATGAAAGCGTAAATATGCGTAAAGATCACAGCAGAATCCGGTTCACCGTGTACATCCAGACGCAGTACATATACAGCGCCGCGAGCAGCGCATACACGAGTGCGCGCGCCCAGCGCCTGCGAATCCGAGCGAGAATCAGGTAGGCGGGATACATGGCGCAAAGGTATCGCGGGCCGCTGATCAGCATCGTGGGGGAGATGACGACGTTTTCATATACAAGCGCATAGGCGAGGTCGGGCACGTTCAGCCTTCGCGCGCTGAGCGCGAGCATCACGGCGCTGAGCAGCAGAAAGGCCGACTGCGGAATCCATACGCCCCAGCGGTACCAGTCGACGTTTGGATGAACGAGGTAATAGGCGGTGTAGCGCGCCGTGCGGAACACGGAACCGGCGCTCTGTCCCCAGTGCCCGCGCTGATAGATGAGAAACTGGAACGGGTTTCCGGTCACGACGGCGTTGATGATCATATAGGCCGCGAAGCCGGAGAGAATGGGCAGGCACTTGAGCGCGCTCATAAGCAGGGCGCGCGCCTTGCCGTCCCCGCGTCTTCGCGCGGCGCGAATCAGCTCATAATACAGCGGCACGGCGCACACCGCGCCCGGAAGACGGGAAAACGACGCGAGCGCGCCGAACAGCAGCGCGCACAGGAAACGCTGTCTGCGCGCCGACAGCACGCTGAGCAGCGTGCAGAGAAGGAAGATCGATTCCGTGTAGGGAATGGAAAAGAACATTCCGGTGGGGCAGAAGAGGAACAGCCATGCGGCGCGCCGGGCGCACCGTGAGCCATACGTACTCTCCGCAAGCCGGAACAGCGCATAGGCCGCGCCGAGAAGCGCCGCGTTTGAAACGATGAACGCCCACGCGGTGATGGACAGGAACGGGAAAATCGCGTGCAGACCGCGCACCAGATAAGGGTACAATGGGTAAAACACGATGTGCAGCCGCGCGTCGCCCTCCGTGACATAGCCGTTTTCGGCAATGCCAAGATAGTGTGGCGCGTCCCACTGCGTCCAGACAAAAAGCTGATTATTCAGATAGGTATCCAGACTGCCCGAAAGTGCGTTCCCCACATAGCCGACCGTCCAGATGAGCGCGCGGGAGAGGACAAAGGCAATCAAAATCGTCCGCAGCACGGCGAACGCGGGCGCGGACGGCTTTGACGCGGGCGCTTCCGCAGGGTTCAGCGCACCCACAAAATAGCGTCGGAGCGCGACGATGAGCGCGTAGAGCAGGAGAGCGCATACGACATACGGGTAGATTCCGATAAAGAGGTCAGTCATCGTCAAACAGGCGCGCAGAGGGCTTCGTCGAGCGGCCGTCGCGCGTGGTCGGGGCATACAGGGACGAGGAAGCGCCGCGCGGCTTAGGCCTTGCGGGCTTCACATCGAACAGGGAATCGTCCATGAACAGGTCTTCGTTTTTCAGACTCGCCGGCTTCGCGTTGGGTTTGCGCGCGGGCTTTGCGTCGAACGGGGCATCGTCCATGAACAGATCGTTGTTCTTCGAGGAAACCGGCTTCGCGTGGGATTGCTGCGCGGGCTTCACATCAAACAGAGACGGCTCCATGAACAGATCGTCCCTGCTTTCTTCTTCCTGTTCCCTGCGAACGTCGCTCTCCCGGCGCGGAATCCGCGTGGAGGGCTGCACGCGCCGCGCGGGCGCCGGACGGCGGGCGGAGGGGAGTGGTTCGTTTGGCTCCAGAATCGCGTCGTCGACCACCATGCGCTTTTTGCGGAACCACCACCAGAACGGCCGCCAGCGAAGCAGGTACACGATGACGTCCGTAACCACGCCGATCGTCAGCAGAACGACGAGCAGACTTTTCCAGCTGCCCGAAAGCCAGCTTAAAAGCGAGCCGCCGCTGCTGCCGGTGAACAGCGACCAAACGCCGTTCATCAGCGCTCGAAACCACGAAAGCATGATTTCCAGCACGTTTCCCGCAAACTGATCGTGACCCATTTTATTCCTCCGTCTGGTTCTCCGGAGCCGCGACGGCGGCTTCCTCCAGCGTAACCTTGATTGTGGATGGTGTTAATGAGGCGTATGAAAGCTCCGGATTGTTCCCGATGACGATCGGAAGCTCATGGGTTCCGGCGCTCAGCCCCGTCAGATCGACGTAGGCGTACACATCGCCACTTTCCAGCTCGGCTACCTGCGAACGCGGGCCGGTGACCTGCACGGAGAAGCGGTCGGCGGACAGCATCGCCGTCAGGCCGTCCGGCAGACCGAACGTCTTTACGGGAATGTCGCTCAGCAGGTTCGTGTCCTGAATTTCGGAAATCGTGACGGTCATGTACACCTGCTTGGAGGAGACGTATTTGAATTCGGACAGGTTCGAGAAGGACAGTGTCTCTGTGAACGACTTGGTGGGCGAGGCGTTCTTCAGCTTATCCGGAATCTTCAGCGGCAGGTGCTCGAGGTCTTCCAGCAGATCGGGCTCCGCGGCCACGGTAATCGTGGGCGGCATGAAGCTGATGGAGGTAATCTCATAGCCGTCCGCCACGCCAAGCTGAGAGGGATCGAGCACGACGCTCAGATCCTTCTTGGGATAAATATCCACCTTAATGGCGCAGGTGGACGCGGACTTTTTCAGCAGGCGCGAGGTGGGAATGGTTTCGCGCGACTGATCGAGCAGCGAAACCAGCGCGGAGCGGCGGAACGAAGCCGTCTGGTCGCTCACGTCCAGCTGCGCGCGGATGCCAAAGACCGTCTGCACGACGGACATGGGGCCGGACACGGTGATCTGCTGCGGGTTGACGGAATCCGTTTCCACATTGTACCAGTAGTGCTCGGTGTCCATGCCGTTCAAATTTACTTCGATGGGCATGTCGCGGGAGTCAAGGCTTTCCACGTGCACTGTCACGCTGTCGGGATACAGCTTTGTGACGGTTCCAAAGCGCGATTCGGCGAGCAGCGGCACGTCGTAGGTGCCCTCCACGCGGATGTTGGATACGTCCAGCGACACGTCGATGCTGCCGCGCGTCACGCGGGAAAGCTGGTTCTGCGGCGCTTCGACGACGGCGGAAATCTCACCCTGATATTCGGAATACACGTCGGTCGCGAGCGCGAGACCGTACACGTTCAGGGACGAGGTTCCGGTGACGGAAATGCTCAGCCCGGACATGTGCTTGCTGCGCGTGAGCGAGGGCGTGCTGTCGATGATGTAGATCCAGAGGATGATGGCGAAAAGGAGGCTTAAAAGCTTCAGCCACAGGTGGCCGGTCAGCGCGTGCCAGAGGCGCTTGCCCATTTCGCGAAAGTTCAGGTTTTTAAAAAGCCCCTTCATGGCTGAATCCCTCCTTATGACCGGTCGGCTTCGCCGGACGTGTCCTCCGCCTTCTGCGCGGGAGCGGGCTTGCGGACGGCGTATCTGTGCTGCAAGCGCGCGGGAATGCTGCGGGCGCTCTCCGCCTGGAACAGGTCGGTCAGAATCTGCGCGAGCGCCTTCGCGTCCAGATAACGGGTCAGCTTGCCTTCGCGCGCCATGGAGATGATGCCCGTTTCCTCGGACACGATCAGCGCGACGGCGTCCGTGGTTTCGCTGATGCCGAGCGCGGCGCGGTGGCGGGTGCCCAGTTCCTTGCTGATGGTGGGATCATCGGACAATTGCAAAATGCAGGCGGCCGCGAGGATACGCCGGTTGCGGATGATCATCGCGCCGTCGTGCAAAGGCGTGTTCGGCTCGAACACGTTTTCAATCAGCGGCGCGGAAATATCGGCGTCCAGCGCCGTGCCAGTGTCCGCGAATTCGCGAAGGCCGGTTTTCTGCTCGATGATGATCAGCGCGCCGATGCGTTTTCGGGACATGTTGCTCATGGCCTGAACAAGCTCGGTCACGCAGTCGTCCGCCGAACGTTGGGCGCGCAGCTGCGAGGGGCTGATCAAAGACGTGCGGCCAATCTGCTCCAGCGCCTTGCGCAGCTCCGGCTGGAACAGGATGACCATCACGATCACGCCCGTGTTGATGAACTGCTGAAGCATCCAGTTGACGACGTTCAGCTGCAGAATGTCGCTCAGCCAGAAAAAGATGAGCAGCACGCCAATGCCCTTGAATACGGCGCTGGCGCGCGTGCGAAGCAGCAGACGGATGATCTCGTAGATGACGACCGCCATCAGGAAAATGTCCAGAAAATTCCGCCAATCCGGCTGCTGGAAAAGATTGGTATATAACGTCGAAATGCTCGACCACAGCGAATACAACAGATTCAAACGGACACCTCCCTAAACGCACTCTGCCCTCTCTATTATAATGCAAAGCTCGTCCAAATGGAATCCGTTTTCCGATTTTTTCTCAGCAATTTTTGTTGTTAATATGTTGCAAAGTTCTATTTTTCGCCATTTGCGCTTCGCGCGGAAGCGAGGGCGTGCGAAACGAATACGCCGTCCAGCTGCGAAAGGTAGTCGATCAGCGCTTTTTCGAGCGCTTCCGAGGACGTTCCCGCGGCATAGCATGCCGAAAGGCGCGTGGCGGTATCCGAGATCTTGCGCAGAAGCAGACGGCATTCGATTGTGCCGTCGGGCGCGCAGGCGTTCAGCGCTTCTAAGGCGTAAAGCTGTTTATCGAGCTCCGGCAGAAGCGTGCCGCGGATGTCCGCGCCCATCACGGCCATTTTCCGTCCCAGACGCTGGCATTCGCTCAGCTTGCGCGCCATCTGTTCGTTGAGCGCGCCGGAGATGCGTTCGGTCTCGCGCCGCGCGCGCTCAATCGCGCGGATGGACGAGGTCAGGGTAAAGGTGAGCACGGTCGTAAGCAGAAGGGCGGCCAGAAGGCGAAAAAGAGAGCGTCTGCGCACAGGTAATTCCTCCCATCATCCATTGTGACGGTATTCCTTATGCGCAGACGACGTGTTTTATGAGAAATTTTTCAGCAATAATCAAGGATGGTGGCGAAATCGCGCGCGGGAAGCGTCAGCTCCCGGGTATGCGCGCGGCGCGCGCCGGTCGCGGCGGCGAACGCGGTCTCGTCGGCAATCGGAAAATCGATGACGGGCGTTTTGTAGTGCATGGGCACGACGGCCTTCGGCTTCGCTTCACGGATGATGGCGAGCGCCTGCTCGGTATCGATGGTGTAGAAGCCGCCGATGGGAATCAGCATCAGCGACGCGCCGGAGAGGAACTGAAGCTGTCGCGCGTCCGGCATGTGGCCGAGGTCGCCCAGATGCACCACCGTTTCGCCGTCCGCCTGAAATTTGAAAAGCAGGTTTCCTCCGCGCTTCGCGCCGCGCGCATCGTCGTGGAACGAGGAAATCGCTTCCACGCGCGCGCCGCCCAGCGTCCATGCGCCCTCGGTGCTCAGAATCTGCTTCGGCCCCGTGAGCGAGGAAGGGTCGTTGTGGTCATGGTGCGCGTGGCTGATCGTCACCGCGTCGGCATGGTCGGTGGGACGGGCATAGCCGACGGAAGCGTCGAATGGGTCGGTCACGAAGGTGAAGCCGTTGTCCAGCGTGAGGGTAAAGCAGGCGGGGCCGTTGAAACGAAGCTTCATATTTAAATACCTCCTTCGAAAATGTGTTCGAGAAATCGCGCGTCCTCCGCGCGATGCAGCCGCAGACACTCGGCGAGCGCTTCGCGCAGCGCGCGGTCGCGGACTGCGGGCGCAGCCTTGAGAAGCTGGAGATAGAGTCCGCGAAGCGCTTCGGGCACGTCCGGCAGCCGCGGCGAGAGGAACAGGAGATTGCCATCCCAGCGCAGCGTAAACAGCGCTTCCAGCGAGGGCACAGCCGCAACCCCGTGCCGGGGTGCGTCCGAGACGAACAGCGCGCCTCCGCGATCCGCGCGAACGAACGCGCCGCAGGGTCTCAGCGCCGCGAGCGCTGCGTCCTTCAGACGCGCGTATTCCGCGTCGATCAACGGATAGGCGTTCATCGGCGCAGCTCCTCAAGAGAGAGGAAGACGCGCGGCAGCGCTTCAATCAGGTCAGTCGGCAGCATGGAGAACGTACCCTTATCCTCGGCGGCTAGCTCTCCGGCGCGGCCGTGCAGCTCGCTGCCCAGCCAGAGCGCGGCTGTGGGAGAAAGTCCCTGCGCCAGCAGCGCGCCGACAATGCCGGTGAGCGCGTCGCCGCTGCCGCCCTTCGCCATGCCCACGCTGCCGGATGCGGAGAGGAAGCGGCCGTCTCCGACGATCAGCGAACACGCGCCCTTCAGGAGCACCGCGGGGCCGAGCGCGTGCAGCCGCGCCGCGGCTTCCATCGTCGGCCGCATTCCGCCGTTCAGCCGCGCGGCCTCGCCGGGATGCGGGGTCAGCGCGCAGTGGGAGTGAAGAAGCTTGCGCAGAGAAGCGTCCTGCGCAATCAGGTTCAGCGCGTCCGCGTCCAGCATGGCAGGGAGACCGCTTTCCAGAATCACGCGGACGCATTCGCCGCTCGCGCGCATGGAAAGCCCGCAGCCCGCGGCCACGGCCGTCTTTCCGCGCAGCGCGTCGCGGAGAAGGGGAGCCGCGTCGGCGTTCAGCGCGCCGTCCGTTTCCGGAAGAGGGATGCACATGGCTTCCGGCGCGAGCGTTTGCAGGATGGGCAGGCAGCTTTCGGGACAGGCGACGGTCGTCAGTCCCGCGCCCGCGCGCAGGGCGGCACGGGTGCACATGGCCGCCGCGCCCGCCATACCGCGCGACCCCGCGACGATCAGCAGGTGGCCGAAATCGTTCTTGTGCGCCGTGCGCTTGCGTACAGGCAGCGCGCGCGCCGCGTCCGAGACGTCGGCAAGGCGCAGAACGTCCTCCGGCAGCAGGTTATCAGGAATGCCGATCTCCCGCACGGCGAGCCCTCCGCACACGTCCATGCCGCCGCCGAGCCAGTGGCCGGGCTTGGCCGTCTGGAACGCGACGGTCACGTCCGCGCGGACACAGGGCGAAAACACCGTCCCGTCGTCGGCGCACAGGCCGGAGGGAATGTCCGCGCTGATCGTAACCGAGCCGGCTTCGCGGTCGGCGTTCATGCGCTCGATCACGCGCGCGGCGTCGCCCTCGGGCGCGCGGGAAAGGCCGATGCCGAACAGGCAGTCCGCCCACGCGTCGGGACGGGGAATCGCGTCGAGCCCGCGAACGTCCGCGAACGCGAACACCGCGCCGCGGGCGCGTTCGCAGTTTCGAATCGCGTCAGTGGTGCGCGGCTGGCCGACGGGCAGGATGATGGCGCGGCCGCCCTTTTCGGCGAACAGGCGCGCGGCGGCGTAGCCGTCCCCGCCGTTTCCGCCGGTTCCGCACGCAAACACACACGTCTTTCCGCGCCCGGCCAGCGCGTGCAAAAGCTCGTCGCACAGCGCCGCGGCGGCACGCTCCATCAGATCGATGGAGGCTGCGCCGGCGTCAAAATACGCCCGTTCCATGTCGCGCATCTGCTGCGCGGTCAGTATTGGCTTCATGAGGAATTCCTCCGTTGTCTGAAATACGGTCGACGTTCTTCTGGGAAAATCCGTCTGCTTCGCTGTCGGAGAAACGCGTCCGACGCAAGACGAAGCGAAAGAAGGGGAATGCGTTCGGCGAAACACGTTCCGACCGATTTTGTCTGTGCGCAGCTGGAGTGAAGAAGCTGGCGCAGAGAAGCGTCCCGCGCAATCAGGTTCAGCGCGTCCGCGTCCAGCACGGCAAGGAGACCGCTTTCCAGAATCACGCGGACGCATTCGCCGCTCGCGCGCATGGAAAGCCCGCAGCCCGCGGCCACGGCCGTCTTTCCACGCAGCGCGTCGCGGAGAAGAAGGGCGGCGTCGGCGATTTGTGCCTATCAGCGTCGCACGGAAACGTCTCCGGCAAGGTCGCGCGGGAAATCGGTATATTTCCACCCGGAAGCACACTCCGTCCGGCTCCGCTACACGTACCCCATCAGCCCGCGCACGGAAACGTCTCCGGCGCGCACGATGGTCTGGCCGCGATCAGGGGTATCGACGATCAGCGCGCCGTCATCGGCGAAGTCGCGCGCGAAGCCGGTGAAGGCTTCCGTCTGTCCCTGCACGCGGATTTCCTTTCCCAGCGTCGCGGACAGCGGACGGATTTCCGAGAGAATCGCGGAAAGCCCGGCGGTTTGGTATAGCGCCCGCGCGTCGTCAAAATGGCGCACAATGTCTGCGGCCGCGTCCTCCGGCTGGATCCGCGCGCCGCAGGCGCTTTCCAGCGTCGCCGCCCACGGCAGCTCCGGCGACGGCGCGGGCCCCAGAAGGTTCACGCCGATGCCAACGACCGCCCATGCTAGGGACATTCCGTCCGCGCGCATTTCGGCCAGCATGCCCGCGATTTTTCGACCGCCGCACACGAGGTCGTTCGGCCACTTGATGCGCACCGCATCGTTCGTGCGCTCGTTCAGCGCCTTCGCGGCCGCCAGCGCGGCCACAAATACCAGATCCGCCGCGGCGACGGCGGGCAGAGCGCCCGGCGCGGGTCGAACCAGAATGGAGAACCACGCGCCCGTGCCCGGTTTCGACAACCATTTGCGGTCGAAGCGGCCGCGTCCGGCGGACTGTTCGCGCGCGAACGCGACGGCGCCGTCCGGCGCGCCCTCCTCGGCCCACGCCTTCAGGCGCGTGTTCGTGGAATCAGCCAGCTCGTAGACGCGGGCGGCGTGTCCGGCAAGAAGGCTTTCTCTAAAAAGGTTTTCGATGCTCATGGGAAAGCCTCCAGATTACTGATCGAGTTCCTTGCGGTGAAGCGATTTCTCGGTGCTGAAGCCCTCCGGATAGCGCGCCCTGAGCTTGTCGATGTTCGCCTGAAGGATTTCTTCCAGCGTCAGCCCCAGCGCGGTGGCCGTTTCGGCGAGATACCACGCAATATCGCCCAGCTCCTTCGCAAGGTGCGCCTTGTCCAGCTCGTGCCCCTGCGCCAGCCACTTTTTCACAATGTCAATCGCTTCGCCCGATTCGCCGCAAAGCCCCATCACGCCGTTTAGGAGCACGTCGCGCTCGCTCAGCGCCGGATTCCGCGTCGTCATGGCAAGTTTCTGGTATTCGTTGATCGTCATAGGTCTGTCCTCCGGTTTCGTTTTCTACAGTATAGCAAACGGAAATCGGCGCGTCAAGAAAGAGGTAGACGAAGTTCACATCCTATGCTATAATGTACACAAAAATGGAAAGGAAGAAACGAAAATGAAACGTGGAATCGCGATGCTTCTGGCGTTTTTGCTGGCGCTCTCCTTTGCGGCGGCTGCCGAATCGCCTGCGTCGACGGAGGAATGGATGGTCGGGGAGACGATCGAGCTGGCGAAGCGAATTCAGGAGCTCGGTGCGGACGAAGCGTACGGACGCATGTATTCGTCGGACGAGCAGATTCTTTCCGTCGGCGGGACGGCGGCGCAGATGACGATCCCGGATGCTTCGAAGGCGACGGTGATCTATGTCGACATGAATTCGTTCCTGATGAGCGCGGCGGGGACTGCGGTGACGCTCTCGGACGAAGCCGCGCACGCGATGAATATGCAGTTTGGAAGCATCCTGCTTCAGATGACGGGCAGCGCGTATGGCGTTTACGCGACGGCGGGGATGAGCGTTTATCACGCGGAAGAGGTTTATCCCGGCTTCGACGCATTTGCAAACGCGGTGGTGCTGCTGGACTGCGGCACGGCGACGATCGGCGCGGCCTTCTCCATGACTGACAACGGCATTGTGGCCGCGACCGCCAAGTTGCTGCCCGCGGGCGCTATGAACGCGTATCTTGCGATCAATATGCCGAGCGTGCAGACGGAGAGCCGAACCATTCAGGCGGCCGAGGGAGACGAATGGTATAAGACCGCGGCGCTTAACGCGGCGGCGCGGCTGAAGCTTCTGATGTCGGACGCGATGTATGTGGAAGGCATGGGAGCGTCCGACGAGATCAAGGCCGTTCTTGACGGCTATGCCGCCGGAGAGGATGCGGGCATGGAATGCGTGCGGGAGATCATCCCTTCTAAGGATATTTTGCCGAATATGAGCTTTGAGAACGAGACGCAAAAGCGGTTCATGGCCGAGAATATGGCTTCTCAGGTGCCAACGATGCTGCTTGCGCGCAAGGGCGTTACGGAGCTTTCGGCGGGAAGCATGGTAAACGCGACGCTTTACTACAGCGGTTTTTCGGATTTTGAGAGCCGCGTGGTGTTCGTGGACGCGAAAACGTTTACCGCGGGCGTATCGTTCACGAACATGGGCAAGGGCGTTGTGTGTGCGCGCGCGATTCCCATGCCTGCCGATATTCTGAATGATTTTTCCGAAACGGACATTCCGAATATGCTCGGAATGGCGGGCTGATTTTGGCGACGGAAAAGCTAACCCAAAATATGGTTGAATTTTGCGGGGCGAGTGGGTATAATACCATTGTCCGCAGAGAATGCGAATCATCCGAAGGGAGAAACGAATCATGGACGAAGAGCTCGATCTCGTAGTGTTTGAGGACGATCAGGGAAACCAGATCACGATGGAGGTTATCGATTACTTCTTCTACGAGGGTAATGAATATGCAATGCTGACCGATTATCAGGAGGACGACGACACGTGCGACGCGTGCGAGAAGGCCGACTGCGAAGGTTGCCCGGAGCAGGAGGAAATCGTGATCATGCGCGTGGTGCCCGTGGGCGACGATGAGGAAGAATTCGTGCCCGTGGACGAGGAGCTTGCCAGCCGTCTGATTGAAATGATCGAGAGCGGCGCGTTTGACGATGACTTTGAGGAAGAGGACGACGACGAGCAGCCGTAAATCCTACCTCTGACCGGCGGAGCTCGAACGCCCGCCGGTTTTTCCATGTCTTCAGGAAGGAAGTAGCGAATGCGAATCACCGTACAGGCACAGGCGAAAATCAACTGGGCGCTGGATATTCTTTCAAGGCGCGAGGACGGTTATCACGAGATGGACATGCTGATGCAGAAAATCGCGCTGTCCGACGAAATCCGCTTTGAAACCGCAAGATGGACGACGCTGACCGTCAACGGCCATCTGATTGCGAACGCCGGGAAGAATCTGATCGTCCGCGCGGCCAATCTGCTCAACGAGTATATGGGCGAGAAGCGCGGCGTTCGGATTACGCTTTCCAAGCGCATTCCCGTGCGCGCGGGTCTGGGCGGCGGCAGCGCCGACTGCGCCGCGGCGCTGATGGCGCTGAACGACCTGTGGGGCTTCAAGCTTCCGGCCAAGACGCTGAAAAAGCTGGCGCTCAGTTTAGGCGCGGATGTGCCGTATTGCATGGAAAACGATTTCTGCCGCGTGCGCGGAATTGGCGAGGATGTTCAGACGCTGGAAAACGCGCCGAAGATTCCGCTGGTCGTGGCGTGCGTAAGCCCGGGTCTTTCGACGCAGGCGGTGTTTTCGAACTTTGACGAGGCGGGGGATTCGCCGCTGAACGTGCCGATGGAGAAGCTGTGCGGCCGACTGACGGCCGGCGATTTCCGTGCCGCGGACGAAATCAGCGGGAACGCGCTGGAACGCGCCGCGATTCGGCTGCTTCCGGCTGTCGCAGATACCATGGAGCGGATGCGCGCCTGCGGCTCTTTGTATACGCGCATGTCCGGAAGCGGCTCGGCCGTGTTCGGCGTGTTTGAAACCGCGGACAAGGCGCGCGAGGCGGCGCAGAAAATTGAGGGCGCGACCGCGACGGAAACCGTCTGATTTTCTCGGAAAAGTGAATAATTTCCCGCGCATTTGCCGACGATAGATGCATAAAACCCGGGAGGTTTGCATCATGCGTCGGCTTTTGTTATGCCTTTTTTGTCTTGGATTGTCGTTTACATCGATTTGTGAAGCGGAAACGTTTTCGCCCGTGCGTCTGCACGTCGTGGCGGACAGCAACGAGCCCGAGGCGCAGAGGCTGAAGCTTCTTGTGCGGGATTGCGTGGCGCTGGAAACGCGGGCGTTGCTGGCTTCCGCGCACAGCGAAGCGGAGGCCTGCGCGATTCTGCGCGAGAAAGCCGCCTATCTTCGCGCCTGCGCGCGGCAGGCGGCGCGGGAAAACGGATACGACGGGCGCGTCGCGATTCGGCAGGGACAAATGCCCTTTCCGGCAAGACTGTATGGAACGCTGCTTCTGCCCGCGGGCGCGTACGACGCGGTGCGCGTGGAGCTGGGCGCGGCGGAGGGGCGAAACTGGTGGTGCGTGCTGTATCCGTCGCTCTGCGTGCGCGGCGGGACGGACGGGCCGATTCGCTTTTATTCCAGCGTGCGCACGTGGCTTGAACGGATTCGAAGGGAGGGACTGGGGCTGTGAAACGAACGACGGCTTTTCTGCTGGCAATGGCCATTGCGCTTGGCCTGTGCCTGTCGCCCGCGCTGGCGGACATTGTGCTGGAGGTGGGCTCCAGCGGCGCGAATGTAACCAAGGTGCAGAACCGCCTGATTCAGTATGGATACATGACCGGCAGCGCCGACGGAAAGTACGGCGAAAAGACGCGCGACGCGGTCCTCCTGTTCCAGAAGCGGAACGGCCTTACGGTGGATGGGCGCGTCGGCAAGGCGACGGCCGCGGCGCTGGGCGTTACGCTCACGTCGTCGACCTCGTCTTCTTCCTCGACGATCGTTTCGGCGGATCAGAAGCTGCTGGCGAAGCTGGTCTACGCCGAGGCGCGCGGCGAGAGCTACAAGGGGCAGGTAGCCGTGGCGGCGGTCGTGCTGAACCGCGTGTCATCCTCCTCGTTCCCAAACACCATTTCGGGCGTGATTTATCAGACGGGCGCGTTTTCGTGCGTCAGCAACGGTTCGATCAACAACATGCCGAACGACGCAGCTGTTCGCGCGGCGCTTGACGCGATGAACGGCTGGGACCCGACGAACGGCTGTCTCTACTATTATAATCCCGGAAAGACCAGCGATTCGTGGATTCGCACGCGCACGGTCGTTACGGTGATCGGCAATCATTATTTCGCGAGGTAGGCACAATGAAGGAGCGATGGATGAAAACCGCGCTTTGCGCGGTCTCGACGCTGCTTGCGGCCATGGCGGTGCTGTACGCGAGCGCGGCTTCGGATGGAAAGAAGCGGGAAATGGCGCTGAACGCCGTTTATCAGCGGGCGTTTTATGAAACGTGCGAATACGTCAGCGGTATGGAAAACGATTTGAGCAAGCTGAACGCCACGAGCAGCGCGCGCACGCAGGTATCCCTGCTCGACGATCTTTCCCGCCGGGCGCAGGGCGCGCAGTGCAATCTGGCGCTGCTTCCCGTGAGCATGGACGCGGCGACAGCCACGATGAAATTCGTGAATCAGGCGGGTGACTATGCGGAAACGCTCAGCGCGCGGCTGTCCGCCGGAGGGACGCTGGGCGAGGAGGATCGTGCGCAGCTCGGCGTGCTTTCGGAAAGCGCGTCCCTGTTTGCCTCGCGGCTGGACGAAGCGCTGACGACGGGCGTGTTCACCGTCGGAGACGCGGAAGGGGTACCGGAGCTGCTGGCGAACGTGCCGGATACGTCCTATCCCACGCTTCTCTACGACGGGCCGTTCTCCGACACGCGTCTGGACGGCGCGGCGCGCGGGCCTTCCGGCGACGAGATGACGCGCGAGCAGGCGGCGCAGGCGCTGATGGACTTCCTTGGCGACGACGCGGACGGTATTTCATTCACCGGCGACGCGCAGGGCGAAACGGAGCTATATGAGTTCGCGCTGCGCTACCACGGGCGCGAATGCAGCGCGGGCGTGAGCAAAAAAGGCGGCAGGCTGTTCTACCTTCTGCCGGACTCGGCGGGCGGCGAGAGCCTGCGCACGCAGGAGGAATGCGTAGAGAGCGCGAAGATGTTTCTTGAAAGCCGGATTCCGGGCGAGGTGCAGGAAAGCTATTATCGCGTGTACGGCGGCGTGCTCACCTTGAACATGGTGCCGGTGGAAAGCGGAATCCTGCTGTATCCCGACCTGATCAAGGTGCAGGTTTCGATGAGCGACGCGAGCGTAATCGGACTTGAAATGAAGGACTACTATCGCAATCACGCGCCGCGCGCGCTCCCGGAGCCAGCCATCGACGAAGCGCAGGCGCTCGCGCTGGCCGGAGCGCGGCTTGAAACCGAGGGCGCGCGCATGTGTCTGATTCCCATTCGGCAGACCGAGGCGCTGTGCTATGAGGTGCGCGGCCGGGAGGGGGAGGACGAATTCCTGCTTTATATCGACGCGCAGACCGGCGTGGAGCAGACGCTGTTTCAGCTTTTGAAGGCGCCCGACGGGACGCTCGCGGAATAGGAGGGGCGCATGAACAGATTCACACCGGAGAGCCCCGCGCGGCATACGATGAGCAAGACCATGTATGCGGAGCGTGATCCCATGATCGCAAGAGGCGAACTGTACAGCGCCTGTCTCGATCCGGTCGTCGGCTCCGAACAGGGCGGCGTACGTCCCGTGCTGGTGATTCAGAACGACGTCGGGAACCGCTACAGCCCCACGGTGATCGTGCTCGCGGTTACCGGGCAGCTGAATAAGGCGAAGCTTCCCACACACGTGTCGGTCGCGGCGCAGGGAAACGGCTTGCAAAAGGATTCGGTCGTGCTGGCCGAGCAAATCCGTACGCTGGATAAACGCCGCCTCAAGGAGCGGATCGGCTGCCTGACCCCGGAACAGATGGAGCAGGTTTCGGAGGCGTTGAAAATATCCCTTGGTTTCCCAAACTGACGAGAAGAGGGCCTTTCCGCAAGGAATCGCCCTCTGTTTGCGAATCTTTTTGAAAAATGCCGCGTAAGGGCTTGACAGACCCGTCGTCTACGGTTTATAATAGTTCCCGTGCTTAGGGGCATGGTGTAATGGTAACACGTGGGTCTCCAAAACCTTTGTTGTGAGTTCGAATCTTACTGCCCCTGCCAGAGAGCCGGTTTCGAAAGAGACTGGTTCTTTCTTTTGCTATCACCCATTCCCCACCAAAGCCTCATACATTTCATCAAAGCCATCACCATACAGGTGAATGTACAGGTTATAGGTGATATTCACATCAGCATGACCCAAGAGGCGCGAAAGTATCTTCACATCAATGCCTTTGTGATAGCAGTTCGTAGCGAATGTGTGCCGAAAAACGTGTTCTCCTCTAAACTCTATCCCTGCTTCGTCACAGGCTTTGCGTGTTTGGTATCGTAAAGCCTCGTAAGAGAGTCGTTCGCCGTCGTCATTGGTGAAAACCCATTCGCCTGTCCTGCGTGCGTATTGTTGTTCCAATATACTTATCGCCTCGGGCGTGAGGGGAATGGTTCTCCTGCTGCTTTCGCTTTTCACGCTGTCCTGTACAAAGGATTGCTTCTTATTTGCCAAGCGAACCACAGTATTCCTAACATGGATGCGCTTTCGTGCCAGCTGAACATCACGCCAGCGCAAAGCAAGCACTTCGCCAACGCGCAAGCCTGTTTCAATCATCAGCATAATAGCAAAATAGCCTTTCCTCCGCCCGCTGGATATAACATTCAGCAGGGCGGTTTGTTCTTCTGCTGTATATGCCTCAACAATCTTTTCAGGCTTTGCCACATTGTAGCGTGAGGGAAGACGAATCCCAACGCCGGGGTCAGCAGGGATAATGTGAAGGGCGGAGGCTTGTTTGAGTGGGGCCGTCACAATCCGCATCTGTTTCTTGATGGTTGAAAGCCCGTAGCCCCGTTTCGTAAGGTCATTGACATAGTGCTGAATATCAACGCACGTTATATCTCCAATAGGCATAGAAGCGATTGTATATGCTTCTAACGCCTTTGCGGAGGTCAGGAGGCGGTCATAGGTGGATTGCTTCACCGTCGTTTCCTTGAATGTAGTAAGCCATTCAGCGATATAGGAGGTCAAAGAAATAGAGGCGTTCATGTTGCGTCCTTTCTATGACTCCTTCATTGATGGTATGCGGTTTTCAAGGTGCGATGTGGGGAGCCTCCACCGGCTTTGCCGTTTTTGTTGGTATCCTATATGGTTATAGACAAATTTGGCAGGTGGAAAGTAGAAAATCGCCTCCCTCGGCGGGGAGGGAGGCGAGAGCTAAATCAATCACTTAAAGTAGTCATAACCACCGGCGTCACGGAAAGCCACGAACATTTCTCGAATGGCTTGCACACTTCCTGTTGGAAGATAGAAATCGACTTGACTGTTGCTACCTTTCAATCGAACTTTGACAGGGTTATTTGTAGCAATCCAAGCATCGATGAACTCTGTATCCGTGCATACACAGACCATGTTTTCCGTAGTCCAACCGCTTCCGTAATACCACGATTCGGTATCTGTGGTATTACCAAATACATTGCCTTCAAAAGTATAGGTCGTATCGTCTACTTTAATAATGATACTTTGTACGAACGTCCAACCGTAAATTTTGTACTTGGAATGCATATCAAACCAAATCCGAGGATATGGCACGAAATTTTTTGTACCATACTTGGCAAGATAGATGTCGGGCGTCACCTTTATATGACGACAATCTATATCATCATCATAGATGTATTCGGGTTGATATGACATAGATGTGCTTATGATATTTGAACTACTGATGAATCCTCTTTGCTCCATATCATCAATAGATACTTTCCATCCACCTTTATTGAATACATCCATGTCGAAATTTTGTTCGGCAAGAGCAGACATTGAAATGAAACACAATAGCAAACACAAAGCCCAAGCAATAAACCGCTTCATTGTTATTCCTCCTTCGTTATCCTTCCCGCACAACTTCTTGAAAGGTGTGTTTCACAATCTTCGGTGTGCCATCCAACTTGATATACTTTGCAACCGTGGAACCGCTACGTCCCATGCGCCGACCCACCTCGGCGTAGTTGCCGTATTCATTGTAGAGCCGATTCATCTCCACGATTTCAGCAGGAGTTACTCTTTTTGCCATTGTATCAGCCCTTTTTGTCCGGCTTCGGGGGCTTCTTGCCCGTGACAACGTGCTTGTCGCTGTCTGCCATACATTCCTGCCAAATGTCGTTGATGTAGCCCTTGAAGGTCTTCTTCTTGCTTTCATCGCCCGTGACTTCCATTATCATGGCGTTCATCGCATTGAGTTTGTCCTGATAGTTCCACGGAACGGTGATGGTCTTCTTGTCGGTGTCAAGAATGATTCGCATATTCATACCTCCCTCGTCTTTTGTTGGTTTTATTATACCCCCCCCGCAAATTGTCAAGTGTTTTTGGTGAATATACATAAATTTTGTCGTTATGCGGAGAATATACACGAATACGCTGTGAATATTCGCTAATTCGCGCCGTTTCGCTCTGAATTCCTTCGTTTCGCATCGTTTTCAATGCGAATCAGCGCGAAATGATTCGTATTGTGTGCGAAACGATGTGTTTTGGCGCGAAATGAATCGTATCAGACTGATACAAAAGCGTTTTAATTGATTTTTATATAAAAATATGTTATAATATTACTATAAGAAATGATTTTTTCTTAAACAAATACATAGCAAAGGAAAATTGTATATGCTCGGAACAAAATATCTGTCTCAACTCGTAAGCCCGTCCATGCTTTCATAGAACAAACTGAATATCATCAAAGCACCAACAGGCAGCGGAAAAACATACTTCGCATTGACTGCCATTCCCTCCGCCGTGGAAGACCCCGCCCACAGGATTGTGTATTTGATTGATACCATCAACGGCAAAGAACAAATCCTTCAAAACTATAATGTCCGCCCGCTGTATCGGATGTGGGAGACGGAATTGGATGGTATCAACTTCGACAATGATATGTTTGAAACTGACAAGTGTATCGTGATTATCACCTATGCGAAATTCGGTGTGCTGTTGGATAGAGACCCGGATTTCCACAAACATTTTGATTATATCATTTGTGATGAATTACACAGCCTTATCAAGTTTCAGTATTTTTCCCGCCAACCCAATTATCACAGCGTCGCCAAGAGAGGATTGGAGCGCGCCGTCCGAAATGACCATACAAAGGTTGTCGCGCTGACTGCTACGCCGACACAGGTAGAAAACGAATTTGATATGCCGAAATACCGCCTCCCCATTGACGATAACGAAATCATTCATTATGAGACAATGCGCGTCTTTCACTATACCAACCTGAAAGAGACGCTGAAAGCCATCAGCACCGATAAAACGGGTCTGCTGTATGCTGCGCACATCAAAACCATGAAGCAATTGGAGCAGACCGCCCGCGAATCAGGCTTTAATCCCGTGTGCGTGTGGAGCATCAGCAACGCCGACCACGAAATGAGCCAAGAGCAGTTGGATGTGCGGGAGCAGGTGCTGAAACACTACACCATCCCGCCGGAATACAATCTTCTTATCATCAATTCCAGTAGTGAAACAAGTCTCAAAATCAAATCGCCGGTGGATTTTGCTATCGTTCATAGTTTGGATGAGGATACGCAGGTACAGGTGCGGGGACGCATCAATAACGACCTGTCCTGCCTGTATATCCCCGCAACGGACAGCACAATCATCAATGTGCCGGATTATTTTCTTGACTGCCAACTATTTACGGCAGAGAAGCAGAAACTATGTGAAGTATTGAACCTGCGGAACGAATCAGGGCGTTTGTGCGGATGGACTACCGTAAAACGCAGGATTATTGCCTCGGGTTATGAGGTGACAGAGGGACGCAAAGGAAACTATCGCTTCTCCGTTATCCGTGCGCCTGAATAAAGACCACGCCCGCCAATTCTGTTGGTATCCTTATAGGTTATAGACAAAATTGGCAGGGCAACCCGCGTGTCCCCTGCCGATGGCAGGGGGACAACGCAGAAGGGAGCGTTTCGCACGGCGAAACACTCCCTAAAATCATTTGAACCCCAAGGAATCGAAAGCCTTATTCACTTCATTTACAAATTGCTTTGCGTTTTCGCTGGTTGCTTTCGTCATTTCATCCTGTGTTGATTGAATGAGATCGCGCTTCAATTCTTCAAAAGCTGCGGCCTCCAGCATCTTTATTTTCATATCGTTGTAGGCGCGAACCTCATTCGGCATCTATGAACCACACGCGCCTATGAGCAGCCGTTGCCGGTTAAGCATAGTCATTTTATTTCTCATTGATATAACTCCTTTTCTACGGCATCCCACAACAGTTTGCGGAGTATGCCGGACATGGTTGTGAAATCCTGCTTTGCCATCATCTACAAAGCCATGTATTCCTCGCGCGTCACGCGGACGGAAACACAAATCATGCTGTTATTTTCCATACTGAAATATACCTCCTTCTATTGGTTTCACTATATATAGCGGTCAAGCGTATTCTCTTAACTTCTTTCGTCCTCCACCGTCTTTCAAAATCAAAACATCATTTGGTGGGGGCGTGAGCCACACAAAGGCGATATGGGGGTACGAAAAATATTTTTTCCCGAAATTACCCTACCCCCATGCGTCTCAAATACTATACCTTGTGAGACGGTGAAAAATACAGCATTTTTGCGTATCACAAACTTGAAAACTTTATTTTGTGACGTATCAAAATGATGCTTGACATTGTGATACACTTATGATACTATTTGCCTGTCGAAAGGAAGTGTATCACATGGCACGCATTAAGTATATCCGCGTCAGCACCAAGGAACAGAACACCGCCCGCCAAGAGCAGGACAAAGCCCTGTATGATAAGGTCTATTTGGAGAAAATCAGCGGTAAGGACACCAACCGTCCGCAACTCCAAGCCATGCTTGACTATGTGCGTGAGGGCGATGTGGTGGAGGTGGAAAGTTATTCCCGCCTCGCAAGAGATACGCGCGACCTGCTGAATATCATTGATGTGTTGAACAAAAAGGGCGTGGCGTTCGTGTCGCAGAAAGAACAGATTGACACATCCACCCCAGCAGGGCGGTTCATGCTGTCTGTGTTCGCCAGCCTCGCGCAGTTTGAGCGCGAACAAATCCTTTGTAGGCAAGCAGAGGGCATCGCGATAGCAAAGCAGGAGGGGCGCATGGGACGACCTGAAATCAAGCCCTGCGACAACTTCACCACCATTGTAGAGGCGTGGAAACAGGGCGAAATGACAGCCGTAGAGGCTATGAAACAGGCAGGCATGACAAAGGCGACCTTCTATCGCAAGGTCAAGGCAATGGAACAGGCATAAACAAAACAGCACCACCAATCCACACAGGGAAAGGTGGTGCTTCTGCTATTGGCATGTCAAAAATGTTGGTCTCCGTTATGAATACAAACAAAAATGGCAGGGGTTTATGAAAACAGCATCCATCAATGGAGGGTCATTGTCGTATTTGTTATAGATTGTGCGTGTGTGCTGACCCTTGACGAATCAGCAGGGAAACTTTATACTATTAGTGCGAATGAGGCTGGAAGCAGGGCGCATAAGGCCGCAGGTGCGTCAGCACCTGTCGTGTGGTCTCCAAAACCTTTGTTGAGGGTTCGAATCCTTCTGCCCCTGTATCTTTCTTCTATACGATTTGCTGCAAACAGGTCGTATATTTTTATGCATTCTTTTCTGCAGATTTCTCAGGTTTCCCGGCTGGCGATCGGTTTTTACAATGCTGTGATATACTTTTTTTATAAACGAAGGGAGCGAGCGTATGAAATTTGCCAAGGAGAACATGAAGCAGATTTTGCTGATTATTGTATTCACAGCGCTTTTGATTTTCGCGCTGGTGAATTTTCCGGTGCTGCTGGCGTTGCTGGGCGGGCTATACAGGATTTTGTCGCCGTTCCTTGCCGGGTTCTGCGTGGCGTTTATCATGAACGAGCTTCTGAAGGCGCTGGAGAAGCTATGGGACAGGCTGGGCGCGCACGGGAAGCGACGGCGCAGCGAGGCGTTCCGCCGCAAGGCGAAGCGTCCGGTGTGTCTGGCGCTCAGCGTGATTCTGGTGCTGGGCATGATCTCGGCGATGTTCCTGATCATCATTCCGGAAATCAAAAGCACGATTACGCTGATTTCCGACTCCATGCCGGAATACGTGCAGGAGACGGAGGCGTGGATTGCGAGGGTTTCCGACTTTCTGCGCGTGCACGGCATTGACGTGCCGAAATACGATATTGACATTGCGAAAATCGCAGACCGGATTACGAAATCCCTGAGCAACATGGGCGCGTCGCTTTTCAATATGACGGTGAACGCGACCACGTCCATTGTTTCTTCCATTTATGATGTGCTGCTTTCCTTCGTGTTCGCGATTTATCTGCTTGCGCAGAAGGAAAAGCTGATTTCACAGGGACAGCGCATTCTGTACGCGATTCTGCCGGACAAGCACTACGAACGCCTGACGGGCATTCTGCGGCTGTCCAACCACACATTTTCAAGCTTCGTCTCCGGCCAACTGACGGAGGCCGTGATTCTGGGCGTGCTGTGCTTTATCGGCATGCTGCTCTTCCGCATGCCGTATGCCGCGGCGGCCTCCATATTGGTGGGCTTCACGGCGTTGATTCCGCTGCTCGGTTCGTTCATCGGCACGGGCATCGGCGCGTTTCTGATTCTGTTTGTCGACCCGCCCAAGGCGCTCGGCTTCATTCTGTTCATTATCGTGCTCCAGCAGCTGGAGGGCAACCTCATCTATCCCAAGGTGGTCGGCAAGTCGGTGGGACTGCCGGGCATCTGGGTGCTGGTGTCGGTAACGGTGGGCGGCGACGCGTTCGGCGTGATGGGCATGCTGGTGGGCGTGCCGATCTGCTCCGTGGCCTATACGCTGGCACGCGAATTTATCCGCCGCAGGGTTGAACGAAAGCAGCAGCGGGTGCGCGAGGGGGATAACAAGAAACTTGACAAACAGAAAGGTTGACGGATGAAACTCTCTCCTGTATAATGGATAAAGATACGTATGAAATGGACAAAGATACGCACGATAGGGGAGATTCGGTATGAGCGCAGGATGCATGCGTTTGCGAAGAATCTCGCGCGGTTTCTTTCGGGAGTAAGCTCGTCTCAGGGAGACGTGATTGGATAGAGACGAGACCAGAAAGGAAGATGCGCGATGTCATTTGAGGAAATGCTGCTTTTCATCGTGAAGCTGCTTGCGGGAACGGGCGTGTTCCTCGTCGGCGTGTATTTGCTGACGTCGAATATCGAACAGCTTGCAACCGGAAGAATCAAACAGCTGTTTGGAAAAACCGCGAACAAACGCCTTGTGAACGTCGGAATCGGCGCGGCGTCCACAGCGTTGATTCAAAGCTCCGGCGTAACCACGGTATTGATCGTCGGCTTCGTAAACGTCGGAGTCATGAACCTGTATCAGGCTACGGCAATGATCATGGGCGCGAACATCGGTACCACGATCACCGCGCAGATTGCCGCCCTCAGCGCGTTTCCCATCACCACATATATTCAGATTCTCGTGTTCGCGGGCATGATGCTCAGCATGGTCTGTGAAAACGATAACGTTCAGAAGGCCGGTTACATTCTTGCCGGTTTCGGATTGATTTTTATTGGTCTCGAGCTCATGTCGGCTTCCATGAAGGCCAACCGGGACGCCGTTCAAAACATTTTCGCCGTTGTCACGAGTCCGTTCCTTCTTTTCCTGATTGGTATTTTCCTTACGGCGCTGGTGCAGTCCAGCTCGGTTACCACCTCTGTGATCATCGCCATGTCCGTCGCGGGGCTTCAGATTGGCTCCGGCGGAAACGAAGTGCTCTTCATTATTTTAGGCACGAATATCGGCTCCTGCGTCACGGCGCTGATGTCCTCCTTCGGCGCGGGCGCGAACGCGCGGCGGGCCAGTCTGATTCACCTTCTGTTCAATACGTTCGGCTCCGTCATCTTCTTTACGCTTCTGATGGTGTGGCCGTCGTTCATGGAGGTCACGTTCCGCCGCTGGTTTGACGCGACGGCCACGCAGATTGCCATGTTCCACACCTTCTTCAACACGGTCTGCACCGTCCTGTTCCTGCCGTTCTGCAGCGTGTTTGTGAAGATTTCCCAAATTCTGATCAAGGATAAGAAGCGCAAAAAGGCCGTGGAAACCTATCTGGACGAGCGCATGCTGTCCTCTCCGTCGCTGGCGCTTTCGCAAATTGAGAAGGAAATGGTTCTGCTGGCGGATATTTCCATGGACGCCTTCCGAAAGTCCTATCGTTCCTTCAGCGAGCGCGAGCCGTCGCTCATCGGGCCGACGCATAAGCTGATCGAGCGCGCCAACGAAATGAGCCAGAACATCGTGAACTACCTGATCCGCCTGTCGGCGCAGAGTAAGCTGTCCGAGGAGAAGGATATTTCCGACATTCACAGCAACATCGGCGACATTATGCGTATCGCGGAAATCGCCGACAACCTGACCAAGTACACGCGCCGTTCGATTGACCAGAATCTGGTTTTCTCCGACAGCGTGAAGACCGAGCTTCGCAAGATGGTGGAAAAGATCGAGGAGCTGTTTACGCTTACCAAGAAGATCATCGTCGAGCGGGATAAGGCGTTGCTGCCGCAGATCGACAGCACGGAGGATGAGATCGACGCTTTCCGCAAGCGCCTGATCGACAGCCATATCGAGCGCCTGAACACCGGCGAATGCCGTCCGGAGTCCAGCAGCGTGTTTATCAATCTGGTTTCCAATCTGGAGCGTCTCGGCGACCACCTGACGTACATCGCGCATACGGTTCAGTAAAGGACGCACAAAAGCGCCGCCCGATAGCAGGGGCGGCGCTTTTTGCGTGGAACGATCAATCGAAGATTCCGCCGTCCAGTGCGTTTCGGGCGGCGAGGATGTATTTCGCAGTGTCAAGCGGATCAACACCGCGGCGGGGACAGCATTTGTCCGGCGCGAATTCGCAGGCGCGGTAACTCTTTATGCGCGTGGTCATCAGCCCGCGGCCGGAGGTGATCCGGCTGAAGCGGGTAGGGAAGTCGTAGCTGTCCGCGGCGGGCACCTCGCAGATCAGCGTCATTCGGCCGTTCTGCGCCGTGGTCGAAACGACGCTCCCGCGCATGCCGTTGATTTCCCCGATCAGCTTTCCTGCCATGTCCTCGTCGGCCTCCAGATTCATTTCCAGAATCGGCTCCAGCAGCTCGCTTCCGCCGCGGCGCAGACCGTCCATGAAGGCCATGGGCGTGGCGATGATGAAATCCAGCGGGTGCGTGTGAATCTCGTGATCGCCGCCGCCGACAAGGCGGATATGCACGTCGTCCACCTGCCAGCCGAACAGACCCTGCCGCGTGGCCAAGGGAATTGCCTGCGCGATCTGATGCTGGTAGCGCGGCTTGATGTCCCGCGGGGATACAAGGCTTTCAAACGAAACGCCGCTGCCGCGCGGCGCGGGTTCGATTTCAAACTTGATCACCGCCCAGCAGGGCTTGGGCATCGTGTAGGCCACAAAGCCGACCGCGGCGCTTTTGATCGTCTCACGGTATATGACGGTGGGCGGCATGAATTCGACGGTGATGGAGAAGCGGGAGGCGAGCTCTTCCTTCAGCACTTCAATCTGAATCGTGCCCATCAGCTTCACATGTGGCGCGCCTTCCAGCATGGTTACGCTCAGAAGCGGGTCCTCCGCCGACAGCTGATCGAGCGCGCGCTTCAGCGCGGGCAGATTCTCCGGCGTATCGGGAACGACCTTCGCCATAAAGACCGGCTCGCGGAATTCTCCGGCATGGATGCGCTCGGGAAGAAGCGCCGGATCGCCGAGCACCTGCCCGGTTCGCACATTGCCCAGCCCGTACACGCAGGCAATGTCGCCCGCGCGCATTTCGCCGGTATCCTCGCCGCGCCCGTCCGCGCCAAGGGAGCGAATCTGCGTGATTTTGCGCTCGACGGAACGATCCCCCTCGGCGTACGCGTTTTCCTCGTGAACAAGCAGGCGCAGCGTGTCACGGTTTCGAAGCGAGCCGCCGTACAGACGCACCCACGCGGCACGCCCCATGGAAGCGTCGGCTTCCACGCTGAATACCACGCCGGACAGCGGCGCGTCGGCGGAACCCGTTGGAGAGGGAAGCATGTCGACGATGCCGTCGAGCAGCGCGTCGATGCCGTCGCCGGTCAGCGCGCTTCCGCGCAGGATGGGAACGCACAGGCCCTTCTGAATCAGCGGGAACAGACGGGCGTTCAGCCGGTCGTCCGGCCACAGCACGCCGTCCATGTAGCTGGCGAGCGCGTCGTCGTCCTGTTCGGAAACGGCGGCCATGCGCGCTTCCGCGTCGGAAAGGTCGAACGTTTCCGGGCACAGGCGCTGGCGAATCTGCGAAAGCGCGCCTGAAAAATCGGCCGTCGGCCGATCCATCTTGTTCACGAAGATCAGAAGGGGAATTTTATGGCGGGACAGGTAGCGGTACAGCGTTTCTGTCTGCGGCTGCACGCCGTCCACGCCGGAAACAACTAAAATCGCCCCGTCGATTGCCCATAGGCCGCGCTCGATTTCTCCGGCGAAATCGACGTGACCGGGCGTGTCGACGAGGTGAATGTCCGTATTTCGCCAGCGAAGCGGCGCGCATGCGGTTTTTATGCTGATGCGGCGGCGGCGCTCCACGGCGAGACGGTCGGTATGCGCTGTTCCGGCGTCGACCGCGCCCGCAGAACGGATGACGCCGCAGCGGACGAGCATCCGTTCGGAAAGCGTGGTCTTGCCCGCGTCAACGTGCGCGAAAATGCCAATGTTGCGTACGTCAGCGGTCATTGTCGTTCAGAAGCGCCAGACGCAGAAGGTTCAGCGCGTTTTTGATGGACGCGGTGCGCACGTCCGTGCGGTCGCCCTTGAACAGGAATTCGTTGGCGAACGCGCCGTTCTTGTCGGCAAAGCCGATATACACAAGGCCGACCGGCTTCTCGGGCGTGCCGCCGTCGGGGCCGGCGATGCCGGTCACGGACAGCGCATAGTCGGCGTTGCTGCGCGCGCGGGCACCCTGCGCCATTTCCTGCGCACAGGCACGGCTCACGGCGCCGTAGCGCGCCAGCGTCGCGGGATTCACGCCCAGAAGGCGCTGCTTGGCTTCGTTGGAATAGGTGATGTAGCTCTCGTCAAACACGTCCGACGCGCCGGGCTGGTCGACCAGCGCCGAGGCAAGCATGCCGCCGGTGCAGCTTTCGGCGAACGAAACTTTGCGGTGACGCTCCTTGAGCAGGCTCAAAACGACGTGCGGAAGATTCTCCGTCAGACCCTCGCCATACAGCGCGTCGCCCATGCGGCGGCGAATTTCGTTCTCGACGGGATCGAGCACGGGGGAGGGATCCTCGTCCATGCCGCACATGACCGACAGGCGCGCCGTGGTCTCGGCGGTGGAGCAATACAGTGCCAGCGTGGGCGTGCCCAGATGGAACAGATCCATCAGCTGCGTTTCCACGATGGATTCACCGGCAAAGATGTGCAGGTAGCGGGAAATCAGCGTCTGTCCGCTCTTCTTCTGAAGATAGGGATACAGCGAATTTTCGAACATCACCTTCAGCTCGCTCGGCGGGCCGGGGAGCACGGCGACAGTCTTGTCGTCCTTCTCGATGATGCAGCCGGGGGCGGTGCCGTTCAGGTTCGGCATGATGATCGAGCCCTCGGGAATCAGCGCCTGTTTCAGGTTGTTGTCGGTCATGACCTTGCCGGCGCGTTCGGCAAAGTCGCGAATGTGAATCAGGCTGGCTTCGTCCTGAATCAGCTTGAGTCCGAAGTGCGCCGCGACGGTTTCCTTCGTCAGATCGTCCTCCGTGGGCCCAAGGCCGCCGGTGGTGATGACGAAATCGCTGCGGGAAAGCGCCGTGGCCAGCGCTTCGTCGAGACGGCCGACGTTATCGCCCACGACGGTGTGGCGATAGACTGAAATGCCCAGCGCGCTCAGGCGCTGCGAGATGTACTGCGCGTCGGTGTTGGCAACCTGCCCCATGAGCAGCTCCGTTCCTACGGAAAGGATTTCGCATACCATATGTATCACACTCACATATCTTTAATGTATTCGCGATTGTTCCAGATGTAGCAGAAGCCCGACCACAGCGTCAGCGCCAGCGAGATGTACATCATGATGTCCGTCAGCACCTGCCAGATGGGATGCACGGCGGGATCGAGCGCCTTGATCGGAATCAGAAGCAGCGCCATCGGCACGTAGATCATCTGCGTGATCGTCTTGAGCTTGCCCCAGATGCCCGCGGCGATAACCTTGCCCTTGCCGGAGGCGACCAGACGGAAGCCGCTCACGATGAATTCGCGCGCGAGCATCAGAATGCACACCCAGCCGGGCATGCGCTGCTGCTCCACCAGCATCACGAAGGCGCTCATCACCAGCAGCTTGTCGGCGATGGGGTCCATGAACTTGCCGAAATCCGTCACCAGATTGCGCGAGCGGGCAATGCGGCCGTCGAGCAGGTCGGTGATGGAGGCGGAGATGAACAGCACGAGCGCCAGCACCTGACAGACCGGGTACTTCTCAAAGTATACGAACACAACGAAAAAGGGCACGAGCAGGATGCGCAGCATCGTCAGCTTGTTCGGAAGATTCATTCCTCGATCACTCCCATCAGATCGTAGGCGTCGGCTCCGGTGATGCGAACGCGCACATACTCGCCGGGCGTGAGCTTCTTGTCGGCCGCAATGCGGATTACGCCGTCGCTCTCGGGCGCTTCCAGCGCGCTGCGGGCGATGTACGCGCCGTCCTCTTCGCCATCGATCAGCGCTTCCACGACGCTGCCGACGCGAGATTCGTTGATTTCCGCCGAAATCGCCTGCTGCGCCATCATCAGGTCGTCCAGACGCTGGTTCTTCACGTCCTCGTCCACCTGATCGGGCATCGTGCAGGCGGGCGTACCTTCCTCCGGCGAATAGGTAAATGCGCCCAGACGCTCGAACCGGCTTTCCTTCACGAAGTTCATCAGCGTTTCAAACTGCGCGTCCGTCTCGCCGGGGAAGCCGACGATCATCGTCGTGCGCACGAGAATGCCGTATTCATGGCACTTTTTAATGAGCGCCCGAATTTCCGCGCTCGTGCCGCGGCGGTTCATGCGCTTCAGAAGCTCGTCGTCAATGTGCTGAAGCGGCAGATCCATGTATTTCACAATCTTGTCGTTGTCGCGAATCTCGCGCAGCAACTCGTCCGTTACCGTGTCCGGATAGCAATAGAGCACGCGCACCCAGTGCACGCCGGGAATCTCGCTGGCTTCGCGCAGAAGGCGGGGGAGAAGCAGCGTGTGCTCCGGGAAATCGTTGCCGTAGCGCGACGTATCCTGCGCGATGAAAATCAGCTCCGTCACGCCGCGGGCAGCGAGCGCCCGGCATTCTTCCAGTATGTCGTCGTACGGCCGCGAGCGATACGGCCCGCGAATCAGCGGAATCGCGCAATAGGCGCAGCGGTTGCTGCAGCCGTCCGAAATTTTTACATAGGCGGAATAGGAGGGCGTGGTCAGCACGCGCTCCACCTTCAGAAAGCGCTCGCCGTCGCCCGTGCACATCGGCCGTGCGCCGCCGTCGGCTTCCTTCAGGAACTCAAAAATGCGGCCGTAATCGCTCACGCCCATGAGGCCGTCCACCTCGGGGATTTCCTGCTTCAAAGCGTCCGGATAGCGCTGGGAAAGACAGCCGGTCACGAACAGCTTTTTGAGCCTGCCCGTCTTTTTGTATTCGGCCATTTCAAAAATGGCGTCGATGGATTCTTCCTTCGCAGATTCGATGAAGCCGCAGGTGTTCACGAAGATGATTTCCGCCTCGGCGGGGTCGGAAACAATCTCGTACCCGTGCTTCGCGAGCATGCCCAGCAGAACCTCGCTGTCCACGCGGTTCTTGCAGCAGCCCAGAGAAATCATGCCGACTTTGGTAGCCATGGGATTACTCCTTTACTGAACGGATTACTCCACATCGATGTCGTCTTCGCCGTCCTCGCCGAACAGCTCGCGGTATTGCTCGCGCGTGATCAGCACCTCGCGTGATTTGGAGCCCTCGGACTGGCTGACCAGCCCGCGCGCGGCCATTTCGTCGATCAGGCGCCCCGCGCGCGCGTAGCCCACGCGCAGCTTGCGCTGAAGCATGCTGATGGAAGCCTGTCCGGCGTCGACCACGTACTTGACCGCCACCGCGAACAGCTCGTCCACCGTATTCTCTTCCTGATCCTTGTTCTTGTCGTTCTTCTCCGCGTCGGAGAGCACGGCGTTTTCCATGTGCTCCAGAATCTCCTCGTCGAACTGCACCGACTGCGTGTTCGAAATGTAGTCGACCACCGCCTGCACTTCGCTTTCGCTGACCCACGCGCCCTGAATGCGCAGGGGCTTGTTGCGGTCGGAGGGGAGATAGAGCATATCGCCGCGTCCCAGCAGCTTTTCCGCGCCGTAGCTGTCCAGAATGGTACGGCTGTCCACGCCGCTGGCGACGGTGAACGCGATTCGCGTGGGGATGTTCGCCTTGATGACGCCGGTGATGATGTCGACCGACGGACGCTGCGTGGCAATGACCAGATGGATACCGGCGGCGCGCGCCAGCTGCGCCAGACGGTTGATGGCTTCCTCGACGTCGCGCGGGGCGGTCATCATCAGGTCGGCCAGCTCGTCGACGATCAGCACGATCTGCGGCATCGGCTTTTCGTCCGGCGGGAGCTTCTGGTTGTAGCTTTGAATATTCTTCGCGCCGTGCTCGGCAAACGTCTTGTAGCGGCGCGTCATTTCGGCGACCGCCCAGTCGAGCGCGCTGGCGGCCTTCTTGGGATCGGTCACGACCGGCACCAGCAGGTGGGGAATGGTGTTGTAGGCGTTCAATTCCACCATCTTGGGGTCGATCAGGATCATCTTCACCTCGTCCGGCGTAGCGCGGTAGAGGATGGAGATGATAATGGCGTTGATGCACACCGATTTACCGGAGCCCGTCTGTCCGGCGATCAGCACGTGCGGCATGCTGGCAAGATCGGCGACGATGTATTTGCCGCTGTTATCCTTGCCGAGACCCACCGCCAGCCGGGACGCGGCCTTGCGCGCTTCCGGAGACTCCAGCACGTCGCGCAGATGCACGACCTCTTTTTTCACGTTCGGCACCTCCACACCCACGGCGCTCTTGCCCGGGATGGGCGCTTCGATGCGCACGGAAACCGCCGCCAGCGCCATGGCAATGTCGTCGGCATAGGAGGAAATGCGGCTCACCTTGATGCCGGGCGCGGGCAGGAACTCAAAGCGCGTGACCGCCGGGCCGTGCGAAACGCCGGTCAGCTTCACAGGAATGGAGAAGCTTTGCAGCGTGCGAATCAGCGTTTCCGCGCGCTTCATGTCCTCCGCGTCATAGCCGGAGGCGTTCTTCTCCACAGGCTCGCCGGCCTCCATCAGGTCGATCGGCGGGAAATCGTATTCGTCGTCCACGGGGAGGTTCTTCATGTCGGGCAGCTTGGCCGCGGGAATGTGCTCCGGCTTCGGCGTGGACCGATAATCCTTTTCAAAGTAGGAAGGCTGCGGCTCGGCCGGAACGCGCTTCTTCGGCTCCGGTTTAACTTCCTTTTCCTCCACGCGGGGCGCGGAGCGGGAAGCGCGGGGCGCGGGGGAGACATCCGGGTCAAAGCTGGCCGCGCCGCGCTTCGCGGGCGCTTCGGTCGCCGCCGCGCGGGCGCGCACGGACTCGCCCACGGTAAACAGCTCGTCGGCGGTAAGCTTCTTTTCCTTTCGCTCCGGCTTCGCCTGAGGAGCCTTCTCTTCCGCGTCGTCGTTCAGGCGATAGGTCAGCACCGGCTTCGGCTTGCGCGAATGATCGCCCAGCGCGTTCTTCACATAATCCGAATTGCGCTTTTCGGCGGTCTCGTTGCGCACGGCTTCCATCAGGTCGATTTTTTCGATTTTGATTTCGGGCTTCTCCGGCGCAGGCTCCGCGGCGGGCTCCACAACCGGCTTCTTCGCGCGGCTCGAGGGCTTGCGCGCGGGACGCTTGGCATAGGCGGACGCGCCGTAACCGTCCTCGCGGGTGGGGTTCACCTCGGGAATGGTCTCTTCATTTCCGGGCGCGCGCACCGGCGTTACGCGGGGCGGCATGCCGTCGCGGGACAGCTTGGGAATGCGGATGGGCGCGCCCGTGTCGACGCTGCCCTCGCTGATGTCGTCCACAAACAGCGAATCGCCGCGTCTGGAAACGGAACGGCCGGACTTTCGAACGAAAACCGGTTCGGCCGACGGCTTCTTTTTGGCAGCCGACGGCTTTTTCACAAACGGACGAACCTCCTTCGTGGGTGCGGACGCTTCCTTCTCGCGCGGCGGGCGCGCGCTGCGCATCTCGCTCACCTTTTCGCTCAGGCGGCGAAGGGAAACCAGACGCATGCTGATCAGAAGCAGGACGGCGCATACGATTGCAATAAGCAGCGTGCCCCACTGGCCGATCAGGCTCTGAATGGGGCGGGAGAACAGCGCGCCGAGCAGGCCGCCGCCGGCGTGCTCCTTCCACGCCATGGAGAGGAAATTGATGTAGCCGGAAATACGCATCCGGCGGGCGATGCGTTCGCAGGAAAACGCCTCCACGGCGCTCAGCAGGCACAGCTCAAACAGGAAGATGAGCAGAAACATCTTCGCAAGCTGGTTCTTCTGCCCGTTCGAGCGATAAGCAAGCACGCCCGCCCATGCAAACATGATGGGGAGCGTCCAACCCATGGAGCCGACGAGACCGGAAACGGTCTGCTTCAGGGTGTAAAGGCTGGAATATTCGTCCGGCCGGATGCAGGCGATGAACAGCGTCAGCGCCGCAAGACCGAGCATCAATATAAACGCGAAATCGCGCCGGGTATCCATCTCCTGCGCCTTTTTGCTGCGCGAAGTCGGCCTTCCGCCCCGCGCCGCGGGCTTTGCGGTTCGTCCCATATTCCCTCCGCATATCAATACTTTCACAGAATCTATTATACATCAAGCGCGCCAAAAATGCAACCTTTCGCAAAGGCCGCGCGTGTGGAATCCGGTTGGGTCACATGTGCGCACACGCGGGAAAAAGGTTGTCAGCCGCGGGCGAAAACCGCGCGAACGCGCACATGCGGGGGAACCGGCGCATATGGATGAGAAGGAATGCCGGAAGGAAAGGAGAAATGCAAGTGGCATATGCAAAGAATACCCGCCGCCCGGGCCGCTGGCGCGAAGAGGCGGAAAAACAGAGCTACGGCGCGCTGAACGCCATCGGCGGCATGAACCGCTCGGGTCGTTACATTTATTCGCCGTGGGATCACTGCCTGCGGCCGCCGATTGATCCCGTGTACCGCGGCCCCTGCCCGCCGAATCCGGACGGAACCGATCTGGAGGACGTGTACGGCAGCTTCTATCAGGACGGCACGCTGACGATCAATTCGTCCTCGCCCTCGGTGAACACCCCGGACGGCGTGACCTTCTATCGGATGGAAATGAACTCCACGGCAATCATCAGCGAGGAGGGTCTGATCAAGGAGCGCACGCGCCTGATCGTGCTCGACCGCGGCGTCTACGTCGTGAACTACAACTTCCGCGTGCCCGCCACGGAGACGGTCACGGGAACGATCGCCCTGCTTTACGACCGCGAAATCGTCCCGGCGATGGTGACGGAAATCAACAAGGACATTACCGGCGTCGGGCAGGCTGTGTCGGCCACGTCGATCATCGAGGTGGATTCCGACGGCGCGGAGCTGATTCTCGGCTCCACCGCGCAGTTCCAGCTGACCCCGGCAAGCTATTCGCCGATTCTGACCTTCACGATCTTCTCCATTGCCTGAATGAAACGGAGCCGCGGTTCTTTCGCCGCGGCTCCGCGCTGCGGCGCTCAGCCGGGAATTTCGCCGACCCCCTTCAGAATCAGGCGGGGACGATAGGGGAACTTCTTCACGTCGTTCAGGTCGGTCACGCCGGAGAGCACGAGCACGGTATCCAGACCGGTTTCGATGCCCGCCACGATGTCGGTATCCATGCGGTCGCCGATCATGACCACGTCCTCGGAGTGCGCGCCCAGAATGCGCAGACCGGTGCGCATCATCAGCGGGTTCGGCTTTCCGACGAAGTAGGCGGACTGGCCGGTGGCCATTTCAATCGGCGCGATCATGGCGCGGCAGGCGGGAATGATGCCGTCCTCGGACGGGCCAGTCAGGTCGCTGTTCGTGCCAATCAGCTTCGCGCCGCGCGAGACCAGCCGCACGGCCTTCAGGATGTTCTCATAGTTGTAGGTGTTGCCCTCGCCCACGATGACGTAATCGGGATCGACGTCGTTCATCGTGATGTCCGCGTCGTGCAACGCCATGATCAGACCCGCGCCGCCGATGACATAGGCGCTGCATCCGGGCGCCTGACTGCTGATGAAACGCGCGGTCGCCTGCGCGCTGGTGTAGAAGTGGCTCTCGTCCACGTCCAGCCCCATGCGCTTGAGCTTCTGCTGAAGTTCGCGCGGCGAACGCTCGGAAGCATTCGTGAGAAACAGAAAGCTCTTTTCCTCCCGATACAGCCAGTCTACAAATTCCTTCACGCCGGGCAGAATCTTGTTGCCGTGGTAGATCACGCCGTCCATATCGCAGATAAAGCCCTTTTTGTTTCTCAGTTCATCCATGCTTTTTCGTTTCCTTTCCTATTATAATCAGCCGTTCTTGGGAAGAACCGCGCGCACGCACGTGCCCTCGCCGGTCGCGCTGCGCAGTTCAACCTTTCCGTGGTGATACATCAACGCGTGCTTGACGATGGACAGCCCCAGTCCCGTGCCGCCGGAGGCCTTGGAATGGCTCTTGTCCACGCGGTAGAAGCGCTCGAACACGCGGCTCTGGTCCGCGTCCGGAATGCCGATGCCGGTATCCTGCACGGTCAGCGCCGTGTTTTCGCCCTCGGTTTCCACCTTCACAAAAACGCTGCCGCCGTCGCGGTTGTATTTCACGGCGTTTTCGCACAGGTTGAACGCGATTTCGGAAATCAGGCGGCGCACGCCGTGCACGATGGCGGGCGTTCCGTCCACCGTCATGGTGATTCCGCGCTTCGCGGCTTCGTCCGAAAGGTTCAAAACGGCTTCCTTCGCGGCGGCCAGCACGTCCACGTCCTCGCGGGGCATTACGTCGCCCTCGTCCAGCTGCGACAGGCGGATGATGTCGCCGATCAGCGTGACCATGCGCGAAGCCTCGCTGTGAATGTGCTCCACAAAGCGCGGCACATCCTGCGGCTGCACCATGCCGTTTTCAATCAGCTCGGCACTGCCGATGATGCCCTGAAGCGGCGTTTTCAGCTCGTGGGATACGTTCGCGGTGAACTCGCGGCGGTTGCGCTCGGCGTATTCACGCTCAGTAATGTCAAAGGCGAGGAGCACGGTGCCGATGGGCGCGCCGCTCGATTCGATGCGGCTGATGTCAAACTGATACATGCGCCCGCGATGCGCCCGCCGAATCTCGGCGTGCCCGTCGGCGCGCGCCTTTCCAAGCGCGTGGGTCATGTCCGGGTCGCGGTCGATGGTCAGGAAATCCCTCCCCATGCAGTCGCCATTCACGGCGAACACATCCTTCGCCGCGGCGTTGATGGAAAGAATGCGCTCGTTTTCGTCCAGCAGCACAAGGCCTTCCTTCATGCTGCCGATCGTCTGGTTGAACTCGTCCGTCTTCTTCCTGAGCGCCCGAAGCTGCGCGGCGTTTTCCACGCGCTGCTCATGAATGCGCCGGAGCAGGGGAGAGAGCTCGGCGTATGCGGCGGCGTTATCCAGCGGATGGTCGAGATCCAGATGATTTAGAGGCTCCACGATGCGGTTGGAAATGCGCCTGGCGAGGAAGCTCGAAAGAATCAGCGCGAGCACGAACACCAGCAGCGCAGGCTGCACAACGCCCAGCGCCAGATAGCCGGTCGTCGCGCCGCTGATGGACATGCGCAGCACGCTTCCGTCTGTCAGGCGGCGAGCGTAATAGATGGTCTTCTCGAGCAGCGTCGTGGAATAGCGCGTGCTCCTGCCCTCGCCGGTTTCCAGCGCGCGCTTCACCTCTTCGCGCCCGGCGTGGTTTTCCTCGGGCGTGTCGGGACGAATGGTATCGTACAGCACCGTGCCGTCGGCGGCGATCCACGTGATTCGATAATCGCCGGGCTTCATCGTCTGAAGGTAGCTTTCGCCGTAGTTTTCCACGCCCGCGGCGGCAAGGCTCAGCTCGTCGCCCAGCTGGCGCTCCTGCACGCCGGCGAAATATCCATACAGATAGCTCATGATAATCAGAAGGCTTGCGAGCAGCACCGCCGCCGCCACGAGCAGGATGGAGCGGAAGATTTTATGATTCATGCACGTTTCCCTCCAGTCGGTAGCCTACGTTGCGTATGGTGTGAATCCGTTCGCCATAAGAGCCGAGCTTCTGGCGGAGCGTGAGGATGTGCGTGTCGATCGTGCGGGTTTCCCCGACGAAATCCTCGCCCCACACCCGGCTGAACAGCTGGTCGCGCGTAAAGGCGATGCCGGGATTCGCGAGGAACAGGCGCAAAAGCTCGAATTCCTTATAGGTAAGCTGAACCGACTTGTCGTCGACCGTCACGGTGCGCTCGTCCGGGTTCATCACAAGCCCGTCCAGCCGCAGCTCGCGCGGGGCCTTCGGCGTTTCGCAGCGCCGGAGCACGGCCTTCACGCAGGATACGAATTCCAGCACGCCGAACGGCTTGGTGAGATAGTAGTCCGCGCCGGTGTCCAGTCCCTGAATCTTGTCAATCTCCGCGTCCCGCGCGGTGGCCATGATCACGGGAACCGCCTTCAGGCGCGCGGACTCGCGCATGCGCCGCAGAAGCTCCATGCCGTCCACGCCCGGCAGCATCACGTCCAGCACGACGAGCGTCGGCACCTCGGCTTCCAGCGCCTTCAGAAACGACGAGCCGTCCTCAAAGCCGCGCGCGTCCAGCCCGGCGGATTTCAGCGCGTATACCTCGATATCGCGAATACTTGCATCGTCCTCGACGCACCAGATCATGCCTCTTCCTCCTTGTGGACGCCCGTTACCGAGAAGATGACCCACTCGGCGATGTTCACCGCGTGGTCGCCGATGCGCTCGAAATACTTGGCGATCATCATCAGATCGAGCGCATACTCTCCGTCGGACGGATTGGCGGCGATGGCGTCGATCAGCTTATGCTTGACGGTTGTAAAGCAGCTGTCCACGATATCGTCGTCCTTCACGACCTTCTCCGCCAACATTATATCATGTTTTACGTACGCATCAACACTTTCCGTGACCATTTTTATGACGGCTCGGGACATTTCCTGCAAAAGATCCGCATTTTCGACGGTGCGGCCGTTCAGAAACTGCACGATTTCGGAAATATCCTCGGCCTGATCGCCGATGCGCTCCATGTCCGTGATCATTTTCAGCGCCGCCGAGATCTGTCTCAGGTCGCGTGCGACGGGCTGCTGCTGCAAAAGCAGCTTCAGGCACATGGATTCAATGCTGCGCTCCTTGTGGTCGATCTCGCTGTCCAGCGGCGCGACCCGGCGCGCCAGCGTCGCATCTCCATCCATCAGCGCGCGGGAAGCCATCGAAATCACTTCCTCGCAAAGCGCGCCCATCTCAATCAGTTCCCGGCTCAACAGCGTAAGCTGTTCATCAAAACGACTGCGCATCAGCCAAACCTCCCCGTGATATAGTCCTCTGTCCGCTTGTCCTCAGGCTGGGAGAACAGCTTCTCGGAATCGCCGAATTCCACCAGCTCGCCCAGCAGGAAAAACGCCGTGCTGTCCGAAATGCGAACGGCCTGCTGCATGTTGTGCGTCACGATGACGATGGTGTATTTCTCCTTCAGCTGAAGCGCCAGATCCTCGATTTTCGAGGTGGAGATGGGGTCGAGGGCGCTGGTCGGCTCGTCCATCAGAAGCACCTCCGGCTCCACGGCCAGCGCGCGGGCGATGCACAGGCGCTGCTGTTGGCCGCCGGAAAGGCCGAGCGCGTTCTTCTTCAGCCGATCCTTTACCTCATCCCAGATGGCCGCGTCGCGCAGCGAGCGCTCGACGATCTCGTCCAGCCGTGCGCGGCTTTTCACGCCGTGGGTGCGCGGGCCGTAGGCGATGTTGTCGTAAACGCTCATCGGGAACGGGTTCGGCTTCTGGAAGACCATGCCGATCTGCCGCCGGAGCGCGGTCACGTCGGTGGACGGAGCGTAAACATCCATATCGCGGTAGCGCACGTCGCCGGTGATGCGAACGCCCGGAATCAGATCGTTCATGCGGTTCAGCGTTTTGAGAAAGGTGGACTTGCCGCAGCCGGAGGGGCCGATCAGCGCGGTGATGCTCTTTTCCGGAATACCGACGGATATATCCGTAAGCGCCTGATGGTTTCCGTACCACAGAGACAGATCCTTCGCGGTAATGATGTCGCTCATGAATTGTGCGTCCTCCTTTTCAGTTCGTCCTCGAACGCGAGCCCGTACCAGTGCGCGGGCTGACGCTTCGCCGTGTCGTAAATGCACGCATCCAGAAATTCCGCGGCGCGGGGGAGCGCGTCGACAAGGCCGTGTCCGTTCAGAATTTCGGCGGCATACGCGGAGGCGAACACGTCGCCGGTTCCGTGCAGCTGGATGGGCACATAGGCCTTGTAAACCGATACCCGCTCGCCGTCCAGCCGGGCTTCATAGCCGATTTCCGCGCCGCGCCTCACGCCGGTGATGACCGCGTTCGGGCAGGGCAGCAGGGGAAGCAGCGTTTCCACGCAGGTATCCATGGCGCTGCCGGTCAAAAGACAGGCCTCCGTGTGGTTGGGCGAAATCACGTCCGCCAGCGCGCACAGCGCGCGCATCTTTTCAACGCAGGCTTCCGAAAAGCATCCGTACAGGCTTCCGTTGTCGCCGAGAACCGGGTCGACGAGCACGATCGTCTCTTCCGCCGCAAAGTCGTGAATGAAATCCGCGGCGATTTCCAGCTGCACCGGCGAAGAAAAGAAGCCGGTGGAGATCAGGTCGAATTTCAGACCCATGCGCTTCCAGTGCGCGGAGAAGGCGCGCATCTCGTCCGTCATGTCGCGGACGACGTAGCCCTCAAAGCCGCCGGTGTGCGTGGAGAGAATCGCCGTGGGCAGGGAAACGGCTTCGACGCCATAGGCCGAGAGAATCGGGAGCGCGACGCTCAGCGAGCACTTTCCGAAGCACGAAAGGTCGTTGATCAGTGCGGCGCGCTTCATGCCGCTGCCATTTACGGGTTTCAAAGCTGCTTGTTCCTCCTGAAATACCGGGCGACGAGCGTCGCGGTCGTGTTGATCAATATGGTCAGAAGCATCAGAATCGCCGCGATGGCGAAGGCAACGTCAAATTCGCCCTGTACCTTGGCGTACATATACAAAGCGACGGTCAGCGTGGAGCCCGCGCTCTTCAGTCCCTCGAAGAAGCCGTTCAGCGCGTGCGCGAAGCCCGCGGTGAACAACAGCGCCGCCGACTCGCCCAGAATGCGCCCGATGGACAGGATGCAGCCGGTGATTACGCCGTCCACACAGCCGGGCAGCACCACGGTGCGGATCACGCGCCACTTGCCCGCGCCCAGACCGAACGCGCCCTCGCGGTAGCTCTGCGGCACGGTCTTCAGGCTTTCCTGCACCGTGCGCATGATCGTGGGCAGGTTCACGATGACCAGCGTCAGGGAACCCGCCAGCAGCGAGGTCTGAAGCCCGAAGAACTGGCAGAAGCACAGCATGCCCACCAGACCATAGATGATCGACGGAATGCCGGAAAGCGTTTCCGCCGCGTATTCGATCACGGCCACCAGCTTCTTGTTGGAAGCGTACTCGGTGAGGTAGATGGCCGCGCCCACGCCCAGCGGCAGCACGATCGCCAGCGTCGCGACGATGACGTACAGCGTGTTCAGAATATCCGGCAGGATGCCGATTCGATTCCTCAGATAGCTGGGCTTGGTGGAAAGCAGTTCCCACGTGATGTTCGCAAGCCCCTTCGCCAGCACATACACGATCAGAAACAGCACCAATGCCGCGGTCAGCGCCGTCGCGACGCCCATCAGCACGCGCAGAAGACCGATGCGAAGGCGGCGTCTGGTGGAAAAAGAAGAATGCTCCATGCTCAGCCCTCCTTATTGCGTTTCAGGAAGAAGTTCAGACAAGCGTTGATCAGCATGATAAACAGGAACAGCACCAGCGCGATGGAAAACAGCGCCTGCTGCTGAAGACCGGATGAGTAGGCCATTTCGCTGGCCACCGCCGTCGTCAGGAAGCGCACGCTTTCAAACAGGCTCGGCATGTTGGGCACGTTCCCGGACACCATCATGACCGCCATGGCTTCGCCGATGGCGCGTCCCACGCCCAGCACTACGGCCGCGGCGATTCCGCTCTTCGCGGCGGGCACGGACACGCGGAAGTACGTTTCAATCGGCGTCGCGCCCAGCGCCAGCGAAGCGTCCTCGTATTCCTTCGGCACAGCGTCCAGCGCGGTCATGGAAACCTTGATGATCGACGGAAGAATCATCACCGAAAGCACGATGATGGCCGCCAGCAGGCTCGAGCCGTCCGGCACGCCGAACAGCTTTCGAATGCCGGGCACCAGCACAAGCATGCCCACAAGGCCGTAGACCACCGAGGGAATGCCCGCCAGCAGGCTGACGGCGTTTTCCATGATCGCGCGCACCTTCGCGTTCGCAACCTTGGAAAGGTATACCGCCGTGAGGAAGCCGATCGGCACGCCGATCAGCACCGCGCCCGCCGTGCCGTATACGCTGGTCAGGATAAAGGGCAGGATGGCGAACGAGGGCTCGGCCGCCGTCGAAGCCCACTTTGTGCCGAACAGGAACGGAATCAGCCCGATGCGGCGAATGGCCGGGATGCCGGAGACGATCAGATAGACCGTGATCAGCAGCACAAACCCGACGGCGATCAATCCCAAAAGCAGGAACAGGCCATGCATCGCGGTTTCAAACAAGCGTCTTTTTTTCAAGGCATTTCTCTCCTTTGCCGCGCGGTACGCGTGAGGCCTGTCCGCGCGCGGGGCACGGACAGGCGTTGGTTTGTCGCTTCAGCGGTTTTATTCAGTGGCGGGGGTATCCGCGGCGGAGACGGCTCCGGCGAGGGAGATGATCCAGGCGGCGTCCGCGGAGGTCGCGAAGTCGAAGAACTTCTGCGCGGTCTCAGACAGCGGCACGTCCTTGCGGGTTACCAGCACGAAGGGGCGCTGCACGCGGTAGCTGCCATCCTTCACGGTTTCCTCGGAGGGAACCACGCCTTCAACGGAGACGGCCTTGACGGTATCCTTCAGCGCGGCGAGGGAGGCGTAGCCAATCGCGGCTGGGTTCTGCGATACGGCGGTGATCACGTCGCCGGTGGAGGTCAGCTCCTGACGATACTGGCACGCGTCGTTCGTTCCGGTGATGGTCTCGAAGCCGTCACGGGTGCCGCTTCCAGCCTCGCGGCCGATGAGCACGATTTCCGCGTCCGCGCCGCCGACGTCCTTCCAGTTGGCGATTTCGCCGGTGTAGATTTTCGCGATGGTCTCAAGGCTCAGGTCGCTGACCGGGTTTTCCGGATGCACGATGATCGCGATGCCATCGTAGGCCAGCACGGTTTCAACCAGTCCGGATTCTCTCTCCGCGTCCTTCAGGTCGCGGCTGGAAAGGCCGATGTCGCAGCGGCCTTCCAGAACGGCGGCGATGCCGGAGCCGGAGCCGGTGGGATTGTAGGTGAAGTTCACGCCCTTGTTTTGCTCGGTGAAGTACTCGCCCAGCGCGCCGATGACCTTTTCCATGGAGGTCGAGCCGTCGGTGGATACGCTGCCCTCGGCCACGGCGGCCGCGGAACCAAGCAGCATTATGAGCGCCATCAGGATGCTTACGAGCTTTTTCATGCTTGAATCTCCTTTCGATTCGTCCTTCGTTTTTTCTCTTTCCTTGTGACGATCAAAGGATACCGCCGAAGGGTCAAATACAAAACCCGGCTTTTGTCAAATCCATGTCATATCATTTCCGGATAAAAAAAACGCCGCCCGAAAGCCGGACGGCGGAAAAAGGGAGAGAGACTTAGAACATGCGGATGTACGCGTCGCGGTCTGCGCCGACGGAGATGTACTGAATCGGGCAATGCACAGCGTCTTCCAGATAGCGGATATAGGTCTTGGCCGCCTCGGGAAGGGATTCGAACGTGCGGCAGGACGAAACGTCGCCGAAGCCGTCCACGTATTCGATCACGGGCTTCGCGCGGTTCAGACGGTCGCCGGTGGGGAATTCCGTCGTGCGCTCGCCGTCGATTTCGTAGGCCACACACACGGGAATCTTATCCATATAGGAAAGCACGTCCAGCTTCGTCACGGCGAGGGAGGTCGCACCCTGCATCATCACGCCATAGCGGGAGGCGGGCACATCGAACGCGCCCACGCGGCGCGGACGGCCGGTCGCGGCGCCATATTCGTCGCCAGCCTTGCGCAGCGCTTCGGCTTCTTCGCCGAACATTTCCGCCGTGAACGGGCCCTCACCCACGCAGGTGGAATAGGCCTTCATGATGCCGATGGACTGATCCAGCTTCCTGCCGGGAATGCCCGCGCCGATAGGCGCGTAGGCCGCCACCGTCTGGGAGGAGGTGGTGTAGGGATAGATGCCGAAATCGATGTCGCGGAGCGTGCCCAGCTGCGCCTCGAGCATGACGCTCCTGCCAGCTTCGACGGCGGCGTTCAGGTAATGCGTGACGTCGGTGATGAACGGACGGACGACGCTTCCATAGGTTTCCAGCCAGTCGAGAATCTCATTTGCGTCGATCGGCTCATGGCCGTAGGCGGTCACCGTCAGGTTCTTCCACTCCACCAGATCGCGCACCTTCTCAGCCAGCGTGTCCTTGTGAAGCAGGTCGTCCATGCGCAGACCCTTCTTCATATACTTGTCGGAATACACGGGAGCGATGCCGCGGCGGGTGGAACCGTACTTGCGGTCGGCCAGACGCTCTTCCTCCATGATGTCCTGAAGCTTGTGATAGGGCAGGCAGATGATGGCCTTATCGCTGATCTTCAGGTTGTCGGGGGAAACGCGAATGCCCCTGTCCGTCAGAGTCCTGATCTCGCCCACGAGGTGCTGGATGTCGATCACCATGCCGTTGCCCATCACGTTGACGGTGGTATCGCGCAGGATGCCGCACGGCAGAAGGTTCAAAACGAATTTGCCCTTCTCATTGACGACGGTGTGACCCGCGTTGTTTCCGCCCTGATAACGGCAGACGATGTCGTAGCCGGAGGAAAGCAGGTCGACCATACGGCCCTTTCCCTCGTCGCCCCAGTTGATTCCAACGATTGCAGTAAGCATGTTTCTGTCCTTTCTCCGATGCTGGTACGTATTGCGTACAGACATTCGACGCGGTATGCCGAAATTCCTTTTATTTATCAGAATTTTTCATTAGCGCCGCGTCCACGAAGCCGACGAACAGCGGATGCGCCTTGTTGGGGCGGGATTTGAACTCCGGATGGTACTGAACGCCCACATAGAACGGGCGGTCGCTCAGCTCCACCGTTTCCACCAGACGCGCGTCGGGCGACAGGCCGGACAACGTAAGGCCGCACTGGGTGAGCGCGTCCCGATAGTTGTTGTTGAACTCGTAGCGATGGCGGTGACGCTCGGAGATTTCGCGCTTTCCATAGCAGCGCTCCATCGTCGTGCCGGGTTGGATGACGCACGGGCACGCGCCCAGGCGCAGCGTGCCGCCCTTGTCGATGTCGTCGCTTTGGCCGGGCATGAAGTCGATCACCTTGTTTTTGCACAGCTCGTCGAACTCGCCGGAGTTCGCGTCGGCGATTCCGGCGACGTCGCGCGCGTATTCGATCACGGCAATCTGCATGCCAAGGCAGATGCCGAAATAGGGGACGCGGTTCTCGCGGGCGTACCGGGCGGCCAGAATCATGCCGTCGATGCCGCGCGGGCCGAAGCCGCCGGGAATCAGGATGCCGTCCAGCCCGGAAAGCGTTGAAGCGACGTTTTCCTCGGTAATCTGCTCGGAATCGACCCAGCGGATGTCCACGTGCGCGTTCAGCGCGTAGCCCGCGTGATGCAGCGCCTCGGCCACGGACAGGTACGCGTCGTGCAGCTGCACGTATTTGCCGACCAGACCGATCGTCACGTCGCGCGTGCGGTTCTTGATGCGTTCGACCATCTCCGTCCACTCGGTCAGGTCGGGCGCGGGCAGGTCAAGACCGAGCTCGCGGCACACGACGGAGGAGAAATTCGATTTTTCCAGCATCAGCGGCGCTTCGTACAGGCAGGGCAGGGTGATGTTTTCAATCACGCAGTCCGGCTTCACGTTGCAGAACAGCGAGATTTTGCGGAAGATGGACGCTTCCAGCGGCTCGTCGCAGCGCAGCACGATGATGTTCGGGTTGATGCCCATGCCCTGCAGCTCCTTTACGGAATGCTGCGTGGGCTTGGACTTGTGCTCGTCCGAGCCGCGCAGGAAGGGTACCAGCGTCACATGAATAAACAGGCTGTTCTCGCGCCCGACTTCCAGCGAAATCTGGCGCACGGCCTCTAAAAACGGCTGCGACTCAATGTCGCCAATCGTGCCTCCGATTTCGGTGATTACAACGTCGGCGTCCGTACGCCTGCCTACTCGATAGACGAATTCCTTGATTTCGTCGGTGATATGGGGGATGACCTGCACCGTAGAGCCCAGATACTCGCCGCGGCGTTCGCGGTTCAGCACGTTCCAGTACACCTTGCCGGTGGTCAGGTTGGAATATTTGTTCAGATCCTCGTCGATGAAGCGCTCGTAGTGTCCAAGGTCGAGATCGGTTTCCGCGCCGTCCTCGGTCACGTATACCTCGCCGTGCTGGTAGGGGCTCATCGTGCCGGGGTCGACGTTGATGTAGGGATCGAGCTTCTGTGCGGCGACCTTCAGGCCGCGCGCCTTCAAAAGCCGTCCCAGCGACGCGGCCGTAATGCCCTTGCCGAGACCCGAGACCACGCCGCCCGTGACGAAAATATACCTGGTCATTGCCATCACCTCATAAATCAAGTCTGTCAGAAGTCCGAAAGATCCGTTTCCATGCGCCGCGCGCGTTCCAGAATGGAAGCCGCCACCTCCGCCATGCGCCGCCGCGCGGTCATGCTCTGCCGCTGCAAACGCCGGTGCGCTTCCTCCTCCGAAAGCCCTTCGTGCTCCATCAGCCACAGCTTCGCGCGGCGGATGGTTTCCAGCTCGTCCTGCGGGGGATGAACGTCGCGGCGGCTCATTTCCTCCAGCTGCTCCAGCATCCGAACCGACGCGGAAAGGTCGTACCGGTTCACGGGAAGCGGCAGGCGGAACACGCGGGGATTGTCGCACATGTCCAGCTGTTCCGGCTTGCCGACGGCGAGGACGTACACCTGCCCGTCGAGGTCTTCATACAGCCGGTCGGCCGTCGTATCCGACAGCTTCACGCCGCAGACCACGACGCCGCCGCCCATGTAGCGAACCAACCGAATTACCTCCGCGCCCGTGCGGCAGACTGCGCGCACGGGTACGGAGGCGGCTGTGAGCATCTCACAAACGCGTTTGGACGCGCCTTCCGATTCGAAGGCAACGATTACATGGTTCATGGGCATTCCCCTTTATTCGATCAGTAGGTAATCAGATACCTTTCGATCTCCCAGCTGCTTACCTGCGTGCGGTAGGCTTCCCACTCCTTCAGCTTGCCGGCGACGTACTGATCCACAATGTGCGCGCCCAGCGAATCGCAGACCAGCTTGTCCTTCGTCATGGCGACCACGGCGGAATGCAGCGAGCCGGGCAGGCTGTGAATGCCGCGCGCCGTGCGCTCCTCGGGGGACATGGCAAAGATGTTTTCGGTGATTTCGGCCGGCGGCGTGAGCCTGCGCTCGATGCCGTCCAGACCGGCGGCCAAACAGACCGTCAGCGCCAGATAGGGGTTGCAGGCTGGGTCGGGGCAGCGCAGTTCCACGCGGGTGGACTGTCCGCGCGCCGCGGGAATGCGAATCAGCGCCGAGCGGTTGGAAGCCGACCACGCGGTGTAGCACGGCGCTTCATAGCCGGGCACCAGACGCTTGTAGGAATTGACGAGGGGATTGAGCACGGCGGTCATGCCGCTCACGTGCTCCAGCAGACCCGCGATGAAATGGCGCGCGTCGTCCGACAGCTTCTTGTCGCCCTTCTCGTCAAAGAAAATGTTCTTTCCGTCCTTGAACAGGGACATGTTCGTGTGCATGCCGCTGCCGTTCACGCCGAAAATCGGCTTGGGCATGAAGGTGGCGTGCAGGCCGTTCTTCTGCGCCAGCGTCTTGACCGCCATTTTGAAGGTCATGATGTTGTCAGCGGCGGTGAGCGCCTCGGCGTACTTGAAGTCGATTTCGTGCTGTCCGGCGGCAACCTCGTGGTGGGAGGCCTCGATTTCGAAGCCCATGTTTTCCAGCGCCATGCAGATTTCGCGGCGCGTGCTCTCGCCGTGATCGAGCGGGCCGAGGTCGAAGTATCCGGCTTCGTCGTTGGTGGCGGTGGTGGGCTTTCCGGTTTCATCGGTCTGGAACAGGAAGAACTCGCACTCCGGGCCCACGTTGAACGAATAGCCCATGTCGGAGGCCTTCTTCAGCATCCGGCGCAGCGCGCCGCGCGGGTCGCCGATGAAGGGCGTGCCGTCGGGATTGTATACGTCGCAGATCAGGCGGGCAACCTTGCCGTGCTGCGGACGCCACGGGAGCACCGTGAAGGTATCCAGATCCGGCCGCAGATACTGGTCAGACTCCTGGATGCGCACAAAGCCCTCGATGGAGCTTCCGTCGATCATGATTTCGTTGTTAACCGCCTTTTCGATTTGCGACGCGGTGATGGCCACATTCTTCATCTGGCCAAAGATGTCGGTAAACTGCATGCGGATGAATTCAACGTCGTCTTCGCGCACCATGCGGATGATGTCTTCCTTGCTGTATCTGCCCATACCAAGAACCTCCTTCAAAAAAGAGAGAGCCAGAAATGCTGTTTCACAGCACCCTCGCTCCGAACGCAGAGAATGATAGCAGACGAAGCGGCGCTTGTCAACAGGAAATTGCATGTCGGAATGTTGTTTTTTCGTATTGAGCGTTAAATTGCGAAAAAACCGCGCGATTTATGCCGGAAACGAAAGTTCGACGCCTGTATCCTGCAATTTGTGAAATTTTGATGAACCTCTTGACGGCGGCGGGGCGCGCCTGTATACTAAGGCGCAACAGGGTGAGGGTGCCCGCGAAGAAGCGTTCGCGCACCCTTGCCCTGTTCATATTCAAAGCGATGAGGAAGAAAAGTACCCCGGCCTTCGCGCACACAGAGAGCGGGCGAATGGTGTGAATCCCGTTGGCGAGCCGGGCGAACGAACCCTTCCGAGCCCAAACCGAACGCGCAGGCAAGTAGGGGCGGCGGGGCGGCGGCACGTTACAGCGGCCGGAGTTTGCAGGAACTCGCAAAGAAGTAAATCAGGTGGCACCACGAGACGCGGCCTTCGTCCTGAAATCAGGATTGACGCCGCGCACAGAATATCGGAGGTGCTTTTTTCATGTGTTCCATCATCGGCATTGAAGGAAAAACGGTTTCCGGAAAAGAGCTTATGGAGGCCTTCGCGCGCACAGCCTCGCGCGGGCCGGACAGCACGCGCATGCTGGATGTGCCCTGCGGCACGCTGGGGTTTCATCGGCTGGCCATCATGGGATTAAGCGACGCGGGTATGCAGCCATTTGAAATGGACGGAAGCTATGTCGTGTGCAACGGCGAGCTGTACGGCTTTCGTCCCATCCGCGAACGCCTGAAGGCGAAATATGCGTTTCGCAGCGATTCGGACTGCGAAATTCTGCTGCCGCTGTACAGGGAATACGGGCTTGAAATGTTTAAAACGCTGGACGCGGAATTCGCGCTCATCCTGTATGACGCGAAGAAAAACAGCCTGATCGCCGCGCGCGACCCGATCGGCATTCGTCCCTTGTACTATGGCCGCCTTTCCGACGGCAAAATGGCCTTCGCCAGCGAGCCCAAGAGCCTGCTCGGTCTGTGCGCCGAGATTCTGCCGTTCCCGCCGGGCTGCTATTGGGCAGACGGACAGTTCACGCGCTATGCTGACCCGGCGTTCGTGGAGCAATATGCGATGGCGGACGAGGAAACGGTGTGCCGGGAGCTGCGCGCGCGGCTGATCGCGGGCGTGGAGAAGCGTCTGGACGCGGACGCGCCGGTGGGCTTCCTGCTCAGCGGCGGGCTGGACAGCTCGCTCGTGTGCGCCATCGCGTCGAAAAAGCTGGGAAAGCCGATTCGCACGTTCTCCATCGGCATGAACACGGACGCGATTGACCTGAAATACGCGCGAAAGGTCGCCGGCTTCATCGGCAGCGAGCACACCGAGGTGATCATCACCCGTCAGGATGTGCTGGACGCGCTGGAACCGGTGGTCGCGCTGCTGGGAACCTATGACATCACGACGATTCGCGCGAGCATCGGCATGTACCTCGTGTGCAAATACATCCATGAGCATACCGACATACGCGTGCTTCTGACCGGCGAAATCTCCGACGAGCTGTTCGGCTACAAATACACCGATTTCGCGCCCGACGCCGCCGCGTTCCAGCATGAAGCGGAAAAGCGGATTCGGGAGCTGCACATGTACGACGTGCTGCGCGCCGACCGCTGCATCTCGGTCAACTCGCTGGAAGCGCGCGTGCCGTTCGGCGATCTGGCGTTCGTTCAGTACGCCATGTCGATCGACCCGGCGCTCAAGATGAACCGGCACGACATGGGGAAGTATCTGATTCGAAAGGCGTTCGCGGACGATCATATCCTGCCCGAGGAAATCCTGTGGCGGCAGAAGGCGGCGTTCAGCGACGCGGTGGGACATTCCATGGTGGACAACCTGAAGGAATACGCAGACGGCCTGTACGACGAAACATCCTTCCGCGACGGCTGCGCCCGGTACGACTTCGCGCGCCCGTTCACAAAAGAAAGCCTTCTGTACCGCCAGCTTTTCGAGAAATACTATCCCGGGCAGGCGCACATGATCGCGGGCTTCTGGATGCCGAACCGCGACTGGCCCGGCTGCGACGTCGACGATCCCTCCGCGCGCGTGCTCAAAAACTACGGCGCGAGCGGGAAATAAAAAACGCGAGGACGGCTTCGGTTCGTGAAGTCGTCCTCGCGTGACAACATAGGGAAAGGTATCTTTTCACCTGTGCAGCTTCGGCGAATGAATGTCGCACGTGAAGTTCCGCAGGCTGTTCAGTCGTCCGTCTGCGTCGGGGTGGATGGAGCACGGGCGCGCTCGGCTTCCAGCTTCTGAATGATCGGCTCCAACAGCTGCTCTTTTTCTTCCTTCGTTTTTCCAGACAAAGGTTCCAGCAGCGTTACCATCTCATCCCCGGACAAGTTCATATCCAAGAGTTTCCCCAACAGGATTCCCAGCTTGCTCATTGCCGAGTTCCCCTTTTCATTTCGAAATATGGTCTGCCTGAACGTCAAACGCGGCTACACGCGCACGTATTCGTAAATTCCGTCGCCGGGATGCAGGTCGCTGAACTCGGCGAGCGCGGCCTCGAAACCATGCGCGCGCACGAAACCGCGCACGGCGTGCGTGCCGGGGTCGTCGTTCTCGTAGGAATAGCCGCCGGCAATGGCCTTTGCAAGCTGCACGGGCGGCTTCCCATGCTTGGCGCACAGCCGCGCCGGGCCGACCAGCCGGTCATACGCGCCCAGCTTGCGCCGGGAGTCCGCGCCGAGACGCTGAAGGCTGTCCTCGATGTAGGGATTTTCGAGCAGCCCGAGAATCGTCCGCCGCCATTCGGCCATTTCATCCTCGGAGAAGCCCAGCTCGCGGCACAGGCCGAACGACGCTTCCTCGAGCGTGCCGGTCAGGATGGGGCGGAGCGTTTCGTTGACCGCCGCTTCCCGCGACGTTTTCAGCCCCATCGGAAGCCCCAGATAGCTAATCAGCGCGTGCGCCATATTAAGCGTGTAGAGCTTGCGCGTTTCCTCGCGGGCGACGTCCTCCGTCAGGCGCAGCCGGGGAAGTGCGGGCGCTTCGCCCTTCAGGCGGTTCTTATCGATGCCCTGCTCCGGGTAGCCGTTGTTGAACAGCGCCAGCGAATCCTCCTTCAGCAGCCATTCGGGCGCGATGGGGGAGATACACATGGCGAAAATGCCGGTCACGCCCACGTGCGCCGTGAACCACGCGGATTCCGCGTCCGTGAAGCGTTCGCGCGTCAGCGAAAGGAAGCGCTCGTCCGGGCGCGGCATATTCACATTCATCATCACGTCCATCACCGCGTTCGGGCAGACGGCCATGCGATGCCGAAGGAGCGGAAGCAGCATGTCCGCCACCTCCGGCAGCTTCGGCTCATGCACGGCGACGTCGAGCAGAAGCTGGTCTTCCTCAAACAGCGCGTTCAGCGCCTGTGCATCATCCGTATGCACGGCGCGGAAACCGTTCTGAACGACGCGCCGCGAAAGCCCGTCGCGCGTCGCGTGAACGATGGTGTACCTGCCGCGCGCGTTCAGTTCCTCCACCAGCGCGCGGTCAATGTCGACGAATACGGTGTGAAACGCCGGTGCATCGAAAAGATCGGCCACGAAACCGCGGCCGATACGTCCCGCGCCCCACACAATCAGTGTGCGCGTCATGATTTATGCATCCTCCAACAGGAAGCGGTACTGCGCGTCGCAGAGCGCGCGATAGTGGCCGCCCTCCTTTTTAATCAGCTCGTCGTGCGTGCCGCGCTCGGCAATGTGACCATCCTGCACGACCATGATGCAGTCCGCGTTGCGGATGGTGGACAGCCGGTGCGCGATGACGAAGGACGTGCGCCCCTTCAGAAGCTCGTCCAGCGCCTTCTGAATCAGAATCTCGGTATGTGTGTCGATGGAAGAGGTCGCCTCGTCGAGAATCAGAATCTTCGGGTCGTTCAGCAGCGCGCGCGCGAAGGAAATCAGCTGCTTCTGGCCGACGGACAGGCTGCTGCCGCGCTCGTTGACCTCGGTCATATAGCCCTTTTCCATCTGCATGATGAAGTCGTGCGCGTGCACGGTCTTGGCGGCCTGAATGACTTCCTCGTCGGTCGCGTCCAGCTTGCCGTAGCGGATGTTGTCCATGATGGTGCCGGAGAAGATGAAGCTGTCCTGCATCATGACGCTCATCTGCTCGCGCAGCGTGCGCAGCTTCACGTCGCGCACGTCGTGGCCGTCCAGCAGCACCGCGCCGCCGGTCACGTCGTAGAACCGACTGATCAGGTTGACCACGGTGCTCTTGCCCGCGCCGGTGGGGCCGACAAGCGCAATCGTCTGCCCGGGCTGCACGGTGAAGGATACGTCCTTCAGAACGGTCTTTTCACCGTCATAGGAGAAGGTCACGTTGTCGAAGTCCACGCGGCCGGTAATCGGCGGCAGGTCGATCGCGTCGGGCTTGTCCTGAATGTCGGACGGCGTGTCCATGATTTCGAAAATGCGCTCCATGGACGCCATCGCGGACAGCACGTTGTTGTAGAAGTTCGAAAGGGTATTCAGAGGCTCCCAGAAGCGCCCCAGATACCACGTGATCAGCAGCAGGTTGGAGAGAGGCAGCTTCGCGGCGCTCTTCATCATGCGAATGCCGACGTTGTATACCAGCACCGTGCCGATCGTGCCCGTGAGATCCAGTGCCGGCCAGAAGGCGTTGTTCACCTGAATGGCCTTCATCCACGTGGTGCGAATGTCGTCGTTCACGTTTTCGAAGGTTTCAAGGTTTTCGTCCTCGCGCACAAACGCCTCGGTCACGCGCATGCCGGAAAGGGATTCGTGCAGATAGCCGTTCATGCTCGAGGTCTTCAGACGCACGCGCTGCCAGCGCTTGCGCATGACGCGCTTCAGGCGGAACAGAATCAGCATCAGAAGCGGCATGATGCACATGCTGACCAGCGTCAGCTGCCAGTTGACCGCCAGCATGATGATCAGAAGAATGACCAGCGTCAGGCAGTCCACCAGCACGTTCACAATGCCGTTGGTGAACAGGTCGTTGAGCGAGTTCACGTCGTTGATGACGCGCACCAGAATCTTGCCGGCGGAGCGGGTGTCGAAGAAGGAGAACGACAGCCCCTGAATGTGGTTGAACAGATCCTCGCGCAGCGTCGCCAGCGCCTTGCGTCCGGCGGTGTCCATAAGGCGCACGCGGTAGCGCACGCAGATGGCGCCGATCACGGCGGCAATGATCATGCCGGCAAGATATTTGTAAATCAGGTCGCTGGCGTGGTTTTCCAGCGCGTCCACCGCGTCGCTGAGCAGGAAGGTGGACGCGAGCGAGCACAGGGAAGAGATGATCATCAGAACGAGCGCCAGTGCGACATTCTTCCGATATGGCTTCATGTAGCTCAGAAGGCGCAGAAACTGTCCTTTATTAAACGGTCTTTCCAGCACTTCGTCGTCAATCTGTCTGAGCATTCTCGCCATGTTAGAACGCGCCTCCCTTCGCCATTACGCTTTTGAGATCGCGGTACTGATCCTGCACCATGCCGTAGTACACGCCCTCCCGCTTCAAAAGCTCCCTGTGCGTGCCGCGCTCGACGATCTGACCGTCCTTCAGAACGAGAATCAGGTCGGCGTTCTTCACGGAGGAAATGCGGTGGGCAATGATAAAGGTGGTGCGGTTCTTCAGCACTTCCTTCAGCTGTCTCTGAATTTCGTATTCGGTTTCCATATCGACGGCGGAGGTGGAGTCGTCCATCACCAGAATGGACGGGTTGATCAGCACGGCGCGGGCGATGGCCACGCGCTGCTTCTGTCCGCCGGAAAGGCCGATGCCGCGCTCGCCGACGATGGTCTCGTAGCCCTGCGGCATGTGGTCGATGAACTCCGTGGCCTGCGCCACGTTGGCGGAACGAACCACCCTGTCGTGCGTCTCATCCGGACGGCCAAAGCGGATGTTGTCCTCCAGTGTATCAGAGAACAGGAAGGTTTCCTGCGGCACATAGCCGATGCTGCGGCGCAGAGGCTTCAGCTTCTGGTCGCGCACATCGATTCCGTCCACCTTCACGCTGCCCTTGTGCACGTCGTAGAAGCGGCCGAGCAGCAGAATCAGCGAGCTCTTGCCCGCGCCGGTCGCGCCCATGACGGCGACGGTCTGGCCGGGTTCCACGGAGAACGTGATGTCCTTCAGCACGTCCTCGCCTCCATAGGAGAAGTCCACGTGGTCGAATTCCACGCGCCCCTCGTGCTTCTCGGGCTCCTTCGCGTCGGCCTTCTCGCGGATGGAGGAGCCGAAGTCGATGTAATAGAACAGCTTCTCGGCGCTGGTGACGGCCTGCGTCAGCATGTTCACGATGTTGGCAAGGTTGCGCATCGGGTTCACGATCAGCCAGACGTAGCCGTTGATGGCGATCAGCGTGCCCAGATCCATTTCGCCAGAAAACACCATCGCCGCGCCGACCATCAGCATGACCGGCGTGCACAGGGAGGACAGAAGCTCCATCACCGGCACGAAGTTCGACCAGATCCACGTGGCGTTCAGGTGGCAGGACAGCAGCTTGCGGTTGTCCATTTCAAACTGCTCGGACTCATACGGCTCGCGCGCGAACGCCTTGACCACGCGCATGCCCGCGAGGTTCTCCTGCGTGCGGGTGTTCAGAACGGCGTTCTGCTCGCGCGTCGCCACGAAAGCCGGGCGAATGCGCTTTTTGAACTGCCACGCCACGATGGCGATAATCGGCGCGAACACCAGCAGCGAAAGCATCAGCTTCCAGCTCATGAACGACAGGAATACCAGCGCGCCGATGAAGTTCAGCGCGTTGTCGTACAGCGTAACCAGACCGCCGGCAATCAGGCTTCGAATGCCCTCAATGTCGCTGGTCATGCGGCTCATGATTTCGCCGATGCGGTTGTGATCGTAGAAGGAATAGGGTAGCTCCTCCATGTGCGCGTACAGCCCCGTGCGCAGATCGTATACCACGTTCTGCGACACGCGCTCCAGCGTCAGGCTGCGCACATACGTGGAAAGGCCGCGCACAAGCACGAGCCCCAGCAAACCGACGCTCACGTAGAAAAGCAGGTTCAGATCGGTATTGGGAATAACGTCGTTGATGATGGTCCTGGTGAGGAAGGGGGCAACCAGACGCGTCAGGATTACGCAGGTCTGAAGCAGGGCACAGAGGAAAATCTTCTTTCGGTAGGGAGCCATCAGGCCGCATAGTCGCTTGATAATGTCCATGATCGTTCACCTCATTTGCAAGCGTTATTCGGTACACGATGAGTCTACATATTATGCCACGGGAAAGGGTCATGCGCGCGTATATTGTGTTTTCTTTGTTTAAATTGCGGAAGAAAACGAAAGAAGAATTCCCGCCGCGCTTCGTGACATTCAAAGCGCGGCGGGAACTTCATGCGTCCTCGCGGGGAACGGAAAGCGCCAGCGCCGCGTTGCTGTACACGCGGTCGCCGGTCAGCTCGCGCAGCACGGTCACGTCCGGCGGAAGCGGCGCGGCCTCGCCCTCGTCCTTCAGCTCGACCTCCATGATCGCCTGATGCTTCCAGAAGGGATACACGTCGATTTCGAACACGTGCCCTTCCCACGGAAGCGTGTAGCGCCGCTTCTCGATCGTCCGGCGGGCAGGGTCGGCGCGGCGAAGCAGCCGCGCGTATTCGTCCGGCGAAATTTCGCATTCGTCCTCAATGTGGGACATGAGGGACACGCGGCGCTTGATCGTGTGCGAATACCGCCACTGACCATCCCGCCCGCGGCGGCGAACGCGCTCCGTCGTGCCCTCGGCCGCGCGCAGGTAGGTCTGCGAAATATCCGTATAGGCGCAGCCGGGGCGCGCGGCGAGCGCCGCCTCATCGGGTCTTCGAATCAGATAGCGCCGTTCGATTTCCATGTTCACGGCGTGTCGTCCTCCCAGTCGTTGTAATCGGGGTCGGATTCCGCGTTCTTCATATATTCCGCCGCGCGGGCGCGAAGGGCCTCGCGGTCGATCACCGTGTTCGTGCCCAGACAGAGCTTGCAGCGATAGCCGCATTCCGGGCATACGCAGCCCAGCTCGAGTCCCTCGGACTGCGCCATATACGCTCCGCAGCGTTGACATCCACAGCGCATGGATTTCAGCCTTCTTTCCTAATCGTTCCGTTTTTCTTCAGCGCCGGCCGAAGATCACAAGGTCGCCCTCGCCGGACGCGAAGCGCCACGTTGGGAACTGGCTCTGATCGCCGTTAAACTGCGCCGTACCGTTCCGCTGGATGAAAGCGGCAATGTCGCGCTGCGTGGCCGTGCGGGTGTACGACGCAAGCTCACTCAGCGTGACGAGGCCGTCTCCGTTCGCGTCCGCGGGCAGCGTTCCCGCCGCGCCCCAGCCCAGACCGCGAACAAGCGCGCGGGTGAAGAAATCGTAGGACTTGCCGGGTTCGGGCGTGTCGTAGTAGCTGCTCTTTATAGCACCAACGGTGGAGCAGAGCACGGACACCTTGCCGACGCTCGCGCCGCCGTAGAACTTGAGGATTCCACCGCTATGGCAAGAGCAGACGATCAGCACCACGTGCCCGGGAATCTTCCGTATGACGGGCATCAGCTCGCTGCCGTAAATGCGGGCTTCGCCGCCTGCGCCGTGCAGATAGTAGCCCTTCGACGCGTCGACGCTGCCGTGCGAGAGCAGGAAAATCACGGTCACGTCGTCCGCGTCCGCCTGCGCGGCCAGCTGTGTCAGCGCGCTCTTCCACGCGCTGTTGCTCGCGTTATTGGGCAGCATTTGGATCGAATCGTAGGCTTGCCCCTCGATTGCAGACCGGCTGAGCGCGCTTCGCACGTCCTGCGTGCTTCTGACGGAGAACGGAAGGTATTTCGCGCCGTCCGCCTCGGCGTTTCCGAACCGTCCCGCGATCAACGCGCGATAGATCGTCGTGCCGTCGCTGACGACGGTCACGCGCACGGTTTGCGTAAGCTGATATTCGCCGCGCCCGACGGTGGCGGTGATCTCCGTTTCGCCCTTCGATACGGCGGTAATCACGCCCTGCGCGTCGACCCTCGCAATGCCCTCGTTCGCGGAAGCGAACACGGGCGATCCAAAGGAAGCGCCGGCCGGGAACACGGCCCAGCTGAGCGCGTGCGTCTCGTTCCAATTGAGCGACAGCTCGTCCGCGTCCAGCACGAACGCGCGCACGGGAATCTCCGAAACCGTGATTTCGCAGACAAGCGTCAATTCGCTTCCGTCGGCGGCGGTTCCGCGCACGGTGGTCGTGCCCGCGGCCAACAGCGTCACAAGGCCGGTTTTCTCGTCGACCGACGCAATCTCCGGCGCGTCGCTCGTCCACCGGAACGCCGCGGGCGTGGCGGTTTCGGGCTCAAAGGTGTATTCGATCTGGAAGGTTTCGCCCGCGATTCCGGCGTGCGTCTGCGAAACGAGCGCCGCCGCGGTCATCATGACCGTCGAAACGGTCACGGTGCAGCGATTGGAGGTCACGCCGTCCTCCGTATAGGCTGTGATCTCGGCCGTGCCCGCGGATACGGCGGTCACGGTTCCATCCTCACTCACAGTCGCGACGGCGGGATTGGACGAACTGAACCGGAAGGTGCGTTCCGTCGCGTTGGCGGGCGTGAAAGCAATGTCGAGCTTCGCCGTTTCGCCGCGGTTCAGCGAAAGCGCGTTCGGCGAAAGCGTGAGGGACTGAACGAAGCGCGGCTTCACCAGCACCTCGCACACGGCCACACGGCCGCTGGAGGAAATGGCGTACACGTTCGCCTCGCCGGGCTTCAGCGCGGTAACCGTGCACTGGTTGCCGCTGATCGACAGCGAAAGCACGGACGGATTGTCGCAGTAGAACGTGCCGGTTCTGTACGCGCCGCTGCCGCCGGTCTGGCTCGCCGTCAGAACCGTTTTCCCGCCCACGGCAAGCGCGGCGTAGGTGGGGGAGACACTCTGCGCGCGGATGACGGTTCCGTCCGTTACGGCATGCACGGTGAAAATCGCCGAAATGCCGTTGTGCGCCGTGGCCGTGATGACGGTCGTGCCCTTTTTGAGCGCGGTAATCACGCCCTTGTCGCTGACCTTGGCGAACGTCGAATCAGAGCTCTTCCAGGTAAGCGTGGGGTTCGTGGCGTTCTTCGGATAGACGAACACGAATTTGGTCGCGTCTGCCGTCTTGGTCGTCTTGTCGAGATACACATCGTTCAGCGCGCTCTTTACCGTTTCAACCGGCGTAGCCACGACAAAGCGGGCGCTCGCGGAAGCGTTTCCGCACACGGCCGTCACGGTGCATTCGCCGGGCGACAGCGCGCCAAGCGTGCCGTTCTGATCCACAAAGGCCACGGACGGCTGGCTGACCGACCACGTGATCGTCTGCTCGATGCCCTCAGGCTCGACGGTCGCGGCGAGCGCCGCGCTGTCGCCGATGTTCATCAGCGCCGGAACGCCGGAAAGCGTAAGCGCGGTCGCGCCGGGCAGCACGTGGATTTCATAGGCAGCGGAAACGCCGCTGCCGTCGCGGGCAGTCGCCGTCAGCATCGCGTCGCCCGCCTGAAGCAGGGAAACCTTGCCGGTACGCGCATCGACGCGGGCTACATCTTCGTTGTTCGAAGTCCACGAGACGGTCGGATCGTCGGCCTCGGCGGGCGTCGCGTCCGCCGTCAGGAAAATGGTGTCGCCGGGATACAGGCTCTGCGCGTCCGTCAGCGGACGGATGGTCAGCGTCTGAACGGGCTTCGTCACGGAAAGCGGAAGCTCGCAGATTGCGTCATAGCACGTCGCGGAAATCACGCACGTACCCTGCGAAACGGCGGTCACAAAGCCCGTATCGTCCACCGCAGCGACCGCATCGCTGCTCGATTTCCACGTGATTTCCGGGTGGGTTACGTTATCCGGGGAGAGCGCGACGGTCAGCTTCGCGGTTTCACCCTCGAACAGGCGCTCCGGAAGCCCTTCGACGATCAGGCTGTCGGCGGCGACGACGACCTCGACGCTCACGTCGGTATACACCGTGCCCTCCGGCGTTTCGGCGGCAGCCGTCAGCGTATATGTGCCCGGCGCAACGCCGGTAACGGTATTTCCGCTCACGCGCAGACCTTCGGAATCAGACGTGAGCGTAACCGCGCGCGTTTCGTCCGCCGCAAGGGGCGCGAGCGCGCGGCCCACGCCTACGCGCAGCGCGTCGGACGCGAAGCGAATGGGCTCCGCGACGACGAACGCGTTTTCAAAGAAAAATTCGGAAATGGAAATGTCGGTTCCGACGGAGCCGCGCACGGAATAGCTTCCGCCCGCGAGCGGCTTGAACGAAAATTCCGCCTGCGCGGTTTCGCCGCTGTCAAACACGGTTTCGCCCGCGGCGTTTGCAATGATATAATGAAAGCGCGTCAGAACCGCGTCTTCGCCGTCGAACGTTTTCGCTGAGACGGACAGGGTCGCTTCGCGATGCGGCGAGACCCACGCGGGCGCGTGCAGCTGGAAATCCTTCAGATCCAGCGGCGTAAACGCGGCGCGGTCGCCCATGCGCCCGGCGTAGCGCTCGGCTTCGGTGTTCCGATAGCCGTACACGTTCAGCGTGCCCTCCGGCAGCGTGAACGCGTCGTCGGCGATCGCGGTTACCGTGGCCGGGATGCGAACGCCGTTCGGCAGGGGAATGCCCTCGAACGCGCCGGTTTCCAGTGTCGTCACGCCGTCCGGAATGACGAACGCGTTCGCCGGATCGGCGCCGGCGCAGAAGCTCATCATAAACGCGAGCGCCAGAAGCATGGCAAGCGTACGCGTGGATTTTCTCATACGTTCCTCCTTTGGTTCATCAGAATCAAATTCTTCTGCTTACATTATAACCTGTCCGCGCGCATATTGCAAGTGCAGCCATAAAAATGTCAAAGCGCACCATTTGCAATGATAGAAAGCTCCGCGCCAGACGTATGACGCGGAGCCGGGTTATGGCCGATAGCGGAACGCGGGGAACAGCTCTTCGGCAAACGGCACGCGCTTCACGTGAAAGCTGCGCCCGTTCAGATCGTTCAGAACGTCCGCATCCGTTTCGAAGGCGAAGCGCAGACCATAGGCATACAGCGCCTGTCCGTTCACGCGTGCGTCCTGCGCCGCGCCGTACTGCCGGTCGCCCAGCAGGGGATGCCCCGCGTCGGCGAACTGCGCGCGAATCTGGTGCGTGCGGCCGGTCACCAGCTCGCATTCCACGAGGGAAAGGCCATTTTCCCGCGCGAGCGTGCGGTAATGCGTCACGGCGCGCTGCGCGCCGGGCGCTTCCTTATGAAGAACGGACACGCGGCTGCGCACGGCGTCCTTCAGGATATAGCTGTCCAGCGTGCCGTCCGCCGGGCGCATCGCACCGTGCACGGCGGCAAGGTACAGCTTTGTAAGCTCATGCGAGCGAATCTTCGCGTTCAGGATGTGCATGGCCTCTTCCGTTTTCGCGCAGATCACCAGCCCGCCGGTAAAGCGGTCGATCCGGTTCACGAGCGCCGGCTGAAAGCCGTTCGCGCCGCGAAAGCCCTTCTGATACAGGTAGGCGCGCACATGGGTAAGCAGTGTGTTCACCTTTTCATTTTCGTCCGGGTGGCAGATCAGGCCGGGCTGCTTGTCGGCGAGCAGGATGTTTTCATCCTCATAGACGACGGTAATCTTCCAGCGAAAGCGGGAAAGCAGCGCGTCCGGCTTTTCGCGCGGCTCGAAGAACTCATCCTCGATATACAGGTTCACGCACGCGCCCGCGCGCAGACGATCCTCGCCGCGCGCGGGTTTGCCGTCCACCTTTACGCGCTTGAGCCGCAGGTATTTCTGCGTGAGTCCAAGCGAAAGGCCGGGCACGTTGGTTTTCATCCACCGGTCGAGGCGTTTGCCGTCGTCGGCCGGCTGTACGGTCAGCGTTTTCATGCGTTATTCAACCGTGATGCCGGTGTCGTATTCCTGTCCGGCGAAGGTGATCGTCTTGGGCAGCGACTTGAGCAGCTCCTGATACTGGTTCCAGTTCCACTCCTGCGTCTCGGTTTCATTTTCGCCGTCGATCACCGGCTTGTCGCCGTTGTTCGTCGCCTGCTTCATAAACTCTTCATAGGTCACGAAGCCGAGCTTCTCCGCGTCGAACTCGTCCACCTTTGTCGTGCCGTAGTCGGTGGCGGCGCAGTTGAATTCCACCTTCAGCGCATGCGCCTTGCCCTTGCGGTCTTTGATGGTGAATTCAGCCGTACCGGCGGCAGAGGTCAGGTTGGACGCTTCGTCCATCTTCACGGTCGCCTTCAGAGAATCCAGCGTCAGGCTGTTGAACATGCGCATGATGCGGCGGGTAACGGTGTCGGAATCGTTGGTGATGTGATAGCGCGGCTCCGCGGTGCCGTCGGCATAAACGAGCACGCTCACGGCTTCCTTGTCGTCCTTGAATTCGTCGATGTAGCTCTGCTCCATGGCGCTGGTCACGGCAAGATAGGCGTTCCACAGTTCTTCATTGGTGGAATTCATGATGGCCTGCGCCATTTCATCGGTGTAGGTCTGGCCGTAGGTCTTTTCATAGTACAGACGGAGCGCCGCGTCGAAGTCCTTGTAAATCACGGTCTTGATGCCCTCGGCGCGCATGTAGTCCTCTTCGTCCTCAAACCACTGATACGTGCCGTCGGTGCGGACGTACAGCATGCCGCTGTCCCGCTCGTTCAGCGCGTTGTTGGTGATTTCGTTCACGGCGTTCGAAGCCCTGTCGTACTTCTCCTGCGCGCTCGCGGCCTTTTTCTTGTTGGCGGAATACATGTCGTCGTAGATGCTCTCGGGCATGTCCTCGCCGTAGAGCGTGCGGTAGCAGTGGTTCAGCAGCTCGCTGTAGTCTTCATAAATGAAGGTTGCGTCGCTGTAGGTGGTCAGGTTCTTGTTGAAGTAGTGCGTGTTGATGTACTCCACCAGCACATAGGTCATCGCGTCGTTCAGAAGCGCGGGAACCCGGTCGAAGGAGACGTCAAAGCTGCGCCCGCTGGTGACCTCGGTTTCGGTGATGTGCGCGCTCAGGTCGGAATCCAGCGTCTGCACCGCGGCGCCCGCCAGCGCGGTCACGGCCTGCGTCAGCGTGGTGTTGCGCAGAACGGAGGAGCTGGGCGCGGTGGTGGTTTCCATGTAATAATTGCCCTGCTTGGTGTCGTTGTAGAACACGTGGCTGCCGTTGCCGACGACGGTGTAGCCGCCCGTGTACACGCTTCCGTCGGCATACGGCGTGTCCAGCATCACGCGCATGAAGCTGTCCTCGCCCGCCTGCAGATAGTCGCCGTGAAGGGTTTTGAACCATTCGCCGTCAAAGGTGAACTTCGCCTCCGCGGACAGGGTAACATTGTCGGTATTGAACGCCAGCGCCCGCGCGCTTTCAAAAATCGCCGTCGCGCTGCCTTCCGCGAGCGCGCCCGCGCAAAGCATGACCAGCGCCATCGCGCAGGCCAGAACTCGGAGTGCCTTTTTCTTCATGGATTTTCTTCCCCCTTACATGCAATTTGTGACGTTTAGACGGACGGCGGCCGGAAAAAGTTTTGTAAGAATTGTTAATTTTCCGCCAATGGATTCCAGCGGCCGCGCAGGTATCGCGCCGTGAGCATTGCGCCCAGCGCGATGTTGTGGGCGATCATGCACGCCCACGCGCTGGTCAGATCCTGCCCAAGACGGATGACGAAGATGTAGGTGCCCAGAATGCGAACGCCCCACATGCCCACGACGTTGAACACGAACGTGTGCATCGTGTCGCCCACGCCGTTGAAAATGCCCTCCAGAATGACCGCCACGCCGTAGATCGGCTCGGTCAGCGCCACCATGCGCAAAACGCGCGCGCCGGTGCGAATGACGATTTCATCCTGCGTGAACAGGCTCATTACAGCCTCCGCGCCAAAGAACAGCGCAGCGCCGCTCAGCGTCATCACGATGAATTCGATGATCAGCAGCATGCGCGAAAGCATGCGCATCTTGTGCCGGTCGTTCTCGCCGTAGGAGGTGCCGATCAGCGTGGAGGCCGCGGCCTGCATGCCGTAGCCGGGAATGTAGAACGCGCTTTCGGCGGTGTTGGCGATGGTGTGCGCCGCCGTCGAGGTCGCGCCAAGGGTGTTGATCATGCTTGAAAACGCCACGTAGCCGAAGGACGTGGCAAAGCGCTGAAGCGCGGCGGGAATGGCCACGCGCAGGCAGGGCTTCAGAATCGCGGAATCGGGGCGCAGGGTACTTCCGCGCGGCGACACGAGCGGATTGCGCAGAAGCGCCGCCGTCATCCATACGCCGCCCACGACGAACGAAATCGCGCTGGCAATCGCCGCGCCCGAAACGCCAAGGCCAAGGCCGGGCATGGTGATCGCGCGGCCGAGCACGGTCACAGCGCGCGTTTCATAAATATAGAAGAAATTGAGCACCACGTTGACCGCGTTCATCGCGCCGTTCACAACCATGGGCGTGCGCGTATCGCCGGACGCGCGCAGCACGGTGCCGAAGATGATCGTCGCGCTTCGGAACAGCATGGGGATATACAGGATGAAGAAATATTCCGCCGCTTCAGAGCGGAGGTGCGGATCGGCGTTCATCCATTCGGGAATTTTCGCCGCCAGCAAAAGGGGCAGTATCGTAAACAGAACGCCGGAAAGCAGCACAGCGAGCACAGCCTGCGCCGACGCGCGGCGGGCGAGCTCGTGCTGCCTCGCGCCCACGGCGCGGGCGATGTAGGCGAGAAAGCCGATGCCCAGCGCGGACACCGTGCCGTTGATCAGCCAGTTTACCGTCATCGTCACGCCCACGGCCGCCGACGCGTCGGGGCCGATGTGGCCGACCATGGCCGTGTCGACATAGGAAACCGCCGTGGTGAGAATCTGTTCCATTACCGTAGGCCACGCAAGGCGGAAAATATCCCGCGCCGCCTTCCGCTTCGAGTATGTCTGTTCCATCAAAAAGCCCATCCTTCACAGCAATGCCTTCATTATATCATACGACGGCGCCGTGCGGATGAAAAACGCATGAATTTTCTCGTTTTCAGACAGAATGAAGGAAAACGAAGGGGGAAAATTGTATGCGGCAGGTTCGAACCGATATGGCATTGGAGGCTTCGCAGGCGGCGGGAAGCATTCCCGGCGTGCACGTGAGCCAGTGGGAGGAAGAGAGCGTTTCCATCACGGAGGTGCGGGTGGAAACTGAGGAAGCGGCGCAGCGGCTGGGAAAGAGCGTAGGCACGTATCTGACGCTGGAATGCGAGGGCGTGCGCCGCCGCGACCCCGCCGCGCGCGAGGAAGTGCAGAACGTGCTCGGCGAGGAAATCGCGCGGCTCCTGCCGCCGGACGAGCAGGGCGCGCCGGTGCTGGTGGTGGGGCTGGGCAACCGGCGCGTCACGCCGGATTCACTGGGGCCCAAGACGGTAGACGGAACTTTAGTCACGCGCCACCTGCTTCGCGAGCTGCCCGACAAGGTAGACGAGCGGCTGAACCCCGTGTGCGCCATCGCGCCGGGCGTGATGGGCGCGACCGGACTCGAGACGATGGAGACGGTCGGCGCGCTGGTAAAGGAGATTCATCCGCGCTGCCTGATCGTCATCGATTCGCTGGCGGCGCGCGCGTCCTCCCGCGTGGGCGTAAGCATTCAGCTGTCCGACACCGGCATTCAGCCCGGCTCGGGCGTGGGCAACCACCGCCGCGCGCTCAACGAGCGGGAGCTGGGCGTGCGCGTCATCGCGCTGGGCATGCCGACCGTCGTGTACGCGGTAACGATCGCACGCGACGCGCTGGAAATTCTGGGCGAGGGCGAAACGAACCCCGCCGCGCTGGACGAGGTGACGAAGTCGCTGTTTGAAAACGAAATCGGCGAAATGATCGTAACGCCGCGCGAGGTGGACGACATGATCGACGACGCGGCGCAGATGCTCGCGGGCGGCATCAACCGCGCGCTGCAAACGGCGCTCTCTCCGGAGGAAATTGCCGGGCTCGGGCGGGCGTGATGGGACACATGAAAAGAGAACGACATTCGCTGCCGTTCTCTTTTCGTCAGTTTTTCGATTTTTTTGACTTATGCGGGAACTTCTTCTTCGCACTTTCCGATTTTGGAGTTTCGTCTGATGATTCAGCTTCGTCGCTGCCGTTGTAGTATGTCGTATCTTTATTCACGATTTCCGAATACCAGTAATAGAGAAACCCCATGATTGGAATGCCAATCAGCAGGCCGACGGTCCTGCTGACCACGCCGAAGCCCACGAGTGCTCCCACTCCCAGCATGGCGACGTCCATCGCGCAACTCAGAAGCAGACGTTCTTTTTTATGTTTTCCCTTCATCGCTGCATGCCAATTCGTCAGTTCTTTGTCTTCTTTGATTTGTGCGGGAACTTCTTCTTCGCGCCCGCGGGCTTCTGCGGCTCCGGTTTTGGCGGCTTTGGCGGCTCGGGTGGCGTGGGCGGCGCTTCAGTCGCCGGCGTGTCGCCTGCGGCAGCTTCCGCCGGTGCGGGTTCGCTGCGCTTATCGTATTTATCCACGATTTCCGAGTACAGGGACGAGAGCAGCGCGAACGCCGGAACGCCCAGCAGCATGCCGGCCACGCCGAATACGCGGCCGCCCACGACGATGGACACCAGCACCCAGAACGGGGAAAGGCCGGTGGAATCGCCGAACAGCAGCGGCTTGATCACGTTGCCGTCGATCTGCTGAAGCACCACGGTAAAGATGATGAAGCCGATCAGCAGGTCGGGCTTTACCATCAGCATGACCACGGAAGCGATAACGCCGCTGATGATCGGGCCGAAGGTGGGAATAAAGTTGAACGCGCCCAGAAATACGGAAAGAAGCAGCACATACGGCGCTTTGAAGATGCTCAGGAACACGAAATTCGCCGCGCCGATCAAAAGCGCGTCCAGCAGGTTACTGGAAAGGAAGACCATCATCAGCGTGTCGCCGCGGTTCAGAATCGTGTTTACGCGCTCCGTTTTCGCCTTGCCCAGCACCACGCGTTCCAGCTTCAGAAGGCCGCGCTTGAGGTTGCGGCGGTCGAGCAGCGCGTACACCGACATGGCGACGGCGATGATGAAGTTCACCAGCTGGCTGCTGGCTTCCTTCAGAAAGTTGGCGAACAGGTCGCCGTTGTTGGTCACCCAGTTCACGATGGCCTTGAAGATTTCGTCGCTGGAACCGATTACCTTGTCCACGTCCACCTCGATGAAATCCACGTGCGAAAGCGCGTCGGCGATAAAGACCTTGGCGGAGGCGATATAGTCGTTAATGTTGCTCGCAAAGGTGGTGGCGCTGCTGACGATCTGCGGAATCAGCGTCGCAACAAGGAACACGATGATCACAAGAAGCAGAACGACCGCCGACAGGCTGCTGATATGCACGCGCGCCTTGTCGCTTTTGATTTTTTTCAGCGGCACGCGCTCCATAAACTTGGCGAACGGCCGAAGGAGATACGCCAGCACCAGACCGGACGTCACCGGTGATATGTAGTAAAGAAGGGTTTTCAGAAATCGCTTGATCGAGTTCAGATTGTTGAACGCGCAGAAAAACACCGCCGCGCCGAAGGCGATCACGAGGCCGGAATAGACCAGTCGGGCGTCCACCTTTTTGAATAACTTCACGAAAAGAATCACCTCACTTATTTATCATTATTGTATCAGAAATCGGGCGGCATGGCAAGCGGGGAATACGCTAAGAATTCGCCGAATATGCTGTCGTGAACAACCGGGAGGGATGCGGAATGGATGTGAATCTGACCAGGCAGACGCTCGAAGCGGAAAAGACGCTGGGAGCGGAGGAGGCGCAGGTGCTTCTGCGCGCGGAAACGCTGGTGTCCGGCGCGGGGCGCGAGGAAGTGGAGATCCTGATGAGCGACGCCGCGGCCGTCCTCGATACGGTGGACGTGCAGGCGGGGCGCGTACTGGTGGAGGGCAAGGTAAAGTGCGAGGCGGCCTACCGGCTGGGCAGCGAAAACGTCGTCCGCGCCCTGAACGCCGAAACGGCGCTGAACCATGCCTTTGATATGAAGGATGTGGCAGCGGGCGGCATCGTGCGCGCGCGCGTTCACGTGGACGACGTTCGCGCACGCTATGAAAACGGACATATGCTTTTTGACGTTTCCGTCACGGTAAACGCACAGGCGGCGCAGCTGAACAGCGTCGAAGCGCTGACGGGTATCGAGGACGCGCCGGACATTGAAGCAAAGTATGAAGACATCGTGTCCGTGAAGCTGAACGCGGAAAACACCGCGTCGGCGCTTCTGTCCGGCAGCGTCGCTCTGCCCGCACAGCTGGACGCGCGCATGGCGCTGATGGAGTGGGCGACGCCGACCGACATCGACGCGCGCCGCGACGTGGGCGGCGTTCGCGTGACGGGCAGCCTGCTGGTGGAAACGCTGATTTCCGGCGGCACGGCATCCCGGCCGGCGGCGCTGATTCGCTACGCGCTGCCTATCGATCAGCTGATTGAAATGCCGGACTGGCTGGCGGGAAACACGCGGGCGACGGTCGCCGTGCGCGCGCTGTCCACGGAGGTCGAGCAGGCGCCGGGCGGCGAGGACAGCCTTCTGCGCATGGAAGCGGAAGCGGCCATCACGGTTTCCGCGCTCGGCGAGGATCGCGTGCGGGCGCTGACGGACGCATACGGCACGGGGAAGACCTCCGTGGCGGTGGAAAATCAGGACGTGGAGCTGTTGAGTGGCGTTCAGCATCTGGACGTTTCCGAGCCGTTCCGCGGAACGCTTCTGATGCCGGAGGGCGCGGGGGCGGTGAAAAGCGTGTGCGCCGTGCGGGCGCGCGCCACGGTGGGCGAAATTGTGCCCGGCAGGGAGCGCACGACGATTTCTGGCGTGGTGGACGCGCAGGTGCTGTACATATCGGGCAGCACGGACAAACCGGCGCGCGCCGCGGCGGAGCTGCCGTTTGAGGTCTCGCTGGCGGCTGAATTGAGCGAGGACGCGCCGGTGGAGATTCACGTTCTGAGCGCCGAGGGCAACGCGCTGATGAGCGACAGAGTAGAGTTCAAGTGCATGCTGAACATACAGGCGGAGAAGCGCGACCGGCAGACGATTTCCATCGCGGCAAACGTCGCCTACGGCGAGGAAACCGACCCGACGCGCGGCGTGCTCATCGTGTGGCCGCAGGCAGACGAAACGGCGTGGACGCTGGGCAAGAAATACGGCATGAAGCTCGACCGCATCCGCGAAGCCAACGGCGGCGCGGAGGTTCTCGAGCCGGGGCGGGCGCTGGTCATGCGCATCTGAATGTTCCCAACGGGCAGGCGCGTCGGAGCCATGGAAAGCGCTCCGGCGCGCTTGTCATGCGCGGATTTCCATGCGTTCAAGGAAAATTCTCTCCGGCGTGTAGCGCGCGCCGCGGGAGGTATGGTACGGTTGGTTTGCGTGGGAAGCGCATAGTTTTGAAAGGAGGAGACGCACATGGAAGCGAGCATGGTTCTGCAGGCCGTCAGCTGCGTAACGGCGCTGTGCGTCGCGTACGCGGGTTACCGAACGCGCGATAACGCGCGGGCGGCGACGCTGGCGAAAATTCAGGCGGAAATAAGCCACCTGAGCACGCAGCTGGCATGGGTGGAGCAGTCGGTCGAAACGATTCGCAAGCGGCTCGACCGCAGGGTGGACGACGAAAGGAGCCGAAGCGCATGAAAAATCAATGCAGATGGAAAAGCTGGGCGCTGTGGACGTCCATGGCGGCGCTGATCACATTTTGCCTGAAGGAGTTTGGCGGCATCGACGTAAGCGCCCGGGTGGACGGCCTTCTGAACGTCCTTCTTCCGGTGCTGGTGGGCTTCGGCGTGGTCAACAATCCCACGTCGTCCGACTGCCTGTAGGCGGGAAACATCATGTGCGGGCGGGGAAGCGAGCGCTTTCCCGTCCGTTTTCCGTGTTATTTCACACACTCGCACTTGCCATCTTTGTCCCGCGGGCGTATAATATATCTATATTGGGCTTTTATGCGATACGGGGGAAGAACATTGGCGAAGATCATCGCTACGGCGAATCAGAAGGGCGGCGTCGGCAAGACGACGACAGCGGTCAATCTCGCGGCATGCCTTGCCGACATGGACAGGCGTATTTTGCTGATCGACATTGACCCGCAGGGCAACGCGACCAGCGGACTGGGCGTTACCGTAAAGGGCGGGAGCACGGTATACGACGTTCTGACCGACGGCGCGCCCGCGCGCGATGCGGTGCGGGCGACGAAGTTTAAAAATCTGTCGGTGCTGCCGTCCACCATCGACCTGTCCGGCGCGGAAATCGAGCTGGTGGGCGAGGACGCGCGCGAGCACCGGCTGGAAAAGGCGCTGAACGATTTGCGGAGCGACTTTGACTATATATTCATCGACTCGCCGCCGTCGCTCGGGCTTCTGACGCTGAACGCGCTTACCGCGGCGGACAGCGTGCTGGTTCCCATTCAGTGCGAATACTACGCGCTGGAGGGCGTGGGGCAGCTGATGAACACGCTGAATCTGGTCCGCAAGCGCTTGAACCCGCGTCTGGACGTGGAGGGCGTGGTGCTTACGATGCTCGACGGCCGCACAAACTTAGGCTTGCAGGTCGTGGGCGAGGTCAAGAAGTATTTCAAGGGCAAGGTCTTTAAAACGGTGGTTCCGAGAAACGTGCGCCTGAGCGAGGCGCCGAGCCACGGGCTGCCGATTCACCTGTATGATGCCCGCTGTCCCGGCGCGGACGCGTACCGCAGGCTGGCGGCGGAACTGATTGAACGAAACGAGGGATAATCGATGGCCGCAAAGAAAACCGCTCCGCACGGGCTGGGCCGCGGACTGGGCGCGCTTCTGGGAGACATAGAGAATGAAAGCGAGCTTCTGCACTCGGAAACCGAGCAGAAGGGCGACGTTGTGCAGACCGTACCGCTTTCAAGCATCGATCCGAACCGGGATCAGCCGCGAAAGGAATTCCGCGAGGAAAGCCTGAAGGAGCTGGCGGATTCCATCCGCGCCGTGGGCGTGATTCAGCCGATCGTCGTGACGAAGCGCGGAAACCGCTATTCCATCATCGCGGGCGAACGCCGCTGGCGCGCGTCCCGCATGGCGGGACTAAACGAGGTGCCCGTGATCGTGCGCGACTGGGACGAAATGACGCGCCTGAAGGCGGCGCTGATTGAGAACCTCCAGCGCGACGACCTGAATCCGGTGGAAGAAGCGCTGGGCATTCGCGCGCTGATGGACAAATGCGAGCTGACGCAGGAAGCCGCTTCCGGCGTGATCGGCAAAAGCCGCAGTGCGATTGCAAACTCCCTGCGCCTTCTGACGCTGCCGGACGACGTGCTCGCCCTCCTGAAGGACGGATCTCTGTCCGCGGGACACGGGCGCGCGCTGGTTTCCGTTTCGCCGGAACGCCAGTCGAAGCTGGCAACATTGACCGTTCAGCAGGGCTGGTCGGTGCGCCAGCTGGAGCGCATCTGCGCGCAGCCGGAGAAAAAGCCCGTAGAAACGCCTGCGCCCGCGCGGCGGCCGGCGGAGCTTGGCCAGCTTGAGAAGATGGCGCGCGAGGTCTTCGGCACGCGCGTGAAGCTGGACGGCGATGAAAACAAGGGAAAGATCACGCTCAGCTATATGAGCGCCGAGGATCTTGAGCGCATCTGGGATGTGCTGGAATTCATCCGTCAGAGCGAGCAATAAAGATTGGAAAGGGTGATATCCATGCGTTACGCAGCGAAGAAACTGCCCGCAGGGACGGCTCCGATCGAGTTTCGGGGCGCGTTCGATCCTGCACGAATCCCCGCGCCGTTTGACGCGCTGAACGAGGCTTCGATCGCGGACTACCCGTGGCTTTCGCAGTTCCCGGATTCCTTTCCGGCCTGCGCGCGCGTAGGTTGGAACGAGGACGGGCTGTTCGTGCTCATGTACGCGAAGGAAGCGCCCATTCAGAGCAGGGAGACCGCGTTCGGCGGCCGCCAGTGCCGCGACAGCTGCATGGAGTTTTTCTTCATGCCGTTCCCGGAAACGGACGCGAACTACCTGAACGTCGAAATCAATCCCGCCGGCATCCCGCATGTGGGACTGGGTATCGGCAGACGGCCGCCCCGGCGGCACTTCACCGAGGCCGTTCCCGGCATGACGATTCACGAAAGCGTATATGACGGCGAATGGTGGGCGCTCAGCTACGTCATCCCGATGAGCTTCATCAAAGAGCTCTTCGGCCGCGAGCTGACCGCGGGCACGATGCGCGGCAATTTCTACAAGTGCTCCGAGGATATTCATCCGCATTTCGGCACGTGGAATCCCGTCGTCGCCGAAAAGCCGGACTTCCACCGTCCCGAGTGCTTCGGCGAAATCGAGCTTGTGAACGCATAGCTGCAGAGGGGAGGACGCGCGATGAAGCGGTTTTCGATCCTTGATTATGGAGCGCAGTCCGGCACAGATGAACTTCAGACGGAAGCCATTCAGACGTGCATCGACGCCTGTTTTCTCGCGGGCGGCGGCGTTGTGGAGATTCCGCAGGGCGATTATCGCACAGGCGGTCTGCGTCTGCGTTCGGGCGTGACGCTGCATCTGCTTGAAAACGCCCATCTGCTCGGCAGCCGCAATCCGGAGGACTACGGCGCGTTCCTGACCGACACATTGGAACCGGTCGCAGACGACGATCGCACGGACGCTGCGTGGTCGCCGGCCACTGAGCGTATCGACAAGCGCTTCTTTGTGAAGTGCGCGAGCCGCTGGAACAACGCGCTGATTCGCGCCATCGACGCGCGCAACCTTGCGATCATCGGCGAGCCCGGCGCATATATCGACGGCTGCGACTGCTTTGACGAGCAGGGCGAGGAGCATTATCGGGGCCCGCACGGTATCAATTTCCACCGCTGCGAGAACATCGTTTTCCGAAATTACGAGATTCGCAACACCGCCAACTGGGCGCACGCGCTGTTTGACTGTCGGAACGTCGTCATGCAGAACGTGCACGCTGTGGCCGGACACGACGGCATTCACATCACCGGCTGCGACAATGTGACGATTGAGGACTGCGTTTTCGAGACGGGCGACGACTGCATTGCCGGAATCGACAACATCAACGTGACGGCGCGGCGCTGTGAGCTGAACACGGCGTGCAGCGGTCTCCGCTTCGGCGGCACGAACGCGCTGTTTGAGAAATGTCATTTCTACGGCCCGGCAAAGTATCTCTTCCGCGGAAGCCTTACGCCGGAGGAGAAGCGCAGCGGCAAACCGGCGGGCGGCAGCCATCGGTACAACATGCTGAGCCTGATGACCTATTACGCGGATTTCATGCGCAACATTCGCATGGAGCCGGGCAACATCGTCATTCGGGACTGTACCGCCGAGAACATCGACCGCTTCCTGCACTACAACTTCTCCGGCAACGAACCATGGCAGCGCAATCGTCCGCTTTCCAGCCTTGTGTTTGACCGCGTTCGCGCCACCGGTGTTCGCCTGCCGCTGACGGCGTACGGAAGCGAGGAGCAGCCGCTTTCGCTGACGCTGCGCGACGTATCCGTCGAATTCGCGGAAAACGCCCGCGCGCCGTTCATGCATCTGGCCTACTGGGACGCGGTGCGCATGACGCGCGTGCGGATCCGCGGCGTGAAAGCGCCCGTGCTGATCAAAGCATGGAGCGACGGAAGGTCGGTGGAGCTTGCGGACTGCGATCTGGGCGGCTACGCGGGAGAAACGTTCGCGCGCACGGACGAGCCGTTCGTCTGCACGCCGATATAGCGCGCTTGCCACAGGGCGCGGTACGTGATATAATAATCGAAACGCAAACTGTAAATGAGGGAACCTACGTGGAAGAAAAGAAAGTTTCCGGACGCACGATCTGGATGACGGTGCTCGCGGTGGTGCTCGGCGCGTTCGCGTCGGGGATTTCGGCGTTTGTGCTGGGCGCGAGCGGAGCTATGTACGCGTGGCTCATGTTCCTTGCGCCGCTTCTGAGCATGCTGTTGTACGGCGGGGGCGGGCTTTTGCCCGTATGCGCGTTCAACGTTGTGGCGCTGGGCGGTTCAGCCTATCTGATGGGCGGGCTGTTCGCCGCGCTCGTGCTGGTGGGCGCGTGCCTTCCGGCGGCGTTCATGGTGTATGAATCCCGAAAGGGCGTGCCGTTTTTCCAGCAGCTCACGCGCGCGCTCGCGGCGCAGGCCGCGGGGCTGGTCGCCGTGGTCGTGATTCTGGGGCTTCGGTTCGGCTCGAATCTGGCGGAGGTCGCGTCGAACGCGATTCGCGGCTTCTTTGATACCATGGGCCCGGCGTTTGCCGACCGAATCGCCGAGAACATCCGCGCGCTGTATCGCGCGCAGGGGCAGATCATCGCCGTTGAGAACGACGAGCTGATCGCCGCGATTCTGGACGGGCTTGAGCTTTCGATTCAGGTGGGCGTTCCGATGCTGATTGTGCTGCTCACGAACGTCAACGCGGGACTGGGCGTATTGTGGGGGAACGCGCTGCGCGCGAGGCGCGGCGAGGACAACGTGCAATACAAGCCTCTGTCCACGTGGTACACGCCGCCGGCGCTCACGCTTACGCTTACGGGCTCACTCATCCTGTTCGCCATTCTGAAGGCGACGGGGCAGACGTCCCTTGAAATCGTGCTGGTTATGCTGCTGACCGAGGGCGTGGTGTTGGCCACGATGCAGGCGGCCGCGTCCATGCTGCGACGGATGAAGGCGGGCGGCGCGTCGGTCGCCAAGCGCACGATCATTACCGTGGCGGTGCTGGCGCTTTTCAACGTCATGATGATTTTCTACGGCATTGCGAGCGCGTATCTCGGCAGCCATGGTGTGATTACGACGGCAATTAAAAAGAAACTGATGAAAAACGGACAGGATAAGGGGGATTTTGAATGAAGGTCGTACTTTTACAGGATATTAAGGGAAGCGGAAAAAAGGATCAGATCATCGAGGTTTCCGAGGGCTACGGCCGCAACTACCTGATTCCCAGAAAGCTTGCGAAGGAAGCCACGCCTGAGGCGCTGAACGCCATTGAGCGCTCCAAGTCCGCCGCGCAGCATCGCGAGGATGTGAAGCGCGCCGACGCAGAGGTCAAGTCCCGCGAGCTGAAGGGCAAGGTCATTCAGATCAAGACCCGCGGCGGCGAGGGCGGCAAGCTGTACGGCTCCGTGACCGGCGACATGATCGCCGAGGCGCTGAAGGAGCAGCACGGCGTCGAGGTCGACAAGCGCAAGATCGAGCTGGACGAGCCGATTAAGGCCGCCGGGCAGTCGTTCGTGACGGTAAAGCTCTCCGCGGGCATTTCCGTGCGCATGATCGTGAATACGACGGTGGAAGTCAAGTAACGCATTCAAAAGTTGAGGGATGCCGATGGAATACACAGGCATACCGGCACAGTCGGCGCACGCGCTCCCCAGTCAGCCTGAGGCGGAGCGCAGTGTGCTCGGCGCGATGCTTCGCTCGGCGGACGCGGTGATGCTGGCGCAGGAATCGCTGAAGGAGGACGACTTCTACGATCCGATTCTGCGCGAAATCTTTTCCGCCATGCTGTATCTGAGCGCGCGATCGCGGCCGGTGGATATTGTTACGTTAGATGAGGAGCTTACGCGCCGCGGACGGCTTGAAGCCATCGGCGGCACGCAGTTTCTCATTGATTTGAGCCGGAGTGTTCCGGCGGCGTCGAACATCGGCGCGTATATTCGCATTGTCGACGAAAAATCGACGCTGCGCAAGCTGATCGGCGCGTCGGAGGAAATCACGAAAAACTGCTACGCCGGAGAAATGGAAACCCCGGACGTGCTGGCCATGGCGGAAAAATCCATTTACGACATTACCATGCGCAAGGGCGGCGAGCAGCTTCAGCCGGTTCAGCCGCTGCTTCTCAAGACGTTTGAAATGATCGAGGAGCTGGTGCGCAAGCACGGCCGCATCGAGGGCGTACCCACCGGCTACAGGGGGCTGGACGAAATGACGACCGGCTTCCATCCGGGCGAGCTGATTCTGATTGCCGCGCGTCCTTCGATGGGTAAAACCAGCTTCGGCATGAACATCATCGGCAATGCGTCCATTCGCGCGCACAAGTGCGCCGCGGTTTTCTCGCTGGAAATGCCCGCCGAGCAGCTGGTTCTGCGTCTTCTCTGCACGGAAGCCAAGGTGGACATGCAGCGGGTGCGCCGCGGGCAGATTGAGGACGACGAGTGGCTCAAGCTGTCCGAAGCGATGGCGCTGATCGCCGAAGCCAGGCTGTTCATCGACGCGACCGCGGGCATCAACGTGACCGGCATCCGTTCCAAGGCGCGCCGCCTTCAGATGGAAGAGGGACTGGACATCATCATGATCGACTATCTCGGTCTGATGACCGGCGTGGGCAAGTTCGGCTCCCGTCAAGAGGAAGTTTCCAGTATTTCCCGTTCGCTGAAGGCACTTGCGAGTGAGCTGGGCGTGCCGGTGATTGCGCTTTCGCAGCTTTCGCGTGCGCCTACCGGACGCTCGAACCACCGGCCGGTGCTGTCCGACATTCGCGATTCGGGCGCGATCGAGCAGGACGCCGACGTGGTCATGTTCATTCACCGCGAGGAATACTACGACGACAAGCCCGAAAACAAGGGGCTTGCCGAGATCATCATCGCCAAGCAGAGAAACGGCGCGCTGGGAACCTGCCAGCTGGGCTGGAAGGGCGAGTACACCTGGTTTATGGATCTCGATCCCTCCGGAAAGGAAGTTCAGAACCCGGCTCCGTAATCGCGCGTCCGCATTTACAGGGCTTGTTCCTCCGGAAAGAAAATTCGGAATCCTCTGGAATCACATGCCCGCGTCAAGGGAATCGTTCGCGCCGCCGGGCGCGCAGCTTTCACAGAAGCCGTGCCCGGCGCGCGCACAGTCGGCGCAGAGATACGCGCCGCAGCCCGCGCACGGCCGGATGGAACGCCCGTTGATTCTGCGCCCGCACAGGACGCACTCCATATCAGACATGGTTATACCGCCTCCCGCGGCTTATTGTTTCCACGGGAGGCGGTTTTATGTATTCGATTTAGTAGTAATACCCGACGTACAGCGGCTTTTTCGCGAATGCGCGGGCGGGCGCGGGGTTCTCCGTGAGGATTTCCACGTCGCGGCGGAAGCGGGCGGACGCGAGGTCTGTATAGCCGCAGACGAGCTGGGAGAATGCCTGAACGCTCATGCGCAGGTCGGGGGAAAGCTGGGTCGGCTCCGCCTTACCGGGCTCGACCAGCCAGCGGCCGGCGTTGTCCGGAAGGAAATCGTCCGCGACCTCAATGACGAAACGGCCGAAATCGCCGCGGCGCATCGCCTTCAGCACTTCCTCCGTGTTGAGCGCGCGCAGCATATAGGGATTTCCGACGCTGCACTGGACTTCATAGGGCGTATCGATCAGCGCGGCGAGGGGAATATCGTCGGACGCTTTGATTTCCAGCGTGTGCATTTCCGCGTCGAACCGATACAGGAAGCCGAGCAGCATGCGGAAGCCTTCCTCCGTGGTGAACGCGAAGTTCTTCACGGAAAGCACGCCCTCGCCGTTTCGCACGAGCTTTTCAAAATGCAGGCAGGCGACGGGCGCGTCGGCGTTGTACAGCGCGTAGGTGTATTCGTTTCGGGCGTAGGGCTCGCTGCGCGTCCACGCGGCAAGCTTCTTTTCGTCGCACGCGACGGCGAGATTATAGCGGGAGATGAACGCGTCGAAGACCGGCTTCAGGAAGGAACGGTCGTCCTCCGGCTGAAGCAGACGCGCCTGCATCTGACCGGCGTAGGGCTTCAGCAGGCGTACCGGCAGGGTGTACGTTTTCTCGCTCACGGCCAGCTCGTAGCCGAATTTGCGATAGAACGCGTGGTTGAACGGATACAGGCCGGAGAAAATGCATCCATGCGCCCGCTCGCGCGCGAGCAGCTGGCCGAGGACCGCGCGCACGGAGCCGCCGCAGCGATAGGCGGGATGCGTCGCGACGCCGCCGACGCCGGAAAGGGGCACGAACGCGCCGTCAAAGTTCATCATCAGCCGGTTGGAAAGCATGCCGCTCATCAGCTCTCCGTCCTCGGTGAACGCGCCGTTTCCAATGATTTCATCGGCGCTTGCTTCAATTTCCCTCCGCACTTCCTCCACATTTATGATGGATTGATAGCAGATGCTCCATAGCTTTCTGAGCGCGAGACGGTCTTCCTTTTTCAGTTCGCGAAGAATCACACTGCGGCCTCCTTTTTGCCCCTCAGGCTTTTTGAATATCGTAACACCTTCCCGCGTTTCTGTCAACGAATCGGGCGAAATCGCACAGATTTCGCGTAGTTTTACGGCGCAAACAATTGCATATGACAGGCTCTTTATGGTATACTGTGTGGGGGAAATCCGGCCAAAGGAGATAGGGAAATGATTGAATTTCGGGATGTCAGCAAGCAGTATCCGAACGGCGTTATCGGCCTGAATCACGTGACGCTCAACATCGAGCAGGGCGAGTTTGTCGCCATTATCGGCCTGTCGGGCGCGGGCAAGTCTACGATGATCCGCACGATCAACCGCATGATCGACATTACCGGCGGTCAGCTGGTGGTGGACGGCGTGGACGTAATGACGCTGCGCGGAAAGGCGCTTCGTCGCTTCCGCCGCAAGATCGGCATGATCTTCCAGTCGTTTAATCTTGTCACGCGCGCCACCGTCATTAAGAACGTGCTCACCTCCATGGTGCCTGATATGGACTTCTTCTCGGGTCTGTTCGGCATCTTCACGAAGAAGCAGAAGCTGAGCGCGCTGGAAGCGCTGGACAAGGTTGGCATTCTCGAAAAGGCCTACACCCGCTGCGATCAGCTGTCGGGCGGCCAGCAGCAGCGCGTCGCGCTGGCGCGTACGCTGAACCAGAACCCGTCGATCATTCTGGCCGACGAGCCCGTCGCCGCGCTCGACCCGGTGACGGCGCATCAGGTGATGGACGACTTCAAGCGCATCAACACCGAAATGAACATCTCCATTCTCATCAACATTCACCATGTCGATCTGGCGCTGGAATACGCCGACCGCGTAATCGGCATTCGCGCCGGCAATATCGTGTACGACGGCCCGACGTCCGGCATCACGCAGCAGATTCTCGACGTGATTTACAACGGTGCGCCGGTTCCGAAGAGTTCGGATCCGGAACAGGGAGGGCAGGATCATGCAAAGTGAGGCGTTTGAAAAGAAAGGCCCGCTTTCCTTCCTGAAAAGCCGGCTTTTCCGCGCGATTGTCTGCCTTGTGCTGACGGTTGCGGGAATCGCGCTGGCCATTTATGGCGCGGACGCGATTCGGAAATACAACCCCGCCATGGATACCGGCATCGTCAGCACGGAGCTGGGGCTGGGCGTGCTGGGCATCGCCATGGTGGTCATCTGCCTGCCGGTGGGGCTGTTTGCGGCGTTTGACATGCTGTTCAAGCCAGAAACGATCGTGCTTTCGAACGGGCACACCATTCAGCGCAAGCGTTCCCGCGCGCCGCTGATCACCATCCTGCTGGTGCTGGCGTTCTGGGCTTCTATTTACATGACGGACTTCGACCTTCGCGTGATCGTGAACCGCGGCTATCAGCTGACGGCGATCTTTAAGAAAATCTTCCAGCCGCGCTGGAGCTACTGGCGCGACATCGTCGGTCCACTGGTGGAAACGGTGAAGATGTCCATCATGGGCTCGGCGCTGGGAAGTCTGCTTTCGCTGCCGTTCGCCGTGTTCGCGTCCACCAACATCAACCGCAACAAGTACGTGGTGTCGGTGCTGCGCGTCATTCTGAACATCGTCCGCACGCTCCCGACGCTGGTCATCGCTTCCGTCTGCGCGCTGATTTTCAAGCTGGGCGCGTTCGCCGGTACCGTGGCCATCACGATTTTCACGTTCGGCGTAGTGGCCAAAATGCTGTATGAGTCCATTGAGACCATCGATATGGGGCCGTTCGAGGCCATGGAATCGATGGGCGCGGGGCGAATCCGCGCGTTTGCCGCCGCGTGCATGCCGCAGATTCTGCCCACGTACCTGTCGCACTGCCTGTATTCGTTTGAAATGAACATTCGCGCCGCGTCCATTCTCGGCTACGTCGGCGCAGGCGGTCTGGGCATTCTGATTCAGGATCGCGTGGGTTTCCGCGATTACAACAGCCTTGGCACGCTGCTGATCATGCTGTTCGTGGTCGTGCTGGCAATCGACAACATCAGTCAGGCGCTGCGGCGCAGATTGAGCTGAGGAGGGGAAAACGATGAAGAAATCCAGAAATATTCCCGCCGCAATCTGCTTCGCGCTGGCGCTGATTTTCCTCGTGCTGGCCTGCGTCGGCGTGAACCTTGACAAGGAAGCCGTGCAGAACGCAAAATCGGCCGCGCCCGCCGCTACGCAGGCGCCCTTCGTCAGCTATGACAGCCGCCTGAGCGACGCTTCGCGCGTGGACGTTCTCACCGGAACGATCAGCGACGCGCCCGCGCCGACGCAGAAAGCGCCGTCCTTCGACTACAGGGGATTCATTCAGGACGGAAAGGTACAGGGGGCAGAGAGCAGCAAAACTACACCTGCACCGACGCAGAAAGCGCCGTCCTTCGACTACAGGGGATTCATTCAGGACGGCAAGGTGCAGGGAGCAGAGAGCAGCAAAACTGCACCCGCACCGACGCAGAAAGCGCCGTCCTTGGATTCCGGCGAAACGATCACTGACGGCAAAGTGCAGGGCACAGAAGCGACCGAAGCGCCTGCGACGGCAGCGGAAATCGTCGCGACGGAGACGCGGCAGCCCGCCAAGGCGCAGGGCACAGAAGCGACCGCAGCGCCCGAAACGCCCGCGCCAGCAGCGGAGCCTGTCGCGACGGAGACGCGGCAGCCCGGCAAGGTGCATGTGTTTCTGGTCGACTACGCCGGTACGCTGGCGCTGATCGGCTTTGTTTTCTTAGGACTGTGGCTGATCTGCCTGTGCGTGGTTCCGGTGATTCAGGCGTACAGGCGCGACAAGCTGACGTTTGAGAACCTGAACGCGGGGCAGCGCGTGCTCAAGATGTTTACCCTCGCGCCGAACAAATGGGCGATGTACCTTCTGATTACCATTATCGTCGCCATTCTGATCGCGTGGTCGAGCTCTTCCATTGAATGGAAGGGACTGGCATCGAAGGGCAGCGAGGTCGCCTACGGCATTGTGCACGGCATCACGCACCCGGACATGAGCTACATTCTGTCCCTCGGCAGCGACAAGGTGCCGTATCTAATGATGCAGACCATCGCCATCGCACTGCTGGGCACGATCTTCGGCGGCATTCTTGCCATTCCCGTGGCGTTCCTGTGCGCGGAGAATGTGGTTCCGAAGTGGCTGGCGTTCATCGTGCGCGCGCTCGTGCTCGCCATCCGCACGATTCCGAGCATCATCTGGGCGCTGTGCTGGATTCGCGTGACCGGCCCGGGCGCGCTGTGCGGCGTTATGACGCAGTCCATCTGTTCAATCGGCATGATTTCAAAAATGTACACCACAGCCATTGAGGATCTGGACACGCGCATTCTTGAGTCGCTCGACGCGGCGGGCTGCAACACCTTCCAGAAGATTCGCTACGGCATTCTGCCGCAGCTTACCGCCAACTTCATTTCGACCATCATCTACCGCTTCGACATCAACCTGAAGGACGCGACCACGCTGGGCATCGTTGGCGCTGGCGGCATCGGCGCTTCGCTGATTCAGGCGATTAACTCCCGCCGCTGGGGCATCGTCGGCGCGTTCCTGTGCGGCATGATCGCCCTGATGCTGGTTATCGAATTCGTTTCTACAAGGATTCGCGCAAAGCTTGCACATGGAGAATAAGGAGGAAAACTGTTTATGAAGCTGCGTCAGTTTCCGGGAACAAACGTAAAGGTTTCGCCGCTGGGCATGGGCTGCATGCGCCTTCCCACGCTCGACGCGGAGAACAATCCCATCGACCGGCCGGAGGCCATTCGAATGATCCGCACAGCCATCGACCGCGGGCTGAACTATGTGGACACAGCCTATGGCTATCACGGCGGCGACAGCGAGGTGCTCGTCGGAGAGGCGCTGGCGGACGGCTATCGCGAGAAGGTTACGCTCACCAGCAAGCTCCCGCTCTGGAAGGTGGAGAAGTATGAGGACATGGAAGCGCTTCTGGACGAGCAGCTTTCCCGCCTGAAGACGGATCATCTGGATTTTTATCTGGCGCATGCCGTGGACGGCGAGCGCTTTGACCGGCTGATGCCGGTGGGTCTGCTCCAATTCTTCGACGAAATGAAGAAGAAGGGCAAGATTCTGCACGTTGGCTTCTCGTTCCATGACGATTTTGACGTATTCAAGCGCGTCGTGGACAGCTATCCGTGGGAGCTCGCGCAGGTGCAGATGAACATCCTGGACGAATTTCATCAGGCGACGATGAAGGGCGTGGAGTACGCCGCGTCGAAGGGAATCGGCGTTGTGGTCATGGAGCCGCTTCGCGGCGGCGCGCTTACGCGCAACATTCCCGAGGAGGTTCAGGCGCTGTACGCCGCGCAGCCGGTCAGGCGCAGCCCCGCCGAATGGGCGTTCCGCTATCTGTACAATCGCCCCGAGGTCGTCACGATTCTCTCCGGCATGTCCACGATGGAGCAGATTGAAGACAACCTGCGCATCTTCGAGCACGCGGACGCGAATTGCGTGAGCGCCGAGGAAGCCGCGATGTACGTGCGCGTGCGCGAAGCCTATGAGGCGCGCATTCGCGTCGGCTGCACCGGCTGCGAATACTGCCAGCCGTGCCCGCAGGAGATCAAGATTCCGCAGATCTTCCGCCGCTACGACAGCTGCGCCATGTTTGGCGGCTTTGAGGGCTTCTATAAGAACTATGTAGAAGAGCCCAGCGCGAAGAAGTGCGTGGGCTGTGGCGCCTGCGAAGCCGCCTGCCCGCAGCACATTCAGATTCGCGAATGGCTGCAAAAGATCGACCGCGAATGCTTTGAGCACGCTTAATTCATTGAGAAGGGAGATTCATCCATGTCGATTCTTGTTTGCCGCGTGAAAAGCCCCCTAAGCCAGGTTACCGAGGAGCGCGTGAAGGACTATCTGTCCTGCGTGCAGGATGAGCTGAAGGAAGAACTGCGTCTCGTTGAAATGGACGAGCTGGACAAGGTGCCGTTCGGGCTGGTCTATGTGGCTTCCGGCGGAAGCGAGGGCATCTTCCTTGAGAAATATCTGAAGCTGGCCGAGCGCCCGCTGTACATTCTTACCAGCGGCGAAAGCAATTCGCTGGCCGCTTCGATGGAAATTCTTTCCTACCTTCAGGCGCACGGGCATTATGGCGAGATCATTCACGGCAGCGTGAAGGACGTCGCCGCCCGCATCCGTGCGCTGAAGAGCGCCTATCAGGCGAAGGCGAACCTGAAGGGGAAGAAGCTGGGCCTGATCGGCGATCCCTCGGACTGGCTGATCGCGAGTCCGGCCGACGACGCGGCCTATCGCGCCAAGCTGGGCGTGTCGCTGGAAAAGATTCCAATGAGCGAATTGCAGGATGAGATCAAGAAGGGCGGCTATCCGGAGAACCGCTGGACGCTCGACCTGAAGGGCAAGGGCTACGACGCGGCCGAAATGGAAAAGGCGCTGAATGTGTATGGCGCGTTCCGGCGCATCGTCGACCGTCACGGCCTGTTTGGCCTGACCGTTCGCTGCTTTGATCTGCTGGACAGCGTGCACACCACCGGCTGTCTCGGCCTTGCCATTCTGAATGCCGAGGGCATTTATGGCGGCTGCGAGGGCGACGTGCCGTCGCTGATGTCGATGGTCATTCTGGGCGAGGTCTCCGGAAATCCCGTGTTCCTGTGCAATCCCAGCCGCATTAACACCGAGAAGGGCGAAATGGTGCTGGCGCATTGCACCCTGCCGATGAACATGCCGGAAAGCTACCGCCTGACCACGCACTATGAGAGCGGAATCGGCGTAGCCGTGGCCGGTCACGTGCCGGAGGTTCCCTGCACGATCTTCAAGACCAACGCCGCGCTCGACCGGTACTTCGCAAAGGATGGCGAAATCGTCGGCAACCTTCAGGAGCCGACGCTCTGCCGCACGCAGATTCGCCTGAAGCTGGATGATTTCAGCTATTTCCTGACCCGACCGATTTATAACCATCACCTCGTAACCCTCGGCCAGCATGAGAAGGCTCTCGCGGAGTTCTTCCACCTGATTGGCTGAGCTGAATAAGGAAAGCCGCTTCGACTTCTCGTGAGAGAGAACGAAGCGGCTTTTCACCTGATCAAAGAAGCCGCTTCGATTCCTCGTGACGAGGAAGGAAGCGGCTTTTCTGCTGCCTTGAGCGGAAATCAGAGATTCTCGAAATCGTAGATCAGCCACGCGCCGTCCACGAGTTTGAAATACAGGCGGTAGGAGGTGGGGTAGGAGTTCTCCACGCCGCGGGAGACCGTGTTATAGTCGAAGTGCACGTCGCAGCAGAAGATGCTTTCGCCGAACATGGCGTAGTTTTCGGTGCGCTCGTTTTCAAAGGACTTTTTGTCCGCCTTTGTGAGCCACTTTGCGTCGATGTTCTTGATGGCTTCCGCCGCCTTGGAGCCGGTCTCCATGCGTTTGAGCACCCTTGCCTGCGTCTGGTTGTTCGTCGTGTAGAGGCAGATGTCCTTTGCGTATTCCAGAACATTCGCTTCGAACTGCGGCTTCATGGTTTCGTCGGCGTACTGGAACTGGTAGGAATAGGTGTAGTCCGATTCCTTCGTCAGCTCGCATTCGCTGCCGGACGCGTCGACCACGCGAATTTCCGGCTCGCCCAGCGCGCAGGTGAAGCGGTAGGTCGTCAGCGTCGGGGAGGGGTATCCCTCCGGCAGGTGTCCGTCGTAGAACAGCTTCGCGCCAGTCGAAATCGCCTGCTCGGCCGTCAGCGCCTTTCCGTTTACGTATACGGTGTCGCTGTCGCGGGCGGTGACCTCATAGGCCGCAAGCTGAAGAATCGACGTCTGAATCGACTTGAGCTCGTATTCCTCGGCGCGAAGCGTGAAGCCGAACATCGGCAGGATCTCAAACTCCGATTCGCCGGACTTCTTCAGCACAAACGTGGCGAAGCTCTTGCCGTCCGCCGTAACCGAATAGGTCTGCTCGTCCGGCTGCTCGGAGCGCACCAGCGTACAATCGATTTCGGCGTTCTCCGTCAGCCGGTTCAGGTAGGCAACGTAGTCCTCCTTCGTTTCCATGTAATCGAGGGAGGAATCCTCATACGCATACAGCTGGTCGAAGTGCTTTTCCGTGAAAATGGCGCTCACTTCGTCGACGATCTTCTGCGACTTGGAAGCCGCTTCCTCGTAGGCTGTGAGGGAGGTATCGAAATAGCGATACACGCGCGTTCCGGCGAAAACGATCAGCGCCACGAGCACGAGATAGATCACCCAAAAGCGAATGTTGCGCAGACGCAGCTTGCCCTCGGTATAGCGGGTGTATTTCCTTTTGCGTTTGCTCATCAGTTTTCACCCCGTTTTACAATCCATGCGGTCGGCAGGCGGCGCGAAGCGGAAATCGCCATGCCGTCGTTCTTCTGTTCGCCCTCGTAGTACATGACGGTGGACGAACCGCCGTCGAGGTTGCACGCGTTCACCGCGCCATAGTCCTGCATCACCTTGATCAGGTCGGCATACGACGCGCCGAAGGAGTTTGCCTGACGGCCGTCGATGGCGAGCAGCAGCACGGCGCCGTCGCTGCGCTGGCCGATGGCGGAGCGCGGGTTCAGGCCGGAGCTGTTGCCCTTGATCGTGGCGGCCTTTCCGTTGACGATCAGCGCCGGGCCGAAAGCGACCGCGTCGCGCAGACCGATCTTCTCCGCGTCGTCGGAGGTATAGGTGCCGACGCGGAGAATGTTCTCCTTGTCGAAGCCGACCACCGTTTTATACGCGCCGTTGTCGGCACGGTTCAGGCGCTTGCCCTCGGAATACACGAGTCCCAGCGGCTCGCCGCCGTTTCCGGTGCCGTTCGCGTCGTAGAACGCGCCGGCGTTGATGCCGCCAACCGCGTCATAGGAAGCGATGATGTCGTTCACCTTTCTTCCGGCGTGTGCCTTGGAGAAGGGGTTATGGCTTACGCCGACTATCACCTGTGCCGGATCGCGCACGATCATCATATAACCGCGATACGTCGGCCCCACGACTTCTTCAATGCGAACGCCGTTTTTGTCGAAGACCTCGCCGGTCTCCGCATCGCCCGTTTCATCGGCGAATGAATGCGCGCGAACGGTAACAAGGCTCGCGTCCGTCGCTTCCTCCGGCACGACGAGCGTGTTGCGCTGAATCGCTTCATCCGTCTTCTCAAACAGGAACAGATAGGGAACGAACTTCAGCGCGCTGGATTCCATGAGCGTCTGCACCACGAGGTCGCTCGCCGTCGGCGACGGGCCGCGCAGGAACTGCCCCACGACCATGACGACGATCGTCACGATTGCCAGAATCAGCGTAAGCAGAACCAGCAGGACGTGACGGAACGTACCCCAATGCCACGCCCGGCGAACGCGCTTTTTCTCGCGCTTTTCCATTTCAACCAGCGTTCTGTGATCGCGCAGAAGCTGCTCTTCATCCAGACGCGTGTGCGATTTTCTTTCCGAATTGCGGGATGCCATCGTTTATTAAACCCTCCGTACGGATATAGATACCGGTCTGCGCGCGGGAATGCGGCGCAGACCCGGTATCTACCAACATTATAAGCGATTTTGGCGTTGCATGCAACAGATATGTGTTATTTCGATTTGATATACGGCTTTCCGTTCGCCGCCGGGCCGCGCGCGCGTCCCACGAACAGAACCAGCGTAATGATCGTGACCACATAGGGGATCATCGAAATGATGTTCACGGGGATGGGGATGTTGACCGCCTTTTCGAACAGCGTGAACGAAATCTTCGCGTCGGAGCCCAGCACCACGCGCAGACCGTTGCAGAAACCGAAAAGGATGCAGCCGAGCATCGCGCCCTGCGGCTTGAAGTTGCCGAAGATAACAGCCGCGATGGCGATAAAGCCCTGACCGACGACGATCGTGGGTCGGAACGCGGAAACGGTCGCCAGCGTGATGGACGCGCCGCCGAAGCCGGCCAGAATGCCAGAAAGGATGACGCAGAGGTAGCGAACCAGCGTCACGTTCACACCCAGCGTATCCGCCGCGCGCGGATGCTCGCCGACGGCGCGCAGACGCAGGCCGAAGCGCGTGCGGTAAAACACGTACCACACCACGATCACCAGCAGGAAGGCGATATAGGCGGACGCGTAGGTGTTGAACACCAGATCGAAGAAGCCGTTTTGCCGGAACAGCTTTGCCGCGCCCTCCGGGAGGTTATTGCCCAGCCAGACGAACAGGTCGTTGAAGATGCGGGGCAGCTTGCTCTTGACGGGCATCGTTTCGCTCGTCCGGAACAGCAGGAAGCAGATATAGACCGACAGGCCGGAGGCGAGGAAGTTGATCGCCGTGCCGGAAATGGTCTGATCCGCCTGACAGGTGACGGTGGCGAACGCGTGCAGGAGCGCGAGCAGTCCGCCCGCGAGTCCCGCGCAGAGGAAGGCGAGCCACGGCGCGTCCACAAAGTGGCCGACCGCCGCGCCGGTAAACGCGCCGATGACAATCATGCCCTCAAGGCCGATATTGACCACGCCGCTCTTTTCCGAGAAGCAGCTGCCCAGCGCCGCGAAGAGAAGCGGAGGCGTATACATCAAAGTTGCGTTCAGAATCACGCCGATGGTAATCAGAACCTGATTCATTAGAACATGTCACCTCCCTTGATTCTGCGAACGAAGAACGCGCGGAACAGGCCGGAAATGGCGATAAAGAACACGATGCAGCCCATGATGATGTCGATGACTTCCTTGGGCACGCGGTCGCTGCCAACCTTCATGCGAGTGCCGGCATACTTCATCGCGCCGAAGAACCAGCCCGCGAGCAGGGTGCCGAACGCGTTGCAGCCGCCAATCAGCGCCACGGTAATTCCATTGAAGCCGTAGCTTTCCTGCGCGGCAAACTGGTTGATCTTATAGTTCACGCCCAGCACCTGCAGGCCGCCCGCTAGCGAGGCCAGCGCGCCGGAAATCGCCAGCGAGACAATCACGCAACGATTGGCATTGATGCCTGCGTATTCTGCCGCGTCGCGATTCAGACCCACGGACTTCAGGCGATAGCCCAGCGTCGTACGGGAAATGATGTACCAGATGGCAATCACGCAAATGAGCGTCAGCACGATGCCGAAGTGCGTGTTCGAGGAAACCACGTTCGCCGGGAACCACTTGGAAATCGTAATTTTCGCTTCATCCGGAATGATCTTCGTCCACGTCTTGCCGCCGCCGACGTTCACGCTTTCCAGATTCACAATGAAATTGGAAAGGTAGAACGCGATCCAGTTGAACATGATCATGCACAGCACCTCGTGGGAGCCGAAGCGAACCTTCAGATAGCCCACGATGCCGCCCCACAGCACACCCGCGGCGATAGACGCGAGGATGCACAGGGGAATCAGCACCCACGCGGGCGCTTTCACGAAGATGGCCACCAGACACGCCGCCAGCGAACCGACGATATACTGTCCTTCCGCGCCGATGTTGAAGATGCCGGTTTTAAAGGAGAAGGCGACGGAGAGACCGGTCAGGATGTAGGGATTCGCGTATTCGATGAACGAATAGGTCATCGATTTCGTGCTTAGCTTGCCGGTTTTCGCGTTCAGGAAGATGGCGCGGAACAGGCTGGCATACGCTTCCAGCGGGTTGTAGCCCGCGATCAGCAGCGCGATACCGCCGGCGATAAAGCCGACCAGAATGGAAAGAATGGTGTACGGAAAGCTGGACGAGACAATCTTATGAAGATTGCGGCTCAGCCGACGGCTTTCCAGCTGCTTTTTAGCCGACATGGTGCTCGCCTCCTCCTGCCATCATCAGACCCAGCTGCCGTTCGTTTGTTTCCTTGCCCGGCGCGGAATAGACGATTTTTCCTTCGAAAATTACGTCGATACGGTCGGACAGGCTCATGATTTCGTCCAGCTCAAAGGACACGAGCAGAACCGCCTTGCCCTTATTGCGCTGATCTACGATATAGCGGTGCACATACTCAATCGCGCCCACGTCCAGTCCGCGCGTCGGGTTCACGGCGATCAGCAGATCCTTGTCGTTGGTAACCTCGCGCGCAATGATGACCTTCTGTTGGTTGCCGCCGGAAAGAGAACCGGCCGGATGCGTTTCGCAGCCGCGCGGGCGAACGTCGAATTTCTCGATCAGCTCGGTCGCGTGCGCGTGAATCGCCCTGCGGTTCAGCGTGCCAAGGAAGGAATAGGGGCGGTTTGAAATGTTCTGCAGAAGCAGGTTGTCCTCCACCGAGAAATCCAGCACCAGACCGTGCTTCTGCCGGTCGGCGGGGATGGAGGAGATGCCCAGCTCGTACAAGTACCGGGGGGATTTGTTGTAGGCGTCCTGCCCGTTCATGGTAACGGAGCCGTGCGTCGCCTTTTTAAGGCCGGTCAGAATTTCGACCAGCTCCGTCTGGCCGTTGCCGTCGATGCCGGCGATGCCCACGATTTCGCCGCGGCGCACGTCGATCGACAGGCCGCGCAGCACTTCTACCTTGCGGTAGTCGCGGGCGTGCAGGTCGCGAACGGAGAGAACCGTTTCCCCGGGCTGAATGGGCGCTTTATCGACAGTGAACTCCACGTTGCGTCCGACCATCATGCTGGCCAGATCGTGCTCGGTGACGTCACTTACATTCACAGTTGAAATGTATTTGCCCTGACGGATGATGGTACATTTGTCAGCGCATTCCTTGATTTCCTTCAGCTTATGCGTAATCAGAATCACGCTCTTGCCCTCGCGGGTAAGGTTGCGCATGATTTCCACCAGCTCCAGAATTTCCTGCGGGGTGAGGGAGCTGGTCGGCTCGTCGAGAATCAGAATGTCCGCGCCGCGGTAGAGCACCTTCAGGATCTCCACGCGCTGCTGCATGCCGACGGAAATATCCTCGATCTTCGCGTCCGGATCGACGTTCAGGCCGTAGCGCTTTGAGATTTCCACCACGCGCCTGCGGGCGCTGGCAATGTCGAGCCGCACGCCGTGTTTCACGGGTTCAAGGCCGAGGATGATGTTTTCGGTAACGGTAAACGGCTGAACCAGCATGAAGTGCTGATGCACCATGCCGATCCCCAGCTCAATGGCTTTGTTCGGCGAATCGATGTGCGCCTTTTTACCGTTTATGAAGATTTCGCCCTTTGTGGGCTGATACAGGCCGTAGAGGATGTTCATCAGCGTAGACTTGCCCGCGCCGTTCTCGCCGAGAATCGCGTGAATCTCTCCCTTGTTCACGGTGAGGTTGATTCCGTCGTTAGCCTTGAACGAGCCGAACATCTTCACGATGCCGCGCATCTCAACTGCCGCGGGAATCCGGTTTTCGTTGCCTTCCGAAGTCAAACGAGTTGCACCTCGCATTCATTGGGTTTTTGAAGGAGGGGGATCGCTTTACCAGAAAAATCCCTGCCCGCCTGGCGAGCAGGGATTTGCGGAAATCAATTACTTGAAGGGATACGCATCCTCGCCATAGATGGCAGCGAACGCTTCAACGGTGGCGGGAACGACGATCTCGCCGGAGAGGATCTTGGCCTTCGCGTCCTCGACCTTCGCGAGGGTGTCGGCGTCGATCAGCGTGGTGGTCTCGGCAATGTCAACACCGCCGGATACGATATCGTACACAACCTCACCGGCCTCGAGGGTGCCTTCGGTGAGAGCCTTGCACAGGTTATAAACGCCGTTGTCAACGCGCTTCACGGCGCTGGTCAGAACGGCTTCGGGAGCCAGGTAGTTCTGATCCTGGTCGACGCCGATGGCGAACTTGCCCTGCTCGGCAGCCGCTTCGATAACGCCCATGCCCGTGCCGCCAGCCGCGTGGTACACGATGTCCGCGCCCTGCGCGTACATGTTGATGGTCGCGGCCTTGCCGCCAGCCGCGTCGCCGTAGCTGTTGGCGTTATAATGCTGAATGGTGCAGTCGGGGTTCGCAGCCTTGACGCCCGCGTAGTAGCCGACGCCGAAGGTGTTCATCAGCGGGGAAACCATGCCGATGACGAAGCCGACGTTGTTGGTCTTGGTCATGTAGCCGGCAACCAGGCCGACGAGGTAGGAGCACTGCTCGGTGGCGAAGTTCACGCCCGTGCAGTTGTCGGCGACGGAGCCGTTATCGATGATGGCGTACTTCTGCTCCGGGTGCGCCGCGCAGGCTTCCTTCAGAGCGTCGGCCATCATCCAGCCGATGCAGATGATCAGGTCGTTGCCTTCATCATAGAGGGTTTCGAGGTTGGTGGCGTAGTCGGCCTCGGTGACGGACTCGAGATAGGAAACCTCGACGCCCAGCTCTTCCTTGGCGCGCTGCAGGCCCTGCCAGGCCAGAGCGTTGAAGGACTGGTCGTTGATTCCGCCGGTGTCGGTGACCATGGCGACTTTGAAGTTCTCGGCGGAAGCCGGAACGGTCGCAAGGCCAAGAGCGAGAACGAGAGCCAGCGCGAAGCACAGGATCTTTTTCATGGGGTAGCCTCCTTAAAGAATGATAAAGAACCATATATATAATAACCCTTTTTCGATGAAATTGCAAGGGGAAATTGATGATTTTCACGCCAATTCACGCATTATTCCGTTCAGGAGCCGTCTGTTTGTTCGTTTTTATTCATGCGTATGTTAAATATGATGACGCACACGGGAAAGCGTGAACGCGAAATTCCATCTGTGATATAATGAAGCAACCAACGAAAGAGGAGTGGGAGTTCATGAAAAAGCTCTGGAACGAGTTCAAGGCCTTCGCGTTCAAGGGAAACGTGGTCGATCTGGCCGTCGGCATGATGATCGGCAGCGCGTTCACCGCCATCGTCACCGCGCTGGTCAACAGCATTCTGATGCCGCTGATCTCTCTGATTACAGGCAAGGTGAGCTTTGAGCAGATGAAGTGGGTTATCGGGCAGACCGAGATTCCCTACGGCGTGTTCCTGCAGGCGATCTTCAATTTCCTCGCCGTGGCCGTGTGCATCTTCTTCTTAGTGAAGCTGATCAACCGCCTGACGGCGCTGGGAAAGAAGAAGGAAGCGGAGGAGGCTCCCAAGGAGCCCGCGCGCCTTTGCCCCTTCTGCTTCAGCGAAATCCACAAGGACGCGACCCGCTGCCCGCATTGCACCAGCGAGCTGCCCGTCGAAACCAAACACTGAGCTTCCTGCATTGCCGGCGTGTCCGCAGCTGTTTCGGGCGTGCCGGCTTTTTTTCACCCCGCGCCGACAACACGATGGCAGGAGGAATGACGATGTACCGTATCTCCGTTCCGGTTACCAACTGGTTTCCAAACCGCACGCTCGACCGCGAAGCGACGCTCGCGGAGCTTCGCAGGGTCGGCGCGACGCGGGTATGGCTCTGCTCCGCGCGCGGCATCGAGGGAGAGACCCGTCTTGCGGAGGAGGAGCGGCTGCTGATTGAGAACCGCGCTTTCTTCGAGCAAAGCGGGCTTGAGGTCGGCGTGTGGATCTGTTCGCTGGGACACGGCGGCGCGCTGATTCAGGACGATCCGGACGCGCTGCGAAACGCAGGAAAGTACCGCCGCATGGTCGGCATGAACGGTACGACGTGCGACGACACCTTCTGCCCGTCGGACGAGGCCTTTGTGCGGGACTATGCCGACTGGGTGGGACGCATCGCGGCCACCGGCGCGAAGCTGATCATGCTGGACGACGACTACCGCCTGTGCGTGCGCCCGAACGGCAACGGCTGCTGCTGCGAATATCATATGAAGGAATACGAAAAGCGCGTCGGCCGGAAGATCGATCGTTCCGAGCTGAAAGCGCTCGTTTTCGGCGGCAGCGCCTGCCGGGAGCGCGACGAATGGCTGGATATGGGCAGCGACGCGCTGACGGCGCTCGCGCGGACACTGCGGCGGCGCGTGGACGAAATAAACCCGAATGTGCGGCTGGGCGTCAGCTCGGTGCTGTCCACATGGGACGCGGACGGCGTGGACGCGCTGGCGCTTTCCCGCGCGTTCGCCGGAAGCACGCGCCCGTTCCTGCGGCTTTCCGGCGCGCCGTACTGGAAGGCGCGCGGCTTTCAAGGCGTGGGGCTTGGGCCATTGATCGAAGTCAACCGCATGGAGCTTTCCTTCCTGAAGGACGCGGACATCGAGCTGTTCACGGAGGGCGACACCTATCCGCGCCCGCGCTTCGCCACGCCCGCCAGCCATCTGGAGGTGTTCGATCAGGCGCTGCGCACGGACGATCACGCGGACGGCATTCTGCGCTACACGATCGACTATACCTCTTCGCCCCGCTATGAGCGCGGCTACGCCGACGCGATGCGGCGCAGCGCGCCCGTATACCGCTGGCTGGAAGCTCACATGCGCGGCGGCAGCTTTGAAGGAACAAACGTCCTGTGCCGCCAGCATCGCCTTCGCGCCGCCGACCTGCGCCCGGACGTCAGCCTGGACGAGCTGGTCAGCCGCTTTTTCTTTTCCTCCGCGCAGCGGCTTTTGTGCGATAACAGCCTTCCAATTACCTACAATGGCCGCGGCCCGCACGTGGTGTTCGGCGAAAACGGCAAATACGTCACGGAGGAACAGCTTTCCGAGGGCGCGGTCATCGATATGGACGCGGCGCGCTTGCTGATGGCGCGCGGTGTGGACGTGGGCATTGAGCGAATGTCAGAAGAACGGGAGCAGGCAGGAGAAGAGTATTTCGAAGCCGACGACGAGTACGTCGCCACGACCGGCGCGCCGCGCTTTCGCGAAATTGCGCCGAAATCGGGCGCGGCCGTGCTTTCCCGAATCGGCGGGCAGCCGTCGTGCTTCCTGTATGAAAATGCGAACGGGCAGCGCTTTGCCGTCTATCCCTTTGACATGTGGCGGGCGCTGAGCCGCTGGGGCATGACGCGCGGCTACTGCCGTCAGCGCCAGCTGATTCAGGCGCTCGAATGGGTCGGGCGCAGGCCGCTGACCGCCGTCTGTCCCGGCTATCCGGATCTGTATCTGCTCGTCAAGCGCACAGATGAAGGACTCGCCGTCGGCATGTGGAACCTGTCGGACGATTTCGCGATCGATCCGGCGGTAACGATGGGGGAGGGCGGCTCCGTTTCGCACGCGTTCGGCTGCGAAGCCGCGCTCGACGGGCGCACGGTTCGGCTGAAGGCGGAAATTGCGCCGTATAGCTTCGCCGGATTCGTCGTACATTGATGCGCACGGCACGGAACCAACGCATGGGAGGCGATGAGGATGCATCACCATTCGAGCTTTCGCGAACGGAAGGCTGCGTTTCTGGACATCTATAATTTGAAGGACGACCACGCGAAGGGGCGGCTGATCAGCCTTGGCAGCTCGCTGATCACGTCCATGTACAACGTGTTCATCACCGGCATTTTCTACACCGGCTTTCTGTCGATGTACGACATTTCCATCACCGGCGTGGGCATTATTTCCTTTATCCCGTACATTGCCAGCTGCGTCAGCGTGTTTTCCGGCATGCTGCTGGAACGCATCCGCAACCGCAAGCCGTGGCTGCTCGCGTCCAAAATCGTGTTCTACGCGCTGTACATACTGGCGACGACGCTGATGCCGCAGTTTGTGACCGACCCGCGCCAGCGGCTGTGGTGGTTCATCGGCATTCTGTTCGTCGCCTACGCGGAATACGCGCTGTTCAGCCCGGGCATCACGCAATGGTTCTATGCCTTCTACCCGCAGGACAACGAGCGGCGCACGCGGTATATCGTACTCAATCAGGTGTTTTCGTCGATGATGTCCAGCACCGTCCTGCTGCTGAGCGGCGTGCTCGCCGACGCGGTGGCCGGTTCGCCGCATCAGGCGCAGCTGATTCTGGGCTGCCGCTATTTCGCGTTCGTTCTGGTGCTGATCGATGTGGGCATGCAGGCGTGCGCCCGCGAATATCCCAGCGAGGCGCACGAGAAAATCCGCTTTTCACAGGTGTTCACACTGCCGTTCCGCTATCGCAAGTTCCTTTTGTGCATGCTTTTGACGTTCATCTGGAACTACGTGGCCAACCTGAACAACGGCCTGTGGGCGTATCACCTTTTGAACCACATGCGGTTTCCCTACACGCTGATCAACGCTATGTCGGTGATGTATACGCTCATTCTGATTTTCACAAACACGCTGTGGAAGCGGGTGCTGCACCGGTATTCGTGGATTAAAACCTTCGGCATTGCCTGTCTTCTGTTTGTGCCGACGGAATTCATCTTCTTTTTCATGACGAAGAAGACGACCTTCCTGTACGTGCCGGTGTCCGTCTGGCAGAACCTGCTTTCGGTCGGGCTGAATCTTTCCTACGCCAACGTGCTGTATATGAATCTGCCGGAGGAAAATTCCACCACGCACATCGCGTTTTACTCCATCGGCGTGAACCTGTTCGCCTTCCTTGGACTGATGACGGGCACGATGGTCAGCTCGATCACCGGCGACACGCCGATGCAGCTGATGGGGATGGACGTGTACGCCGTTCAGTTTACCACGCTGATGCGCGGCGTATCGCTGTTCGCCATCGGCTGGTTCTGCACGAAGAAGTGGCGGCTTCTGACCCGCGACGCGGACATTGCCGAGATCGAAACGATGGATAAGCAGGCACAGCTGAACCGTCAGGCGCGCCGCGCGAGACGGCGTTCCTGAACTTACGGCACCTCCGCACAACTCGGCGGCGCGTCGGGCGATGTCTTTTCCGTCCTCTGCGGCATGAAAATTCCTCGATTTACCCTACATAAAAAGCGCCGCGCGTCCTCCCGCCATGGTTCATGGGAAGGAAGCGCGGCGCGTCTTCGGCGAAGGTCATTCAGGAAGCTCGACCTTGTCCTTATCGTCGATCTCCACGCCGTCGATCTGAATGGCGCGATACTCCGCGCCGTCCGACTTCAGGCACTTCATGCAGTTGTCGCAGATCTTGTTCGGATCCAAATCACAGCGGTCGCATTCGCCGCAGTTGTCGCACACCTTGGTTTCATCCAGCACGCACATGCGCTTGTCACTCATTTTCGGTATCCCTCCGAAACAGCAGAAATCGCAAGTATTATACCGCTCTCCGCGGCAAAAGGCAAGAGCCGCGGGCAAAAAGGAGAACAAATGAACGAAGAAAAACGCTGTCCATGGTGCCTGTCCAGCCTGGAGATGCTTCGCTATCACGATGAGGAATGGGGCGCGCGCCAATGTCACGACGACCGGGCGCTGTTTGAGTTTCTGACGCTCGAGATGATGCAATGCGGCCTTTCGTGGGCCACCGTGCTCGCGAAGCGGGAAGCCATGCGCGCCGCCTTTGACAATTTCGAGCCTGCCGTACTCGCCGCTTACTCGGAAGCGCAGCTTGCCGCGCTGTTGGAAGCGCCGGGCATCATTCATTCCGCGCGCAAGCTTTCGGGCATGGTGCGGAACGCCCGCGCCTTTGTGCGGATTCAGGCGCGCGAGGGTTCCTTCGACCGCTGGTTCTGGGCGTTTACCAAGGGGCAGACCGTGCGCTATCCCGCCCACAGCGCCGCTCCGGCCGCGAAAACCGCGCTGTCCGAGCGGATCAGCGCGGCGTTCAGGGAAGAGGGCTTCTGCTTCATGGGGCCCGTCGTCGTGTACAGCTTCCTGCAGGCGGTGGGCATGGTGAACGACCACGCGCCGGACTGCTTCGTTTTCAATCGCCTTTCCTGCACGGAAATCGAGGATCAGGACGCCTTTTTGTGAGCGTGCTTCTCGCGGAACGCGGGCAGCGCGGCCTGTCCCTGCGGGGTGACGGGCTTGATCCACTTTCCCGAATACAGGTGCCGGTGCATCAGCACAAAGCGAATCGGTTCGTCGATATAGCAGCAGGCAAAGATCAGCAAAAACGGCGAATGCCACACGCGGCCGGTCAGGCAGACCATCGGCAGCACCATGGCGTACATGAACGCGATTTCGAGAATCGTGCCGTACGCCGCGTCTCCGGCGGCGCGGAAGGTATCGTTCTGCGTCCAGTTGCACATGCGCACCGTCGCCGCCACGCAATACACGATCAGCATGCCGGTGCCGATGGTCAGCGACTCGCCGGACAGGCTCATGGCCTTCAGAACCGGCGCGTGTACGGCCAGCAGCAGAAGGCAGACCGTCAGGATGCAGCTTCCGCAAAGGTATACCAGCCGCCACGCGCGCTCATAGGCTTCGTCCAACCGACCCGCGCCGATTCCGTTGCCCACAAGCACGGCGGACGCGTTGGAGAAGCCCGCGAAGAAGCCGATGACCAGACCCTCCAGCGTGCGGAACACCGCCGTGGCAGCAATCGCCTCCTCACTCTGCCGACCCAGCACCACATTGATGACCATGTTGCCCACGCCGATCAGGATCTCGTTCATGAGAATCGGAAAGCATTTATGGAAGTAGGACTTCAGCGCCGCGCGGTTCCAGTTGAAATGCCGGCGCAGCTTGAAAAGGTAGAGATGCTTCACAGCCCCGGACAGGATGAGAATCGTTATCACGTTCACCGCCGCCGAAATCACCGTCGCCAGCGCCGCGCCGCGCACGCCCATCTGCGGGAAGCCGAGCTTTCCGTGAATGAGCACCCAGTTTAAGAACGCGTTCGTCGCCACGGACGCAACCGCGCCGAACATCGGAATGCGCACGCGCCGCGTCGAGCGCAGAAGCGCGCACATCGCCATCGAGAAAATCTGAAGCGGATAGGCAAAGCCGACGATCGCCAGATATTCCTCGCCGGGCTTCTGAATGACCGGCTTATCAGTGTAAATGCGCATAACCGCGCCCGGGAAGGCGACGGCCAGCGTCATGAAAATCAAACCCACGACCATCATGCAGCTGAGCGTAAGCCCATAGGCGCGGTTTACGCCGTCGTCATCCTTCGCGCCGAAATACTGCGACATAAACAGGATGCCGCCGCCGACAAAGCCCCAGTAGCCGGAGAACATCAGCGACGAAAACTGCGCGCACAGACCCACGCCGCCGACCGTTTCCTTGCCGAGGGACGCGAGCATCACCGTGTCGATCATGCTTCCCGTGGTCGTAAGAAGGTTCTGGAGCGCGACCGGCACGGCAATCGCCGCCACGCTTTTCAGAAACGCGCGCCACGGGAAGGAGGATTTATGGTTCATCGGAATCATGCCTTTCTGCTTTTATTTCTTACATCTGCCGGAACAGCGCGATCACGCGCCCCAGCACCGTGACATCGCGCGCGTAAATCGGCTGCATGGCGGAGTTTTCCGGCTGAAGCCGCACGCGGGTTTTCTCATAGAAGATGCGCTTCACCGTGGCTTCGTCATCGATCATGGCCACGACAATATCGCCGTTTTCCGCGTGGCTCTGGCGGCGCACGATCACAAAGTCACCGTCCAGAATGCCGGCCTCGATCATGCTTTCACCCTGCACGGACAGGATGAACACCTCGTCGCCGCCCACCAGATTCTGCGGGAGCATGTAGTATTCCTCAATGTTCTGCTGCGCCAGAATCGGCATGCCCGCCGTCACCCGGCCGACCAGCGGCACGCTGCGCCCTCTGACCGTCGCCGTGTCCGTCAGCTCCAGCGCGCGCGGCTTTGTCGCGTCGCGGCGGATGTAGCCTTCCTCCTCCAATCGGTTCAGGTGCGCGTGTACCGTGGAGGTCGATTTCAGCCCGACCGCCAGACAGATTTCACGAACCGAGGGCGGATAGCCCTTGTCGTCAATCTCCCTGCGAATGAAATCCAGAATCTGCATTTTCTTTTCGGACGCGTCGCGCATGCAGTCTTCCTCCCGTTTTTCTTTCGATGATTTCGATTATATCACGGGTCGCCTTAAAAAGCAAACATTTATTCGAAACTTCACCAAAGATTTCCCGGGAAATGAATGGATAAGGTACAATAAGTTGCGCAAATTCCAGAACAGGAGGATTGAAAACAG